>Ga0318562_10001180_pt1 | contig 11754 bp, 11 predicted proteins | sample GRESIP066b5f18_FD_203688 | JGI IMG/M metagenome (GOLD analysis project Ga0318562, IMG submission 203688) | Tropical soil microbial communities from Luquillo Experimental Forest, Puerto Rico - GRE.SIPMG.066b5f18 | ecosystem: Environmental > Terrestrial > Soil > Tropical forest > Bulk soil...
GTAACATGGTTTCGCTACGACGAGGCATTGCACGCGATCGATCGCGCCTTGAGCCTGACCACCAATCTGGCGTTTGTGACGTATGTGGCGGGCATTGTTCGACTTTGTGTGGGCGATGGAGATGCGGCCATCCCACATTTCGAGCGCACCATGCACCTGAGTCCGCTCGACCCAGGGAAGAGCGCAGCCATTGCTGGCATCGCGGTCGCGCACAACGCATGCGGAAGGTGCCAGGAAGGGCTTGTCATGGCGGAGCGAGCGATCCGCGAGAGCCCTAACTACGCGTTCGCCCATCTGGCAAAGACCGTCGCGCTCGCATTTTTGGGCAGGATTGATGAAGCGAAGTTTGCGGCTGCGCGGCTGCTCGAGGTGGCGCCAGAGTTCACCGTATCGCGCTACATGAGCACGATGGCGACCTGGGACCCCGCGCGGCTAGAGAAGATTGCTCGAATGCTACGTGCAGCGGGCGTTCCGAACTAGGTCGCTCGCTTCTTCGATAGGCCGACACCACCGGCCGACTTTGAATATCCGCACCACTATCGCGTGCAGGAGTTGTTGTCGTGTGCGGCATTTGACAGTCTGGCTGCGAGAGGCAGGTCTCCTATCGTTGCCGACGTTCACGGGGGGTGCTTGACCGACGGCTTCTGGCCGGACTGTGCCATAGACATGAAGGTTCCTGCGTGCCCCAAGCGCGCAGCCTGGGCAAGCGATTGGGTTGCTGGAATCCCCTCCAGCGACAGGTTTATTGGTGCTCATGCCGCCTTTGCTGTGCATGCAGCGTGGGCGGCGCTGGCGCTACGCGAGCCGCTTGAACACCACGGTATGCACGCAATCACGGCCTGTCATGGGGCTGCGCGCAGGCGCCGAAACGTACTTGAGCTCTTCTCCCCGCATCTCGCAGTAACGAACTTGGCTGGTGCCCCGCCAAGACTCGTTCCAGCTCGTATCGATGTGATGGATCACCCTGGTGCCATCAAACTCGAAGCTGCCGGCATAGGCGAACATCGAGTCGTACAGTGCGACCTTCTGGTCCTGGGTGGGCACCAGGTCGGTCGGGCGCACGCGCTCGCGCGCTACTACGAGCACCGTCACGCGGCCCTCGGGTGAATAGGTGAGCCAGCCGCGCGGCTCAGGGCCGAGTGCGTCCCGGCGCTCCTCGGTGATCAGGTCCTCGATGGTCCAGGACAGCATCTTCCAGGTACCCAGCAGATGTTCACGGGTGATCAGCATGGCGCGTCCTTTCGAAGCTCGTGCCGCAGGCCGGCACGCTATGGACGGTAGACGACCCGCCGCTATACAGTCCTTGGCGTGGCCCTGAAGTTTTCCTGAAGCTGCATCCATCCCATGACAAGTGGCGAAGTCACTTTCGGTCCGTTTCGGCTCGATTTCGATCGACGCGAGCTATGGCGCGACGGCGCTCCCGTGCGGCTGGGCGGCCGTGCGCTGGACATCCTTTGCGAGCTCGTCGCTGCCCGCGGCCAACTCGTCACGAAGGACGAGCTGATGTCGCGCGTGTGGGCGGGCGCCATCGTAGAGGAAAACGCGATCCAGGTTCACGTCTCGGCGCTGCGCAAGGCGCTCGACGAAGGCATCGGCGGCACGAGCCTCGTCGCCACCGTTGCGGGCCGGGGCTACCGCTTCGCCGGCAACATGGACGAGGCACCTGTCGACACTGCGCTGCATGGCAAGCCGACCATCGCCGTGTTGCCCTTCAGTAATCTGAGTGGCGACCGCGACCAGGAATACTTCGCCGACGGCATTGCCGAAGACATCATCACCAACCTGTCGCGGGCCCGCTGGTTGCTGGTGATCGCGCGCAACTCCAGCTTCGCGTTTAAGGGCAAGGCGCTGGATGCCCGGCGGATCTCGCGCGAGTTGGGCGTGCGCTACGTGCTCGAAGGCAGCGTGCGCAGGGCCGGCGATCGCATGCGCATCAGCGCACACCTCGTGGATGCCACGGACGGAGCCGAGCTGTGGGCCGAGCGCTATGACGCGCACCTGAGCGACGTGTTTACGGTACAGGACGAGATCACGCAGAGCGTCGCAGGCGCGATCGAGCCCGAACTCCTGAGGACCGAAGGCCTGCGCGCCACGCGGAGGCGCAACGAGCAGCTCGGCGCATGGGATCTGGTGCGCCAGGGGACTTGGCAGTTTCACCAGATCATGCGGCCCACGCACTACCTCGCGCGGGACCTGTTTCGCAAGGCCGTGGCGCTGGATGCTCACCTGCCCGAGGCACACATGTGGCTCGGCCGGGTGAACGAGAGCATCGCCGGCTACGGCTGGAGCGAGGATGAGGCTGCCGACCTGCGCGAGGCCGTGCTGTCCTCGCTGCGGGGCGTGCGGCTTGATGAGCGCGACCCCTTCGGCCACTACGCGCTGTCGATGAGCTACCTGTTCTCCGGCGCGCTGGATCAGGCCGTGCCCTGCGCCGAGCGCGCGACGGAACTCAGCCCGAGCTTCGCGCTGGCGCACCTCGGCGTAGGCATGTCACGTCTTTATGCCGGCGATGCGGCCGGCGCCGTGCAGCCGCTGAAGCGCGGCCTGCGCCTGAACCCGTTCGACCCGCAGAATTTCCACTGGCATCGCTGCCTCGCGCTGGCCCACCACTTTGGTGGCGAGCCGGAGCAGGCGCTCGCCGCCGCGAGCCGGGCCACGCAGGTAGCGCCGCAATGGCGCCCGGCGTGGGATACCTTGATCGTGTGCCTGCTTGCGCTCGGCCGTACCGACGAGGCGCGGCGGCACGCAGAGCGCACGAAGGCGCTGGATGTACCGCCGAGCGACGTGCTCGATCAAATGCGGCTGCGCAACCCCGCGTGGGCGAAGCAGCTTGCCGAAGCGCTCGGCACGGTGGCCTGAATAGGAGATCTGCCGGAAGCAGACACTCGCCTCCGACCGCTCATGGCCCGGATTCTGCCGGATGCGGGTAGAGGCCATACCGGCTGTCATCATCCAAACTGATGTTGCGTTTCCCAGGCGACCCGATACCGTGGATGCGATGCCGCTGTCACACTCGCCCGTCCAGCGGCTGATGACCAAGGCCGTGAATTTCGCTCGGGCGAAACGCCAAAGGAGACGCACATGCCAGCTGCTGTTCTTCAGTATGTGTTCAAGCCCAATCCGGGCGTCAACCTGCAAGACGTGGTCGCGATAGCTAAGGAGGGTGCCGAGTTCTGGAGAAAACACGGCGGTGACGTTAGTCTTTGGGCCGTGCAGGTCGGTGAGGTTGGGAACATGACGTTCGTGGCGCGTGCCGAGTCGACTGCGAAGCTTGGCGCCACCCTGGATGCGCTGAACAACGACTCGGGTTTCGCCGCCTGGCGAGCCAAGAGCCTGAAGGCGGGCTTGTCAACGTGGGTGCGAAGCAATCAGGCTTACGAAATCCCGATTTGAACGCCCGGCTGCGGCATTCGACAGCAGGAAGCTGGACCGACCCGGCAGACTAGCCATTGGAGGAACGGTGCGACAGTTCGGCTTCTGGCCGAACTGCGTCACACATGTCGAGCTCGTTCCTCTACCCGACTTCATCACGCGTTGGCGTCCAATCCAACGACTGCTTACGCCCGGATTGAGCCGGCGACCGGCCGGTCTTGGCCGAGTGCCGAATTTCAAGGCGAGGCTGAACAACCTTCAGGTTTGAATACGCGCTCCGTGGAGGCCGGATACTTCGCGAGCTTGTTCGCCGGCCGTCTCGGGCGAGGAAGCAGTTCGCCCCCGCAGTTTGGACACTTCCCGGCAAGACGCCGGTCTGAGCATTCGTTGCAGAACGTGCACTCGAAGGTACAGATTCGAGCATCGGATGAGTCGGGCGGCAAATCACGGTCACAACACTCGCAGCCGGGGCGCATTTGGAGCATGGCAAAGACCTCATGAAGCTGAGCGAAGCTTAAACGACGGCGAAGTGGAGGTCGAAGGCGGGAACTCAGGGCATCGCCTCGAAGCCAGGTAGCGAGCGAAGCAGAGCAGTCATCGACTTTGCGGCAAATGCCGGCACATCGGTGATGTCCACCCACCTGAATTGGTCCACTTCGGGGGTCATCACGCCTGACGCGTGATGAGGGAAGAAGCTCGTGCATTTGCATGCCGCGATGTCGCAGTTGCGCGAATGCAGGACGACCCGGAAAAGATGTAGGTCCTTTCGGGAGTGGTAAGGCATGCGCCCAATCTCCTCCAGCGAATCTGCAAGCAGTTCGATGCCCGTTTCTTCCCGGACTTCGCGGATGGCCGCCTCCCGCGGAGACTCGCCTTCCTCCGCGCCACCCTTGGGGATGTCCCAGTGCTTCTGCCCGGTGGCGTGTGCCAGTAGGAGCTGACCTTGCTCGTTCAGGATGAGCACCCCATAAGAAATGGCCTTCATAACAACCGATGTCCTCTGAGCGCGGTACGGAATCTTCTTTGGCCCGCTGTGCAGGCGACCGACTGCGTCCGAGCATGACCGCAATCTGCCTCGCACGCGGGCCCCTCGCCCACACCCGCACTGCTGTCAAGACACCCACTGGAATGCAAGACGTGACCATGTCACCCCTGCCAGGCGGTTCGCAGCCTGGACGGATGCAGTCCGCAGGGCAAGCACCTTCTTCAACGAACATTCCGAGGCCAGAGAGACGGTCTCCTCGTCCGACACGTCAAAGATGCGCCGTTCGCTTGGCGCTGGGCCATGCCGGATGGACATCACCAGGACGCCAGAGGGTGCGAGCAGCGATGCAAGCCGCGGCATTGCCCTTCGCCGCTCCAACTCGTCAAGATGCATCCACACAGCCGTGAGCATGATGACATCGAATCGCTCGTCGCGAGCCCGCAAGCGAGCGAGGTCAGGCAAGCTGTCATCAATCCATTCGAAGGGATGCGCTCCATGCAGTTCGAGGCTCGCGAGGCGCAGCGCATCCGTGGGCTCGACCGCGACGACCCGGTGGCCCTTTGAGGCAAACCATGCAGCATCGGCACCAGTCCCGGCACCCACGTCGAGCACGGTCGACGGCACCGAAGGCAGGAGGTGCATGACGGCTGCGTGCTTCTCGGCAAACGAAACCGCTTCAAAGCGCTTGGCCAGTTCTGCAGCGTGCTCCGCGTAGCCCTCAGTTCCTGGAGTCATGCGTGCCGCCGCCGGGCGAACCGGGCGATGTTGGTGAATGTCAGGTCGTGACCTGGTCGTGACCGGTCCTGGTCGGACTCTGCCTTACACCGGAGTGTCTCCATTTCACTCGATCACCTTGTCTGCACGAGCAAGCAGCGCCGCCGGGATTGTCATGCTCAGCGCTCTTGCCGTTCTGAGGTTGATGATCAACTCGAACTTCGTCGGCTGTTCCACCGGCAAGTCCGCCGGCTTGGCGCCCTTGAGAATCTTGTCCACGTAAACCGCTGCGCGCTGACGCAGAGCGTCCCAATTCGTAATAGGACATCAGCCCGCCCGCTGCCACCGAGCGGTCGTCTTGAAACATCGTCGGCAGTCGATGTGTCGCGGCAAAATCCAGGATGAGCATGAGATGCTTGTTGTTGATGAAGTTCGGAAACACGAAGAGACTATCGACGTGCTCCCGAATGGCAGTTGCGAAGGCCGCCGTCAGCTCGTCGAGCGTTTTCACATCCAGCGGGAGTAGCTTGATGCCGATGGCCTGGGCCACCTCACGCTGCGCGTCGAGTGAAAGTCCCTCGTGAACAGCGCTCGAGTCCCACAGGATCGCCGCGCGAGAGAGCGCGGGGACAGCCTCCTTGAGAAGTTGAAGCCCCTTGCCGGAGATCTGCGGACCGGGGCTGTGGGTCACGCCCGTCACATTTCCGCCGGGGCGAGCGAGGCTGGTCACGAGTTTGTGCTCGACCGGGTCGGCACTGCCGGCCATCACGATCGGGATCGTCGTCGTCGCCTCCTTGGCGGCTTGAACGGTCGGGGTCCCGATCGTCACGATGATGTCTACGCCAGCCTGCACCAGGTCCTTCGCCAATGCAGGAAGCCGGTCAAAATGGGCATCGGCGAACCGGCTCTCGATGACGAGATTCCGGCCCTCGGCGTAGCCCATTTTCAGGAGGGCGTCCCGAAATGCACTGGAGATGCCGTCCTGAGTCGCCGATCCTGGAGACAAGTATCCGATCCGATAGACGCGGCCTGGCACCTGCGCTCGAGCGGCAAGCGTTGCGGAGAACGCGGCCATGGCGCCGATCAGCTTGCGTCGATCCATCATTTTGATCGCTCCGCCTCGCGTTCTTCTGGACCGGAAAGTTTACGCCTGCTCCGCGACCTCGAGCCATCGCTCCGGGCCGCCTTCGTGGTCTGCCAACAAATCCGATCGACAAACGGATTCGAAGAGGTTTTCAGCAGCAATTTCGCGGCACACGCGCGCGGCCGCTGATGGGCGCATTGTCGTCGTCGGTCCGCGCGAACTGACTGACCGTTCGTGGCCGCATGCCGTCCATGGATAAAGCACGAAGATGTGGCCGCCTGCCTCAGCACGATAGGGCCTACGGTGTAGCCGCTGCACGGGCCCGCATGATGGTTTGACGGTTGGTCTTGAGCGCGCGCGCGACAGCTGCGATCGTTTCACCTGCGGTCAGGCGCCGACGGACCTCCGCAATTTGGGTTGGCGTCAGCGCCGGTGGCCTGCCCAATGCTTTTCCTTTCGCCTTGGCTCGCGCCAGGCCTGATTGGGTGCGCTCGATCAACCAGTCTCGCTCGAACTCTGCGACGGCTGCGATCACGCCCATGGTCATCTTGCCCGCGGGGCTCGTCAGATCTACCCCTCCGAGCGCAAGGCAGTGAACTTGCACGCCCATGCCTGTAAGCGCCTCAACAGTCGCCCGCACGTCCATCGCATTGCGCCCTAGGCGGTCGAGTTTCGTGACGACCAGGACGTCCCCGGCCTCTAGCTTGTCCAGCTTGCCGAAGCCGCGGCGTTCAGATGCCGGCATCGAACCCGAGACGGTCTCGGTGACCACTCGCTGCGGCGTGATTGCAAAGCCGGCCGCGGATATTTCCCCGATCTGGCTGTCTGTGGTCTGGTCGGCCGTTGACACCCTGCAATACGCGAAGACGCGGGACATTTCTTGCGGCCGTGCGCTGCGCCGCCGACGAGCGCCAGCGGCTGGAGCAGCTTTGCCGCTACATCACTCGACGGCATTGGCCAACGAGCGGGTGCATTGCAACGAGGCTGAGCAGGTGGTGCTCAGGCTGAAGACGCCCTAGCGCGACGGCACCACCCACATCGTGATGCCGCCGCTAGAGTTCATGCAGCGCCTGGCCGCGCTGGTGCCACGGCCACTGCTGCACCTGATTCGCTTCCATGGGGTGCTGGCGCCCAACGCCAGCTGCGCGCAAGCTCGCGGCCGGACCACGGCGAAGGCCTCGCGCACTTCCGGCTCGAGAGCCCGGCCCTTCAAGAACGACGACCCGATCCACGCCGGAACCACAACACGACGAACGACACCACCAGGAGTAGCAACGGGTAATCGGTGATTCGCATCATTCGGTATCGGCCACATCGCGAAGGGCTCGATCCGAAGCATGTTACGGCCGAATCCAGTGGATCCGTGGGCTCGCTGGGCGCGGAATCCCTGGAGCCTCCAAGGGCCCTTGCCGAACCACTCGTCGAAATCGTGCGCAGTGGGCAGGACGCCCACAACGGCGAGCGCGAGCAGGCGCCGCCGGCCAGCCCGTCGTTCACGAGCGCCAGTATTCTGGCGCATACTCGCGATCGTAGTTGCTCCCCGGAGGCACGACCCATGGATCGATGTCAGGCGGCGGAAGGTTCGCGGCGGCTGGCGATGCTTCATGCGGCGCGTCTCGCGGCCGGGCTAATGCTGATCGCTGTCCGCGGCAGCGGCCTCGCGGCGGCGCCGGCCAGCACGGCGAGTGCGGCGAGTCCTCCCACGGCGCCTCGCCAGCTGAACGTCGCGAGCAAGGCGTGGACCGGCGACTTCGATGCGATGCTTGCGCGCCGCTTGATCCGCGTCGACGTACCGCTGAGCCGCTCGCTGTATTTCGTCGACAGGGGGCGCGAGCGCGGGCTCTCAGCCGAGCTGGTGCGCGACTTCGAGCGCTGGGTCAACAAGACCTACGCCAAGCAGCTCGTTAAGCGGCCGCTGACCGTCTACATCATTCCGACGACGCGCGACATGCTGCTGTCGAACCTGCCTGCGGGGCTGGGCGACATGGCGCTCGGCAACCTGAGTGTCACCGACGAGCGTATGCAGCTCGTCGACTTCGTCGCGCCTGACCCGAACTGGACGAACGTCGAAATCCTCGTCACCGGGCCCACCGGGCCGACGGTCGCCTCCCTCGACGACCTGTCGGGCCAGGACGTGCACGTACGTGAATCGTCGAGCTACCACGCAAGCCTGGTCGCGCTGAACGAGCGTCTGCGCGCGGCCGGCAAGGCGCCCGCGAAGCTTCTCCTGGTGCCCGACGCGCTCGAGGACGAGGACATGCTCGAGATGGCGAACGCCGGGTTGATCCGCGCCATGGTCGTCGACAGCTGGAAGGCCAGGATGTGGGCGGAGCCGCTGTCCAAGCTCGAGGTGCACAGGGACATCGTGCTGCGCGAGGCGACGCCAGTGGGCTGGGCGATCCGCAAGAACAGCCCGCAACTCGAGGCGGTGCTGAACCGCTTCTACACCGAATGGGCGAAGAAGTCGGGCGTGATTCCGTACCGGATGAAGCAGTACCTGAAGAACATCAAGGCGATGCACAACGCCAGTGCAAGCGCCGACCAGCAGCGCTTCGATCACACGATCGCGCTGTTCGAGAAGTACGGCCAGAAGTACGGCTTCGACCCGCTGATGCTGGCCGCACAGGGCTACCAGGAGTCGACGCTCGACCAGAACCGCAAGAGCCATGTCGGCGCGATCGGCGTGATGCAGATCATGCCCGCCACCGGCAAGGGCATGCAGGTCGGCGACATCCGCCAGCTCGAGCCAAATATTCATGCCGGCGTGAAGTACATGGACCAGCTGATGACGCGCTACTTCAATGACGCGAACTTCAGCGAGGGCAACCGCACGCTTTTCGCCTTCGCCAGCTACAACGCCGGGCCGGGCAACATCGCGAAGATGCGCACCGAGGCGGCCAAGCGCGGGCTCGACCCGGACAAGTGGTTCAACCACGTCGAACCCGTCACCGCCGAAAAGATCGGCATTGAGACGACGACCTACGTGCGCAACATCTACAAGTACTACGTCTCGTACAAGCTGTCGGTCGAGGCGCAGCGGCAGCGCGACACGCTGAAGCAGCAAGTGGCACCGGCGAAGAAGTGAACTCTCCGCACCGGCGTTGCGGCGTGCATGGGACGTTCAAACGCCATCTTCTGGCCCTGGCTGGCACGGGTCAAGCGCGGATCCGCCCGGCTTGGGGCGCCCGACGGGGGGCCGTCACGCCGACCGGATGCTTTGCGGCGCCGGGCTTGCCGCCTGGGCTGAAAGCAGTGTCAGCTATAGATAGATAGATAGATAGATAGATAGACGCTGAGCTTTGGCGTGCCAGCGGATTCGCCCGGTAGCATCGGGCGCAGCGAGTCGCCGCGCGCGGTGCGGAGGGCGAGGCGGTCTGGAAAAGGTTGTGCGGCTGTGGCCCGGTGCCGGCTGGGCAATGGCCCGCCGTGCGCCATGACCAGGTGCGCGGGCTGTTTCACGCGCTCGTGGCCCTTTCGCGTCACTTCGTCCTGGACCAGAAAGATGTCCTCGAGGTCCCTGTCATAACGCTCGGCCCAGACGTGGCCGCCGGATTCGGCATCGATCAGTTGCACATTGCTGCGTACCCTCGTGCCAGCTTTTCGCACGCTGCCTTCGAGCACATGCCGCACGCCGAGCTTCCTTCCAACGTCCTTGATGTCCACGCTTTGCTGCTTGAAAGTGAAGGACGAGTGGCGGGCGATCACGAACAGACCGGATATCTTGGAGACGTCGGTGATGATGTCTTCCGTGATGCCATCGGCGAAGTACTCGTGCTCGGGGTCTCCGCTCATGTTGGTGAACGGCAGCACCGCGAGCGACGGTTTTTCAGGCAGCACCGGCGCAGACGATAACGATGCCGCCGCGGCGACATTCACCGATGGCTTCACGGGCGCCACCTTGAAGGCCCGCACTGGATGGCCGATATTCTTCACTTGCTGTTCGCCCTGATCGACAAACTCCGCTCTGACCCTGCTCCTCACGGCCCCGTGCACAGCGTCCGATACGGTGATGCCGCCCGGTTCGGCCAGCGCCTGCAATCGCGCCGCAATATTGACCTCGTCGCCGTACACCGTGCCGTCCGCCTTCTCGATCACGTCGCCCATATGAACGCCGATCCGAAAGCGCATTTGCCGATCCTGCGACGCGGCGTCGCAGGACACGTCTAACTCATGCTGAACAGCAACGGCCGCGGTGACTGCTCCGGCCGCGGTCTCGAACACGGCGAGCACCGAGTCGCCCGCCATGTCGATCACGCGGCCATGGTTCGACTCGATCTGGGCACGAAATACCGCGCGCGCCGCATCGAGCGCGGCCACGGTCGCGCGGTCGTCGATCGCCATCAGGCGCGAATAGCCCGCCGCATCCGCGGCGAGGATCGCTGCCAGGCGCTGCTTGAGACCAGACCCGTTCACACCCGTGGAACCCTATGCAAGTTGCCGATGAATGTTACGCTCCGCGCGGCAGCCTCCTTCCGCTGGGGCTGGGAAATTGCTCAGATCCGCAACTGCCTAGCCGCGATCGTGGTGGGCACCGACTGCAGCCGGACCATGGCTCAGCGGCCTTCCGGCTGCTGAAGCCTGACGCTGATGCCGTAGAGCGCGAGGAGGCCCAGCACGTGCCCGATGGCGACGCCGGGCTCACCCGATTCAATGCGGCCGATGGTTTGGACATGCACGCCCAGGCGCGCAGCCGCGGTGGTCTGGCCTTCGCCTGCCGCCAATCGGCCCAGCTTGGCCCCCGCCCCCAACTCTCGGATTGCATGCAAGGCGTCGTCGCCGATGGCTGCAGAGATGCGCTTGCCTTGAGTCATGGGTGCATTGTCGCTGCGCCTGCGGTGATCGGTACTGTGATCCGGCGCAAGCTCATGGCCGGACTGAGCCGGGACGCAGCGTAAGCCGCCACTCGACCATGCAGGGTGCACCGGCCGGTGACCGCCAGGTTGCGGAAGTTCAGGCAAACAAAGTTTGAGGATCATCGCGATCGACAGCACCGCGCCCGGTCATAGCGCCCAGCAGAAAGCCGTCGTTCGTGGTCACGACGGCGTTGCTCGAATTGACGTACATCGGTTCATGCGGCGTTTTCATCTGTGTTCTTTGACCAGGGTTTCGTTCATGCGCACAGCCGTGATCACGCCGGATAGAAAGGTCAATCCGGCCACCAGCCAGATGGCCGCAACCAGTCCAAATGCGTCGGCGGTGACGCCGGCGACCAAGGCTCCGATCGCGTAGCCGAGATCACGCCAGAGCCGGTAGACACCGACCGCAGAGGCGCGCCAGGAGGGGTGGGCGACGTCGCCGATTGCAGCAAGCAGAGTTGGATACACCATGGCGGTGCCAAGGCCCAACAGAGCACCTCCGGCGGCAAAGGCGCTGAAGCCGCTGGCCTGCGCCGTCAGGCCGATGCCTGCTGCCTGCACCCACATGCCCCAGGCGATCAGCCACTTGCGCCCCAGTCGATCGGACAGCACGCCAGTGAAGACCTGCCCCACGCCCCAGACGGCCGGATAGATCGCCGCCAGGACTCCGATGCGCTCCAGGCTCAGGCCCGCCGCGGCGAACACCAGCGGGAACAGGCCCCATGCCATGCCGTCATTCAGGT
>Ga0318562_10001183_pt1 | contig 11741 bp, 5 predicted proteins | sample GRESIP066b5f18_FD_203688 | JGI IMG/M metagenome (GOLD analysis project Ga0318562, IMG submission 203688) | Tropical soil microbial communities from Luquillo Experimental Forest, Puerto Rico - GRE.SIPMG.066b5f18 | ecosystem: Environmental > Terrestrial > Soil > Tropical forest > Bulk soil...
GACAGCGTGCCAAGCGGACCCCGACTCCCACGACTGTCGGTTCTGCGTTCGGACGCGAAGCCCTGGATGCTGCGCGTGCGCCTTCCGGAACGGCTCGCCTCGGCCCCGTTGACATGGCTCGTCGCGAGCGAGACGGGCACCGAGCAGAGCTGCGCTGCGCCGATGGCAAGCGCACGCAGGATCGATCGCGTCGTTGCGGACGGCGGGACCTCCGTCGTGCTCGATGTCCCTCTGCCGATCGATCTGGCCGAGGGCTACCATGAGGTAGCGCTGCTCGGTGAAGGGAAAGTCGCGCGCGGTAGGCTCGCAGTCGCGCCGGCACGGTGCTACCGGCCTCCGGAACTGCGCGCTGGTGGACGCTGCTGGGGCGTGACCGCGCAGCTCTACAGCCTGCGCTCGAAACGAAATTGGGGAATCGGAGATTTTTCGGATCTGGCGTGTCTCGTCGAGCGTCTGGGAGCCGAGGGCGCTTCGTTCGTGGGACTGAACCCGCTGCACGCGCTCTACCCCCAGGCGCCGGAGCGCGCGAGCCCCTACAGCCCGTCGAGCCGCAGATTCCTCAATGTCTTGTACCTCGATGTCGAGGCCGTTCCAGAGTTTGGGCGGTGTACAGAGGCGCGCGCGAAGGTTCGATCGCCGGCGTTCCAGGCGGCGCTCGCAGCGTTACGCGAGGCTCCTCTCGTCGATCTAGCGGGGGTCGCGCAGGCGAAGCTGAGCGTATTGGAGATGCTCTACGCGCAAATGCGAGGCGGCAGCGGCGCGGATACGCTGGCGCGATCTCGCAGCTTCGAAGCGTTCAAGGCCCAAGGTGGCGAGGCGCTGTTCCGCCACGCACTGTCCGAGGCTCTGCAGGCACATTTCAGCGCCCGCGACGCGTCGGTCTGGGGCTGGCCGGCATGGCCTGAGGCGTACCGCGACCCGTCCTCCGAGGCGGTGAACCGCTTCGCAGCCGATCACCCCGAACGCGTCGATTTCTTTGCCTGGCTTCAGTGGCAGGCCGCCGAGCAGCGTGCGCACGTCACGGCCCATGCGCGCGAGTGCGGGCTTGCGATTGGAATCTATGCGGACCTGGCCGTCTCGATCGACCGGGGTGGCGCCGATGCTTGGACGCAGCAACATCTGTATGCGATCGGCGCGAGCGTCGGGGCGCCGCCCGACGCATTCAACCTGCAGGGCCAGGACTGGGGTTTGCCGCCGCTGATACCGCAGCGCCTGCGCGACGCCGGCTACGCTCCGTTCATCGCGATGTTGAGCGCGAACATGCGCGACGCGGGGGCGTTGCGCATCGATCACGCAATGGGGCTGCTGCGCCTGTTCTGGGTGCCCGCCGGTGCGAAACCCGCCGATGGCGCCTACGTTCGCTACCCGCTGGAGGATCTCGTCGGATTGGTTGCGCTCGAAAGTGCGCGTAACCGATGCTTGGTGATCGGTGAGGACCTCGGCACGGTTCCCGAGGAAGTCCGGACGGTGTTTGCGGCGAACGACATCCTTTCCTATCGCGTGCTGCTGTTCGAGCGCGACGGCGCGGGTGAATTCAAGGCCCCGGCGGCATATCCCGAAGCAGCGCTCGCGGTGGCGAGCACGCACGACCTGCCTACGCTCGCCGGATGGTGGGAAGGACTCGATATCCGACTCCGCGCCGCACAAGGGCTGCTCGGACCCGATGTCGACGTCGAGGCCATGATGCGAACGCGTTTCGACGACCGCGCGCGACTGCTCACAGCGCTCGCGCGCGAAGGATTGCTCCCCGTCGGCATGTCTGCCGATCCTGGGTTGGCTCCCTGTCTCACGCAAGCTCTCGCTGACGCGATCCACGCGTATCTCGCGCGTGCGCCCGCGACGCTCGTCGCGGTGCAGCTCGAGGACATTCTCAGCGCCATGCAACAGGCGAACCTTCCCGGGACGACGGCGAGTCATCCAAACTGGCGCCGCAAACTGCCGCTCGCGATCGAGGCGCTCGAACGCGACGGGCGTCTGCGCGCGGTGGCAACGGCCGTCGCACGCGAGCGCGCAAGCCCGCCGGTATGACCGGATCGACGCAGTTGCGGCCCCGGCGCAACGGGCGCCTTCGGCACGAAGTCCGAACGCCGCGCATGCAGTTGCCGCTCGCGTCGATCCCGCGGGCGACCTACCGGATCCAGCTCAACTCCGATTTCCGCTTCGACGACGTGACCGCGCTCGTTCCTTATCTCGCGGCTCTCGGCGTGAGCCATGTCTACTGCTCGCCCTACCTTCGTGCGCGCCCGGGGAGCCGCCACGGCTACGACATCGTCGACCACCGGATGCTCAACCCGGAAATTGGCAGCATCGCGGATTTCGAGCGATTCGTGGCCACGCTTGCGAGGCATGGCATGAGCCACTTGTGCGACGTCGTGCCCAATCACATGGCGGTCATGGGGGCAGACAATCTGTGGTGGATGGACGTGATGGAGCACGGGCCGGCGTCCGCGTACGCGGCGTTCTTCGATATCGATTGGACGCCGCAGGATCCCGACCTCACCGGCAAGGTGTTGGTTCCGGTCCTCGGCGATCCGTATGGCGTTGCGCTCGACCGGGGTGAGATCAGGATCGTGTTCGAGCCCGCGACCGGCGGTTTCGCCGCGTATTACTTCGAGCACCGGTTTCCTCTCGATCCGCGTACGTCCGTACCACTGCTTGAGGCGGGACTCACGCAGCTGCGGGAGGAGGGCCGCGATTTCGTCACGGGTGCAGCGCTCGAGCCGCTCGTCGCGGGCTTCAGTGCGCTGCCGCCGCGCGACGAGTACGCGCGCGCACCCCTCGGGGAACGGGACGTCGTCGCTCGCGAGCTCAAGATGCAGCTGGCGGCAGTCGTTGCGAAGCGTCCGCCGCTGCTGCGGGCGATCATGCACGCCGTGGAGTGGATCAATACGGCGGGAGACCCGGCGAGCCGCGACATGCTGCATGAACTCCTCGAAGCGCAGGCATTCCGGCTCGCGTTCTGGCGCGTCGCCTCCGACGAGATCAACTATCGACGTTTCTTCGACATCAACGAACTCGCCGCGCTACGCACGGAGGACGCTCGCGTCTTCGACGCAACGCACGGGTTGGTCCTCGACCTTGCCGCCGAAGGAGTGATCGGAGGGTTGCGAATCGACCACCCGGATGGACTCTTCGATCCCGCTGCGTACTTCGCGCGCCTGCAGCAACGCTATCGAGAGCGCGTGATTGAGCGCAGGGGGGCGACGACGGGGGCGGGCGCCAGTCTCTACGTCGTGCTCGAAAAGATCGGCGCGCCGCATGAGCGTCTGCCTGAAGAATGGCCGGTCTTCGGCACGACCGGCTATCGCTTCGCGAATGTCGTCAACGGCGTATTCGTCGATGCGCGCGCAAAGGCACGCCTCGACCGCGCCTGGCGAGCGTTCGTCGGCGAGGAGGCGCTTGCGCTCGATGCCGAGGTGCGACGCAGTCGCCGTACGATCATGGAGGGACCACTCGCCTCGGAGCTCGCGGTGCTCGCGCTGCGCGCGCTGCGGATTGCGCGAGCCGACCGGCGAACCCGCGATTTCACGCACAACGCTCTGTGCGAGGCGATCAAGGACGTCGTCGCGTGCTTTCCGGTGTATCGCACCTACGTCGATGCCAACGGACCGTCGGCGCAGGACCGCCGATACGTCGATTGGGCGGTGGCGCGCGCGCGTCGCGAAAGCCGCATCGCCGACGTCACGATGTTCGATTTCTTGCACGCTGCGCTGCTCGGTGAACCACCGCCCGGGGCGTCCGCCTCGGAGCAGAGCTACCGCGACTTCGCGATGCACGCGCAGCAGTTCACGGCGCCGGTTGCGGCGAAGGGCATCGAGGACACTGCGTTCTATCGATTCAACCGGCTCGTGTCGCTGAACGAAGTTGGCAGCGACCCCGAACAGTTCGGTCTGGGCGTGCAGGGGTTCCACCATGCGAGTGCCGATCGTGCGGCGGCATGGCCGCACACGATGCTCGCCACATCGACTCACGACAACAAGCGCTCGGAGGACGTGCGCGCGCGCATCGACGTGATCTCCGAGTTCCCCGCCGCCTGGCGGCTTACGGTGCGCCGCTGGAGCCGCATGAACCGCAGCCGCAAGCGCATGCTGAACGGGGTGGCTGCCCCTTCGCGTAACGACGAGTACCTTCTCTACCAGATCCTGGTCGGCACGTTTCCGGCACATGACTGCGACGGTGATGTGCTTGCCGGCTACCGCGAGCGGATCGACCGCTACATGGTGAAGGCCGCGCGCGAGGCGAAACTCCACACGAGTTGGCTCGCGGTGAACCGCGACTACGAGGACGCGGTGATCGACTTCGTCGGCGCACTGCTGCGCACTTCGGGCGAAAACCTCTTTCTCACGGATCTACGCACGCAGGCGAAGACCTTTGCCTGGTTCGGGATGCTGAATAGCGTGGCGATGACGCTGCTCAAGTTCGCCTCGCCGGGCGTGCCCGACATTTATCAGGGCACCGAGATCCTTGATGACTCGCTCGTCGATCCTGACAATCGGCGCCCCGTTGACTACGCGCTGCGCCAGGCGCGACTCGCCGAGCTCGATGCGCTACATTCCGAGCTCGCCAGCGCGGGGGCTGCGCGCGTGCGGTCGCTGTTCGGCGCCCCGTCCGACGGGCGCGCGAAGCTATGGGTGATCGCGCGCACGCTCGCGCTTCGCCGTGCGCACCCCGAGCTCTTCGCGCATGGCGATTACCGCGCGATCACCGCCACCGGGGCGCGCGAACGCAAGAACGTTCTGTCCGCGCGCCGCTTGGCAAACGAAGGGATCATCGCGGCCGCCGGGCGCCTCTTTGCCTCGCTTGGCCTGGGCGTCGGAACGCCTCCCGTCGCCGATGCGTGGCGCGGGACGGCGCTCGATCTGTCGTGGCTCAAGTCGCCTGTCCTGGCGGTGAGCGCGCTCACCGGCGAGTCGCTCCCGATAGGGGGTGGCGAAGTCCCGCTCGAGCTGCTGTTCGAGCATTTTCCGGGTGCGCTCCTTCATTTTTCTCTTACGCCGGGGTCCCCGGCTTAGGATTCGCCGCCGATCAACGGGAACGTTCTGCGGCGGGAGGCGTCGCAGGTCGCTTCAACGGCCCCGAATGTGGTCGGCCGCGGACGGCCTCGGAATATCGCGACGGCGGACCCGATCGCGCCAAAAGGAAAGCCCCGCGAGAGACGGGGCTCTTCTCGGTGAGGTGCGCTCTTTAGCGCTTGACCGCCTCGCCCTTCACCTCGACTTCGACGCGACGGTTGGGCGCGAGACAGGCGATCAGCTCCTTCAGCGCCTTCTGGTTGCAGACGACACCCGGAAGCGGCTGCTTCTTGCCCATGCCGAGAGTCTCGATCTTGTCTTTTGCGACGCCCTTCGACGCGAGGTAATCGCGAACGGCATCGGCGCGGCGCTCGGAGAGCTTCTGGTTGTACTCCTCCGAACCGATCCGGTCGGTGTGGCCGGTGACGAGCACGAGCTCGAGCTTCTGCACGTCCTTCAGCTTCGCGATGATCTCGGTGTCGATCGCCGCCTTGCCCTCAGGCTTCAACACGGCCTTGTCGAAATCGAACAGCGCCTTCGTGTCCAGCGTGACCTTCTGCACCTGCGGTGCCGGCGGCGGTGCCGGCGCCGGTGGTGGTGGCGGCGGCGGTGCGGCGGGCTTCGGCGCTTCGGCCATCTGCAGCGGCGGGACCGGCAGCGGCGGCGCGTCGAACTTGTAGGTCACCATCACGTAGACGATGTTCGAGTGACCGTCGGTGAACGCGTCGAAGCCGTTCAGGTAGCTGAGCGACGTGTTGGTGGTGAGGCTCGGGACGATGGCAGTGCCGGTGTTCCGCACGAGCGGCAGCACGTACTGGTACCCGTTGGTCGCGATGTCGTTGTGGTTGTACATCAGGTACGAGTAACCGGCAGTGAACGACCAGTTCCGGTTGAGGTTATAGATGCCCTTGAAGTTGAAGTACTGCTGCTTGCTGTTGTCGAAGTTGTTGATGGGAAGCGGCATCGGCGAGATTGCCAGATTGTTTTGCACGCCGAACGTCGCGTTGCCGTCGTTCTTCACGTACAGGTACGATCCCGTGAGCTTGAGTGCATCCATCGCCTGCCAGTCCGCGCCCACGCCGGCCATCCACGTCGTGTCCTTCGTCGCCGAGTTCCAGTTGTAGTTACTCGTATTCGGCGGGGCGAACGGGTTGTAGCAGTTGAGGAAGGTGGTCTGGCAATAGCCGTTTGGCGAGTCGTTGGGAGCCGTGCCGCTGCCGCTCGAGACCGTGCTGATGTTGCGGTGATTCGACGGATACTTCGTGTCCTCCCAGCTGCCGAACGCGTTGAACTTGAGCGCGGGGGACGCGGTCCAGTAACCGCTCAGGAAGTAGCCTTGCCGCTTGGAATCGGTGCGGCCAAGCGTTACGTCGTCGTAATTGATCTTCGCCCAGTTGCCCTCGAATGACAGGCCGACGTTGTCCATCGGATTCCAGTCGAGCGTCAACTTGACGGCGTTCGTGGTGCTGTTCTGCAAGTCGAACGCGGAGGTGAACGGCAGCAGGTAGTCGGGGTTGTTCGCACCGCCGTTCGGAAGCGGGTCGTTGGTGAAGTTGTGCTCGGAATCGCGCTTCGCGTACCAATACTTGACCCGTCCCGACACCGTGTCGAACATCGTGTTCTTGTACTCGGCCCAGATCTTGTTCGTGTGCGAGTGGTCGTAGTCGACGCGCGTCATGTTGACGTGGTAGTAGTCGTAGCCGAAGCCGAGCCTCTGGCCCGGCAAGAACTTCCACCAAACGTCGAAGCCGACGTTGTTCTTCGTGTAGCTGAAGAGGTCGTTTTCGCAGTTGCCGTTGACGTTGGTCGGAACGCCGGCCACGATCAGGTTGCCGCAGCCCAGGGCACCGGGGAGCGGCATGACCGGCGCGTTGCCGAACTCGACCTGGTCCGACTTGTTGTCGAGCTTCGTCCAGAAGTAGTAGACGCGCGTATTGACGTTCGTCGCGGGGATCGCGGTCCACGAGACCTGGGCCGACTGGTTGACCTTCTCGCCGCTGAAAATGGGTTCGTCCGGCAGCGTGTTGTTGTAGACGCCGCCCGTGTCGAGCGCCGTTGTGCGGATCGGCGCGGAGCTCGTCGTCTTTGCCCACGTGTAGCGCGCCGAGATCACGGACTGCCACGGCAGGTCGCGGTAGTTGCCGGAGACCGTGAACTTGTTGAACGTGTTGCCCGGCGCGAGGTAGGTCGTGTCGAGAAGATTGCTCGTCGTCGCGACACCGTTCACGCTCGGGCCGAAGAACGGATTGGTCCAGTGCAGCTCCGTGTTTTCGTTCTCGAACTTGCTGTAGTCCCAGCGTATCGAGAAGGTCGCCTTGCCCGACTGGTATCCCCCCTCGACGCCCCAGTTGTCCGTCTTGAAATCCTGTGGGAACGCGAGGTCGGTGTAGCCGTTCCCTGGGCTCGTGCCGTTGGCGCCTGAGCCAGGGCGCGTACCGGTGAACCTGACCTGGTTGCCATCGACGCGGAAGTACCACGGGCTGAAGCTTTGCCACTCGCCGTAGCCGCCCCAGTCGCGGCGGTCGTAGCCCAGCCTGAAGCCGTTCCACTGGCCCACCGGGGGGTTTGCCGGCAGCGCCGCAAGCGGGAACGTCGCTGTCAACAGGTTGCCGCCGCTGCCGTTGTACGGCGTATAGGCGGTCGACGCGAACGTGCGCGGGATGTCGTTGAGGTACATCCCGGCCTTGAAGATATCGTATACGCCGCCGCGAAGGAACATGTACTGGTCGTCGCGGCCGAAATTCTCGCCGTAACCCTGAAACCACGTGGTGCTGTTGCGCCCCTGGATGCCGACGTTCGACAGCACGCCGTTGCCGAGGTCCTGGTACAGGTCGAGCGCGGCGTTGTCTCTCGCCTTCGTGTTGTTGTAGATGCCGCCGACCGTGCCCGTGCCCTGCACGCGCATCGGGTCGTCGGCGCTCTGGCCGAACGCGGGCGCGGCGGCGAACAGGCTGGCGATCAGGGAGGAAAGCAGCTTCTTGCTCATCTTCGCCTCCCCTTATCGCGTGAAGAACTGGCCGCGAGCGGCCGGGGCGTTCGAGCCGTGGATCGCAACGTGGCAGTTGTTGCACGCACGGGTAACGAGGCGGTTGTTCACGCCAGGATTGGGTTGGCCGACCCGGCTAGGCGGGCAGTTCAGGAATCCGCCCGACGCGGAGTTGTCACCCGGCTGGCAGTTGAACGCGCCGGCCGCCCCGTAGATCGTGCCCGGATGCCGCGACCCGTCGTGGCAGTCCTGGCACAAATTCGGTGCAGACTCGTTGAGAAGTCTCGAGTGGACCGAGCCGTGCGGGTTGTGGCAGGTGACGCAGTTCTCCTCGACCGGCGGGTGGCTCCATACGAATGGACCGCGCTTGTCGGCATGGCACGAATAGCACTGGTCGTTGATCGTCGGATTCTTCAGCATCGCCGGCGTGATTGCGCCGTGCGGGTTGTGGCAGTCGGAGCACTTGATCTTGCCTTCGATGATCGGGTGATGCGACGGCTTGAAGTTCGCTGCGCGAATGGGCTGGTGGCACTGCCAGCAGATCTCCGCTTGGTTGGGCAGGAATGTCGTCGTGAATTTGTTGATCGTCGGCGACTTGTCCGGCGGATTCAACCCGTTGTAGCTCGGCAGCAGTCCGCGTCCGTGAATGCTGTGGCAGTTCGCGCACGTGATTTCATTCAGCTGGTGCTTGCCGGATGTCCAGAACGCGAGGTTGCGGTTGCCCGAGTGGCAATTCATGCAGACCCCCGTCCGTTCGTCTGCCGTGTGGCCCTTACCGAACGGATTGGCCGGCTTCGCCTTTGTCGGATCCTTGAGGTGCTCGCTGGCGTCCCCATGGCACGCCTGGCACATGCTGCCGTTCGCGTCGTTCTTTGCGCCGTGGGCCGTGAGGTCGATCGCCTTCCACTCCGCCTCGTGGCAGTTGGCGCAGACGGGGGCGGTCTGTGCCCCCGTGCCGGCCGAGTATTGGGCGAAGGCGGGCGTCGGGGGCACCGTGAGCCAGGCCGCAACGACGAACAGGAATGCGGCCCCGGTGACGGTGGGATCGAATCGCATGGCGCTCCCTTTCTTTTCCGTGAAGCGCCGAAAGCTCGTCGCTTCAGCCGAATTCAGCCCGCATCCGAATTTGACTCCGGCCCCCCGGCTGCAACTTTGATCTACGTCAAGGGGCGATCGGTGTCTTTGAAGTTGTACTCCGATCCGCACGCCGATTGCAACGATCGCTTGAGTTCGGCCCGCTCGCGGCCGAGTGTTTGTTGCGCTCTGTTAACATTTTTGCCGTTGCCGGCCTAGGGAGCGCCCGTTGCTGATTGCGCTGCTGTCGGACATTCACGCGAACCTGGAGGCGTTGGATGCGTGCCTCCGACATGCGCGTGACCGCGGCGTCGAGCGCTACGCATTTCTCGGCGATTTCGTCGGCTATGGAGCGGACGCCGTCGGCGTCGTCGACGTGGTCGAGCGCTTGGCGGGCGAGGGCGCGATCGCGCTCCGGGGAAACCACGATCAGGCCCTCGCGAAGGCAGCCGGGTATTTCAATGACGCGGCTCGGGCGTCGCTTACGTGGGCGCGCGAGACGCTCGATCCGGCGCAGCGGCGCTTTCTCGCGGAGCTTCCGCTCATCCATCGGGACGGCGAGATCTGCTATGTGCACGCCTCGGCGGCAAATCCCGAACGCTGGGACTATGTCGACAGCCCGGCCGCCGCAAAGCGCTGCGCTGACGCGGCGCAGACGAGCTACACATTCTGCGGGCACGTCCACGATCAAATGCTTTTTTTCGAAGGCGCGAACGCGCGGATGAAGGCGTTTCGCCCCGTTGCCGGCACGCCGATCCCGGTTCGGGGCCACCGACGTTGGGTCGCGATCGTCGGTTCGGTTGGGCAGCCGCGGGACCGCAATCCTGCAGCGGGTTACACATTGTTCGATTCGAGTCTGCGGCAGATCACGTTCTACCGCGTGGCCTACGATGCCGCCGCGGCCGCCGCAAAGATCCGCGGCGCCGGGCTTCCCGGGTCGCTTGCGGTTCGCGTCGAGTCGGGAATCTGAGTTTGGAAGCGAGCAGCCGGAACCCTGTCCAACCCGGTGCTCTCATCGACGGCTATCGGGTCGGCGAGTGCATCCATCGGGGCGGGAACGGAGCGGTCTATCTGACCGAAGCGGCCGCGGGAGACGATCCGGGATTTCCACTGGTGATGAAAGTCCCTCGCCTCGGCCGCGGCGAGCCGACGCTCGGCATCGAAAGCTTCGAGATCGAGCAGATGATCCTGCCGGCGCTCGGCGGTCGCCACGTGCCGCGATTCGTCGCGACCGGCGACATGACGCGGACGCCGTACATCGTCATGGAACGGATCGACGGCGTCTCGCTTGCGAAGCTCCTCGAGAGCGGCCCGCAGCCGCCGGGGGAGGTCGCACGGATCGGCGCGGCAATCGCGGACGCGCTGCAGAGCGTGCACGGCCAGGACGTCGTGCATCTCGATCTCAAGCCCGAGAACGTGATGCTGCGCGCTTCCGGCGAAGCGGTGCTGCTTGACTTCGGCTTCGCGCGGCATGCGCAGTATCCCGATCTGCTCGGCGAGGAACAGCATTTCGCCGCGGGCTCGGCGGCGTACGTGTCGCCCGAGCAGCTCAGCGACGATCGCAGCGATCCGCGCAGCGATGTCTACGCGCTCGGCGCGGTCCTCTACGAGCTTGCGACTGGCGAACCTCCGTTCGGCGAGCCCGAGACGCTTGCAGGAATGCGCGACCGCCTGTGGCGCGAGCCGGTCCCGCCGCGGGCGATCAATCCGGCCGTCCCGCCCTGGTTGCAGGAAGTGATCCTCCATTGCCTCGAGCCCGAGGCTCGCGTCCGCTATCAGTCGGCTGCGCACATCGCGCTCGACCTTCGGCATCCGGACCAGGTCGTTCTGTCGGCACGCGCAGAGCGAACCGAGGCACCCGGATTCTTTCCTCAGCTTCGGCGATGGTGGCGATCCAAGCGCGCTCGCGACCGCCGATGGCTGGGAGAACCTCGGTCGGGATCGCGCGCCGTCGTGATCCTGGTCGCCGTCGACACCGAGCACCCCGACGACGAGCGGCATTCGCCGCTGCAATGGACGACCGGGCAGATCGTCTCGCTCAACCCGGAGTGCAGGCTGATGTGCGTATCCGTGATCCGCAGCGCGCCGCTGGGCGAAGGTCCCACGACGCTCGAGACAGCCACCGGCAAGCACCTCGAGCACAAGATGCGGCTCAAACGCTGGGTCGAACCGCTGAATCTCGCACCGTCGCGCCTTTCACTGCACGTCGTCGAGGCGGCGAACGCCGCCGACACGCTGCTCGAGCTCGCCCGCGTCAATCACGTCGACCTGATCGTCCTCGGCGCGCCGCTGCCATCGAAGAAGACGCTTGGATGGTGGCGTTCGGCGGCCTCGACCGTCACCGCGAATGCGCCGTGCAGCGTCCACGTTGTCCGCGTCCCCGAACGGAGGCAATCGGGAATGCGTGCATCGTGAGGCTCCTGCAAACGCGCGACTCGCGTTGCGATAGCGACCGCGAGTCCCGGCTGCGGTTTCGCGCGGAGTTTGGCTTCCCTATAATGGCCCGATCCGCGACTGGGACGGAGGGGAATGGAATCGCGCGTTGACGCGCCGCTGCGCCGGAACGAACTCCCCGCGAGCGACGCTCCTTCGGTTCCACGACTTACAGCCGGCCCGCTGTTCGTCGTCTTCGCTCCGCTGTTGGTGCTGGTCGCGGATCGGGCCATTAT
>Ga0318562_10001184_pt1 | contig 11737 bp, 10 predicted proteins | sample GRESIP066b5f18_FD_203688 | JGI IMG/M metagenome (GOLD analysis project Ga0318562, IMG submission 203688) | Tropical soil microbial communities from Luquillo Experimental Forest, Puerto Rico - GRE.SIPMG.066b5f18 | ecosystem: Environmental > Terrestrial > Soil > Tropical forest > Bulk soil...
GGGCCCGGTCGATCGGCTCGCCCTGCAAGGTTTCGGCGAGCCGGGCCGCCTTGGCCTCGCGCGAGACGAAGAGCACCCGCTGGTCGACGCGCTGAACGGTCGATGCCGGGGGGGCCACGCCGATGCTATGTGGATCGGACAACATCTCTTCGGCAAGGCCGGCGATCTCGGCGGGCATCGTCGCGGAGAAGAGGAGCGTCTGCCGCTTCCTCGGGAGCATGGCGACAAGTCGGCGAACGTCGTGGATGAAACCCATGTCGAGCATCCGGTCGGCTTCGTCGAGAACCAGGCAATCGGTGCCGGCAAGCGTCACCGCCCGGCTTCGGCAAAGGTCGACGAGCCGACCCGGCGTGGCGACCAGGATATCGACGCCGTGGGCGAGCTCGCGGATCTGACGTCCGATCGGCACACCGCCGATGACGAGAGCAACGCCGACCTTGAGGTGCCGTCCGTAGGTCCTGAAGCAATCGGCAATCTGGCCGGACAGCTCACGCGTCGGGCTGAGGACGAGGACGCGGCAGCTCTTGGCCGCGGGACGCCGGCGATCGAGCGCCAGGCGATGAAGGATCGGCACGGCAAAAGCCGCGGTCTTGCCGGTTCCCGTCTGGGCGATACCGATCAGGTCGCGGCCGGTGATGGCAACGGGTATGGCCGCCGCCTGGATCGGCGTCGGTACGGTGTGGCGCGCCTCGGCGAGCGCGCGAGCGACCGGCTCGGCAACGCCGAGTGATGCGAATGACATTGTGTTGTAGTTCTTTCTTGTGATGCGAGTTGGCCCTGGAAAAAGGCCGCAAATCGCCGGGATGCGGACATCCCGCGTGGCCAGGGCTGTCTCTACTGGGTGGCAAAAGCGGGTCGAAAACCGAACGGTTCCGGATCTCGCGCAACGCGGGCCCGCGAGGCCTATGTCGGGTTTCTCAGCGGTAAATGCAACTTCTTTTCATAAGCTCGGTTTGTCCTTGGTGAATCGCCAACTTTCCCAAGCACCTACCATTGCTTTCTTGGTGTGCGGTTAGCTTCTGGGGTCGCATTTGCCGTTTTGCCGTCTCGATCGCGCGAAAAGCCCGCTCCGCGAGGGCCAGTTCGTCAGGGCGCTGAAGGTCGCGTGCCATGCTTGGCCGCTGTCTCGATGTCCGAGTATTGCGGACGAGCATCGCCCGTCACCAGCGAGGACCCGAAGAAATCCACCCCGATCCGAAGTCTGAAGTGACCGAGACGGCTTGCCGAGGGGTGATACGCGAACCAGTCTCACCCCGGCGGAGATTGATAGAATTTGACTAGAAAGCGGTTAACCGCGAGCAGCGCTTCATCTCGCGGAAGATGCCTTCGCGCCGCAGTTTTTCGCTTGATAGCCTTTGCCGACGCAGCCTGGAGCGTGCGACCTTCTTCACGCTCCTCGGCGGCCTGAAGCTGATCCGGGCGGTTCGACCCGCTGAGCAGCGGCCAGCGACCGCAAAAAGGAGTGACCTTGGCCTACTCTCCCAAGCTCGATAGCAAGGCGGTCCCGGTCTCCGAGGAGACTCGCCTTCGCATGCTGGCGCCGCGCCCCGGCCGGATCCGCTGCGTTCTCGACACAGATACCTACAACGAGATCGATGACCAATTCGCCTTGGTCCAGATGATCCTGTCGCCTGAGCGGCTCGACCTTCAGGCAATCTACGCGGCGCCGTTCTTCAACAGCCGCTCCAGCGGTCCCATGGAGGGGATGGAGCTCAGCTATCAAGAAATCCTGCGGCTACTCGAACGCCTCGACATCAAGCCGGATGGGTTCGTTCACCGTGGCGTGAGCGCATATGTCGGGCCGGAGAAGGTGGCGCGTTCGGCGCCTGCCGTCGACGACCTTATTGCCCGCGCCCGCGCCGGTTCCCCGGCCGAACCGCTCTACGTCGTTGCCATTGCGGCGATCAGCAATGTCGCCTCGGCCCTCCTCAAGGCGCCCGACATCATCGACAAGATGGTCGTGGTCTGGCTCGGTGGCTCGGCGCTCGAATGGCCTGACCAGCGCGAATTCAACCTCAAGCAGGATGTCGGTGGCACCCAGGTCCTGTTCGATTCGGGCGTGCCGGTCGTCAACCTGCCCTGCATGGGCGTGGTATCGCACCTCCACAGCACGGTGCCCGAGATAGAAAGATACGTCGAGCCCTGCGGCGAGATCGGCAAGTTCCTGTCAATGCGTTTCAAGGAATACGCCAGGGATGGCGACCACGTCGGCTGGTCGAAGGAGATTTGGGACATGGCTCCGGTCGGCTGGCTCCTCAATGCGGAATGGGCGCCCAGCGTCCTCGTCCCCACCCCGATCCTTACCGACGCGACGACTTACAGCATCGACCGCGGACGACACCTGATGCGCTACGCGACCTTTGTCCGGCGCGATCCCATCCTCAAAGACTTCTTCGTCAAGCTCGCGGCGCGAGCCGCGACCTAGCCCACTCTACCGAGATCCTTGAAACTTGGCTCTCTACGGGAGCCGGTTAAAACCGGCCCCGATGCGACTCTTCACGCAAGCGTTTTGATATGCGCCAAGCCTGACCGGGTGGACAGGCTTGACGGCGCTTGCGCGGAATGTCATTAGAGGATTTGTCAAATCGATTTGGCAATCACCTTCGGCACATATAGTCTTTCTGACGTGGATTTCCTGACGAAGCCGTCAAATCGATTTGGCAGGATTTGGAGAGCCCATGAGCGCGCGCGTGAGCTTAGCGGATGTGGCCAGGCTTGCGGGAGTTTCGAAGACCTCCGCCTCCATGGCCCTCTCCGACAGCGGGCGCGTGGCCAGCGAGACCAGGGCGCGCGTTCGCAAGGCGGCGGCGGAACTGGGCTACGTACCTCATTTCGCCGCGAGCGCGCTCCGCACGCAGCGGGTCGACATGGTGGCGGTGGTGCTGCCGCATGTCGCACAGCACGTCTTCTCCCATCCCGTGTTCATCGACTTGCTCGAGGGGGTGTCCACCGCCGCCAACGAGCTCGACCTTTCGGTCGTTCTTTCCACGGCGCGGTCGAGCGAAGACGAATCGTCCGCCTATTCTCGGATCACCCGCGGTCGCCAGGCGTCGGGCGTGATCGTCGCTGCCGCCTCCGTGCACGATCCCAATCCGATCCGGTAGTGGTGGTCGGCCGGATGCCGCGCGCGAGCGGGGTGGCCAGCGTCGGCATCGACGACATCGGCGGCGCGATCGCCGTGACCCGTCATCTCATTGAAGAGCATGGCGTCAAACGCATCGGCCATGTGTCGGGTCCACTCGACCACCAATCCGCCATCGACAAGCGCGACGGCTACATCAAGGCGGTGGCGGATGCCGGCCTGACGCTCGATCCAAGGCTCTTCTTCGAGGGCGACTATGAGGAAGCCTCAGGGCACGACGCTGCGCTCGCGTTTTTGCCGCATCTCAAGCCCGACGACGCGGTCTTCTTCGCCAATGACCAGATGGCCATCGGCGCAATCCACGAGTGGCGTCAGGCCGGGCTGAGCATCCCAGGAGACGTCCGGGTCGTCTCCTACGACAACCATCCCATGTCTCGGCATGCGACGCCGTCGCTCACCACCGTCGATGCCGACATGGTCGGCGTCGGTGCCAAGGCGCTCGTGCAGCTGCACCGGCTCGTCCACGGCGCGAGCAACCTCGCGCCAATCGAATTTCCCACCCGGCTGATCGTCCGCGAGTCCTGCGGCTGCCCCAAGGGCGCCGAGGGCGAGCGGGGCGCCCGAACCCCGTCAGAAGAACATTGACCAGTGGAGGAGACATCCAATGCATCGACGCACAGTGCTCGCCGCGCTCGCGGCGGGCTCCGCATTCGCCCTCGGCCTCGGCGTCCCTGCCGCGGCGGCGGCTCCGGTAAAGCTCACCTATTGGAGCGGTTTCACCGGCGGCGATAAGCAGGCCTATGAGGACCTGATCAAGAAATTCAACGATACCCATCCGGACATCCAGATCGACTACCAGCTGCAGCCCTGGGACTCGATTGGCCAGAAGCTGCCGACGGCGATCGCCTCGGGCGCCGGTCCGGACCTTGCGACGCCCGATTACAACGTCGCCACCTTGCAGCAATACGTCGCCAACGGCCTCGCGCTGCCGCTCGACGATCTCATCCCGCAGGTTGGCGAGGGCGTGCTGCCGCCGGCGATCGTCAATTCCTTCTCGGTGAAGGGCAAGCTCTACGCCGCGCCGGCGAACTTCGCGACACTGCTCCTCTACTACAACAAGGACCTCCTGAAGGCGGCCGGCATCGACGCGCCGCCGAAAACGATGCAGGAGCTGCAGGACGACGCCGTCAAGCTCTCCAACGGCAGCGGTCAATACGGCATCGCGCTTGCCGACAACGCCACCATCCAGATGTGGCCGATCCTCATCTGGTCGGACGGCGGCGACCTGATCGCTAACCATTGCTCGGCACTGGCCGACCCGAAGACGATCGGCACGGTGGAGAAATGGGCCGGCCTCATCCGCGACAAGAAGATCAGCCCCGTCGGCTCCACCGGGCAAGACGCCGACAATCTCTTCGCAGCCCGCAAGGCGGCGTTCGAGATCAACGGGCCGTGGGCGGCCGGCGAATATAATGCCGCGAAGGTCAACTTCGACGTCGCCCCCGTGCCGATCGGCGCCTCAGGCAAGCCGGTGACGCTCGCAAGCACGGTGCCGACGATCGTTTCGGCGAAGACGGCGCACCCCAAGGAGGCGCAGGCGTTTCTTGCCTGGTGGCTGAGCAAGGCGACGCAGGCGCAGCTCGCGACCGCGGCGGCCTATGCGCCGAGCCGCACTGACATGGCGAACGACCCCTCGATCGCTGCCAACCCGACCGTCGCGGCGTTCACCGCGCAGGTCCCCAACGCCAGGCTCTACCTGCCGACGGAGAAGGACTTCAGCAAGATCGACACCGGCATCTTCATCCCGGCAATCCAGAGCGCGACACAGAACGGCGATGCGGCTGCCGCGCTCAAGCGGGCGGACGACCAGCTGAACAAGGTCCTCGGGTGCAAATAGGCACCAGCGGCGGGCGCCGGCGCATGTAGGCCGGCGCCAGCCCTCTCGCGGACCGCAGCGTGACTTCCGTCTCGACGAAACGACGGACCCGCCGTTTTGCGCAAGCCGGAACGGGACCGTTGTTCCTGCTGCCGAGCGCTGTGATCTTGTCCGTCTTCGTGCTCTACCCGATCGTCCAGTCGCTGTGGATGAGCCTCCACGACTGGTCGATGTTCCAGGCCGCCCACGAGTTCGTCGGCCTCGCCAACTACGCCGAGCTCCTCGACGATCCGCGCTTCTGGAACGCGCTGACCAACACGATCGTCTTCACGGTGGTCACGGTGCCGCTCCAGGTCGTCATCGGCCTGCTGCTGGCGGTTGCACTCTCGCGAGCACGCTGGTGGGCGGTGTTCCTGCGGTCGGTCTACTTCTTTCCGGTGATCAGCTCGTTCGCGACGATGGCGATCGTCTGGCGCTTCCTTCTGTCCGCCGACGTCGGCCCCACCGCCGCGTGGCTGCGTGACGCCGGCTTCACGCCACTCGATGCGCTCCATTCGCCGACGCTGGCGCTCCCGGCAGTCATTCTCGTCGGCCTGTGGAAGAACGTCGGCTTCACAATGGTCATTCTGGTCGCGGCGCTGCAGGACGTGCCGGAGAGCCTCAACGAAGCGGCCGTGCTCGACGGCGCGTCGCCGTGGCAACGCTTTATCCACGTCACCATTCCCTCGCTCCGCCACGCCCTCCTTTTCACCACCGTCATAGCCGTGATCGCGTCGCTCCAGGTATTCGACCAGGTCTACGTGATGACGCGCGGCGGGCCGCTGTTCCACACCGAGACGCTCGTCACCTACATGTATGAACAGGGCTTCCGCGAATACCGCTCGGGCTATGCGGCGGCGATCGCCTGGGTGCTGTTTCTCCTGATCATGCTGGTGTCGATCGTCCAGCTGCGGCTGTTCCGGTATCGGGATGTCGAGTAGCAGCCTGCCGCTTTATCTCGCGGCCGAACGCGGCTCGCTCTATCGCGGGCTCACGACGGTCAGCGCGATCCTGGTCGTCGGGCTCGCGGCGTTCATCGCCTTCCCGTTTGTCTGGATGCTGCTCACATCGCTCCGTACGCAACAGGAGATCTTTTCGAACCCCGGCAATCTTATCCCGGCCACATTCAACCTCGACGCCTATGTCAGGATCTGGAGCGAGCTGCCCTTTGCGCGGCTGTTCCTGAACTCCGTCGTATTCGCGGGCGGCGCGACGTTCATCTCGCTTTTCTTCGATTCGCTTGCCGCATTCGCTCTCGCGCGCCTCGAATTTCCCGGGAAGACGATTGCCTTCTACCTCGTGCTTGCAACCCTCATGGTCCCCTATCAGATCACCCTGATCCCGGTTTTCCAGACGGTGTTCGATCTTCACTGGCTCGACACCTATCAGGGCCTCATCGTGCCGCGCGCCACGAGCGCCTTCGGCATCTTCCTGCTCCGCCAGTTCTTCGTGACCGTCCCGCGCGATCTTGACGCGGCAGCCCGCATCGACGGGGCCAGCGAATTCCGCATCTACCGTTCGATCATGCTGCCGCTGGCGCGGCCGGCACTGGCGACCCTTGCCGTGTTTCACTTCATGTACAACTGGAACGACTTTCTGTGGCCGCTGGTGATCACCAGCTCGACCGAGATGCGGACGCTGCCGGCCGGCCTCACCCTGTTCTCCGGCCAGTTCGTGATCGAGCACGCGGTGCTGATGGCGGGTGCCACGATCAGCCTGGCGCCGCTCGCCATCTCCTTCCTGTTCGCCCAGCGCTTCTTCGTGCAGGGCATCGCAACCACTGGAATAAAGTAGATGACGGAGCGAGAACCATTCGACGCTCCCTTCATCTGGGCCGTCGGCATCGAGGACACCAATGTCGGGTGGCCGCTTGGGGGATCGCCGGGCGGGCTCGACGAGTACGAGGCGACACGCCACTACGCTCACTGGCGGCAAGATCTGGCGCTCGCAGCCTCGATCCGTGCGACGCAGATCCGCTACGGCTTCCCGTGGTACCGCATCAACCCGGGGCCGGGCGCGTGGGATTGGCGCTGGACCGACGAGGTCGTCGCCGAGGCCAACCGGCTTGGCCTCGGCCTGATCATCGACCTCGTCCACTACGGCACCCCCACCTGGCTCAACGGCTCCTTCACCGACAGGAGCTACCCCGACGCCGTCGCCGCTTACGCGCGTGAGGTCGCCAACCGCTACCGCGGAAGGATCGCCGGGATCACGCCGCTCAACGAGGCGCTGGTTACGGCGTCGTTCGTCGGTCTTCGCGGCATCTGGCCGCCGCATGAAACCGGCCAGGGAGGCTGGGCAAGGGTGGTGGTGTCGCTGGCGGACGGCATCCAGCGGAGCATCCGCGCGATCCGGCACGTGGCTCCCGAAATGCACATCGTGCATGTGGAGGCGACGCATTTGTGGGCCGCGAGCGAAGACCTGGCGGCCGAAAAGGAATTGCTCGACCAAAAGAACTTCTTGCCGACCGATCTGGTATTCGGCTCGGTAACCGCGGGACACGCGCTGCACGGCTGGCTGATCGAGAACGGCATCCCAGGAGAACACCTCGCGGCGCTCGCCAGGGGCGCACAAAGGCCAGACATCATCGGCGTCAACTACTACCCCGAGCTCTCGGCGCGGGAGCTCGCGCACCATGAAGGCAACATCGTCGGCGTCACCTTCAATGCCTGGACGAGCGGCCTCGAGGCTATCATCCGCGGCTTTGCCGATCGCTACGGGCTGCCGGTGCTGGTCTCGGAAACGGCGGTTGAGGGCGATGACGACCATCGCATCGCCTGGCTCGACGCAGCCGCCACCCTGGCGCACGGCCTCAGGGCGGAAGGGGTTCCGGTCGTCGGGCTCGTCTGGTGGCCGCTCTTCGACTTCGTCGATTGGAGCTTTGCCACCGGCGAACAAGTGATCGAGGAGTTCTATTCGCGGATCGACGGCCGCATCTCGCCGATCGTGCCGCCGCGACGGGGCGCCGCGATCGATGCCTACTTCCGGCGCATGGGGCTGTGGCGCCTCGAGTCTGCCGGCAGCGATATCCGCCGCGTCGCGACTCGCGCCGCCGCGGCATTCTCTCGCCATGCCCGCGGCATCGCGAAAGAGGTCAGCCGTGGCTCGTTGAAGGTGGGTGAATGACAATCGCGCGCATGATCGTGGATATGAGCTTCGCCATCGGCGAGATCGATCGGCGACTGTTCGGGACGTTCGTCGAGCATATTGGCCGGTGCGTCTATGGTGGGATATTCGAGCCCGGACATCCCACTTCCGACGCCCGCGGCTTCCGGCAAGACGTGCTCGCGCTGACGCGCGAGCTCGGCGTTACGCTCGTCCGCTATCCCGGTGGCAACTTCCTCTCCGGCTACGATTGGGAGGATGGCGTCGGACCGGTCGAGCGGCGGCTACGGCGGCTCGACCTCGCCTGGTTCGCGACCGAGCCGAATACCTTCGGAACCAACGAATTCGTCGATTGGTGCCGCGTCGCCGAGGTCGACCCACTCCTCTGTGTCAATCTCGGCACGCGGGGCGCGGACGATGCTCGCCGGCTGGTCGAATACTGCAACCATCCCGGCGGCACCGAGTTGTCCGATCTCCGACGTCAGCACGGCTATGCCGAACCGCACAACATCAGGCTCTGGGGCCTCGGCAACGAACAGGACGGACCATGGCAAATCGGCGAGAAGACCGCGTATGAGTACGGCCGCATCGCCAAGGAGACCGCCAAGCTGATGCGTTGGGTGGACCCCAAGGTCGAGCTCTCCGCCTGCGGATCGAGCGGCCGCGAGATGCCCACCTTTGCAGGCTGGGAATACGAAGTGCTCGACCAGTGCTACGAGCAGGTCGATTTTCTCTCGTTGCACCAGTATTTCACGAACTACGACCGCAACATCGCCGAGTTCCTCGGCGCGGCAGACCTGATGGACCGCGCCATCCGCGAGATCGTCGCGGTGTGCGACGCAGTCGGCGCCAAGCACCGCTCGTCCAAAAAGATAATGCTGTCGTTCGATGAATACAACGTCTGGTGGAAGGCGCGTCCGACGGGCAAGCTGAAGAAGGTCGAGGGCTGGTCGGTCGGTCCGGCGTTCAACGAGGAGATTTACAATTTCGAGGACGCTCTCGTTCTCGGCGGCGCGATGATCGCGCTCCTCAACAACGCCGACCGCGTCAAGATCGCCTGCCTCGCCCAGCTGGTAAACGTCATCGCCCCGATCATAACGGAGCCGAGCGGCCGGGCGTGGCGGCAGACGATCTTCCATCCCTTCGCGGACGTTGCCAACCTCGCCAAGGGGTTCACGCTCCGGCAGGCGGTCGAGTGCGAGACGTTCACCTCGAAGACCCTTGGGGAGCTGCCCTATCTGCTCGCGGGCGTCACGCATGACCGCGCGACGAGGCGCATTGCGATTTTCGCCCTCAATCGGCATCTCGGCGAGGAGATGGAGCTCTCGATCGAGCTTCGTGGCGGGCTCGGCGCCCTTACTCTCCTCAACGGCAGGGCTATGGCCGGTTTCGATCTCTCAGCCACGAATTCAGCCGAAAGCGAGTTGGTGCGGCCAGCCGCAAGCTCGGCTGGTCGGGTAGCTGGACATACGCTCCACGCGATCTTGCAACCGGCGTCCTGGAACGTCTTCGTCGTGACCTACGCGTAAGCCTCGTCAGGGCTTCGCTTTGCCGCGATAGGCGTCGTTGGCGTCGATCCGTTCCATCAGATATTCGCCGTAGCGAACCCAGCGGGTAGCGCGCCGCCTCGGCGTCGGAGCAGCAGTGGGCAGGCACGCGATAATCGCGGCTGCTCCGGGATCGTAAAAATACGGCATCGAATAGCGATCGCCGCCCGAGCGGTTGATGACCCGGTGCGGGGTCGAGCGCCACCGCCCATCGGTCCAGCGCAAGCCCATGTCGCCGATATTGACGACGAAGGTGTCGTCGATCGGCGTCGCGTCGATCCAGTTCTGGCCGACGCTCCGCACCTGCAGTCCGCTGGCGCGGCCGGCATCGGCGTGACCGGCGTGAAGACGATCGAGCTCAAGCGCGGCGCCGCGGGGGTAGCCTCGTCAGAACCAATAGTCGGCGACACAGCGGCCGTCGCGCGGCAGATCCCGGAATGTCCTCAGGCCGTCGAAATGATCGATGGGGATCGCTGCGACCGCCTCAGGCTCGGCGAGCCTGAGGTTCACCGCAATCCGCCGCCGGCCGTCCTCGCCGGGCTCAAGCGCCCGCCAATAGGCGACGCAGCCGCAAATTGGGCAGAAGTGGAAGCCGATATGGCGACCGCGTGAATAGACCTGGGTCTCGCCTGAGATTTTGATCCCTTGGCCCTCGTAATCGTAGGCCCAGAGCACGCCATAGCGGCGGCAAACTGTGCAGTTGCATGCCGTCGCGCCCTCGGGAACGCCGTCGAAGCTCCAGCGCACGGCGCCACAATGACAGGACCCTTCGATCATCAATCAACTTTCCTTTCGATAGGCCAGCAAGAACCGGAGTTCGAGCGCGATCCGAGCAAGCTATGCAAGGCCAGGGCATCGGCTCCGACCGATGACCTCAAAGCAACAACCGAGAGGCATTCCCATGAGCTTGCAAGATGACAACAAGGCCATCGTCGGCCGCTGGTTCACCGACTTCTGGGGCAAGACCTGCGATCTCCGCGTGATCGACGAGATTGCCGCGCCGGACATGCTCCTCAAATACTCGTTGCATGAGCCCCGGAAAGGCCGCGACGACATCAAGGCCTTCATAACCGATTTCCGCGAAGCATTCCCCGACCTGAACTTCTGGGGCACCGCTGACCTGATTGCCGATGGTGATTACGTCGTCGGCCAATGGGAGGGCGGCGGCACCCACAGCGGTCCAGCCTTCAAGGACTTCCTGGGCGGCGGCCTGCCTGCCAAAACGGGCCGGAAACTGCATTTCACCGGGGTCACCGTCCTCAAGCTCAGGGACGGCAAGATCACCGAGGAAATTGGTCTCGACGACGGGGTTACCGCCCTCACCCAACTCGGGCTGCTCCGTACCGCTTGATCGCGGCGGAAGCCGCCGCTCGTCAGAGGGGCGGCTTCTCGCGCCGGGAATTCTTTTCACGTGTCGCGACGACCTTCGCGTCACCCCGCGTGCCGGGTCAGAAACTCCCGCAGCGTATGCGCGGTGTCGCCGGGAAACTGATCGACGAAGAAGTGACCGCCCGGCAACGAGGCGCTGATGACGTTGGCACAGCGCCTGCGCCATTCCGCCGGTATATCGAAGAGCCGCGCCATGGCGCCGGCCGCACCGTAGAAGACGAGCGTCGGGCACGCGACCTTCCGGTCAATATCCCCGGCATCGTGCTCGAGGTCGATGCTGGCCGCGGCGCGGTAGTCCGAGCATGAGCCGTGGATCATGGCAGGATCGCGCCAACAGCGGCGGTACTCGGCCAGCATCTCCGGATCGTAGTCCGAGATTTTGGTGGCGCCCCAGCCGGCCAGGCAGGTCTCGTAGAAGAAATCGGGATCGTTGCCGATCAGCCGTTCCGGAAACGGTGCCGGCTGCGAGAGGAAATACCAGTGCCAGTAGGCGCGCGCGACCTGCCGGTTCGTATCCATGAACATCGCGTAGGTCGGCACGATATCCATGACGGTGAGGCTGAGCACCGCGGCGGGATGGTCGAGCGCCATCCGATGCCCGGTCCGTCCGCCGCGATCGTGTCCGACCATGTGGAAGCGCTCGAAACCGAGCGCGCGCATCAAGCCGAGCTGATCCAAGGCCAAGGCGCGGAACGCGTA
>Ga0318562_10001190_pt1 | contig 11701 bp, 9 predicted proteins | sample GRESIP066b5f18_FD_203688 | JGI IMG/M metagenome (GOLD analysis project Ga0318562, IMG submission 203688) | Tropical soil microbial communities from Luquillo Experimental Forest, Puerto Rico - GRE.SIPMG.066b5f18 | ecosystem: Environmental > Terrestrial > Soil > Tropical forest > Bulk soil...
GCCCGATCGCGCCGCTGCTCGACGCGCTGCGCGGGCTCGGCGTGGACATCGACGGCAACGCCCTGCCGTTCTCGGTGCGCGGAAGCGGGACGGTGGCTGGCGGCACGGTCGAGATCGACGCGTCGGGATCGTCGCAGTTCGTCTCGGGCCTGCTGCTGTGCGGAGCGGCGCTGCGCGACGGGCTGACCATCGTGCACACAGGTGAGTCCGTGCCGTCGGCGCCGCATGTGGCGATGACGGTTTCGATGCTGCGCGACGCGGGCGTCGACGTGGACGACACCCAGACCAATCGCTGGCACGTGTCCCCCGGCCGAATCTCCGCAAGGCACTGGGTGATCGAACCGGATTTGTCCAACTCCGTGCCGTTCCTGGCCGCCGCCGTCGTCAGCGGCGGCATCGTGCGGATCGCAGGGTGGCCGGAGGCCAGCGTCCAGCCCGCCGACACCATCCTCGGCATCCTGGAGAAGCTGGATTCAGTTGTCCGGCACAGCAGTTCATATCTCGAAGTGCAAGGTGCCAAGGTCTATGGCGGCTTCGACGTCGACCTGCACGACGTCGGCGAGCTGGCGCCCGCCGTGGCCGCCCTGGCCGCGCTGGCGACGCCCGGTTCGGTGTCACGGCTGACCGGAATCGCCCATCTGCGCGGCCACGAGACCGATCGGCTCGCCGCGTTGAGCGCCGAAATCAACGGCCTCGGTGGGCAATGCGAGGAGACGACCGACGGACTGGTCATCACCGCGGCGCCGCTGCACGGTGGCCGGTGGGGTTCCTATGCCGACCACCGGATGGCGACGGCAGGCGCGATCGTCGGGCTGCAGGTGTCCGGTGTCGAGGTCGAGAACATCGGCACCACAGCCAAGACACTGCCCGACTTTCCGCGGATGTGGGCGGCCATGCTGGCAGGCCAGTCGAGTTGAGTCCGCGGGACTACGACGAGTCCGACGTCCGAATCCGGCCGGGTCGGGGCTCGCGCCCGCGAACCAAGACTCGCCCCGATCATGCCGACGCCCGGGAGGGCATGGTGGTGACGGTCGATCGCGGACGGTGGGGCTGTGTGCTCGGCCGCGACCCCGACCACAGAGTGACCGCGATGCGGGCACGAGAACTGGGCCGCACCCCGATCGTGGTCGGCGACGATGTCGGTCTGGTCGGCGACCTGTCCGGCCGCCCGGACACCCTGGCCCGCATCGTCCGTCGCGGGGAACGCCGAACGGTGTTGCGCCGCACCGCAGATGACACCGACCCGACCGAACGCGTCGTCGTCGCCAACGCCGACCAACTTGTCATCGTCGTCGCGCTGGCCGACCCGCCGCCGCGCACGGGGTTCGTCGAGCGTGCACTCATCGCCGCCTACGCGGGCGGCCTGTCCCCCATCCTGTGCCTGACCAAGACGGATCTGGCACCCGCCGAGCCGTTCGCGGCGCAGTTCGCCGATCTCGACCTGACCATCGCGACGGCCGGTCGTGACGATCCGCTCGACGCCGTGGCGCCCCTGTTGGTCGACAAGGTCACCGTGCTGCTCGGCCACTCCGGCGTCGGGAAGTCGACGCTGGTGAATCGCCTTGTGCCCGAAGCGGATCGAGCCATCGGCGATGTGACGGCAGTCGGGAAGGGACGGCACACGTCGACGCAGTCGGTGGCGCTGCCGCTCGAGGGCTCCGGCTGGATCATCGACACCCCCGGCGTCCGGTCGTTCGGCCTGGCCCACATCGAACCCGACGACGTGCTGCTGGCATTCTCCGACCTGGCCGAGGCGATCAAGGACTGTCCGCGCGGCTGTGGCCACCTCGGGCCGCCCGCCGACCCGGAATGCGCACTGGACACCCTGACCGGGCCGGCGGCCGGCCGCGTCGCGGCGGCGCGGCGCCTACTCACAACGCTGAGAGAAGGCTAGGAGTCCGCTGCTGCGCATTGCCGATTAGCTTAGCTAAGAGTTAAATGGGCTAAGTGACTATGCAACGCACCGAGAACGACACCTGGGACCTCGCCACCAGCGTCGGAGCCACCGCCACGATGGTGGCCGCGGGCCGGGCGCGCGCCACCAAGGCCGCCCTGATCGAGGACCGCTTCGCCGAACCGCTGGTCCGCGCCGTCGGCGTCGACTTCTTCATCCGCTGGGCCACCGGCGAGCTCGCCGCCGCCGATGTCGACGTGCCCGGCGCGCCATGGGGAATGCAGCCGATGACCGATCTGCTGACCGCGCGGACCCGGTATTTCGACGATTTTCTGACGGATGCGATCGGCACCGGAATCCGCCAGGTGGTGATCCTGGCGTCCGGGCTCGACGCGCGCGGCTACCGATTGACCTGGCCTAAGGGAACCGTGGTTTACGAGATCGACCAGCCGGCCGTTCTTGGCTTCAAGGCGGCCACGCTCGCCGATTTGAAGGCGACGCCGACGGCCGAGGTACGCGTCGTACCGATCGATCTGCGCCACGACTGGCCCGCCGCCCTGCGCGACGCGGGTTTCGACATCGCGAAGCCCACCGCGTGGATCGCCGAAGGGCTGCTGCCCTTCCTGCCGTCGGACGCCCAGGACCGCCTGCTGGACAACATCACGGCGCTCAGCGCCGACGGGAGCCGGCTGGCATCGGAGGTTGCAACGGATGGCTTCGACAGCGACGAGATGCGGGAGTCGATCGAGCTGATGACGCAGCGCTGGCGCGACGAGGGCTTCGACATCGAACTCGGCGAGCTCGGCTATTCCGAGGAGCGCAACGACGTGGCCGACTATCTCGCACAGCACGGCTGGCGGTCGGCGAAGACTCATATCCAGCAGCTGCTGGCCGACGCGGACCTCCCGCCGATGCCGCAGGTGCTCGGTTCTACCGCCGTCGGCAACAACTACTACTGCACTTCGGTCAGACGCTGAGGTAACCGTTGGGAAGCTCATCGTGCGGGGTATCCGCACGACGTGGCCCTCACGCTCACCCTCAGTGCCCACAGGCGCGGCGGCTTGCTCGACGCCGACCCGACGCCCGCAGAGTGCAAAACCTACTCGGCGCGATATCGACACCCTCTGTGCGCGGCCGTCACGTGTGACCGCACGCAAAGAGGCCCTCCCGTCTCGGGGAGGGCCTCTGAGGAGGGCTTATCAGCTGTTCTTCAGGGCGTTGATGTGCCACGCGCCGTGGTGGTTGTGCCAGCCCGGCTTGGCCTCGGGGGCCGGGTGGGCCTTGACGCTGGGCGAGTAGGAGTAGCCGGGGCCGGAAGGACCGGCCGGGGTCGCGGCGTTGGCCATGCCGGCCAGGCCGAGCGCTGCTCCGCCGAGGATGCCTGCGGAGACGAGCGGAAGGGCGATGTAGCGGGCGATCATGTTGTTTGTCATTTGAGTTCTCCTGTGTCTCTTGGTTTTTCAGTTTGGCGGCCGGGGCGTTCCGGCGATGACTTAAGACTGCCGGAGCAGAGACACGTTGTATGTCGGGCGATCGGGCTGTCACCCGGGTGAACCTGGTGTCCTCCGATCGGAGGACACCAATCACGTGAGAGCGGCCGTCGTCGGACTCGGTGGCGGGATGGCTCTACTCGTCGCCGACGCTCTCAGGCGCGGCCGCCACGTATGACTACACGGATTCGACGACGTTCGCCGCGAGTCTTTCCCGTTGAGGTATGACGACGTACTTCGGGTCGCGGGTGGATTCGATTCCCGCTTCGAACACGCCGAATCGCAGTAGGGCGCTGCCCGCCAGCAGCGCAATACCCGAAGCCGCCGAGACGGCCCTGCTGCGTCCGCCGAGCACGGCACCCACCGCTCCAGCGACCGTCAGCCGTTCCGACCATTGCCGCAGCCGGTGCGCCTTACCCGTGGTGTACGCCTCGGCGACAATCCCGAGCCGGCGCTCCATCAGCCGCGACGCCACCACTTCCACCGCCTGTCCAAGCACAGCCATTCGGCGGGCTGGACCGGCTTCGTCGACGGGAGCGAGCAGCATTCCCAGACCTCCGCCACTGGCCGCCGCCGATCCGACGAACATGAACGGCAGCTGCGGGTGCGCCTCGTTCCAGGCGGGAACGGCGGTGTGGGACAACAGGACGGCCGTATAGGACGCCACACCGGGCGCCGTCCCGGCCGCCAACAGCCCGGCAGGCCTCGCCAGCCACCACATCAATCGGCCCAGCCTCGTCCGCCTCAGCCACGACGGCATCAACTCCGCAATCCCGGCCAGCCCTGCGCCGGGCCCGTACGCCGACAGCAGCCACGTCCCCATACTCATCGGCGAGCTCGGCTTGGCCACCCGCAGCATGTGATGAAACCGTTCCGGCCTGCCCAGATCCGATACCAGGTAATAGAAGCTCGCGAGAATGCTCACCAAGGCGCCGAGCCGTGACACCTTCCGCAGTGCGGGTCGCTGCGTCAGGTCCGCCCCCGCCCCCAGCATCGCCGAACCCGCCGACAGCCCTCCCGCGAACAGGTACGCCGCGATATGCCACTCCCACACCGGTTGCTTGAGAACGGGTCGCCCGTAATAGGACCGGAACTCCGCGCGCGGCACGTTCAGCTCTTCGCGCATCAGTACCGTCCCCACTTCGCACAAGCGCTCATCAGTGCCGCCCCGCGAATGCCGACACCGCCATGGCAACCAGCGCCGACGCAGCCATCCCCGCGTAGCGCCACATCGCGCCCGCGTCCCGTGTCGGCACCACCGGGTCCGGCGGCAGCCCATACACCTCCGGTTCGTCCAACAACAGGAAGAACGCGCCGTCGCCGCCCACCCCGTCGTTGGGGTCGTGCCCGTAGAGCCGCGCCTCGGCCACGCCACGCGCGTGTAATTCGTCCACCCGCAGTGCGGCCCGCTCTCTCAGCTCGTCCAGGGGGCCGAACTGGATCGACTGCGTCGGGCATGCCTTCGCGCAGGCAGGCTCGAGCCCGTCGTGCAGCCGGTCGTAGCACAGTGTGCATTTCCACGCCCGTCCGTCGTCCTCGCGACGGTCGATCACGCCGTACGGACAGCCCGAGACGCAGTAGCCGCACCCGTTGCAGATATCCTGCTGCACAACGACTGTGCCGAATTCAGTACGGAACAGCGCGCCCGTCGGGCAGACGTCGAGGCAACCCGCATGCGTGCAGTGCTTGCACACATCCGAGCTCATCAGCCAGCGGAAGTCTGTGCGGGTCTCCGGCCCGTAGCCGTCACCCGGCCGCTCGAGTCCAGGCATGCCGAGATCCACCGGCCCGCGGCCGTCAGTCTCTGTGCCCCTCGCGTCCGCGGGCTGCTCGATGAACGCGACGTGCCGCCATGTGTTCGCGCTCAGCTCGCCGGTGTTGTCGAACGACATCCCGAGAAGGTTGAACCCATCGTCGGGCACCATATTCCATTCCTTGCACGCGACCTCGCACGCCTTGCATCCGATACATACCGATGTGTCGGTGAAGAACCCCACCCGCTGCGGATGCCCCTCGTCATAGCCGGCATTCGCCGCGGGATCATCCAGTGGCCCGTAGAAGCTGTTGTCTCTCATGGCTTCTCCTCGGCTGTGTCTATCTGGGTGTTCGTCTCCAGGGTTACGCCCGCGCGCTGCCGGTACCCCGCTATGTATTCCAGCAGGGCAGGGCCTCGTGGCCGCCGCCCAGGCTGGATGTCGCACGTCGCAACCTTGCTCTCTTGGATGAACACATTCGGGTCGGCCACCACGCCGAACAGGTCGTTGACCACATCGCCGTCGACCAGCCCCTTGTTGCCCCAGTGATACGGCATCCAAATCTGGTGGACCACATGGTCTTCGACGTACAGCGGCCGCAGCCGGTTGGTCACGTGCACCCGCGCTTCGACGGCGGTGCGGCTGGTGATCACGTGCGCCCAGTCCATGTGCTCGAGGCCCCGGATCGACGCAAGCTCGCGTGACACCTCCACGAACAGCCCCGGTTGCAGTTCGGACAAGTACGGCAACTGCCTGCTCATCCCGCCTGCCGTGTGGTGTTCGGTCAGCCGCGACGTGGTGAACACGAACGGGAACACCTCGCCGTGTTTCTCCGGCGGTGACGGGTTCGATGGATTGTCCTCCCGCTCATACACTTTGCGAGCCGGATTGCCCTGTTGCGAATAGAGGGCGTTTCGGAACGGTGACTCGTGCGGCTCGTAATGCGTCGGCATCGGCCCGTCGAGCACACCGTTGGGCGCGAACAGCCAGGCCTTGCCATCGGCCTGCATGATGAACGGGTCGTCGCCGCGCAGGGCTTCAACACCCACCGCGCCCTCGGGCGGACGGTAGTCCGGCGGCTTGGTCTTCTCGAAGTCGGGGACGTCGTCGCCCGTCCACTCGCCGTTGTCCCCTTTGTCCGGGTCCCACCAGATCAGCTTCTTGCGTTCGCTCCACGGCCTGCCCTGCGGGTCGGCCGACGCCCGGTTGTAGATCACCCGCCGGTTCATCGGCCACGACCAGCCCCACTCGGACATGCACGCTTCCTGCTGGGTGTGCGGTGTGCGCCGGGCCGCCTGGTTGATCTCGTCGCCGTAGACGCCGCTGTAGATCCAGCAGCCGCAGGCGGTGCTGCCGTCCGCCTTCAACGCCATGTAGTCGTCTACGGCCCGGTTCGTCGTCAGATCCACGCCGCTGATGCGCCGCAGCACGTCCTCGGGCGACGGCTCGTCGCCCTCCATCGCGTAGTCCCATGACAGGTCGAGCAGCGGGCGGTCGCGCTCATCGGTCGAACCCGCGAGCTTCTCCCGCAGGATCCGGCCCAGGTGATAGAAGAACCACAGCTCGGAGCGGGCGTCGCCCGGCGGTTCGACAGCCTTGTCCCTCCACTGCAGAATCCGGCCCGTCTGCGTGAAGCTGCCTTCCTTCTCCACATGTGATGCGGCGGGGAACAGGAACACCTCTGTCCGGCAGGTCTCCGGCGCGATCTCACCCGTCTCGATCTCCGGCGCGTCCTTCCAGAACGACGCGCTCTCGATCTCGACGAGGTCGCGCACCACCAGCCAGTCGAGGTTGGCCATGCCCAGCCGCTGCAGCCGGCCGTGCGCCGACCCCACGGCCGGGTTCTGGCCGAGCAGGAAGTAACCGGACACCTTGCCGTCGACCATGTCCATGACGGTGCGGTATGTGCCGTGGTCGCCGTTGATCCGCGGGATGTAGTCGAAGCAGTAATCGTTCTCCGCGGTCGCCGCGTCGCCCCAGTACTCCTTGAGCAGCGAGATCATGTACGCATCGGCGTTGCGCCAGAAGCCTTTCTGCTTGTCACCCATGATGCGGTCGAGGTAGTCCGACAGCGAGGCATCGCCCGCCCTCGGCATCGCGAGGTATCCGGGCAACAGGTCGAACAGCGTCGGTATGTCCGTCGACCCCTGGATGCTCGCATGCCCGCGTAACGCGAGTATACTGCCCCCCGGCCTGCCGATGTTGCCAAGCAGCAGCTGGATGATCGCGCCCGCGCGAATGTACTGCGCGCCAACCGAATGCTGCGTCCAGCCCACGCTGTACACCAGCATCGTCGTGCGCTCGCGGCCGGAGTTCTCCACCCATTCCTTGGCGATCGCCAGGAACGTCTCGGCAGGCACACCGCAGACCCGTTCGACCATCTCCGGCGTGTAGCGGGCGTAGTGCCGCTTGAGCACCTGATACACGCAACGCGGGTGCGCCAGCGTCGGATCCGGCTCTTTGTGGCCCGTCGACTCGTAGTGCCAGGATGCCGGATCGTAGGTCGCGGTTTCCTCGTCGTAGCCGCTGAACAGCCCGTCGAGATCCTCTGTGTCCCGGAACTTCTCGTCGACGATGAACGACGCGTTGGTATAGGCGGTGACGTACTCGCGGAAGTCGAGCTCATTGCTGAGGATGTAGTTGATCACCCCGCCGAGGAACGCGATGTCGCTGCCAGCACGCAGCGCGACGTGCTGGTCTGCAACGGCGCTGGTGCGCGTGAACCGCGGGTCGATGTGCACGACCTTCGTGCCGCGCGCCTTGGCCTCCATCACCCACTGGAATCCCACCGGATGGGCCTCGGCCATGTTGCTGCCCATGATGACGACGAAGTCGGAGTTGACGAGGTCTTGTTGATAGGTCGTCGCCCCGCCGCGACCGAGGGAGGCCCCCAGACCGGGAACCGTTGCGCTGTGTCAAATGCGGGCTTGGTTCTCGATCTGAAGGGCGCCGAGCGCGGTGAAGAGCTTCTTGATGAGGTAGTTCTCCTCGTTGTCCAGCGTCGCGCCGCCGAGGCTCGCGAAGCCCATCGTGCGGCGAAGCGTGTTGCGGTCGGCGTCGAACTGCTGCCAGCCCTTCTCCCGCGCGTGGAGCACGCGGTCGGCGACCATGTTCATCGCCCTGTCGAGGTCGATCTCCTGCCATTCGGACGCATAGGGCGCGCGGTAGCGGACCCTTGTGAGGCGCTGCGGGCCGGTGACCAGTTGCTTGCTCGCAGAACCCTTGGGACACAACCGACCTCGTGAGACCGGGCTGTCGGGATTTCCCTCGATCTGGACGACCTTGCCGTCCTTCACATACACCTTCTGCCCGCAACCGACCGCACAGAACGGACAGACCGAGAGGGCGATGCGGTCCGCTTCTGCGGTGCGGGGCGTCAGCGTCAGCGACCGCTTCGATTGGGCGGCCTTGCCACGGCCCAACGCATCCCCTCCGGTGAGCTGTCGGTAGACCGGCCACGACTCGATCAGCTTCCTGATGTCCATCAGCGTCCCCTCTGCCCGGCGTTATCTCGATCAAACCATCGTTCGGGTGCCGTCGTCCCCACGTCGCGTGACACGGCGCGCGTCGAGTTGTTCCAACAGCGGCACCGCAACGCGGCGGGTGGTGCCAAGGGCACGACGGACGTCGCTGACGGTGAAGGGTTGCGCCAGCGTCGTGAGCGTTTCAGCCGCCCGGTCCAGGGCGTCGGGGCCGAGCACGACGCCGTCGGCGATCTTGACGAGCCTGCCAACGCGCACCGCTGCCGCAACCTCTTTCGCGCCGAGCTTCAGGTCGGCCAGCTCGTCGGCCTCCGGCGCGCGGAACGGCTCTTCGGCCAGCCATTCCTCCACCGTCCGCACCGCCTTGTCGACTCGCGGCGGAAGGGTCGTGCCCGGCTGCCGGACCCGGCCGTCAGCGATCTCGAGGCCCGTGCCGTCGAGCAGCCGCGCCACCAGTTCAACCGCAGGCAACTCTGCCTTTTGCCGCAGTGTCTCGAGCGGCATACCTGCGGCGATGTCGTGCTCGGCAGACCATTGTTGCACCGCCGTCATCAATTGCTGACGGCGTTGCCACCACCACTGCGGCTCGGCGACGAATTCGCCGATACGCTGGCCGGTCATCGGAAAACCCATGGCGCGCAGCTCTTCTGCCCGCGCGCACTCCGGCGGGCGCGCGCGGCCGGTCGCCAGCTCGTGGGCCCTATCCCGCGCCGCCCCGCGGCGACGCAGCGCAGGAGGACGGACGTCGAGAATTTTGACACCGGCCGCGATGCGGTGCTCGCCGGGATCGCGCAGCAGTCCGATGTCGCCGATCCGCAGCGGCAGCGGACGGGCCAACCGCAGCCTCGCCGCGGCCGACCCCAGTGGACGCACGTTCACCGGCACCCCCGCCGACCCGATGTGCAGCACCAGCTCCCTGTGCATTTCGTCCGCGCCGCGCAGCGCGACGTCGATCTCAGTGGTGTCCAGCCACGCGCCCGGTGTGCGGACCGTGTCGCCGCGCCGGATCCCACGATGGTCGACGCCGCGCAGGTTGACCGCGACGCGCGCCACCGCACGCACTTCGTTGCTGTCGCGTTCCAGCGACTGCAGCCCGCGAACGGTGACCCGGCGGCCGTCGTGCTCGAGCTCGTCGCCGGTCCTGATGGTGCCCGCGGCAAGCGTCCCGGTGATCACCGTGCCCGCACCGCGGACGGTGAAAGAGCGGTCGACCCAGAGCCGGACGTCGGCGCCGCGGTCCGGTTGCGGCAGCCTCTCGGCCAGCGCCACCAGCTCCGCACGAATCCGGTCCATGTCGGTGCCGACGACGATGCGGGCGCCCGGCAGGCGTTCCCGTACCTGTTCTATGGCGGCCGCTGGATCCGCGAGGTCGGCCTTGCTGATGACGGCGAGAACGTTTCGAACGCCGAGCGCCTCGAGCGCGGCCAGGTGCTCCTCGGACTGCGGCATCCAGCCCTCGGTTGCGGCGACGACGAACATGACCGCGGGAACCGGTCCAACGCCCGCGAGCATGTTGGCCACGAACCGCTCATGGCCGGGCACGTCGACGAACGCGAACTGACGGCCGTCGATCTCGGTCCACGCGAAACCCAGATCGATCGTCAGGCCGCGGCGCTGCTCCTCGGCCAGCCGGTCGGGCCACACACCGGTCAACCGCTGCACGAGGGTGGACTTGCCGTGGTCGACGTGGCCCGCGGTGGCGATCACATACACGCCAGCACCGCCGCCACGATCGCCTCGTCGTCCTCCGGCAGGACCGCGCGAAGGTCGAGCAAGCAGCGCCCGGACTCCACGCGGCCGACGACAGCTGGGGTGCCCGTGCGCAGCAGCTCCGCGTAGGACGGCGGAAGGGCGACGCCGGCGCTCGGGAGCTCTACGCCGGGGGCTCCGCCGCCGCCGACCGCAGCCGTGCAGTCGACCGCGCGAGCGCCACGCAACTGTTCGGCGATTCGCTGCGCCCTGGCCCGTAACTCGGCGACGTCGACGTCGAGCGCGCGGGCCACCGGGGACGGCGGCCCGATCAACGTCGCCTCCAGCGCGGCCAGCGTGAACTTGTCGACGCGGACGGCGCGCGCCGAGGGATGCCTGCGCAGCTCCTCGATCAGCTCGGCCTTGCCAAGCAGCAGTCCGGCCTGCGGTCCGCCAAGGAGCTTGTCTCCGCTCGCGGTGACGAGGTCGGCGCCGTCGGCCAGCATGGTCGTCGCGTCGGGCTCGTCGGGCAGAAGCGGGTGCGGCTTCAGCAGCCCCGAGCCGATGTCGACCACCACCTGGGCATCGAGAGTCGCCAGTTCGGCAACCGGCACCGCCGCGGTAAAGCCCGTGACGTGGTAGTTCGACGGGTGGACCTTGAGCACGAACCCGGTGTCGGGCCCGATCGCATCGGCGTAGTCGCCGAGACGAGTGCGGTTGGTGGTGCCGACCTCGCGGATCCGCGACCCGGTCGATTCGATCAGCTCAGGCAGCCGGAAGCCGTCGCCGATCTCGATCAGCTCGCCACGGCTGACCACGATCTCCTTCGCGGGGGCCAGCGTCAACGCGGTGAGCAGCAGCGCGGCGGCGTTGTTGTTGACGATGTGGACGCCACCTGCGGCGGGCACCGCACGGGCCAATGCCGCCAGCGCCCCCCTGCCCCGCTGCGCCCGCCTGCCGGTCGTCAGGTCGAACTCGACGTCGGTCGCGCCGCTGGCGGTCGTCATTGCGTCCATCGCCGCCCGTGACAGCGGTGCCCTGCCGAGGTTGGTGTGCACGACCACGCCGGTGGCGTTGATGACGGGCCGCAGGCTCGACGCGCCCGCTGGCAATGCGGCGACGGCGTCGTCGGCCACCTGCTCCGGTTCGATCTCACCGGTGCGCGCCCGTTCCTGAGCTTGGGCGACAACGGTTTTCACCAGTTCCCTGCCGAGGATGCGTTGCGCTTCGGCGAGCCGGGGATCGGCGAGCAACACGTCTGTGCGCGGAACGCGGCGCCGGGGGTCGATCACGGCAACGTCCCGCGGATATGGCGGAGGCGGACGGGAATCGAACCCGCCAGCGACAGGATCTGCCGCTCAGCGATTTTGAAGACCGCGCCGGTCACCAGAC
>Ga0318562_10001192_pt1 | contig 11687 bp, 10 predicted proteins | sample GRESIP066b5f18_FD_203688 | JGI IMG/M metagenome (GOLD analysis project Ga0318562, IMG submission 203688) | Tropical soil microbial communities from Luquillo Experimental Forest, Puerto Rico - GRE.SIPMG.066b5f18 | ecosystem: Environmental > Terrestrial > Soil > Tropical forest > Bulk soil...
GGGTAATGCTGATTTCTATATTCTTATTTATGATACATCTTAGGAGAACCAAGGAAGTTTCTAGCGGCGATGTGGTATTTGTCATGGGAATTACGCTCAAAATGAGCTGGGAATTATGGCAGATGATTCAAAAGCTGCAAACTTTCATGAAAAATATTGGCGATTTTAAGAGTGCTTTTGAACTCATGAAAGTACCCCATAACAAATATGACAATCCTAACTTGCCAGCTATAAATCTCGTCGAACCAAGCATAGTATTCGAGGACGTTACGTTTTCTTATGATCCAAGCAAAGCTATTTTAGATAAACTTTCGCTCCATATTAGGCCAGGAGAAAAAGTGGGCTTAGTAGGTGTTTCGGGAGCCGGTAAATCAAGTTTGGTTTCATTGCTTCTTAAATATTTTCAACCCGAAAGCGGGCGAATTTTCATAGATTCTCACGATATTTCCCAGTTTTCTTCAGATTCAATTAGAAAACATATAGCTGTTATACCTCAAGACATAATGTTATTTCATCGGACTATATTTGAGAATATTTTATATGGCGATCAAGATGCGAGCAAAGACGAAGTAGTTGCAGCTGCACGCATGGCAAATATTCATGATGTAATAATTAAGTTACCTGACGGTTACGATTCTATGGTAGGGGAACGAGGTGTAAAGCTCAGTGGTGGTCAGCGTCAACGCATTGCTATAGCGCGCGCTATTTTGAAGAACGCACCGATTTTAATTCTCGATGAAGCGACGTCAAGTCTTGATACTAATACAGAAAATCTTATCCAAACGAGTTTAAATAATTTTTTGGAAAATTCTAAAACTACGGTAATAGCTATTGCTCATAGATTATCGACGCTTAAACATATGGATCGCATTATTGTTCTGGAGCAGGGCAGAATTATAGAAGAGGGCACTCATGATGAGCTTATCGCGAAAGCCAACTTATATAAGAAGCTTTGGGAAATGCAGCGAATCTAATAAGCTTCTAGTCGCTATGATTATACGCCAAAGTTGCTAGTATTTTTTCATGCTTGCAAATTATCCAAATTCTAGAGATTCTACGGCCTATGGGCGTGCTGTTTTAAACGGCGGCATATCGCTTTTTAGTCTTATGCGACCCTATGGGCTTAATATACTCGGCGGATCTCTTTTACTTTTAGTAACAAATCTCTTTATTGTCTTATTACCCATGCTTATCAATGCTGGTATTTCTTTGATCGAAAAGCATAATTCCGCGCCACTCGAGTTTTTTTATTGGAACTTAAATTTTTCCAGTCTAGCTTCTGTCGTCGCTTGGATTACAAGTCTTGCTTTAATAATAGCTCTTATCCGGACGCTTAGTCGTGTGGTTATATTTGATATAGGTCGAAGTATAGAAAGAGATGTTCGTGCTTTGATTTTTAATCAAATATGCATTCGTGATGATAATTTTTTAATGCGCCACAGTGTTGGCGACATAATGAATCATTTAACTTCTGACGTGAGCAATCTAAGAATGATGACAGGATTCGCTACGTTGAATATAATTAATATTTTTTGCATGTTTCTTTTTACCGTCCCGCTTTTGTTTCGTATAGATTTTCTCTTAGCCTCTTTGGCTTTACTGCCTTTTCCTCTTGTGATGCTTGCTATGAGCGGCATATCAAAAAAGATGTTCGAGAGGACTCGTTTTTACCAAGAAAGTTTAAGTATTTTGGTAAATCATGTGCAGGAAAATCTTTTAGGCGCACATATAGTCAGACTGTTTCATCAACAAGAAGCTGAGAGTCTTCGCTTTGAGGCGACTAATAATAATACTTTTGAAGCAGCGCTTAAGCTTGCACGTGTGCGCATGCTCATGATGCCCCTCATGCGCCTAGTAATAGGTCTTGCCGTTGCTTTGATTTTATTCGTGGGCACTAAAGCATTAACGCTGGGGCGAATTTCTTTAGGTGATTTTGTCGAAATCAACGCTCGTATTTTACAACTTACGTGGCCGGCTATGAGCGTTGGATTTGTCATGTCCATTATTAGTCGCGGGCGTGCGAGCTTTGTGCGTCTTAATAAATTAATAGCTTTAAAGCCACTCATAGTCGATGGCCCTCAAGAACTGGGTGAGCTTAAAAAATTACGTGTGCATAACTTAGTACTCAATCCTGAAAAACATGCTTCACTATCTTTTTCGCTTGAGCGTACACAGACCTTAGGCATTGTGGGAACGAGTGGTTCATATAAAACTACTTTGCTTAAATCTCTTTATAGGCGCAGACCGCTTGCTCAAGCGTCAGTTTTTTTTGATAATCACGATATAAATAATTTAAGCTTAAATTCTATTTATAAAAATATAGCAGTAGTAACCCAAGAGCCTGTTTTATTTCATAAAAGCATTCGAGAAAATATTTGTCTTGCACGGCCTGATGTATCAGAAAAAGAAATAGAAGAAGTATTGCGAATAACCAAGCTCACTCAGGAAGTTAAACAGGCACCTGACGGTCTTGATACGATCATAGGAGAACGCGGTATAACGCTTTCTGGTGGTCAACGCCAGCGTGTTGCGTTAGCACGAGCTTTGCTTGCGAAGCGAGCATTGCTTATTCTTGATGACGCTTTATCTGCTGTTGATGCCGATACAGAGAATTATATAATTCGTGAAATTAAAAATTATCTCAATGATTCCATGGTAATTATCGCTACGCATCGTCTTGCCGCGCTTAAATCAGCCCATGAAATTCTAGTTTTGGATCAAGGCGCGCTCCTTGCGCGAGGTTGCCATAAAGAGCTCTTAAGCAACTGCAAGCTTTATCAAGAGCTCTGGGGTTTTGCGCATGCACACGAATGATAAATATTTATTAACGCAGCTTTTAAAAGATTTAAAACCGCAAAAATTTATACTTATATGTGGGTTATTACTTTATGTTCCAGTGACGATCTTGGCGATCATACAGCCACTCATAATTGGTTATGCTGTCCAGCAGGGATTATTATATAAAAATATTCAGAGCGTAATTAATTTTTCGTTAATATTTTTACTGGTCGTTATTTCTTTATCGCTGTGTGAATTACTTCAGGGCTATTGCTTGCAGCTTAGCGGCCAGCGTTTGGTAAGTTATTTGCGCATGCGCGTTTTTGCAAAAATCCAGCGTTTATCTATGGGCTTTATTGACACGACACCGCTGGGAAAAATACTCACACGACTTACTAACGATGCCGAGTCAGTTGCCGAGCTTTTTTCTATGGGGGCCGTACAAATAGTTGGCGATGTGCTTTTTTTACTAAGCACAGTCGTAATGCTTGTCTTAGTAGATATTAAACTTACTTTTTATTCGGCCCTGATATTACCCTTGTTGGCGATTGGACTTTATTTTTTTCGCATATGGACCAAGAGAGCTTTTGTTCGTGTGCGTCATGTTTTGTCTAATCTTAATAGCTTTTTACAAGAATATATCTCAGGAATGTCAACGGTCCAGATATCGGACGGACTTAAAAATTGTGAATATAATTTCGCAATTCAAAATAAAGAATATTTATATGCCAATCGTCAGGCGGTTTTTTTGGAAGCCGCAATTTATTCTTTTGTCGATGCGAGTAGTTACTTAGCCAGCGCGGCAGTTTTGTGGGGGGCTTATAAGCTCGAACTTAATCATGCCTTGAGCTTGGGCGTTTTGGTCGCTTTTTTGGAAGCGCTCATGCGATTTTTTCAGCCTCTTCGCGAAATGGCCAATAGATATGCCGTATTTGAGAGTGCTATGGTTTCACTTTCAAGAATTTATGAAGTATTTTCTTGGCCAGAAGAGCACGATAAGCCCGGGGTTACTCATATATATTTTGAGAATTCTATAGAATTTCAGCATGTAAGTTTTGCCTATGAAAAGGGTGGCGCGGTTCTCAAAGACGTATCCTTGAAAATCAAAAAGGGTGAGCATGTAGCTTTGGTTGGACAAACGGGCGCTGGGAAATCGACTGTTATCAAATTACTTAATCGTTTTTATCATGTATCAAGTGGTCAAATTCTCATAGACAAGCGCAATATTAATACTTTCTCTTTAGGTGAGCTGAGAAAATTAATTTCAGTAGTGCCACAAGATATATTTTTATTTAACGCAAGCCTCAGAGAAAATCTTACTTTCGGTAATCCCGATGCTTCAGATAAAATTATTTGGGATGCCTTAAAATTAACCCAACTTGAAGACATAATTCAACAAAAGGGTGGCTTAGCTATACTCGTTGAAAGAAGGGGGCAGAATTTTTCCGTAGGCGAACGTCAGTTATTAGCATTTGCGCGAGCAATAATTGCCGATCCACCTATATTAATTCTTGATGAAGCCACGGCTAGTGTCGATGCCCGCACCGAGCATAATTTAAAGCTTGCAACCAAGGCATTGCTTCATAACCGAACTGCTCTTATTATAGCTCATCGTTTGTCGACGATCATAGACGCTGATAGAATTTTAGTTTTTGAGCAAGGCCAAATTGTTGAAGAGGGAAGCCATTCAGAACTCATCGCACGTTCTGGCATCTATGCACGCATGATTCAATTTCAGCAAACGACTTTTTAGAAATTTTTATAATTATTTTCAAGAGTAAAAAATTTAATGGAGTTCAAATGTCTTATTTTTACCGTGCATTTTTATTGGCAATAATAATTTGTTCCTGGCCTTGTTTGTCGATGAATAATCATAAAACAAAAAGAATGAGCAATCCAGAGGAATTGCTGTATTTATCGCCCTATAAATACTATAATAATTTCGAGACCTTGAAAGCGCGTTATGATTATAACGAAGAAATTACTTTAAAAAAGCTCGGTGAAAAAATGAAAGCCCGTGCTGAAAAGCTTGGGATATCCAGTAGTCCTATGAATTTTGCTGCCTTCTTTTTTGCTCATTTTACCGTTAATATTACAGCAGCTTGGTCAATTGCAGCTGCAGCAACTAATGCCAATATTGAGGAAATAGAAAGAAGATGCTTCAGGGATGCTCATTGGGATTTGGCCTTTCATGCGATTAAAGAAGCTATTTCGCATGAAGATTTAAAGCGCCTTGGTCTTCAGGCTTGGGATGAAGCTTTAGGTGAGATCGAGAGGTGCAAAGGTAGAGATATAAATTCTTGGGATGATATAGATAGTGGTACTTTTACGCTGTCTATAATTAAGAATGACGCAATAAAAGAAGTTTCACTTCTTCTTGGTAAAATTCAACATAAGAACGGTTTAAGTTTAACTGCCGCAGTAGCGAAGTTATCTAATCTTTATGTTTTGAACTTTCTTGCTGAAGATAATATAATTGAAAACAGGCTTTTTGAAAAAGCATATGATAAAGCACAACAGGTATTTTCAAAGCATGGTCGTGATAGATCTATTTATTGCATGCAAAAAATTATTAGAATTTTATGGAAAAATAAAGAATTAATGAACAACGTTCATGTGCGTTTTTTAATAAACATGCTTAACGGGATTAAACCAGTGGTTTTAAGTAATAAATAAAATAAGCGACCCTGTCGCATGATGTTTATTTAAAATAACGTGCAGTTATAGGGCGCTTCTAATTTATCGGCCGTCATGTTTTGGTGAATTATAAATAGTATTTCTCTCGGTAAATAAGAAAATAAACTATAGTCATCAAGATTATTGGCGAAGAGAATTAACGCCCATTTTTTTATGTGCAAATTTCTTCTTCTGTTTTGCTGTAAACAAAAAGTTATTTCGTTTCTCTTGATGTTGGTATTAGTTAAATTATTGGAAATAAAATCAAAATAATTTATATGTTCTAAATTTCTGTTGCTTTGGCTTATAAGTAAGTCGTGATAGTGGTCTGCAACGCTGAGATAGACCTGGGTGGGATAGTTTAAAAGGGAATATAAACCCTCTGGATAAATCCGTGCCGGTTTTATAACCAATGTAGTTAATCTGTCGTTATTTTTGAGGGCATCGCATAAAGCTATGGCTCCAGCATTATTTAAGCACCTATCTTCGTCTATATGAAGCTGACGAAGAAATTTATTAGTATATAAACTTTCAGCCAATAAAACAACTTCGTGTTCTTTTAATTCGGTGAATTTGAATTTGAGCATTAGAAGTGATTTATTGTTTTTGAGAGCTTGGGTAAAATCTTTAATTTCATCGACTGGGAAGTATGCCCCCCAAAAACTCAGCTCTCTCATGTTGGTATTATTATTATTGAGCATGATAATAATATCTTTCATGAGCAGTTCATTATTATTTTGATCAACGCCGATGGCGCTCGCAAACGAATTTAAATTAAATAAGAATATAAAAGAAAATAACTTAAAAAATATATTCATAATAAGTTCTCTTGGGGTTAGGGGGTAATTATTACGGGGGTGCCTAATTGAGTTATTTGGTAAATCTCTTTTATTTCGCTATTAGTTACTGCAATACAACCCAATGTCCAATCTACCCATCGTTGGGCTCTTTGGGCGAATTCGGGCACATAACGTAAAGAATTAGGTAAGCCATGAATCATAATATTATTACCGGGATTCTTGCCTAGTTTTTTGGCTTGGGCTTTATCTTCAGCATTGGGATAGGAAATCTCGAGTGATAAATAAAACTGGCTTGAGGGATTTTTGCTTTTAATAAAATATCTGCCCTCGGGAGTCTTTTTATCGCCTTCTTCTTGTTTGGCTCCCTCAGGAACACGACCAAGGGAAATCTTGTAGCTTTTTAAAATTTTATCATCGCGAATTATATTCATGATTCTTTGATGCTTAATAATCTCAATACGGCTCACGGTTGTTTGTGCGCCAAGAAAGCTGTTAGGTAACAAGATTAATAATAAGAAAAATATTATTGGCATGGGTATATTTCTGAGCACCTAGTAATACTTCTGCAATAGGGGATTTTATTATAAAAACTCGTTTTTCCATGCACGTATTACAGCAAAAGTTGCGATGGGGTCATCTATTTTTTTATGGCAATATGCACTGGCAGCTTTTTGAATAGAGCTTAGATGGCAGCGCAAAAATGGATTAGTTTCTTTTTCGAGCGCAATGGTTGATGGCAACGTGTTTTTACTATGCTTGCGAAGATTTTTGACTTCTGCATAGCGTTCAATAAGCACTGAATTATGTGGCTCTAAATGCAAAGCAAATTGCAAATTTGCTTCGGTATATTCATGGGCACAATATAATCTGGTTTCTGGTGGAAGTGCCGCTAAGCGTGAGAGTGAAGCGAGCATCTGTTCTGCGTTTCCCTCAAATACGCGCCCGCAGCCGCCAGAAAAAAGTGTGTCGCCACTGAGTAAAATAGAAGGACTAAAATAACAAATATGATCCAAAGTATGGCCAGGAGTTTCCATAATAGTAAAATTTAGATTAAGTTTATCAAAGCTTATTATGTCGCCATCTGATAAGTTGTAGGTATATTTGTTGTTATTGCTCTTTTTAGGGCCATATATAATTATATTATTATCTCTTGTTAACTCATCAAGCCCTGCTGTGTGATCCCAATGATGATGAGTAATAAGAATAGCGCACAGATCTATATTTTCTTTTTTAATTATATCTAAAACAGGTTGAGCATCACCAGGATCTACGCAAATCGCTTGGTTATTAGCAGAGTTTTTTATGAGCCATATATAATTATCTTTGAGGGCTCTTAAAGATTGAATTTCTATACTCATAAATATCCTGTAAAAAATAAAGCAAGAAAAGATAGAGTAAATAATAAGAAAAATATTTTAATAATTCAAGTCTGTTTCGGGGAATATATTTGTTATTATTCAGATTTTTTATTATATCTAATAGATCACGTGAGGAGAAAAATTCATGAGTGAGCACGAGTATGAGCATATATTGGTCCCTCTTAATCTAAACGTTAATGGTAATTCTTATAATTTGCGTGTGGATCCTCGAGCAAGCTTGCTTGATACCTTGCGTGAGACGCTCGGTCTAACTGGCACTAAAAAAGGTTGTGATCATGGGCAGTGTGGGGCTTGTACTATTCATATAAACGGACGAAGAGTTAGTGCTTGTTTGACGCTTGCTTTGATGCATGAAAAGAGCGAAATAACGACTATCGAAGGGTTGGGTCAGCCCGAATTTTTACATCCGATGCAGGCATCGTTTCTCAAACATGATGCTTATCAATGTGGCTATTGTACTTCGGGACAAATTATGTCGGCCACCGCTTTACTCAAAGAGCCCTGTGGTCCACATGACGCTGACGTTAAAGAGCTCATGAGTGGCAATATTTGCCGCTGTGGGGCCTATCCTAATATTATTTCGGCTATTCAGTGTGTGCGTCAGCAAAAATAAAACTGGAGATTCAGTATGCAATTATTTGAGTTTTCCCAAGTCCATACTATTACTGAAGCAATAAAATTGGGTGCTCTTTCACGCGCAAAATTTATCGCCGGTGGCACGACGCTCCTTGATCTTATGAAACTCAACGTTGAGCAGCCTTCTTTCTTGGTAGATATAAATAACTTGCCTCTTAATAAAATAGAAAAGCTAAGCGATGGTTGTCTTAGTATAGGGGCGCTCGTGCGTAACTCAGATTGCGCCCATGATGAACTTGTAAAAAATAATTATAGTCTCTTATCGCAAGCCTTGCTTGCTGGCGCATCAGGGCAATTGCGCAATATGGCCACAATGGGAGGCAATCTTTTGCAGCGCACCCGTTGTATGTATTTTCGCAACGATGCGCTTAAGTGTAACAAGCGCGAAGCTGGCTCAGGCTGTCCGGCTATCATGGGCCAAAATCGTTCTTTGGCTATTTTGGGCTCAAGCGAGCACTGTATTGCGACCAATCCATCTGATATGAACGTTGCTTTAACCGCGCTTGAAGCGGTGATTCATAGTGAGCATAAAGAAAGCAGGCGTGAAGTTAATATTAATGATTTTTTTCTTGTGCCAGGGAGTACACCGGCCATTGAAAATATTTTGAAGCCTGGGGAGCTTGTGAGCTTTATTGTCTTACCGGTGCCCAGGCCTTTAAGTCGTCAGGTTTATGTAAAACTGAGGGATCGCGCGTCTTATGAGTTCGCTCTTTCTTCGACGGCGCTTATCATAGAGATTACTCATAATATTATAAGTTTCGTACGCATTGCTCTTGGCGGCGTTGGCACAAAGCCATGGCGATCTTTTGAGGCTGAGCAGGTGCTTTTAGGGCAGCCAGTTGGCGCTAAGATTTTTCATCAAGCAGCTTTAGCGGCGCTTAAAGACGCACAAGCACAGAGTCAAAATGGCTTCAAAATCGAGTTAGCAAAGCGCTGTATTATTCATGCCCTTAATCTCGCCACCAAGTCTCCTTAGGAGTATATTTTATGACGGTTAGAATTGACGGAGCTCTTAAAGTAAGTGGGAGTGCGAAATATACTTCGGATTATAATTTTCCCGGCATGCTCTATGCTGTTCCTGTATGTGCGAGCATCACGCATGGCGTTATAAAATCTCTCGATACGCGCGAGGCACAAACTATGCCCGGCGTTAAAGCTATTTATCACCGAGAGAATATTGGCAAACTTTTTCGTGCGACATCAGGTGGAATGCTGTTTAATATCCATGATGAGCACCGCCCGCTTTTTGAAGACGATATAATTAGCTATTATGGCCAATATGTCGCAGCCGCTGTTGCGCTCACTTATGAACAAGCCATGGCAGCAGCAGCAGCTGTTAAAGTGAGCTACGAAATTTATGAACATAACGTAAGTTCAAATCTCAGTTCCAACGAAATAACGGCTCAGCCCGTCATAGATATAGAACAAGGAGATGCTGAAGCAGCTTATGCGCAAGCTTTAATAAAAATAGATGAAAGCTATTATACGCCGGTTGAGACTCATAATCCCATAGAATTGCATGCTAGTGTCGCTACTTTTGATGGTCAAAATTTTACGCTTTACGAAACCACACAAGGAGTTGTGAATCATCGCGACGTACTTGCTCAAATGCTTGGTGTTTTACCAGAAAATATACGTATTATCTCACGCTTTTTAGGCTCAGGATTTGGGGGCAAGCTTTGGCCTTGGATGCACTCGCTCATTGCGGCATCAGCCGCGCGCAATCTTGGGTGTCCGGTAAAATTAGTAGTTTCACGCCCCATGATGTTTCAAAACGTTGGGCATCGACCCCGTATTCTTCAACGCATACGTCTTGGAGCTATGCCTGATGGCAAACTTGTAGCGCTCATGCAAGAATCTTTGAATCATACTTCGATGCTTGATGATTATTTTGAAAACTGTAGCGAAGCGACAGGTTATACTTATAGTGCGCCAAATATTCGAGCCACTTCGGCTATTATACGCCGTCACGTAGGCCCACCTACTTCTATGCGCGGGCCCGGTGCGGTGCCGGGCATATATGCTCTTGAATCTGCTATAGACGAGCTTGCTCTTAAACTCGCCATAGATCCCTTGGAGCTGCGTCTTATTAACGAAGCTCAAAAAGATGTAGGGCTTAATTTGCCCTTTTCATCTCGACATCTCATCGAATGTTATAAAATAGGCGCAAAAAAATTTGGCTGGGAAAGACGCAACCCAAAGATAGCTTCTATGAGACAAGAAAATCTTATTCTTGGCTGGGGTATGGCAGGGGCATCGTGGCTTGCAGAGCGTTTACCGGCCGAAGTTACTTTTGATTTGCGCGATGACGGCAGCGTAAGAATAGCCACAGCCGTGCAAGATATAGGAGGGGGGACTTACACGGTGCTCGCTCAAATAGTTTCTGAAAAGCTTGGTATTCCCTACTCGCGTATAGAAGTAGTTTTAGGAGATACCATTCTTGCAGCAGGGCCTGTTTCAGGAGGGTCGTGGACGACCGCTTCGATTATTCCAGCAGCACTCAAAGCTATAGATAATGCGCTTAAGAATCTTTTTACTACTGCAAATAAACTTATCGCAGGCCAAAAACTGGAAAATTTTTCTTTTGCCCATGGATGCTTGCACCTACAAGACGGCTCTTTAGGGGCAGGGCTCAAGTTTGAAGAAGTTTTGAAGCAAAGTAATATTAGGCTTATGCTGGGAAAGGCTACTTCCAAGGGCACTTTTGGGGGACCAAAGAAAGATTTTTCCACTCACTCTTTTGGAGCCCATTTTGTAGAGGTCAGCTGGCAACCTGAGATCGCACGTCTTCGTGTTTCGCGCGTCGTGTCAGTGATGGATGCGGGTAAAATTATTAATCCCCTCCCAGCACGTAATCAAATAGAAGGTGCCATAGTAATGGGCATTGGCATGGCGCTTTTAGAAGAGACTATGTATGATCCTGCAGTTGGTAACCCCCTTAATAATAATCTTGCTGACTACATGGTCATGACCAACGCCGATTCTCCTAAGATAGACGTCACTTTTATTGAATACCCCGATTTAGTGCTCAACGAACTTGGAGCGCGAGGATTAGGAGAACTCGGTATGGCTGGTGTGGCACCAGCAATTACAGCTGCTGTTTATCATGCTACGGGAGTTCGTGTGCGAAACTTGCCTATTCGAATAGAAGACTTGCTTATGTCACAAGTAGCTTATTAAAGCATATAAATTGCAGGTTGCTTCATATGTTTTCTGCTAAAATACTGGATGGCCACGCCCTACGGGCTCGCCATGACAATGAATGATAAAATCTTTCTTTGTATCGTCATAGCGAGCCCGTAGGGCGTGGCCATTGTAAGGTTTCAATGTGCTATAGGAATCGCAAGAGAGAAAAAAGACCATCCCCTTTTCTAGAAAAGGAATGGTCACGGGCGAAAGCGATCGTGTGGCCATAGGT
>Ga0318562_10001196_pt1 | contig 11648 bp, 8 predicted proteins | sample GRESIP066b5f18_FD_203688 | JGI IMG/M metagenome (GOLD analysis project Ga0318562, IMG submission 203688) | Tropical soil microbial communities from Luquillo Experimental Forest, Puerto Rico - GRE.SIPMG.066b5f18 | ecosystem: Environmental > Terrestrial > Soil > Tropical forest > Bulk soil...
AGATCTGGTTGTTCAGATCGGCGGTGGCGGCATGCTCTGCCGGTGTCGAATGGGTGGTCGGCAGGCCATTGGCATCAACCCGCTCGCCACTGCCGGAATTGTTTTGGGCGATACCGGGAACCGCAAGCGCGAACAGGGACAGGGCAAGGCTGCTCACGGCCAGGACATGGCGGGCTTTCATGGAACACTCCAGATGCGAACTTACGCGACGGAAACGTCCGCGCCCGTGTGGAGTTCCGCAAAATGCCCGATTTTAGCGGGTTCCCTCGCCATGGCGGCTGACTTTGGTTGCATTCCCGCGCGGAGATGCCTGGCCATCAGCACAGGCAACCGCCACGCGTTGTTCGATACGCTGGCGCCCCCGAACTCCTGGGAATGCGCCGCGGTCAGGCGGTCGCGGAAATATAGTCCCGGAGTGAATTGGCTTCGTTCACCGTTTCGGCAATCCGGGATTTGACCACATCGCCGATGGAGATGAGACCGGCCACCCGTTGGCGCTCGTCCAGCACCGGCACATGGCGGAAACGGCCTTGTGTCATCACCTCCATCAAGCCTTCGATCGTGTCGGCTTCCACGCATGTGACCACAGACCGGGTCATGTAGACATCCACACCACGCCCCAGCGCGGACGGCCCGTCGGCAGCGATGGCGCGCACCACATCGCGCTCAGACAGAATGCCGGCCAGCGCGTCGCCTCCTCCCTGCACGATCAGCGCGCCGATGCGATGCTGCGCCAGCGTGCGGGCTGCATCCGCCAGGGTGGCAGTTTCCTTGACGGTGATGACGCTGCGGCCCTTGTCCTGAAGAATATGCCTGACTTGCATGCTCTCGCTCCTCCGTTGAAGGCAGGCGCCCTGAACAAATGCGTGGGCGGCCGCCCCGTTCTGATGCCGATGCTGCGCTCCCAAATGCAGGCTGGCAAGCGAGCTTTGTAAATTAATCAGTAAATTCAGTATGTTGCGGCGCAGCAGCCCGGGGAAGTTCGTGCAAGAATGACGTTAATTGCCACAGAAGCATGTGCTTGAGCGGGAAGGGGTTCTAGGGCAAAAGGGCGGCCTTCTGCCCCGTCTCTCGGGCTGAAGTTTTGGAATGGAGCTGTGGCCGAGAGGCTGAAGGCGGCGGTTTGCTAAACCGTTATAGGGTTGTAAAGCCCTATCGAGGGTTCGAATCCCTCCGGCTCCGCCATTTTCTTACTAAAACGGCTGGTAGGCCAAGGCGTTTCCTACGACCTCAATTCCATACCCCCATTGCTACCCCCGTTCTTGCATTCCAGAGCCGGGCGTCGCCGGAAGCATTCGCAGAGTATTTCCTACCGACTCGACCAAGATTTCGGTGACTAAAACACAAAAGCTTTTTCGATGGCTTGCCTGCTTGCAGAAAGAGATGGGTTGCTGCCGACAAGAGGATTTTGTTCCTTAGCGACTTCACGTGCCAAGTCATCAAATTCCAGAGACAACTTTCGCAACCCCGCAAGCTTCCTGTCGCTATCAAATACTCTTCGCGTGCCGTCGGGCACGACCAACTTCCGAGCTTCCGATTCATTCAAAGTGAGATAATCCAAAAAGCGTTGGCATTCGGCCAAGACGCTCAGCTCGTAGTACGTATTAGCCCCCAACGCTACAATGTTGGCATGATACATCGTGGCAGCAATGTCAAAGCTCGGAAAATCAATTTGCGTTCCATCATCTTCGGCGTCACTTTTCACATTCTTGCAAAGCCTGATTGCCTTTTTTAGACCGCCCGATGCGCCCTCATCGCGACGAGTGACTAACGCGATATGAGTGAAGGGGTAATTTTCGATGGTGCTGCTTTTATTCTTGTCAAGAATCACTACACCCCGCTCCACTTCCGAGCCCGATGCTTGATATGCCGCGGAATCGTACCAATGTGATGGAACAACATCGACCGGGCGTTGTAATGAACCGCCCGACAATTTGATTGCCTTCCCGCCCGTACAATCCACCACCGCAGCCGGGAATTTTCTTTTCAAAATCTTCTCTGTGCTTGCCCTTAGTTCGCTCAATACTTCAAATGAAGTCCGACTGGTTGGACTGGTGTAATGACAATTGACACTTCTTGCGCCGGATTTGTCATAGGTCAGGTATTCAGAACTTATGTTCAGGAGATCTACGTCGCTAACTCCTCGGATATGAACATTGAGTGGGACCGACCCTTGAAGGCGAAATAGGGCGTTCAAACCAACTTCAGCCAATCCCGCGTCTAATTGCCGGCCAACCCGCTCAGCGGTCTCCAGGCTAATCCTTGTGTAATCGGCATCTACAGCCTCCATCCCTCCCAATGCATATCTAGTGTACGGCGCGTTAGCAGCCCTCTTTTGCCAACTTTCTGCTTGTAGAGACTTAGCTAAAACGGAATCCGCATAAGAGCTGTCGAATGCCTGCAGCCTGTCGGTACCAGCACGCCGTGTCCTAAGTTTCTGTAAGCGACGACTGACATCCCGTGCCATTATTTTCTCACCAACTTCATCGTTCCGAATGTGTACCTGCCATGCCCATTGAAATACCCGCCTTCGGCGGTTTTCAGATCCTTTGAAAACAAGAGATCGGCGGACCCCAAGTGGGATGCCAATTCAGGATGATCTGCTCGAGGATCATTCCGATAATTGTAAAGCAGCCGATATCCTTCGATTTCGTCCCAAAGGAGAGCAGCTGTCACACTGTTTGAGCCAGATTTATCAGTAACCAAACGAATGCGGATTTTGTCCCAATTCTGCGAAATCGTTACCGTTCCCTGCCAGCCAAATGAGAGCGATCCGTCGGGATTTAGCGTCTGACCAGCACAACTCCACGTACCCAAGAGATTTGGCACCTTGAGCAGGCTGGCAACAGGCACCCATTTCCAAAGATATCGAGAGAAAAGCCAATACAGGGCGGCGAAAATTGAACCAGCGCTCAGGAAAGATAAGACTATGGGCGGGACGTTGATCGGCACACCCAGCCGCTTAGCCACATCTACTGCAGTCAATACTGCAAACACAATTATTGACGATAAAGCAGCTGCAGCAACAGATAGATACCGCCCCACGAGGGAGCGATTGACGCCACCTAAAACAGCATATTCGTGATCAATTGCCACGCCACATCCGCTGATTCTGAAGGAATACTAGCACAATAATCGGGTGGGTCGTGGATAGCCCAGAATGCTCCTGGCGATTTCGATCTTCAGTTGCCACGCCAACTAAACTAGGCCAATTTTGTCTAGGCCTGAGACAAATTCAGGCTGGGGCGTAGTAACCCCTTACGAGGCGGCGCGGGTGCCGCCGCCAAAAGCACTCCTCGACCCTATGGTCGGGGAGGCTTGCGCGTATGTTCAGGGTCGAAAGGCTCAAAGGCGCAAGCGGTCTTCCTCGTAAGGCTTACTAACTCCCCGATCACCAGGACGGGGAGGAACAATGTCATCCTTCAAACTCATTGTAGCAGCTGGAATTTGCGCAGCACTTCTGCTGCCCTGGGCATATTTTTCATCCCAGGCTGAAAACAAAGATGTCCAACCAGACAACCCGCCTTCGCCAAGCCAAGTGACATCGCCCGGCCCTCGACCTCCCATTGCACTAGCACAACCTCAGTTTGAGCCGAAAAATCCCGTTCGCGCTCGAGCTCTGCAAGTTTTTGGCCCTCGGCCCATACCGGGCGCTATCGTTTGTGCAGATCATGAGACCGTTGAACTGATGGTCGACCTTTTCAAGACGCACTTCAAAGAGCAGATCGAAGATCAAGTTGTCGGGAGCCAGATGAAACTTGTCCGAGGCGACTCAATGAATGCGCCCGACTTGGCAGGCCACGGATGTACCCTTTTTGCCGCGGGGACGCTACTAGACGAAATTCAATCTTTCGGACCCGCGGTTCAAGTAGAAGGCGTAGACCGGAGTGGCAGCAAAGTGAAAGGGGTTACAGATTTTCTAATGGTCGAGAAGGAAACATCGCAGTGATCGGCCTTGTACTAGTCGGGTTCTAGGGGCGACACGGCCGGCTCGACATCCGCCCGGACGTCTTTAATTTAGATGACAACGCCTTCCGGCGATGACTGCCATTCCCTGTCTAGAGCGATTAGCGCTTTATAACTTTCAATAGGGCAGTCCATCGCTTCGAGCACTCCCCCTTCAACAAATTCAGCCACGTGTTTCCGAACGATTGGGCTAATATGATCCCTAGCTAGATCTTTGATATAGAGCCCTTGCTGGACACCTATCGCGATCGCATCAAGAAAGTTTAGAATTGTGAGCACCTCCAGCCGCAGTTCGGAAGCACGGGCGACTAGTGCCGCATCATCTCGCTTTTTGTAATTCTTAGCCACAATCAATTTTTTATGGCAGTCAAAGATGATCGGGTCCGTGTCGTATCTCCCGCACGCCTCCAGGGTTTGAGTTTTTCGATTTTCGACGCGTGCGGCGATGATTTGCCAGCCAGCTATAATTGCCAAGCCGCCTGTCGCGACGAACACGAAGAACGTCCAAATGGCCGTCCAGGATTCGGGCGATTGCGCCATGAAATAGGCGATGAAATCACATGACATGTGTCGGTATCCGTCGCTGCCGGGCTATGGCCGATAATCTATGTATTTCTAGGCGACTATAATTCCGCCGTTGATTTTGCGGTACAGCCGAGAATTCCTTAGCATCATTCAGCAATAAGGCGTCTGCCTGGCCGCTCGTCACAGAAACGGAATTTGCGTGTAATTCATAGGGATCTTTAATGGTTCAAACACATCGTGTGTGCCGTCAAATTCCTGTAACCAATCGAGTCTTTGAATTGAGCTCAGAGCCAACGGCTGAATAACGAGAATTGGGCTGCAAACACATTTTTGAGCGTGCCCTGTTCCGTCGATAACAGAACCCAGCTGAGAACGTTATACCAATCCCGAATAGAGCAATCGTCGGTGGCTCTGGCACTGGAAGAGGCAAGGAAGTCGCCCAATAGCCTGCGACGGAACAATTCCCGCACAAACTCAAGCGATCTGAGCTTAATGCCCCCGTCCAATCGAACTCTGAACCACTGATAACAAGATCCTGATTCTCACCATGCTCAGTGATAAAGCCCGTCAATGTCCCATCTGGATTGAATTCCAGACCCACATTGAGAATTGATCCAAATCCGGTGGTTGATGTGAACGATGAATCCGTAAGTGAGACGAAGCCGCTGGGATCGCCGGTGACTAAACAAACAATGAAATAGGGTGGACTCGAAGGACCGCATAGGAGACCGGGTGACCTAATGCTGAAACTAAGACCGCCTGCCTCTACAGCCGCATCTGTTACCACTAAAGTTTCTTGGAATGGACCGTTGTAGGCACCGCTTAGATTTCCATAGAACGTGTATAAGACGTTTGCGAATGCCGGCCCTGTGTTGATCGTCATCAAAATCAATAATGAGATGAATCGTGCTAATCTCATAGCGCGCTCCGGATGGGTTTCAACCGAACTTAACGACAAGAGGCGCAACTACACACGCCCGACGCAATCGGGAAAAGTGTCATCACAATAATAGTTGATCGGCTGAACGCAATCCGCATGCCGGCACTACATGAGAAATATTTGCGCCGAGACATCTCACTTCATCGCCCCAGACCTGCTGAGACGGGCAGAGATGTGCGAGGACACGCATTCGACCTTCGACACCTACCCAGCCAAGCTCCCACTAAGAAGCAGCGTGTAGGGGCGTTTTAATCGGCCTACAAATGGCTCCAGTGCAGAGGTGCTCCCGTCATTGCGTAACCCGCAAGAGCAAACATGCGCCTCCGGCGGCGTTCTGGACCTGAGACTACAATTCCCGGGTGGCGAGTTTGGACTAACGGCCACGTCCAATTCTTTTGAGAAAGAGCCTGGCTAATGCCACACCGCTTCCCCATGATCTTTCCTTGATCCCGCCCGTTTAGATATCCGATGCGCAATGTTTCGCATGCGGCAGGGTCAGTCCCTTTCAAAATGTATCGGGTGGTGCTGACCAAGTTGGAGACCAATTCTGTTTCGTCGAACTGCTTCGAACCGACCACATACCTAAAATGGAAAACGCCTTTGCCAACTGACCCACGAGCCAGTAGCACCCACCTTTTGAAAGACGAGCGAAACCCCTTCGCATACCGCGGAGGGATGTGGACAAGAAAATGGATATTTAACCCACCACAGCGATTCTCTTGCTCATCAAAATAAATTGGGTTCTCAAGCTGCCAGATATAAATCGGAGGCCTATGCAAATTTCTGCGGTACCAATCGCCAAGTGACTTTAGGACAGTTCGTAGGAAAGGATGCGTACGCTCTCCATTAATGCGAGCCTTGTTCAGGTGGAGCGTGATGAAATAATTCGCAGGGCAGTTGATGCAATAGGAATATGCGACTGCGTCGAGGATCGTTCGTGACTGCCGAGCGGTATTGAATGAGCTGAGGTTCTTTCCGTTGTTCATTGGAAATACGCATTCGCGCCGGGCAAGCCCGGGATGCCCCGCTCTAGCACATAAGAACTTATATAAAGGGAGCTTGCAGCGGCGCACCCACTTTCAACACAAGTTATCGTGTTGGAATTGCTGGCCGATCGTTTGCACGTCGGATTAAAAAGGCGCGCAAATTGCGCAAGTTTTGAGAACACGGGATTCATGATGGCGCTTGCTCGCGACCTGGGGGCTCCTTATGCGCGTTGTTATCCAGCCAGGACCTGAGATCGTTGACCGAAACAAGAATTCTTCCATGAATCCTTATTCTTGGGGGGCCATCACCGGCTTGCCAAAGTCGATAAAGCCAAGACCGCGAGACACCCAAGATTTGGGCAACTTCAGAAACCCCGTATGCAATTCGCTCATTCATGAGCGCACCTTTGAGTAGGCGTTACCTACTTACATACCGACGCACTTTCGTCTGAGCGGTCATTTAAACCGGTTTGCGCCCTATTCATTGCGGCGCCCCCGCCTAACATTCTGATCGGTTTTGCTTTTGTACAAATTGTCGCAGGTACGTTTTCGGTCCTACGCGTCCCTCTTGGTACGGGTCCAACCACCCTGACCTCAATTTTCGCAGCGAAATGAATTCAACCGCATTGTCTGGGGCGAAGGCAGGCAGGGGGTTGCAAGGCGGCGGCAGCCCTACCGCTGCAAGTCCAATATTAGATCCGACTTTTCGGCGATGGTCATAGCGATCCGGGGAAGCCGTGCCCGCCTCATCGAGCAGCGGTTTAATGATCGAGCCGTCTATTCGGAGCGTATCCCGTCCTCGGTTACCGGGTCTATGTGCTCGTGGCAGGCTCGCGGCGCGTGATTACGTTGTTGCCGCCGACGAAGCGGTTGAATGGGAAGCGGCGGGCGGTAAGTTTGGGAAAAACGGGCGAGTGATCCGTCAAACGTCTATCTGACCTGCGTCCGGCTCTACTACCTCTCGATCCGGTCGTGCAATCAACCAAAACAGCACGCCAACGGTGGCTCCTAGTGCGCCGCCGGGCCATGCAATGTCCGTCACAATGTGAAAGTTCGCGAATGCGAAATGTACCCCGGAGAAACCTTGATCTAGAGAAAGCGGAAAAAGCACCATGAATATGAGCCACATTAGGACTCCTATTGCGAAGCCAATTGCTCCGGCTATCCATACGGTCGTTAGACCTCGCGCTTTTAAAAGAAAATAGGCGGGTATTCCCAATGCCACAGTACCGCCGTAGCTCAGGAATGCCGCGATCACCATCATTGTCAATCGCCATCCTAGAGCTAGTTGACCGGAAAATGACCAGACCAGCACAAGCAACGGAACTGCCAAAGGCGCGACCCAAAATGCGATAGTGCGACGTGACATGTACTTCACTTCTTGAGGTTGTTGATGATTCCCTGAGATTGGCTCTGCCATTGATTGTTGATGGTATTGGCTACTGGACTGGACGGCGATTGGAGCAAGCCTGTGCCTTCCCCTTCGTTATTTAGGATGGTCTGACCGTTTGCGCCTGTAGTCGCGTATCGCACAACGTAGCCGGGATATAGCGGGTGGCCGGGCTGCGTCACATTCACGACAATCGGATTGCCACTTTGATCGGTAGTTGCATATGACGTGACTGGACTAATGTTACCCGCTGATACTCCCCCGAGCGTGACGGCTCCCAATGCCGTATTGGCCGCAGCGCTCCAAGCTGAGGGCGTAGCATCGTTCACTGTCCCGCCAACGGTTGCAGGTTGCGGCGCACCCGGAGTTGGGCTGTTTACGACCCCCGTCATTAACTGCGACGATGGAATGTTACCCGCATTCACCTGAACATTATAGCTATGATAGTTCGCCTGCCCCGAACCAAGGCTGCTTGGAAAGCCAGCAGGAGACGGCACCGTAAACCGAACTCCTCCGGGACTGATGCAATTTAGCATACCGCCCGATGATGAACAGTATAGGCCCGTCGGGTCGGTCGCATTCAGGGGATCATTTCCAACGTAGGCATATAAATTTGTACCGCCCACATATCCGATGGGATCGGTCTGCAAAAATCTTCCCCATGTCGGCGAATACATCCGAGCCCGATAAAAGTAGAGTCCGCTCGGCTGCGAAGAGCTACCGGCTGTTTCCGCGTCCAATCGCTGGGCGGTGTAATTGAAGGTGCCGCTCGTGAGAGATGGGTTTTCGCCAAAGGACTGATAGCCCGTCTTGGTCAGCGTGCTGCCGGAATCGAGCGAGCCGATGATCGACCCCTGAACATCCGGAATGAGGGTTGCCCGCGTACCCGCTGCGACATTCATCTGGCTCAGCACTTCGTTTGAGCCTTGTCCATAGGCGTACCAGTTCTGGGTCGCGCCTGACCCGTTGTACTCCAGAACCTCGCGATTGTCGGCATCGGTGACGTAAATGGTTGCGGTACTGCCCACTGTCTTAGTTTTGCGCCGCGCCTGGGCGTCATAGGTATATGCGGCAATCGTGGTCGGTGTGGATGCGCAATTCCCCGCGGTCGCAAGCGACGAAATGCCCGTCAAACGCGATTCGGCGTCATAGGAATAAAGGTAGCTGCCGTCGCAGGTCAAATTGCCGTTGCCGTCATAGGTTGGGATCACAGCCCCTACGGCTGTGTACTGATTGAGGTTGTTGGCGGTATAGCTGGTGCTAGCAGCGGTGGTGGGATAGCTCCACCAACTGTTGTCTGTGGTGGTCTGACTGACCTGCCGATTGGTGCTGTCATAGGCGTGGTTAAATGTGACGCTGGTTGCCGAAGGTGTGGCCTGAATTGGCGCGGGATTCCAGCTTGTGTTGATCAATTCATTGCGAGCATCATAAGACAAGGTCTCGGCATAAGAGGCCGCGACGGTGACGGCCTGTATGGAGCTGGCATTGTCGTTCGCCACCACAAGGCGTCCGTCGAGATCGTAGGTGTAGTTCGCCAAGTAATTGGCCGAGGTACCGCCGCAGGCAACTGCGCTCGCGGCATAGGTCTTGGTGCAGAGACGGTTCAGGTTGTCGTAGGCAAAGGAGATCGAAGCGCCCGCTCTAGTCACCCGCTTGGTCACATTGCTGTTTGCATCGTAGGAAAGGACCTCAGTGCTGCTGTCCGGCCAAGTGGTGACAGACAGCCGGTCCAGCCCATCATAGGCAAGGCTGGTTGTATCGGCCACACTGTTGCTGCGGGCGATCTGTAGGCTGGCCAGGTGGCCGTTGGGGCTGTAGGTCCTCGTGGCTAGCGGATTGGCCTGAATCGCGGCATTCGAAACCGTGTTAAGCCTGGAGAGCGAATCGTAGCCATTCACCGTGGTCCGGTACATAGGATCGGTCACCGACGACAACCGGTCGGCCCCGTCATAGGTATAGGTGGTGACATTGCCATTGGGATCGGTGGCGGAGGAGAGCTTGCCGGTCAACGTATAGGTGTTCGCCGTGCTAAGCAGCGCCGTGCCGTTGACTGATTGTTGGGTTCCGATGAGCCGCCCGTCAGGATCGTAAGAATTGGCTGTGACCAGGGCGCCCGATGAGGCGGCGGGTAAAGTCACGGAAGTCACCCGCCGATCAAGATCGTAGTTGCTGGTTGTCACATTGCCGTTGGGATCGGTGGCCGAGATCGCATTGCCAACCGTGTCATAGGTTCGCTGAGTGGTCTGGCAAAGATGCTGGACGGGCGTTGTTAAACAATCCGCACCGTAATCGACCACGGACTTGACCGAATTCCCTTGCGCATCATAGGTGAATGCGCTCGTCACGCCGAGCGGGTCAACGGCGAACAGCACGCGCCCTTGCGAATCATACGTGGCCGTGCTTTGCGCGTTGAAATGCCCGCCGCCGCCGACATCGGAGATGGATTTGATCCGGTTGCCACTCGAATCGTAGGCATAGGTTGTTATCAGTCCCAAATAATCAGTCGCGGTGGCCACCTCTTCGAAATTGGGCTGGCCCAAAACCGGCGCAGTATAGGCGATGGTGGTGGTGATAGCCGATAGGCCGGAACCCGTGACGGGGTTCTGCGTGACGGTGAGCGGTTTCGAATAGGCATCGTACGTGAAAGCAGTGCCATTTCCAGCAGGATAGGTGACCGAGGAAATGCGCCCCTGTCCGTCATTGATATAAGATGTGAGATTGCCGTTGCCGGAATTGATATCCGCGCTGCCGAGTCCATCCATGGTGGCCAAAGTCCGGCCAAATGGATCAAAATAGCTCACCCGCGCTGTGCCTGCTGGATCGTCAATCTCGGTGCGCGCCCCAGCAAAATAGAGATTCGTCGCATTACCGGCAGCGTCCCATTGCTTGTTCGGCCGGCCCAGCGTGTCGTAGGTCATGGTGACGAAGGCATTGCCCGGTTGGCTAGGATAAAAGATGTTGGTGAGCTGACCCAGAGCGCCGTAGGAATAGGTTGTGGTAAAGCTCATCGGGTCGGTAACCGAAGCGAGGTTGTTGGACGAATCGTATGTGAAGGTGATGGTGCGGGGCGTTGCGCCGGTATTGTCGTCGACAGAGGTGAGTTGATTGCCGGTATAATGGAAGTTCAATTGCCGGCCAGTTGAGGGATTGACGACTACCGTCAAATAATTGCTGCTATAACTGAAATTGAGCGTAGCGCCGGCGGCGCTTTTCCATTGCGTAATCTTGGCAGGGGTGGCGTAGGTGACTGATCCAAAGGTAAAGGTGGTTCCGTCGCCATGGCTGAGCGTGAACCCGGTGGCGGGGGTGCCGGCGAGCTGCGAGGCAGACCCAATGGGCGCCTGATAGGCGCCGTTGGGCAACAGCACGAAACGCTCGACGCTGCCAGTCTGTGCGATAGAAACGATATTGCCTGTCGTCTGGTCGGACAGCCATCGCGCAATCTGGGCGGCGATGATCAAGAGCTCAGTTGGCTTGGCGGTGGTACCAGGGTTCAGCTCATCTTGCATCACGTAGAGGGCTGCGATACCGGCGGCTCCGCTGATCGCCGAAGATTGGGCCATGCCCTCGAAGCCATCGGAGTCGAGCGCAGCCTGAACATCGTAATTGTGCATCCAGCCATTGCCAAGCAGCGAGGTGTTCTGGGCGATCTGGCCAAGGCCGGAATCGAAGGTACGAATGAAGGGCAGCACGTCGGGATAGGCACCGCTGCCAACCGACAGCTCTTGATGATCATAGATGTAGTTGCCAGCGACCAAACTGACCGGATCGCCGCCCAGGCTTTGACTGCCCGAATTTCCTCCGATAGCCAGATATGGAATGTTCGCGGCTGGGTTTGCAG
>Ga0318562_10001197_pt1 | contig 11648 bp, 9 predicted proteins | sample GRESIP066b5f18_FD_203688 | JGI IMG/M metagenome (GOLD analysis project Ga0318562, IMG submission 203688) | Tropical soil microbial communities from Luquillo Experimental Forest, Puerto Rico - GRE.SIPMG.066b5f18 | ecosystem: Environmental > Terrestrial > Soil > Tropical forest > Bulk soil...
CTTTTCATCCCCGATCACTACCATGTCCGGGCCGGTCTCCAAGGCCTGTTTAACGAGCAGCTCATCATTATGTTGTGCGGTGAGGATCTCAATGGAGAATTTGTCGCGGTTGGCAGCAATTACTTCCAGCGCCTGCACGCCGATCGAGCCGGTCGAACCAAACAAGGCAATACGTTTTTTGGGTTGTCCGTTTGACATGCTGCTTTTGTGGAAATAAGAGATTAAAAGTAATGAAAATCGGGTTCAGGTGGTTTTATGGGCAGGGCAGCTTTACTCAACGTATTTTTCAAGCTGCTCGGCAAATGCACGGTCGTTGCTTAACCGTGGCACCTTGTTCTGTCCACCCAGCTTCCCGATGGATTTCATGTAATCGATGAAACCATTTTTCTTGACCGCGTGTATATGAAGATGATCGAGGATATGTCCTGAAATCAGGTCGTCGTAATAGATATTTTTGGACCGCAGGTTTTCTTCCACTTTCCGGGCAAAGACCTGCATATCGGTTGGCCTGTTATCAAATTCGATGAACCATTCATGAAAGGATTTCCCTTCTCCCTTGTTCATTATCATGGGGGCCACCGTGAACTCCGTGATGTGCACACCTTCTTCGTCGGCGGCTTTCATGAGGCTGTATTCGACCTCTTCCCCGATGACATGCTCCCCGAAGGCAGAAATAAAATGCTTGATCCGGCCGGTGACCACCAGCCTGTATGGATTGACAGATAAGAACTTCACGGTGTCACCAATATTATAACCCCAGAGGCCTGCATTGCTGTTTACTACAAGGGCATAGTTTTCACCCACCCTGACATCCTTCAGGCTAAGTCGTGCTGGGTTTTCCTTAAACACCTCGGCAGCCGGAATGAATTCATAAAAGATGCCGGAGTTGGTATTCAGGAGCAGTCCTTCCTCTTCGCGGGAGTCCTGGAAGGCAAAAAATCCTTCCGATGCCGGATAAGTTTCGATGGTGTCGATTTTTTTACCAATGCTGTCGACCAGTTTTGCCTTGTAAGGCTCAAAATTCACCCCCCCGTGCACAAGCACGGAAAAATGGGGAAAAATCTCCGATATACTCTTTCCGCTAACCTTGATCAGCCGGTCAAAATACATCTGCATCCATGGCGGAATGCCGCTGATCAGGGTCATGTCTTCGGTGATCGTTTCCTGGACTATTTTATCCAGCTTGGTTTCCCATTCCTCGATGCAGTTGGTCTCATAGGAAGGCAGCTGGTTGGTGCGCAGGTAGTAAGGGACATGGTGGTTCACTATGCCGCTCAGCCTTCCTGTGGGAATACTCCCGATTCGTTCCAGTTCGGGTGAGCCGGACAGAAAGATCATCTTGCCATCCGCAAAATGTGTGTTGCCCGTTTCCGCCATATACATCAGCAGGGCATTGCGCGCACTATTGATGTGGTTGGGAATCGAATCTTTGGTGATCGGAATGTATTTGATCCCGCTGGTGGTACCCGAAGTCTTGGCAAAATAGATGGGCATCCCTTTCCAGAGGATGTTGTGCTTTCCTTCCTTGACCAGGTCAATATATTTCCGGAACTGTTCGTAATCCCGGACGGGAACAGCCTTCTTGAAATCCTCGTAGGTCTTCACCTCCGCCAGATGGTGTTCCTTTCCAAAGGCGGTCCTGCTTCCCACGCGCAATAAATTTCTGAAAATTGTCTCCTGGTCTGCTATAGCCGAAGCCATCTCCTTGCGAATGCTCCTGTGAACGATGGAGGCGAAAGGCTTCGCTAAAAAAGATTTAAATTTCATATTCATTAGGCAGGCAAAAATAGCGAAACAAACCTACATGAAACGGGCCAATGACTGTTATCAATATTATAAAAAGTTCCGCAGAAATTCCTGCCTATTTCGGTAGAAATCAATATTTACCGGTTAACCAACGCCCAGGTCTTCTGCCCGTTCAAATCCTCCTTGCAGGGGCTATTGGGCACCCGTTTGGACCCCGGTGAGGAATTTTGCCTGGAAATAGAAGATTTTTTGCCCGGAGCTTTCCAAATTTCAGCGAATACCCCTACCTTTGCAGCCCTAATATTGTACAGTTATGTTCGCAGTTGTAAAAATAGCCGGTCAGCAGTTTAAGGTCGAAAAGGACCAAACACTCTATGTTCCGCACATTGAAGGAAATGCAGGTGACAAGATTGAATTTGCTGAAGTGCTTCTGGCCAGCGCCGCAGATAAGCTGACCCTCGGAAAGGATGTAAAGGCCAAGATCAAGGCTGAAATTCTGGACCAGGTCCAGGGTGACAAGGTGATTGCCTTTAAGATGAAAAGAAGGAAAGGTTACCGCAAAAAGCATGGTCACAGGACCCGGTACACTAAAATTCTGATCAAGGAAATCGCATAACCGGGGACTTGAGTAACCAGTGGCCGTTGCAGCCGGCGATCAGGACTTGACAAATTTAACTGCATCAAAAAAGTAAGATATGGCTCATAAAAAAGGTGAAGGCAGCGTAAAGAACGGCCGGGACTCACAGAGCAAGCGCCTGGGAGTAAAAATATTTGGCGGACAGCCTGCCATTGCAGGTAATATCATCGTCCGTCAGCGCGGTACGGAATACCATGCCGGCAAGAATGTTGGTGTCGGAAAAGATTTTACTTTGTTCGCACTTGCTGATGGAATCGTAGAATTTAAGAAGGGAAAGGCAGACAGAACTTTCGTTAGTATCGTTACGGGAGAAGTACTCGCTTAAAAAAAAATTTGGAATTTTTCAAAAATTTTTTTGGATGTTCCAAAGAAGTTTCTATTTTTACTACCGTAAATTAATTTACTAACCAATTAAATTCTAAAAAAAATGGCAACTGCAAAAAAAGCCGCTAAGAAAAAAGCTGCTCCTAAAAAGAAAGCCGCTCCTAAAAAGAAAGCTGCTAAGAAAGCTGCAAAGAAGAAATAAACTCTTCTTCTTAGAAGGCAGAAAATATCAAAGTCCTCCGTTTAATGACGGGGGACTTTTTGTTTTACTAACTTAGCAGGGAACAGGCAATCCTGCAAGCATATGGCCACCGACAACTACTATATAGCCGACCAGTTCTCGCTGCTCTCCAAGCTGATGGACATCCACGGCGAGAATTCGTTCAAATCGAAATCTTACTCCATAGCGGCCTTCAACATCGAAAAACTACCCGAACAGCTCTCCAGCCTGCCCCATGACAAGATCTTCTCGATCAAGGGGATCGGGGACGCCATTGGTAAAAAAATCATCGAAATCATGGATACCGGGGAGCTGAAGCTCCTGCAGGAATATATCCGCAAGACCCCGCCGGGGGTCCTGGAAATGCTCAACATCAAGGGCCTGGGACCCAAAAAAATCGCCACCGTCTGGAAGGACATGGAAATTGAGTCCATCGGCGAGCTTATGTATGCCTGTTATGAGAATCGCCTGCTGCTGTATAAGGGTTTTGGGGAAAAGACCCAGCACAATATCCGGGAAACGATCGAGTTCTACCTGATGAACCAGGGTAGCCATCTCTATGCAGAGACGGAAACCTATGCCCTGGCCATGGATAAAAAACTGAAAGAACAATTCCCCGGAAAAGAGTTCCGGATCACGGGTGAATTTCGCCGGCAGCTGGAAATCATCAACCAGCTGGAATGGGTGACCACCGCAGCGGCGGAGGAGATCAGGGCTTTTTTTGAGTCCGGGGGTTTCACCGTCGTCTCGTCGGATACCGGCAGGATATCGTTCAAGGGTCCCGAGAATGTAAACCTGATGTTTCATTATACCACGGACCGGGAAATCTGCCGGGTTTTGTTTGAAACCAGCTGCAGCGAGGAGTTCCTCTCTGCCTGGAAAAAGGAAAATACATCCGTTGCCGGTCAGGATTTTCAGCAAGAGGAAGATATATTCTCATCCCGTAAACTTCCCTTTATTCCGGCCTTCCTGCGGGAAAAGGAGTCCATCCTGGCCCGGGCCAGAAAAGGCCCTGTCAAAGATGTGATCCAGCCTTCGGACATAAAAGCCATCATCCACAGTCACAGCAACTGGAGTGATGGCTCCAACACGCTGGAGGAGATGGCCAGGGCCTGTATCCAGCATGGTTACGAGTATCTCGTGATCAGTGATCACAGCAAAAGCGCTTTTTATGCCAATGGCCTTTCGGAGGAAAGAATCCGGGAGCAGCAACTTCTCACCGATGAACTCAACCAAAAACTCAGGCCCTTCCGGATATTCAAAAGCATCGAATGCGATATCCTGAATGATGGCCAGCTTGACTATGCGGATTCTGTGCTGGCTTTGTTTGACCTCGTGATCGCCTCTGTGCACTCCAACCTGAAGATGAATGAAGAGAAGGCCATGATGCGTCTGCTCAGGGCCATTGAAAATCCGTACACCGTGATCCTGGGTCATATGACAGGCCGTCTTCTCCTCAGCCGGCCCGGTTATCCCGTGGACCACCTCAAGGTCATTGATGCTTGCGCTGCCAACCGCGTGGCCATCGAACTAAATGCCCATCCGCGGAGGCTGGACATCGACTGGCGATGGATCGACTATGCCCTGGAAAAAGGGGTGCCCATTTCCATAGACCCGGATGCCCATTCTGTCGAAGGGTATGCCGATACCCGGTTTGGCACCCTTGTCGCACAAAAGGCCTTGCTAACCCCTGAGCATAACCTCAGCAGCTTCAGCCTCGGACAAATGGAATCTTACCTGTCGGAGAGAAAAAAATTCAAAGGAATCAGCTGATCTGGGCAGAAGCCCGGAGAATGGGAAGCTCCACGTAGAAAATCGTGCCTTCGCCTTCCACAGTATCAAACCAGATTTTTCCTTTGGCCTGCTCTACGATTGTTTTACTCATGGCCAGCCCCAGCCCCGTGCCGGAGGATTTGGTCGTGAAATTGGGCGTGAATATTTTGGATTGCATATCCTGGGGTATTCCTTCACCGTTGTCAGCCACTTTAATCAGGATGGTTTCGTGATTGAGTTCCTCACTGATGCTGATCACCCTTCTTTCCTGTGCGATGCATGCTTCCAGCGCGTTCTGGAGCAGGTTGGTGAAAAGCCGGTTGAGCTGGGTCTTGTCCGCAAAGATCATAATGCGCTGGTGTACGGGGACCCATTTGAAAAGCAGGTTTTCCGTGGTCTCGTAAAGCGAAGTCAGGGAATACAGCATTTCATGGAGGTCAAAGACTTCATTCTTTGGATTGCCGATATTGGCGAACTGTGAAAAATCGGCTGCGATTTTGGAGAGGTGATCGATCTGCTCCACGAGGGTCTTTGCGACACTGGCGGTCATTTCCTTGACGTTGACGGAATTGTTGTCGATCGCTTTCTGGAGATATTGTATACTCAGCTTCATCGGCGTCAGTGGATTCTTGATCTCATGGGCCACCTGCCTGGCCATCTCGCGCCAGGCCCCTTCACGCTCGCTCTTGGCCAGGGCAGCCGCACTTTCCTCCAGTTTCCTGACCATCGTGTTGTATTCATGGATAAGTACGCCGATCTCGTCACGGTTCTTCCACTCGATGGCTTCATTGGCCTTGCCGAGGTTGACCTGCTGCATCTTGGCCGATATCAGGCTGAAGGAAGAGGTAATCCGGTTTGTCAGGAACAGCGCAATGGTCCCCGCAATCAGGAAGATGAATACATTCAGGTTGATGATCGTCACCAGGAATTTGGAAATCTCGTCGTGCAGCTCATCTTCCGTGCTGAAATAGGGGATATTGAGGTACGCACCGGCATTACCGGTGGCCACCCTGACCGGGCAGTAAATGCTTTTATAGGATATCCTGCCCATCTCCTCGTTGTTGTAATATTCCACCGATCTGAGCATATGCATGTAATAGAATGCCAGGGGATGCATCTGTTCGCTCAGCATTCCCTTCGTATACACAAACGGGTTAGAGGAAACGATCAGTTTGCCTTTCAGATTATAGAGGTTAAGGTCGTTGTTGTTGATCTCAGCAATGTTGTCAATCAGGTTTTCCAGTTCATCCTTAGGCACAAACTTTTCTACCCCTACAGAATCTCCGATCGCAGTCAGGCCCGGCAGTTTGTGCTCCATTTCATTAACCGCAATTTTCATCGAATTGCTCAGCCGCTCCTGGTTGGTGCGGTTGTACCGGTTGACAAAAAAGAAGATGGTGGCCACCCCGATCACAATGAAGGAGAAGACACTTACAAAAATAATGGTGGTATGGATCTGGGAACGGATATTGAGCTGCAGGTACTCTTTGAGCTGGGTCCAGTGCAGCCTGGTCTGGATCAGGATCGATACCAGCCAGAACAGGGCCACCAGGAAGAGGAAGGCACTGAACATCCAGGCAAAAAGGGTGATTCCCTCTATAATGGAATTGTCCTTCTTGGCAATGACAATTACCTTGTTCCCTGGTATCCGGTGCCACAACTCATCGAAAGAACCGTTCTTTCTCTGGACAAATTCGGATTTGGTGACCGTGGTATCCTTCAGGGAGGTGGGGAAGGGGTAGTTGTTAAAATAATAGAGCAGGTTGTTGTCACTATATATGGCGTAGGAATAAACCGGGGAATATTCCGGAAGGTATTCCTTTCTCTGCTGGGTGAGTTCGGGAGTCAGTCCGCCGCTTTTGTAATTCTTGGGTTCGGCCAGCATAAACAGATATCCTACCGGTTTTTGTGCTTCGTTGTAGACTATCTTCTTAAAAATGTACGTGAATTTGTCAAAGGATTTTTCATCGTATTTCAGGTCCGGTATGCTGGTGGATTTTCCCTGGAGCTGGAAAATGGTGTTCAACGTGTCGTAGGAGACCGGGTCCTGGTTATAGAGGGGCTTTTCCAGCGAATCGTAGGTATATATCTTGGTGTCGTATTTCCGGGTATAGGCAGTTACATTGATGTTGACGAGACTGTCCTTGATGATCCTGTTGGACTCCGGGTCCCTGAACCGGTAGAAATTCGGGTAGAGAAAGTCGTTGTCAAAATAGATTAGAGACATGCCCACCAGCTTTTCCGAAGTCGGATCCTCTTCCTCCTCCAGTCTTTCGGCAAAACTTTTTCTTTGTTCCAGCTCAATCTTGCGGTTTTCAAAAATGATGACAAGGGATATGGAAATGGAAAATACGAACAGCCAGAAAAGAACCTCAGAGGTATTGAGCCGGGTATTCAACCCTGAAAAAAGATTCCGGAGCATCAGCCACACGTAGAGCAGGAGCCATAGCAGCACCAGCAGGTCCAGTTCAACAATGGCGGTTGTATGGTTAAAGGTCAGCATCAGCAGGCCGGTAAAGGCAAGCACGATGTAAACGACCAGGGTTCTTTTTCGGACAAAAGTGTGAATCAGCCGCAGCAGGATCTGGGAGAAAAAGAAATAACTGAGGGCCAGGGCAGCCAGGACGATAAATCCGATGAAACTATAGATCGTGAGACTGAAGAAATTGGTAACATTAAAGGATATCCGGGCGTCCGCCACGAGGCTCAGTACAATATTGGCAAAAACAAAAGTGATTACCACCAGGGCCGACAGGATGAGTCCCGTGACCAGCCAGCGAAACCATTTGTTGCGTATCCTGGGCAGGGAATAAATACCGATTTCCTGCTTCACAAACAGAATGAGCCAGCAGAAAAGCAGGGCATTGATCAGCAGGTCTCCCAGCGAACTGAGAATAAAATTCGTGCTGTAGATCGTCGGGTCGAACAGTTCATACTGCCGAAGGTGCAGCATGGAAGGGAAGAAGTAGATCGCTGTACGCAGGATCAGGATCGTGAATAACAGAAAGATGATGCCGGCCAGTTTCCCAAAATTTTCGGCAATGGAATGGGCAACATTGTGGACGACGACAAAAAGCAGGATAACCCCGGAAAACACCATGAGGAGCAGCAGCAGGTTGTTCTTGGCCGCATTGTAGGAATCGATCCTTTGAAGGTAAAACAGGGTATTTCCGAAGGAGCTTTTGACCGGGAAAGCAGTTGGAGCGGTCGATATCCTGATCCTGTTCTCGGCGGAAGCAAAGCCGACAAATTCCGGCTTCAGGTTTTCCGGCGAAACATAGTACTGCCAGCGGATGGGAATCATCGCGATAACCAGCAGCGGTTTGCCAGCCTTGCCCGACTCGGTCATCTTGATGAATTCATACTGGCCGTTGCTGAGATTGACAAAATAGTTCCCGTCGCGACGGCTGAGCAGGCTGTCGGGAAGGACGGTGCGCTGGTCACTCCAGAATTTGAGGACAGGCAGGCCGGCAGAATCTTCGCGGAATAGAAAGAGGCCGTATTTTTTATCCTGCAGTTCTTCCAGGTCCGAAAGCGAATAGTCTTCCCGGACCAGGCGGTCAAGATACCCGGTCTTGGCGGAAAGTCTGACAAAATCCGATTCCCTGGATTGCAGGAAGGATTCGATGGAATTCTTCAGCAGTTTGGTGGATGCATTGCTCCTCAGGAAATAATTAACCACATAGGCCGAAGCAAACAGGATGATGGCCGTGAGTATCAGGTAGACATTTTTCCGAAAAAAGCTTTGCAAAAAGGATTTCAATCGGGCAATTTTTTCTTTTTAATGGAATCCCATATGGCATCCATTTCTTCCAGTTTCATTTCTGACAGGTTCCTGCCATTCCCAAGGGCCTCCTCTTCCATACGGGAAAAGCGTTCAATGAATTTTTTATTGGTTTTTTCAAGAGAGAGTTCAGGGTCAATCTGCAAAAATCGTGCATAATTGATCAGGGAAAACAGGAGGTCACCGAACTCCTCTTCTATCCTGGAAGCGTCGGCCATGGCTACTGCTTCCTTCAGCTCATCCATCTCTTCCTCCACCTTCTTGTAAACCTGGCCGGTGTTTTCCCACTCAAACCCGACCTGCCTGGCTTTCTCCTGCAGCCGCAGGGCTTTGATGGTGGCCGGCAGTGCTACCGGTACGCCCCCTAAAACGGAGGTTTTGCCCTCCTTGAGCTTTAGTTTTTCCCAATTCCTTTTAACATCTTCTTCACCCTCCACGGTCACCCGGGAATCTCCGGTCCCGTAAATATGGGGATGCCGGGAGATCAGTTTTTGGGAAATCCCTTCAATCACTTCCTCGAGGGTAAACCGGCCTTGCTCCTTACCGATACGGGCATAGAAGAGGATATGCAGCAGGAGGTCACCCAGTTCTTCCCGGATCCCACCCCAGTCTTCCCGGGTAATGGAGTCGGCCAGTTCATACAGCTCCTCGATAGAAAGAGCCCTGAGGGTCTGGATGGTTTGTTTCCGGTCCCAGGGACATTTTTCACGGAGTTCATCCATAATTTCTACCAGCCGCAAAAAGGAATCAGATAAGTTTTCTTGTTTCATATTTTATTAAATCTCCATGGCCGAGAACCCGGCAGAAAATATAAAGAGGAATACCATCATAACCACAGACAGGAACAGGAGCAGCAGGTATTTAAAAACGGTCTTTCCCCTCCGCTGAAGGTAGAATTTGCGCATGGCTTTATAATAATAATAGAGGGAAAAAATGAAAAGAATCGCCTCCAGTATGCTCACCCATTCCAGTCCTTGAACTGTTTTGAGGTCTTCCAGTAAAAATACGATAAGCAGGGCTATAAAGCTGTAGATATACAGATGTATCGCAAATATCCCATGATCCACATAATAATATTTCTTGTGGCGTACATAAAGCAGCTTCAACAATAAAGCAAAAATGGGCAGGGAAATAAAAAGCACCTGGGGGAGTGTGTGCAGGAAATTGGTAATCATCTCCTTGAAAAATCCGCCTGCATCCTCATGGTATTTATTGACCAGGTTGATCGCCCTGTGGGAAACAATTCGCTTAAACCATCCGTCCCTAAGGTCCGGCTTCAGTTTCTTTTGTACGGAGTCGTATTCTTCGACAGTTTTATAATCAAAGCCTTTTTCCGAATAAAGCGTGGCCCTGATGCCCGAATCTTTCCTGTCGGATGAGTCTGGCGTAATCATTACCGGAATTCTTTTCAGCCTTGCCATCGCATCCTGGATTTTTTCAGAATCCTCCCGGTTGCCTGCATCTGCCAGTTCCGCCTCCAGTCCTTTTTCCGTTTTTAAGGCAGAGTCCCTGATGCTTTTTACACCCTCGTTAAACCTGAATTTTTTGGGGTTGACGATCGTAAAAAAGATGACAAAGAAGAAGGCGGAAGTAAATACGTACATCCTCACCGGGTTGAGGTAACTCGCCCGTCTGCCAGCCATGTATTCCCTGGAAAGAAATCCGGGTTTGATGACCAGGTCCTTAAGGGTGGTGAAGAACTTTCCGTCAAAATGGGTGATGTCGGAAAAAAAATGGGTGACCAGGTGCCAGGCCGGTTGCTTGGGTTCAATATTTTCCTGACCGCAGACATGACAATAACGCCCGTACAAGGCAGCTTTGCAATTCAGGCATACTTTTTCCTTTCTTTCCTTTGAATGCGACAAAGTGAAATTTTGATAAAAATAAGCAACTCGCATCAATAACCATATGGGCATCAAAAATGACCACCCGGGACGGTTTTCAGGGAAAGCCCCCGGGTCGAATCCGGAAAATCCCGATCTGCGGCATATGAAACCGGCCATTTTACCGTTTTAGTACCGGACTTTAATTTTGCAGGACATTTTTCAAAGCATGAAACAACTGATCGGATTATTATCTCTCCTGGCTATAGCAGGCATGGGCCGCGCACAGTACTATTACAAGGATATTGTAATAACTCAACAGACCATGGAGAAATGGAAATTGTACAAGGCCAATAAAGTGAGATCGGTCAAACTGATCAGCTACGAAGGCGACGGGCGTCCTACAGAAGGTTTTGAAGGAGCCCAGGACGTAAACGATGATTTTTCCCGGGTAGTCACCTATACGCATACCAACATGAGTGAACCCACCCAGCTGGTCGCCTATTATGATGCAAGCGGCTGGTTAAAAAAAACAGTGGATACCAGTGATACCTACCTGAGTACGACCGAATATGAATATGACCAGAAAGGACATATTCTTTCCATCTCCAACAGTTCTCTGGAAACGGACAACCAGCTCATCAATACAGAAAAACATATCTGGCAATACAACCCGCAGGGCAATCCCGTAAGCATGTTAAAAATTAAGGGTGGCAGGGATACCACCTACATTCGTTTTACATCGGATGACAAGGGAAATATAACCCAGGAAGATGCTGTCCATAACCATGAAAGTCTTCCTTCAGTTTATTATTATTATGCTGGCCACCAGCTGACCGACATCGTGCGATATAATGAAAAAGCTGCCAGGCTTCTCCCTGATTATATGTTTGAATACGACGGCTCCGGCCGCCTGTCTTCCATGCTCTTTGTACAATCAGGGACCAATGACTATCAGAAATGGCTCTACGAGTATACTTCGGGCGGCCTCAGGGGGGTGGATAACTGTTATAACAAACGAAAAGAGCTGTTGGGAAAGATTGAATATCAGTACAGTTATTTCAAATAATTAAAATCTTTCTAAAGGTCCTTCTGGTATCTTTTTTCCTCATCATTTATTCCTGCCAGGTTCGCCTATCCGAAATGCTGTAAAAATCTTACTACTGCCCTGTAATAGTCTGTACTACAGCGTTTGCCGGGATTAGTGTTTTATGAACATTTAATCAACATTGCAGGCTTTGGCAACAATTTTGAGTCACGTTCTAGCCTACCTGCGAAAGCCATTTGCAGGGGGTGGTGGCCGATCACCCAACGAAAGCGTTAATAAATTATTGTTTGCCA
>Ga0318562_10001198_pt1 | contig 11643 bp, 12 predicted proteins | sample GRESIP066b5f18_FD_203688 | JGI IMG/M metagenome (GOLD analysis project Ga0318562, IMG submission 203688) | Tropical soil microbial communities from Luquillo Experimental Forest, Puerto Rico - GRE.SIPMG.066b5f18 | ecosystem: Environmental > Terrestrial > Soil > Tropical forest > Bulk soil...
CTTCTATAACAACTGCTTCAAGAACGGCATCCTGCCGATCAAGGTCTCGAAGGAAGACCTCGGCAAGCTGATGGACGACGCCGAACGCGGCGCCAACGCGACGATCACGATCGACCTGGTCAATCAGGAGATCCACGGCCCCGACGGCGGCACGGTCAAGTTCGACATCGACCCGTTCCGCAAGCATTGCCTCCTCAACGGCCTCGACGATATCGGGCTGACGCTGGAGAAACGCGACCGCATCGCGCGCTACGAGGAGCAGACGGCGCTGGCACGGCCATGGGCGTAGGGTAACGCCGGCACCAAACGCACGCCTGTCATCCCCGCGCAAGCGGGGATGACAGTGGAGTTTGTGGCGAGCAACGTGCGTTCACGTCTCCGGCGGGAGGATCGCCGTTGCCGTCTCGATGACGCGCTCCGCCATGCGCTCGTGCAGGCGCTCGACCATCTGGCCGTCGACGGCGATGACCGCCTTGTTGGCGTTTTCCGGCCTGGCGAAGGCGGCGATGATCTTCTCGGCCCAGGCGACCTCGTCGGCGGTCGGGGCGAAGATCTCGTTGGCGATCGGCACCTGGCGGGGATGGATCAGGGTCTTGCCATCCATGCCGAGCTCGCGGCCTTGCTCGCATTCGGTGGAGAAACCCTGCCAGTCATTGAGGTCGTTGTAGGTGCCGTCGAGGATGGCGAGGCCGAAGGCGCGCGCCGCCAGCACGCATTGCGACAGCCAGGTGACCATGCCCAGACGGCCGGGCTTGAGCACGGCGCCGGTCTCGCGCGCGAGATCGTTGGTGCCCATGACCAGGCAGGCAAGCGGCGCGCCGGGACCGGCGGCGATAGCCGCGATCTGGGCGACGTTGAGGACGGCGAGCGGCGTCTCGATCATCGCCCAGAGCGCCAGCCCGGGCTCGGCCTGGGCGGCGGCGAGTGCGGCGCGGGCGCGCCGAATGTCCTCGACCCGCGACAGTTTCGGGATGAGGACGGCGTCCGGGCGCGCGGTCACCGCCGCGGCGATGTCGCGGGCGATCCAGGGCGATTCGAGACCGTTGACGCGAACGACGATCTCGCGGCGGCCATAGGCGCGCGCGCCGATTGCCGCCGCGACGGAGACCCGTGCGGTTTCCTTGGCGGCGACGCCAACCGCATCCTCGAGGTCGAGGATGAGGACATCAGCCGCAATCGAGCGGCCCTTGTCGAGGGCCCGCGCATTGGATCCCGGTATGTAAAGCGCACTTCGGCGCGGCCGCGGTTGAGCCGCCATTCACTGCCCCCAAAGGTCCGGCGGGGGCAGAGACTAACCGGGACCGCGGCCAGAAACCACAGGGTGTGACATTCGCGAAAAGTCGCATTGATCAACGGGCATAACGCTTAGCCGGCGCGAGCACGCTCGACGCTTCGAATGCCGGCGCCAATCGGCTATGGTTTCGGGCCTACCCAAGGGGAGCCAGGCTTGACCGTCATCGCCCCGGCCGTCGCAGACCTCCTCGATCTCACTGGCAGGGTGGCGCTGGTCACCGGGGCTTCCGCCGGCATCGGCCGCGGCATTGCCCGCCGGCTGGCCGAGGCGGGCGCCGCCGTCGCCGTTCATTACCGGGGCGGCCGCAGCGACGCCGAGCGCCTCGTCGCGGAGATCGGCCGGGGTGGCGGCAAGGCGCTCGCGGTGGAGGCTGAGCTGACCGACCCGGCGGCCGTGCAATCGGTGCTGCAGGCCGTCGCCGGCGCTCTTGGGCCGGTCGATGTCCTCGTCAACAATGCCGCCCGGCAGACTCATTCGACGGTGCGCGAGATGACTCCAGCCGAATGGCAGGGGATGCTCCAGGTCAACCTCGACGCCGTGTTCCTCGTGACGAAGCGAGTGATCGACGGGATGATCGGGCGAAAGGCGGGCGGCGTCATCGTCAATATCGCCTCGATCGAGGGACTGCAGCCCGCGCTGACCCACGGCCACTATGCGACCTCGAAGGCCGGTCTGATCATGTTCACACGTGCGCTGGCGCTGGAGTTCGGTCGCTACGGCATCCGTGCCAATGCCGTCTCGCCAGGCGTCATCCGCCGCGACGGCATCGAGGCCGCCTGGCCGGAAGGCGTGAAACGCTGGATGGACGCGGTCCCCCTCGGCCGCATGGGCGAGGACGAGGACGTCGCCGATGCCGTCCTCTTCCTCGCCGCGCCGGCCTCGCGCTTCATCACCGGTGCCAACCTCGTCGTCGACGGCGGCATCACGTCGAGGCCGGCATTTTGACCGGGCTCGCCGACAACGCCCTCGCCGGACGCGCCGTCGTCGTCACCGGCGCCGCACGCGGCATCGGTGCCGGCATCGTCGAGGCGATCATCGCCGCCGGCGGCACCGTGACGCTGATCGACCTCGACATTGCCGCCGCCGCGGCGACGGCTCAAAAGCTCGATCCACCGGGAACGCACACGCTGGCGCTCGCCGCCGACGTGACCGATGCCGCCTCGATTGCCCGTGCCGCGGAAGCGGCCGAGGCACGCTTCGGCCGATTGTCGGGCTGGGTGAACAACGCCGGCATTGTGCGGATGGCACCGGCCGCGGCAATCACGCCCGACGAATTCGACCACGAGCTCGCCGTCAATGCGCGTGGCGTTCTGATCGGGGCGCAGGCGGCGCACCGTGCCTTCGCCGGCAACGGTGGCGCTATCGTCAACATCGCCTCGAACGCCGGCAAGGTCGGCTTCCCCAACATGGCAGCCTACAATGCCAGCAAGGCGGCGGTGATCAACCTCACCCGCTCGCTCTCGCGGGAATGGGCGGGCGAACGGATCAACGTCAATGCCGTCTGCCCGGGAAGCGTCGCCACGCCGATGCTGCGCGAGGTCGCCGAGATATTGTCGCGCTCGACCGGCAAAGACGCCGAAACCCTCTTCGCCACGATGGTGCCGGCGCAGCTCGGCCGCCATGTCGAGCCAATCGAGGTCGGCCGCATCGTCGCCTTCCTCCTCACTGACGCCGCCGTAATCATTCGCGGCCAGGCGATCAATGTCGATGCGGGTGACACGCCGTACTGAATCGCCGGATGAGCGGCAACGTGGCTTCGGTCAGCGGCAACGCGCTCGAGACCGGCAAATTGAAAACCGGCGAGGCGATCCCGGAAATGCAGATCTTTGAGACGAATGTACTCGAGAGGCGCGGCGATCGCTGGCTGCTCGTCTCCCATAGCGCTTGGTTCGCACCGAAGTAGCTTTCGTGCATAGCCGGCGCGCGATCAGGCGTGCCGGAAGACAAATCTATGATCGATGCTGGCGGATGCTTCCTCGTTGCGTGCCGGCGCGGCGGTGATAGGTTTTGAACGCGCCGCAGCGATGCGGGGCGCTTATTTCGCGCGTCGGACGAGAACAACGCTAGGCAAAGCGCCGGCGGCGAGACGATCTTAACGAGAACAAGAGGCTAGGAAAAATGGCAAAGGGCGCGACCAGAACCGGGGCAGCAGGCAGAGGCGGCGGCAAAGGCAGAGCCGCGGGAGGTGGCCGGGGCCGGGGAAGCGGCGGCGGCAGGCCGGCGACCAGGGCCGGCGTGGCAGCCGGCCGGTCTCGGGCGGCCGCGACCCGCTCGCGAGCAAAGCCAGCTTCACGGGCGAGAGCGCCGCGGATGAAGAAGGAGATCTTCGTCGCCTACGGCATCGACGTCGATGCCGTCGCCGGCTGGCTCGGCTCCTATGGCGGGCAGGACTCGCCCTGCGACATCACCCGCGGCCTGTTTGCCGGCGAGGTCGGCTCGATGCGCCTCCTCCGCCTCTTCAAGAAATGGGGGATCAAGACGACGTGGTTCATCCCCGGCCATTCGATCGAGACGTTCCCCGAGCAGATGCAGGCGGTGGCCGATGCCGGCCACGAGATCGGCATGCACGGCTATAGCCATGAGAACCCGGTGGCGACCACGCCCGAGCAGGAGGAGGCGATCTTCGACAAATGCATCGAGGTGATCACCAGGCTCGCGGGAAAATCGCCGCGCGGCTATGTGGCGCCCTGGTGGGAGCTCGGGCCGAACACCGCCGAGCTCCTCCTCCGCAAGGGCATCAAATACGACCACTCGATGATGAACAACGACTTTCACCCGTTCTATGTCCGGGTCGGCGATTCGTGGACCAAGATCGACTACAGCCAGCATCCCTCGGCATGGATGAAGCCGCTGGTGCGCGGCCGCGAGACGGACCTCATCGACATCCCGGCGTCGTGGTATCTCGACGATCTCCCGCCGATGATGTTCATGAAGGCGGCGCCGAACAGCCACGGCTTTGTCAACCCGCGCGACATCGAGCAGCTGTGGCGCGACCAGTTCGACTGGGTCTATCGCGAATACGACTACGCCGTGTTCACCTTCACCATCCATCCGGACGTCTGCGGCAAGGCGCAGAACCTCCTGATGCTGGAACGGCTCTACGACCACGTCAGCGGCCATCGCGGCGTGCAGTTCGCGACGTTCGAGGAGATCGCCGACGATTTTGCTCGCCGCTACCCCCGCAACATGCCGGGGCGGCCCCTATCGTAAGCGCACGTGGCGAGGAGCCGGGGCGGAGAGGGAGACGAGAGACCGAGGATGTGTGCGCTTTGCGGCGCCTTCGGCATTGCCGAGCACTGGACGGACGAGACAGGCGGGCGGCCGGCCGCGGCCGACCGCCAGCATCGGGTGGCCGTCGCCAATCGCTTCCTCGCGCCGTACGGCCTTAGCCTCGCCGAGTGGGCTGACCGCTTCACGCTCTCGAGCCGCACCGGCGGCTCGCTCGTCATCGACAATTTCGGCGGGCTGTGGGCCGCCGCCGAGAAGCTCGCCGGGCGACGATGTGATCCGCTCGATGATGGCATCGTGGCGCGTCTCGAACGAGAGCGCATCAGCAGATGAATACCGCGATCGACCACATTCGAACGGTTTATCGAATGCGCTTTTCAACTCCAAGCGTCACCAATCGCGCTTCGCGCAGCCCCCCTACTCAAGCGCTACCAGGAAGCGTCGCGACGGCGAGAGGACAGACAGAAGCGGGGACGCGCACGCCTCCCTCCCCCCTTGCGGGGGAGGGATGGGGAGAGGGGTCTCGCGGGACCTCTTTCACGCAACGAATACATCCACCCGATCTCGATGACCTCGTTTTCATAGTAACGGGCCATGCGTGCGCTTGGAGCGGTGGAAACGCTGGCGGTGACCCCTCTCCCCATCCCTCCCCCGCAAGGGGGGAGGGAGCCGCGAGCCTGCCCGCGGCGCGCCATACCCGGCGTGGAATTTGCTGTAAGGTCGCGGCGTCAAACCCGCAAACGGCGTCGGCAAAATGACTGTCGCGCCGTCCGCCCCCGTCACAACAAACATCCTCACGGGCTTCCTCGGCGCCGGCAAGACATCGCTGCTCAAGCGCCTCCTGACGAGACCCGACCTCGCCGACACGGCGGTGCTGATCAACGAATTCGGCGAGGTCGGCATCGACCATCTCCTCATTCAGGAAGTGGTCGACGAGGAGGTCGTCCTCCTGCAGAGCGGCTGCGTCTGCTGCACCATCCGCGGCGATCTCAAGGATGCGCTGCTCCGGCTCGATGCCCGGCGCCGACGCGGCGAGGTGCCGGCCTTCTCGCGCCTGGTCATCGAGACGACCGGGCTTGCCGATCCGGCGCCGATCGTCGCGACCTTCAGCGCCGATCCGATGCTCCGCCACCATTACCGGCTCGGCAACATCGTCACCGTCGTCGACGCCGAGGAAGGAACGGCGCATCTCGCCGACTATGAGGAAGCCCGCCGCCAGGCGGCAGTGGCCGACCGGCTGGTCGTGTCGAAGACCGATATTGCCGCGCCCGGGAAGACGGCGCGGCTTGCCGCGGCGCTCGCCCGGATCAACCCGGCGGCGGCCATCGTCGAGAGCGGCGAGGACGATGAGGCCGCCTCCGAGCTTCTCACCAGCGACCTCCACGACCTTGGCTCACGCAGCGCGGAGGTCCAGCGCTGGCTCGCCGCCGAGCGCCTCGCCGAGGAACATCATCACCATGACATCGACCGCAGCCGGCACGGCGATATCCGTGCGCTGGTGATCACCGCGGAGCGACCGCTCGATTGGGCGGCGTTCGGCCTGTGGCTGTCGATGCTCCTCAACCGCCACGGCGCGGACGTCCTCCGCGTCAAGGGACTGCTCCGCATCAGCGGGCGCGAGGCACCGGTCGTGGTGCAAGGCGTTCAGCACACGATCCACAAGCCGGTGCACCTCGAGCGCTGGCCGGACGGCGACGCCCGCACCCGCCTGGTGCTGATCGTCCGACACCTCGAGCCGCAAGCGATCCTGCGGTCGTTTCGCGCGTTCGTGGTGTAGGTGGGGCGGATACGGCCTTCGGCCTGTTCCGCCCCATCTACGTCGTCACGTTGCGTCCTCAGAATAAGGCTGGACGCCGCCGGCCGCGCCGCGGTCGACCTCGAGAAGGCGGACGGCGTCGGTCTGCCATGTGGCGACGACCTTCTCGCCGGCCTTGATCGGATGGGCAAAGAACGTCGCCTCGGGTTCGGTGGCGATGAACTCCTCACCGGCGAGCGGAGCCAGCGTCACCTTGAAGTAGATGCCCTGGTACTCGATCGTCTCGACTACGCCGCGCGCCGTGTTCTCGCCGCCCTCCACGGCATCGCCGCCGCGCTTGAGCACGATCTTGTCGCGGCGGATCGCGACATAGACCTCCTCACCGGGGCTGAGCTTGCGGCCGGCAAGCGGCACGCGGAGCCGCGAGCCCTCCGGCCCGTCGAGGAGCGCGGCGTCACCGTCGATGGCCCGCACCTTGCCCTTGACGACGTTCTGCCCACCCATGAAACGGGCGACGTAGGGGCTGCGCGGCTGCGCATATACCGCGACCGGCGGCGCCGCCTGCTCGATGCTCCCCTGGTTCATCACCACGACGGTGTCGGCGAGCGCGATCGCCTCGGGCTGGGTGTGGGTGACGTGGACGAAGGTGATGCCGAGCTGGACCTGCAGGCGCTTGAGCTCGCCGCGCATCCTGAGGCGGAGAAACTCGTCGAGCGCCGAGAGCGGCTCGTCGAGGAGGAGGACGCGCGGCTTGGTGATCAGCGCCCGCGCCAGCGCCACGCGCTGCTGCTGCCCGCCCGAAAGCTGTGCCGGCACACGCTCGGCGAACGCGCTCATATGGACGATGGCGAGCATCTCCTCGACGCGACGGTCGCGCTCGGCCTTCCCCTCGCCGCGCATTTTCAGATTGAACCCGACATTCTCCCGCACCGTCAGATGCGGGAACAGCGCGTAGCTCTGGAACATCAGCGCGGTGCCGCGGCGGACCGGCGGCAGGCCGGCGACCGGCTGGCCGCCGATAGTGATCTCGCCCGAGGTCGGCGTCTCATGGCCGGCGATCATGCGGAGGATGGTGGTCTTGCCGCAGCCGGACGGCCCGATCAGGCAGCAATAGGAGCCGTGCGGGATGGTGAGGTTGATCGATTTGACCGCTTGGGTTTGGCCGAAGGTCTTGGTCAGGTTGACGAGGCGAATCTCGCCATTCCCCTGTGTGGCGGCTTTGCCGGTATTGCCGGCGACCGTGTCGAGCATCTTTTGTCAGCCCCTCCGCGAGCGCCGGCGCTGGATATAGGCGATCGAGCCGAGCGCTATGGCGATCGCGGTGAACGAGATGACGGTCGTCACGGTGCCGAGCGCATAGAGCGCCGGCGAGGTGACGTTGGTGGTCATGGTCCAGATCTCGATCGGCAGCGTGTTCTTGGAGCCGACCGCGAGCCAGCTTCGCGGGAACTCGTCATAGGACAGCGTGAAGCCGAACAGGGCGACGGCGATGATGCCAGGGAACAGGATCGGGATGATCACGTGGCGGAGCGACTGCCATTTGTTCGCGCCGAGATCGTAGGCCGCCTCCTCATAGGCCGGGTTGAAACGGCCGAGCACGGCGAACATGATGAGGAGGCCGAAGGGCAGCGTCCAGGAGAGATGCGCGCCCAGTCCGGAGGTGAACCAGCGGGCCGGCAGGTCGAGGAATTTGAGCGTCACCAGAATGCCGATCGACAGGACCAGCCCGGGGACGATCAGGCTCGCCACCGCGACATAGAAGATCAGGCCCGAGCCGAGGAAGCGGCGGCGGAAGGCGAAGCCGGCGGTCACCGAAATGAGCACCGTGACGAGAAGCACGATCAAAGCGAGCGGCAGGGAGCGTGAGAAGGCGCCGCCGACGTCGCCGGTGCGCGCCTGGCCGAACAGCGCGTCGAACCAATGAAGCGACACGCCGCGGAGCGGAAAGACCAGCCCGCCGGTCGGCCCCTGGAACGACAGGATGTAGACCACGATCATCGGGGCGTAGAGGAAGATGACGAAGGCGGTGAACAGGGCAGCGAGGACGTAGAAAGTCCACGGACGCTTACCGTAGGATTTCTCCGCCATCGTGCTACCTCGCCAGCTCCTTGCGCACGTCAACCAGCCGGAAGATCGCGGTGGCGATGAGGAGCACGATGATCAGGAGGATCACGGCGCTTGCCGCGGCACGCGGATAGTTGAGGAATTTGAGGTCGTTGAAGATGCCCGAGGTGGCCGAGCCGGAGAGCCCGCCACTCATCACGGTGACGACGAAGAAATCGCCCATCACCAGCGTGACGACGAAGACAGCGCCGAGCGCGATGCCGGTCTTCGAGAGCGGCAGGACGACGTTCCAGACGACGCCCCAGCGGCTGGCGCCGCCGTCGGTGGCTGCCTCGAGCAGCGCCGGCTCGATACGCGCCATCGCGTTGAAGATCGGCACGATCATGAACAGCGTATAGAGGTGGACATAGGCGACGACGACGGCGAAGTCGGAGAAGAGCAGCCATTGCACCGGCTGATCGACGACGCCGAGGTCGAGGAGGGCGGAGTTGATCAGGCCCTCCTTGCCGAGCACTGGCCGCCACGAGATCATCCGGATGATGTTCGAGGTCCAGAACGGCACCGTGCAGACCAGGAAGAGGCCGATCGCCGTGAGCAGATTGCGGATGTGGAAGACGAGGAAGTAGGAGATCCAGAAGCCGAGGACGCCGGTGATCACGAGCACGGTGACGGTGAATTTCACCGTCGAGAAATAGAGCTTCCAAACGGTCGCGCTGGTGAGGATCTCGACGTAGTTCTTCAGCGTGAAATCGGGCACCAGCCCAACCATCACCTGGTAGCGGTAGAAGCTGACGACGACGACCAGGGCGAGGGGAACGATGAAGAAGAGAAAGAGCACCACGAAGAGTGGTGCCACCTGCAGATAGGCAATGAGCGACCGTGTCGATTTCATCTTCGATGCTTGGGCGTGTAGGTGGTTCTTCCGGCGGAAGCCTTGCGGAAAGCGATTGGTGCCGACCTGGCGACGTAGCGTTCGCGACGAGGGTCGGGCGGAAGCGGAATCGCGCCTTTCCGCGAACTCGCCGACGGGCGGGGTGCTGAGACGGCGCCGTGGCATCGCTCCCCAGGACGGGCGAGCAATAGCATTTGCAGCGTCGCCCGACTGTCGAGCAGCTCTGCCGTCGCAGAACAAACCGCGGCGGTAGCATCGGGTCCCTCCCCCTGAAAGGGGGAGGACAGGAGGGGGTCGGTGAAGCATCGACCGCCCTTCCAATGAGCGAGGTCATCGCTGTCCACTGCAACGGCATAAGGGCCAAGATGGGCTGCACGCTTGGCAGGCAGCTCGTTGCGGCACCGACCCCCTCCTGTCCTCGCCCTTGCAGGGGGAGGGACGCGAACCGGCCGCCGCATTTTATTCTGCAACGCAGCAGTGCGCGACGAAGTCGAGCGCGAGTGCCCTGTGCGATTGGCGCGCGCGGAACGGAGAGGGGGGACCGCGGTTGGTGTGGTTGGGGCGAGAGAAGACATTGCGCTGACTAGAGCAATTCCATGAAATCCCGCCGTCGCAACGGAACGGATCTGAGGCTGGGTTGCCACCCACGGAATTCGGCGGTCGTATCCCAGGTACGAGGCAAGCCGATGCGAGGGCAACAAGGAACTCATTGCCCTCGCACAGTGACTCCTGTCGACTTAGCGCTCCTGATCAGGCGGCGCTGAACTCGTTCCACTTGGCGACCTGGTACTCCGCCTCGTCCATCAGGCAGTTCCACACGCCGACCTGCGAGAATCGCTCGACGTAAGAGCCGCCGTCGCGCGTTTCGCCGGCGCTGTTGGTCTTCTCGCCGGTCGGGCTGGTGATGTCGGCGGTCGCTGCCTTGCCGTCGTAGAAGAAGCCCCACTCGTTGTCGGTCAGGAACTTCTTCGCGTTCTCGGGAATCGAGATGTAGTAGCCCTGCTTGGCGATGAAGCCGCCGACCCAGCCCGATATGTACCAGTTCAGGTATTCGTAGGCGGCATCGAGCTTGATGCCGTCGAGATGGCTCATCAGCGCGAGACCGTTGCCCCAGCCGCGGTAACCTTCCTTGAGCGGCTGGTAGACGCACTGCACCTTCTGTGCCTTGACCGCCGTCACCGCCGGCGACCACATCGACTGGATCACCACCTCGCCTGAGGCCATCAGGTTCACCGACTCGTCGAAGGTGTTCCAGAGGGCCCGCCAGTGGCCAGCCTTCTTCAGCTCGACCAGCTTGCCGATGGTCTGGTCGATCTCCGCCTTGGTGAGGTTGCCCCGGTCGGCGTACTTGACCTGTCCGGACGAGCTCAGCGCCATGATCGCATCCATGGTGCCGATCGGCGGGATGTTCTGGATCGCCGCCTTGCCCTTGAATGCCGGGTCGATCAGGTCGCCCCAGCTGGTGATCTTGCGGCCGACCAGGTCGGGCCGGATGCCGAGCGTGTCGGCGTTGTAGACGCCGGGCAGGAACGTCGCCCACTGGGTCGCGCCCTTGTGGAAGCTGGTTGCGTCCTTGCTCTCGCGATAGATGATCTTGATCGGCGCATCGCCCTCGAGCGTCACCGGCTTCCCGTTGAAAACGCCCTGGGTGTAGAGCGGGGTGACCTTGTCCCACTCCTTGATCTTCTTGGTGTCGACCGCCTGCGTCTTGCCGGTCGGCACATAGATCTTGGTCTGCCAGATCTCGGTGTCGGCGACGTCGATCGACGTCGGGTCGTTGATCATGCGATTGGTGAGGCCGGCCGTATCGGTCACCGACATCTCGACCTTGAAGCCAAGATCTTTCGACGCCTGGCGGGCGATATCGATCAGCGTCGAGTAGGACTGGCCGGTGTGATTGAGGGTGATGTCCTTGATGTTCTGCGCCCAGATCGTCGGGAACCCGGTGATCGCGCCCGACCCGGCCGCCAAGCCGACGGCGGCCGCGCTGCCCTTCACTACGCCGCGCCGGGTGATCCCACGCTTGCCATTCGACAGTGTGTTCTTCATCTCTTCCTCCCTCGGACCGCTCCAGGTCCGCTGCCGCCAAAATTGGCATGAATCGTCTGTTGCCGACAAGTTGGCCCCTCTTATGCTTCCAACAGGCGGAGGCGATGGCGGCGACCTGAATTCCGCCAGCGGAGAAGAGGCCGTCGGCCTATATTTTCACCAGCGCGACAGCTTGTCGACAATTAGTCGACCCATGGGGAGACACGGACAATGGCCAATCGCATCACGCTTGCCTCGGCGCAGATGGGGCCGATCGCCCGCGCCGAAACCCGCACATCCACGGTCGCCCGGCTCCTCGCCATGATGCGCGAGGCGAAGGCGCGCGGCGCCGATGTGGTCGTCTTTCCCGAGCTGGCGCTG
>Ga0318562_10001199_pt1 | contig 11639 bp, 10 predicted proteins | sample GRESIP066b5f18_FD_203688 | JGI IMG/M metagenome (GOLD analysis project Ga0318562, IMG submission 203688) | Tropical soil microbial communities from Luquillo Experimental Forest, Puerto Rico - GRE.SIPMG.066b5f18 | ecosystem: Environmental > Terrestrial > Soil > Tropical forest > Bulk soil...
GCGTCAAGTCAGTCGAGCTCGATCGACTCGATCACCGGAGGATCGACCGGACGGTCGCCGGCGCCGGTCGGAGTGGCCTCGATCTTGTCGACCGTGTCCATCCCGTCGGTGACCTGGCCGAACACGGTGTGCTTGCCATCGAGCCAGGGCGCGGACTGGGTGGTCACAATGAAGAACTGCGAGCCGTTGGTGTTCGGGCCGGCGTTGGCCATGGCCAGCGCGCCCCGGATCACCTTGTGCTGGTTGAACTCGTCTCCGAACGTATACCCGGGGCCGCCCGTTCCGGTGCCCTGAGGGCAGCCGCCCTGGATCATGAAGTCACGGATCACCCGGTGGAAGATGATCCCGTCGTAGAAGTTATCGCCGGCCAGCTTGCGGAAGTTGGCCACGGTCTCGGGGGCGTCGTCGTCGAAGAACTCGAGCTCGATCGTGCCCAGGCTGGTGTTCATTTTCGCGGTTGACATGGGCCCAGCGTACTCGTGGTCAGTTGTTCGACGCGGTCTGGAGGGCGTTGATCGTCGCGTGGACCGTAACGGTGGGATTACCGGTCCCGGCATTACACGCCACCGTGGCCGACCCTGACGGGCTGGAGACGCTGACCGGCAGGATGAGCGGGATCGTTCCGGCGCCGCCCGAGGACGGGACCGGCAACGCCCCGTTGGTCGACGCGGCACCCACCGACAGCGTGCACATCGGGTCGAACGGCTGAGTAGCCGACGAGCTCTGAGAGACCGTCACCTGCACGTCGGCGATGACCAGGTAGGTGGAGGCGGCACCGGCGCCGGGCAACGACAACGAGGCCACTTGAGTCGTTGTCGGCCCCAGCGTCGTCGCCGGGCCCGCCGTCCCATACTCGTTCGGCAGAACCGGCGTGCATGTCGCATCACCCGAGAGCGCGATCGACTGGATCGCACTGCCTGGGTTGCACGGCCCGAGGACCCGCAGCTGCACCTGGCTCGGATCCACCTGCCGCGCGCCCACCGCGCCGGGAATGATCTTGCTCGCGCTCACCGAGTTTGGCCGCAGCTTGGCGTTGCCGACCGAGAAGTTCTGCAGCTGGACGTTGCCGACGCTGCGCGCCGGCACGCGGAACGCAGCCCAGCCGACGCCCCCGAGCGCCACGAACAGGGCGAGGAAGGAAACGACCAGCGCCGCTGACGGACGCCGGCGCACCAGTGAGCGCAGACTCATCGAGCCACCTCCGCGTATCGGACGATCCCGGGCGAACGCTAGCCGGGCGCCCTGGCCGGCGGAAGAGATGACAGGGGGCGTGCGCCCCCGGCCGGCCTCGCGCCCCGGCGAGGCCGGCCGCTTCCCTCAGATCAGCCGTTCGAGGCGGTCTGGATCGCGTTGACGGTCGTGTCGACCGCCACCGTCGGAGCCGGCGTGCTCGGTGCGGCGGTGTCCGTGCAGCTCACCGTGGCCGTCTGTGCGGCGGCTGCCGACGCCACCGGGAGCACGAGCGGAATCGTGCCGGCCTGCGAGTTGGACGAGCCGAGCTCGACCGCCAGGCTCTTGGTCGTGGTCGCAGTGCCGGTCCCCGGCGGGACGGACAGCGTGCAATCGACCTCGACGCGCTGAGTGGTGCCGGCCGCCGGAGTGATCACCGCGTGCGGATAGGCGAGCACCAGATAGGAGGTCCCAGCCGGGAGCGACTCCGTCGCGACCTGAGTGGAGCCCGTCCCCAGGGTCACCGCCGTCGCCGTCTTCCCGAACTCGTTCGGTAGCGACGGGGTGCACGTGACGGTGCCGGACAGGCCGACCGCGCTGATCGCTCCACTCGTGCAGGCCGAGGACACGCGCAGCTGCACCTGGGATGAGCTCACCTGCTTGGCGCCGACCGAACCGTTGATGATCTTGCGCGCGCCGACCGAGTTGGCCTTGAGCTTCCAGTTGCCGACGCTGCCGTTCTGGAGCTGTGCACTTCCGACGCTGTTCGGCGGGAGCTGGCTGGCGGCGTAGCCGACGCCGCACAGCGCGACGAACAGTGCGACGAACGAAACGATCAGAGATGCCGAGGGGCGTCGGCGCACGAGGGATGAGAACCGCAAAATCCGTACCTCCGAGTTGTTTGGTTACCGGCCTAACAACCGATTGACGTGTCTCGGATCGCAACACATGGGAACGGCACGAGTCGCGGCGGCCCTCCGCGGAGCTGACAGAGACTTGACTAACCCGACGGCGTCAGCCGGCGGCGCGTTCGAGCCGCACGGGCTGGCCGCACACCTCGGTACCGCTGACCCGGTCGACCACCCGGTCGGCGTCCTTCTCGGGCACTTCCAGCAGCGTGAATCGCTCGAGCACCCGCACGTTGCGCACGGACTCGCCGTCGAGCCCGGTGGCGGCGGTGATCGCGTGGATGATGTCGGAGGGCTCGAGGCCGGCAGCGCGGCCCATCGAGACGATCAGCTTGCGCGCCGGGCCGTCGCCGTCGACCGACACGTGCGGTTTGGAGTGCCGGCGCGGCTTGGGCTTGACCGCGGTCGGAGCCACGTGGGCGTCCTCGACCCAGGGGGCCAGGGTGACACCGGCATGGTTCTCGATCGCGCGCAGCTCGCGGCGCTGCTGCGGCTCGACGAAGGTGATGGCCCGGCCGCTGCGGCCGACCCGACCGGTGCGTCCGATCCGGTGCACGTACACGTCGGGCGAGGTCGGGATGTCGTAGTTGATCACGTGCGAGACGCCGGAGATGTCGAGCCCGCGCGCGGCCACGTCGGTGGCCACGAGCAGCGGCAGCCGCCCGTCCTTGAACGAGATCATCACCCCGTCGCGGGCGCCCTGGGTCATGTCGCCGTGGAGCGCCTTGACGTTCATCCCGCGGTCGCGCAGGGTCCGATAGAGCTGCTCGCAACGGATCTTGGTCCGCACGAACACGATCGCCTGCTCGGGGTGCTCCGCGCGCAGCACCTCGGCGAGCCGGTCGGGCTTCTCGCGCGGTCGTACCTCGAGGTAGAACTGCTCGACGGTCTCCACGGTCAGCGTGGCCGCCTGGACCTTCACGGTCACCGGGTCATACAGGTACTGGTCGGCCAGCCGCCGGATCTCGGACGGCATGGTGGCCGAGAAGAGCGCCGTCTGGCGACTCGAGGGAGTCAGCGCCAGGATCCGCTCGACGTCCTCGAGGAAGCCAAGGTCGAGCATCTCGTCGGCCTCGTCGAGGACGACAAACCGGGTGCCGTGCAACAGCAGCAGGTGACGCGAGATCAGGTCCTTGACGCGTCCCACCGTGCCCACGACGACGTGTCCGCCGGCGCGCAGCTGGGCCGCCTGGGAGCGGATCGGGGCGCCGCCGAACACGGCCACTACGTCGACTCCCTTGCGCCGGCCGTACGCCCGAAGCGCCTGAGTGACCTGGATGCAGAGCTCGCGGGTCGGGGTGAGCACCAGCCCCTGCACCTCGTGCTCGCCCGGGTTGACGTACTGAAGCATCGGCAGCCCGAAGGCCGCGGTCTTACCCGAGCCGGTCTGCGCCTGGCCGATCATGTCCAGCCCCCGCAGCAGGGTCGGAATCGCCTGCTCCTGGATCGGGGTGGGCGACTCGTACCCGACGTCGTGCACGGCCTCGAGGATGTCGGGATCGAGCCCCAGATCGGCGAATGTGGTCATTTCCCTTGAAGATAGTTGGCGGCGGGGGATCAGCGCGGCGCGCGGCGGTTCAGAGACCTTGACAGATAATAGTTCGGACCCTAATCTTTAGGAACCGAACGGATTGTCCGATACAGGGACGACCCTCGGATAGGAACTTTGCATGACCGACCAGCTGGAGAAGATCAGCCCGCACGTCTGGCGCGTGAGCCTGGTTGTGGTGATCGGGTCGATGATGTCGATCCTCGACACCACGATCGTCAACGTCGCGCTCGAGACGCTTTCGCGCGAGCTACATGCGTCGATCTCGGAGATCCAGTGGGTGGTGACCGGCTACATGCTCTCGCTCGCCGCCGTGATCCCCGTGACGGGCTGGGCGGCGAAGCGGTTCGGGGCCAAGCGCGTCTACATCCTGTCGCTCGTGCTGTTCACCGCCGGCTCCGCGCTGTGCGGCCTGGCGACTGACACCACGCAGCTGATCTTCTTCCGCGTGCTGCAGGGCATCGGGGGCGGGATGATCCTGCCGCTCGGGCAGCTGATGCTCGCCGAGGCGGCGGGCCCTAAGCGGATGGGACGTGTGATGAGCGTGGTCGCGGTTCCCGCGATGCTGGCGCCGATCCTCGGCCCCACCCTGGGCGGCCTGATCGTGCAGAACGCGAGTTGGCGCTGGATCTTCTTCGTGAACGTCCCGATCGGCGTGATCGGCGTCATCGCCGCGCTGCGGGTGCTGCCGAAGGTCAAGCCGGGACCAGTGGAGCGGCTCGACGCCAAGGGCCTGGCGATGATGGCGACCGGGCTTCCGCTCCTCACCTACGGCCTGGCCGAGGTGGGCGTCACGGGCAGCTTCAGCTCGCCCAAGGTGATCATCCCGTTCGTGGCCGGAATCGCGTTGGTGGCGATGTTCGTGCGGCACGCGCTGCGCGTGGAGAACCCGCTGCTCGATGTGCGGCTGTACCGGCGGCCCACCTTCTCCTCGGCCTCGTTTGCCATGTTCTGCCTCGGCGCCGCGCTGTTCGGCGGGATGATCCTGTTGCCGCTGTACTGGCAGACCGTTCGCCTCGAGACCGTCGTCGCCACCGGGCTGTTGACCGCGCCGCAGGGCCTTGGCGCCGCGTTGGCGATGCCGATCGCCGGCAAGTTGACGGACCGGTACGGCGGCGGCCCGCTCGCGCTGTTCGGCGTGACGCTGTGCACCGTGGCCACGATCCCGTTCGCGCTGATCGGCGCTCACACCTCGATCGTGTGGCTGTCGGTCTGGATGTTCATCCGTGGGATCGGGATCGGCTTCGGCTTCATGCCCGCAATGGCGGCGGCGTTCGCCTCACTCAAGCGCTCCGAGTTGGCCAGCGCGACGCCACAGCTCAACGTCCTGCAGCGCGTCGGCGGGTCGATCGGTACTGCCGTGCTGGCGGTCATCCTTCAGCGCGCCCTTGTCGGCGCGCACGGCCCAAGCGCCGCGGCGCAGGCATACGGCACCGCCTTTTGGGCCTCGGCCGCGCTGTCCGCACTCGCGATCATCCCGTGCATCATCCTGCTCCGCGCCGAGCGCGCGGCCCGGGCGGCCAAGGGCGTGGAGGCGGAAGTGTCGCCGGAGACGCTGGCGGAGGCGGTCGCGGCGTGAGCGCCGAGCGACAGCTACGTGCGCTTGGCGACGTGCCGGGCGATCGCCAGGACGGCAATCCCGCCGAGCAGGTCGCTCGTTCGTTCAAGCGTGCCATGGCGGCGGTGCGCCGGCTGCGCGGGCGCGAGACGCACCGACCAGGCGAGCTCACCGACGCGCAGTACGGCCTGTTGTTCTGCCTTCGCGACCAGGCTCAGATGTCGGTGCGCGAGCTCGCGGAGGCCGCCGAACTGAGCCCGGCGAGCGTGACCGAGATGCTGGAAGGTCTCACGGCCGCCGGCCTCGTCGAGCGCGAGCGTTCTGACCGCGACCGGCGGGTGGTGCTCACCTCGCTCACCGAGAGCGGCCGCGGACTGGTCGAGGAGCGCCGGGCGCGCTTCGAGCCGCGCTTCCGAGCCGCCATGGAGTCCTTCAGCGAGGACGAGCTCGTGGTGGCGGCTGCCGTCCTAGATCGTCTCCGCGACCTGTTCGAGCAGATCGCCGACGAGCACGGGGCTTAGCTCGGGCTCGCGGCCAGGCCGTCCAGGTGCGAGCGGCCCTCGCGCGGGTCGCGCACGCCGAACTTCACGTCGAACGCCGGGCCCTCCTCGATCGCCTCGCAGAACTCCACCTTGCCGGGGAGATAGATCGGCCGCTTGAAGGCGACCTCGACCGTGAACGCGTTGGGCAGCCGGGGCTGGAGCGCCGCGAGGCAGCGCGCCTTGGTCCACATGCCGTGGGCGATGGCCGACTTGAAGCCGAACAGGCGAGCGGTGAGCGGGTGCATGTGGATCGGGTTCAGGTCGCCCGACACCGAGCCGTAGCGGCGCCCCAGATCTCCGGCCAGGGCCCACGTGGCGGTGGCCGGCAAGTCCTCGGCTCGCGGCAACTCGTCGCCCGCCGGCTTGGCGGCTCCGTTGTCGGATCCGCCGCCGCGCTTGAGGTTGGTTGAGACCTCCTCCCAGACGAGCTCGTCGCCAACGCGCGCCTCCGAGAGCAGCGAGAACTGCTTGCCGCGCGGGTGGTCCTCAAGCGGGGTCGCCCACACCTTAAGCTGGAGCTTCTCGGTGGTGCGGATCGGACGGTGCTGGGTGATCCGGTTGGCAATGTGCACCAGCCCGATGGCCGGGAACGGGAAGTCCGGGTCGGTCATCAGCGAGAGCTGGAGCGGGAAGGCCAGGATGTGCGGATACGTGGCCGGGATCGTGTCTCGCAGATCGAATCCGCACACTCGGTTGTATGCGCTCAGCCGGTCGGGCTCGATCGCAACGTCGCTCAGGCTGAGCGCGAGGTCGGGGACATCCCGGCCGCCACCGCTGACGAACGGCAGGTGCGAGGCGCCCGGGATCATCGCCAAGCCAGCGCGGGCGAACATCGGCAGCATCGAGGGAGAGCTGTTCAGTTCGCGGGTCGCCATCACGCGCCCACCAGGCTCTGCCCACAGACCCGGACCACCGTCCCGCTGAGGCCGCCCGACGCCGGGCTCGCGTACCAGGCGATCGTCTCGGCCACGTCAACCGGGAGTCCGCCCTGGGCCAGGCTGTTCATGCGGCGTCCCGCCTCCCGGGTGGCGATCGGCATCGCGGCGGTCATCTGGGTCTCGATGAACCCCGGTGCGACCGCGTTGATGGTCAGGCGCTTCTTGCCAACCTCGGGCGCCATCGCGCGGACCATCCCGATCACGCCGGCCTTCGACGCCGCGTAGTTGGTCTGGCCGGCGTTGCCGGCAATGCCGCTCATCGAGGAGACACACACGATCCGGCCGTTCTCGTGTAGCGCGTTCCGGGACAGCAGCTCCTCGTTGATCCGCTCCTGCGCGGTCAGGTTGATCGAGAGCACCATGTCCCACTGCTCCTCGGCCATCCGCCCGAGCGTCTTGTCCCGGGTCACCCCGGCGTTGTGCACGACCACATCGACCCCGCCGTGGTGTTCGAGAAGGTGATCGGCGATGCGCTTCGGGGCGTTCTCGTCGGTGATGTCGAGGAGCAGCGTCGAGCCGCCGAGCTCGCCGATCGTTTCCTCGAGCTCGCGCTCCAGCGCGGGCACGTCGAGGCCGATCACATGCGCGCCGTCGCGCGCGAGCACCTGGGCGATCGCGCGGCCGATCCCGCGCGAGGCCCCCGTGACCAGCGCGAACCGGCCCGCCTGCGGATGCTCCCAGTCGATGCCCTCGGCGCTCAGCGCGCTCGCGCCGATGCGAACCACCTGACCGGAGACGTAGGCCGACTTCGGCGAGAGGTAGAAGCGCAGCGTGGACTCGATCTGGTCCTCGGCCTTCTGCCCGACGTACACGAGCTGGGCGGTGGCGCCCTTACGGACCTCCTTGGCGATCGAGCGCACGAGGCCCTCGAGCGCGGCCTGGGCGGTGGCCTGGCGCGGGCCGGCCGCATCCTCGGGCGGGGTGCCCAGCACGATCACGCGCCCAGAGCTCCGGACGCGGCGGATCGTTGGATGAAAGAACGCGTATGCCTCGCGCAGCTGGGTCGAGTCGGCTTTTCCGCTGGCGTCGAACACCAGCGCCTTGAACCGCTGATCCTCGTCGGCTGCGTCGGGGTTGAAGACCTGCGCGTTGATGCCCGCGGCGGCGACCGCGGTGCGCACCTCGTCGTCCAGCCGGGTGTGCACGTCGGCATCGATGGCCGACAGCACGCGGGCGACGGCGCCGGCGAGCCGCGCGCCGGGGGCCGCGCCGAATAGGACCGGTCCGGTGATGACCGGTTGCCCGCGCTCGTAGCGCTCGAGCTTGACCGGCGCGGGCAGGCCGACCTGCTTGGAGACGATCTTCCCGATCGGGGTGTTGATCAGCTGTTGATAGCGGTCGCTCATGCTGCCTCCATGATCGCGGTGACGCCGAGGCCGCCCGCCGCGCAGATCGAGATCAGGCCGCGGCCGGAGTCGTTGTCCTCGAGTGCCTTGGCCAGACCGGCCACTATCCGACCGCCGGTGGCCCCAAACGGGTGGCCGGCGGCGAGCGAGCCGCCGTGCACGTTCAGCTTCTCGCGGTCGATGCTGCCCAGCGGCGCATCCAGACCGAGCTTCTCGTTGCAGTAGACCGGGTCCTCCCAAGCCTTCAGCGTGCACAGCACCTGGGAGGCGAACGCCTCGTGGATCTCGTAGAAGTCGAAGTCGCTCAGTGTGAGGTCGTTGCGCTCGAGGAGTTTCGGGACCGCGTAGGTGGGGGCCATCAACAGGCCCTCACGCGCGTGAACGTGATCGACCGCGGCGGTCTGGGCGTCGATGATGTACGCCTGCACCGGCAGGCTGTGCGCCGCCGCCCACTCGTCCGTGGCCAGCAGGACGGCCGAGGCGCCGTCGGACAGCGGAGTGGAGTTGCCGGCGGTCATCGTGCCGTTCTCGCCGCCGAACACCGGCTTCAGCTTGGCCAGCTTCTCGATGCTCGTGTCGGGGCGCAGGTTCTGGTCGCGCCCGAGGCCGAGGAATGGAGTGACCAGGTCGTCCAGGAAGCCGGTGTCGTAGGCAGCGGCCAGGTTGCGGTGACTGGCCACCGTGAGCTCGTCCTGCTCCTCGCGCGTGACACCCCACTCCTGGGCCGTCAGTGCTGCGTGCTCACCCATCGAGAGGCCGGTCCGCGGCTCGGCGTTGCGCGGGACCTGGGGCACAATCTGCTGGGGACGGAGCCGGGTCAGCGCCTTCAGCCGACCGGTGTTGCTCTTGGTGCGGGTGACGTCGAGCAGCACCTGCCGCAGGTCCTCGTTGACCGCGATCGGCGCGTCCGAGGTGGTGTCGAAGCCGCCGGCGATCCCCGAGTCGATCTGCCCGAGCGCGACCTTGTTGGCCACCAGGATGGCCGCCTCGAGCCCGGTGCCGCAGGCCTGCTGGAGGTCGTAGGCGGGCGTGTGGGGATTCAAGCGGGTGCCGAGCACGCACTCGCGCGTGAGGTTGAAGTCGCGGCTGTGCTTGAGGACGCCGCCAGCGGCCACCTCGCCTAGCGTCTCGTCCTCGAGCCCGAACTTCGCGATCAGCGCCTCGAGGGTCGCGGTCAGCATATCCTGGTTCGAGGCCCTGGCATACGGGCCGTTCTGGCGGGCAAACGGGATTCGGATGCCGCCGAGCACGGCCACCCGGCGGGCATTGGCGTTCATTTCTGGTTACTCCCCTGAGTTTCGATAGCTACACGTGTGTAGCTTAGTGCTGCTTGTCCGAGCCCGTCGCGGGTGTGAGCGTTCCACTCGAGATCGCGCGCCGGACGAGGCCCGGCGCCAGGATGCGAGCGGCCGCGGCCAGCCAGTACGGACCGGGGGCGTAGGTCTCGGCCTTGCCGCGCAGCCCGCACTCCACGATCGCCTCCGCGACCCCTTCGGGCTTGGACACGATCCGGCGCAGCACTGGATGGGCCACCAGCTCGGCCTGGGGAAAGCCTTCGGTCGCGATGAAGCCGGGTAGGACAAGCCCGACGTGCACGCCGTGCGGCGCCTCCTCGGCGGCCAGCGAGTCGCTCCATCCGGCCAGGGCGAACTTGGCGGCCGAGTAGCCGCCGGCGTTGGCCCGGGCCACCCGGCCCGAGGTGCTCGAGACGTTGACGATCGCCACCGGGTGGCCTTTCTTCGCGGCCGTGGCGCGAAGCAGCGGCAGGAGCGCCTCGGTCAGCCTGAGCGGCGCCTCGAAGTTGATCTTCATGTGACGCTCAACGTTGTCCCAGCCTGTGTCGGCGAACGCCCCGGCCCAGCGGGCGCCGGCGTTGTTGACCAGCAGGTGGAGTTCGCCGCCGTGTTCGCGCTCGATCGCCTCGCGCACGGCCTGCGGAGCGTCCGGGTCGGTCAGGTCGACGGCCACCACGGTCGCGGCGCCAAGCTCGCTCGCGAGCCTGTCGAGGCGCTCCTGGCGGCGGGCGACCAGCACGAGCCGGGCGCCGGGCTCGCGCGAGAGGCGGCGCGCCGTGACCTCGCCGATGCCGCTCGAGGCTCCGGTGATCACGGCGACGAATGGCGCTGGGACGGCCAGAGGCCGGAAGGCTACCGGGGCGCTCGATTCTCGATCCCTATGAGCGCGACCACGCCGCCGAGCGCGACGAGCACGGCGGCGATCTGCATCCCGACGCGGAAGGCATGCACGGAGGCGTCGACCACAAGGACGTGGTCCCGGGCCGGCAGTCCGGGCGTCGTGGTGACCAGTGGTTGGGTCCTCAGCGTCGTCCGGACCTGAGGGGGAATCGCCCGGTCGCGATCGAGTCGCGAGATGAAGGCGGCCGAGACCGCGGCCCCCACGGCGGCGATCGCGAGCAGGCCGGCGATCCGGGCCACCGCGTTGTTGGTGCCGCTGGCCAGGCCGGAGTGCCCACCCGGCACGGAGCCCAGGACGGTCGCGGTCACCGGCGCCACCGTGGCGGCCAGGCCGAGGCCGAACACCAGCACGGCGGGCAGGATCACCGTGGCGTAGCTCGGGTGCGCGTCGGCGCGCGCGAACAGCAGCAGGCCGACGCCGGCCAGGATCGGCCCGCCCGACATGAACGCACGCGGGCCCCGCCGGTCGGCGAGGGCGCCGAACCGCCGCGACAGGGTGAACATGAGCAGCGTGATCGGGAGCAGCGACAGGCCGGCGGCGATCGGCGTGTAGCCACCCACCTGCTGGACGAACACCACGATGAAGAAAGTCGCGACGTTCAGCCCGCCCCAGACGCACAGCGTGGTCAGGTTGCCGACCGCGAAGTTGCGAACGGTGAACAGATGCAGGGGCAGCATCGGCTCGCGGGTGTGCCGTTCCCAGGCGCCGAAGGCGACGAGCAGCGCGAGCCCGGCGAGGATCGGGACGAACACTCGGGGATCTGCGAACCCATACCGCGCCTCCTCGATCAGGCCGAACACCAGGCCGGCAAGCCCGAGCACGCACAGGACGCCGCCGATCCAGTCGACGCGCCTGGGAGTCGTCGCGTCGGCCGGCAGCCGCCGGAGCAGCGCGACCGTGAGCGCCACCGGAAGCAGGTTGATGACGAAGATCCACCGCCAGGACGCCGCCTGGACGAGCACACCACCACCAAGCGGGCCGAGCACCGTCGCGACCCCCGCCCAGGCCGTCCACGTCCCGATCGCGGCCGCGCGTTCGTCGGGGCCGAAGTGGTCCACGATCAGGGCCAGCGCACTGGGGACGAGCAGCGCGCCGGCCACGCCCTGGAGCGCGCGGGCACCGGTCAGCACCGGCACGGTGGGCGCCAGGGCGCAAACGACTGAGCAGGCACCGAAGCCGAGCAGGCCCGCGGTGAACACGCGCCGGCGGCCGAGCACGTCCCCGAGCGAGCCGCCGAGCAGGAGCAGGGCCGACAGCGTGAGGAGATAGGCCTCGACCACCCACTGCTGGTCAGCCAGGCTGCCGTGCAGGCTCGACCGGATGGCCGGCAGCGCCACGTTGACGATCGTCTGGTCGAGGAAGACGATGCCGGAGCCGAGGATGCTCGCGACCAGGACGGTGCGCTTGACGTCCCGGTCGCGCAGTGGAGTCA
>Ga0318562_10001200_pt1 | contig 11632 bp, 17 predicted proteins | sample GRESIP066b5f18_FD_203688 | JGI IMG/M metagenome (GOLD analysis project Ga0318562, IMG submission 203688) | Tropical soil microbial communities from Luquillo Experimental Forest, Puerto Rico - GRE.SIPMG.066b5f18 | ecosystem: Environmental > Terrestrial > Soil > Tropical forest > Bulk soil...
TTTTTGACGTTTTTCAAATTCAGATTGTTGTAAATCAAATACTTACGACCCCCAAAAATCGCGATTCTGGCCTTTTCAACAGACGAATCCTGAAAGACGGGCTAATCCAACGGCCGAGCCCGCTTGATGGCGTCGATGCGCTCCTGGTCCTCGGGCTGCAGGTTGCGGCCGCGCTCCAGGATCTCGAGCGTGTATTCCTCATAGGTCAGGCCGAATTTCTCGGCCCGCTCCAGGCGATAGAGGGCGATGTCGCGCGAGACGCGCCAGGCGGCCTTATGGGCGCGGCGCCAGCAATAGCCGATGTAGAGATCACCCGTCTGCCAGTCGGGAAGCTCGTCGTCCAAGGACGGCCCGCCATTGTCGCCGACATCGATTTGCCGCACGCTCCGCCTCCTCGTCAGTCCCCGGCGCTCGCAAGCGGCTGGATCATGCATCGCCTCATCATTCCACTCGAACCCGTTGTTTAGATAGCGATATCTCTTGCGAGCGCGCCTTACTCACGCTCCGCGAGCCCTTGCAAGAATCGCGCCGGGCGCGTTTCATCGTGAATCAAGGATCGTCTCTTATATTTTACGATTGTATCGTATATTGAGCAACCATGACAGACAAGCTCTTCGACCAGCGCGTCGGCGCGCGCCTCCAGGCCCTGCGTGAGGAGAAGGGGTTGAGCCTCGGCGAGCTCGCCACCCTCTCGGGCGTGAGCAAGGCCATGATCGCGCGCGTCGAGAAGGCGCAGAGTAGCGCGACCGCGGCGCTGCTCGGGCGGCTCTGCGCTGGGCTTGGGGCGCGGCTCAGTGCGGTCATCGAGGAAGCGGACCAGCCGGCCGAGCGCCTCTCACGGCGCGCCGAGCAGGGGCTGTGGCGTGACCCGCAGACGGGCTATCTGCGCCGACAGGTCTCGCCGCCCGGAGCCGTGAGCGGCATCGAGATCGCCGCGATCGAGCTGCCGCCAGGAGCCGAGATCAGCTACCAGGCCTGGGCGGCGAATGCCTATGCGCAGCAATTGCTGATGCTCGAGGGCGAGCTCACGCTCACCATCGGCGAGACGCTCTACGCCCTTTGCGAAGGCGATTGCATCGATTTCGACGTGCAACGGCCGAACAGCTTCGCGAATGACGGCAAGGAAGTGGCACGCTACCTGATCATCATCCGCAAGGGCTGAGGCTCAACAGCCGCCCGCCGCCTGTCCTTCGCGCGGCAGCGCCGCTATGGTGCGGCGCATGTGCGGACGCATCACGCAAAAGAAGGGCGAGCTTCCGGGCTTCGCCACTATCACCCTTGTCGAAACCCTGTTCCCGCCTCGCCATAACGGGGCGCCGAGCCAGGATTTCTGGATCATCCGCCGACATCCCGAGACCGGCGAATATCGGCGCGACCGGCTGACATGGGGCTTTGTCTCGAGCTGGGGCAGCAGCAAGGACAGGCCGATCAATGCGAGGGCCGAAGGCATCCGCGACCGCACGCTCTTCAAGAGCGCCTATGCGCGCCGCCGCTGCCTGGTGCCGATCGACAATTTCTTCGAATGGCGCGCAATCAAGGGGCAGAAGGCAAAGCAACCCTACGCCATCGCCATGAGGGACGGGCAGCCCTTCGCGGTCGGCGGCATCTGGGAAAGCCGCACCGACAAGGAGACAGGCACGATCTCACGCAGCTTCGCCATCATCACGACCGAGGCGAATGAGCTCGTCTCGGAAATCCATGACCGCATGCCTGTGATCATCGCGCCCGTCGATTACGAGCGCTGGCTGTCGACGCTCGATCCCGATCCGCGCGACCTCCTCGTCCCCTACCCCTCCGAACCCATGGCCATCTGGCCGATCTCGGCCAAGGTCAACTCGCCGCGCAACGACACGCCGGACATCACGGACCCGGTGGTCATTTCGGACGACGAGCGGAGCGAGGCCGGCTGAGCGCAGCGAGGCCCGAAGCGCTCGGACCGCCGGCTTCCGGCCGGCTCTTCAACCGCCGCACCGGCTCCGAGGCTCCTCTCGCGTCCCACATGTCGAGGTGCTTTGAGGCCGGACGATGAGGCTGGACATGGCTCTGGTTTTGTGTTCTCTATTTGTTCCATCAGCCGAGAGCCCACCATGCGAGCCGAATGCGATTCCGAAACCCACGTTCCGACGACGTATGACCAGTCAGTGACATTTGAGCAGTCAGTGACGTTTGACCAAACAGGCTTGGACCAGCCGCGCTTCGAGCCCTCCCCGCTCGATGCTTCGACCTGTTCTTGGACCCTATCCTGCGCCAAAGCCTGGCGCATGGATGACGAGACGCTGCGCGACATCTTCACGAGGATCGTCGGGCGGATGGTGCTCGACCATGGCGACACGGTCATGCGCGCCGTCATGCCCTTCCTGGCGGAGCGGCGCGACTGCCGTTCGATGACGAGAGTCGAGATGCTCGCCGTCGTGAAGCAGCACGAGGAGAGGTTCAATCCGCCGGATCTTCCAGCGAGCGGCGCGCGAGCCGGATTCGCACCATCGGGTCTTGCCCGACATGGCTGACCGCGATCTGCGCCCGGCGACGCGCGAGGAGGTGGAGCAGAGTCTTTCCTTCGCGCTGCGTTTCAACGGACGAAAGCGCATTCATCGCGCCGATCTCTACATGGCCGACCTCACCGCCGAGCATCTCGCCAAGCATCTCGACGATGCGGGCTATGTGGTGATGAAGCGCCCCTCGGCGCTCGGCCATGGGAGCAATCCCCGCGAGCAGGACTGAGCGCGCCTCCCCTCTTCCGCGATGCGGGAGAAGCCAATCACCTCGCTGCTTCGAGGACGTAGCGGTTGAGGATCGTCAGCGGCACGGAGGCTTGCAGGGGGCTGCTGTAGAGGCCGGCGTGCACCAGCACCACGAGGTCGAGGGCAGGCACGACGAAGAGGCGCTGGCCGCCATAGCCGACGCCCGCGGCCCAATCGATCGCCCGCCCCTGCACGAATGAGCGGCCGAGCCAGAATTGGTAGCCGTAGAAATAAAGCCCCTGGCCGTTGATCTGCGGCGAGGTCGCGGCCGCGATCCAGTCGGCGGGCACCAGCTGCCGGCCATTCCAGCTACCGTGATCGAGAACGAGCTGCCCGATCTTCGCGAGATCGCGCGGGCGAAGCCTCAAGCCTGAAGCGGCGACGGGATCGCCCGTCGGATAATGAATCCACTCGATATCGGTGATCCCCAAAGGCCCGAAGAGATCGGTGCGGGCGAGATCGTCGAGCCTCTTCCCGGTCGCCTGATGCAGCAGCGCCGCGATGACGGTCGCCGAGCCGCCGCTGTAATTATAAACGGCGCCGAGCGGGCTCTCGACCGGCTGCGACAGCGCATAGCGGACGGGGTCCGGCGAATAGTCCATGCGGATCTCGCTATTCGCCGAGTTGCTGTAGGGAATATCCTCGTTCCAGGCGAGGCCCTGCGACATGGTGAGCAGATGGCGCAGCGTGATCGCGTCCTTCTGCGGCGAGCGCAGATCGGCGTAATCCGGCAGGCGCGGCAGGACCGGCTCGTCGACCCCACCGACCAAGCCCTTGCCGATCTCGATGCCGAGCACCAGCGAGGTGACGCTCTTGGTGATCGAACGCAGGTCATGCTTCATCGTCACGTCATAGGCGACGCGGCCGAGCGGGCGGCCAAGGAACTCGTCCTCGCCCGCGAAATACTGCTCATAGGCGAGCTTGCCGTGGCGGATGACGAGCACCGCATGGACGTCGGCCGCCCGCCATTCCTCGAAGCGCGGCGCGATGGCGCAGATGATCGCGGGATCGAGGCCGACGGCATCAGGCGCCGCGGTCTGCCAGCCATCCTCGCTGGTTGCGGGAGCGCCGCAGTTGGGTTGCGCTACGGTCTCGGCGTGCGCCGCGAAGGGGGCAAGGACGAGCAGGAGAAAAAACGAAAGAAGCGGAAGGATCGGCATGACACACCTCTCTTGCGGGTGAAGCCGGGCGGCCGCGCTTAAAATAGGGTGTTGAAGACGGACGGGCTCAAGCTCGGGCGACGCAGCCTCAGGGCGCCTCGCTGATCCTGCCGCTGCCCGAGATGCGCGTTTGCAGCCGCGTCGGATGACCATGCAGGGTCACATTGCCGCTGCCGGAGATGTGGATGTCGGCCTCATCCTGCGGGGCGATGTCGGCGTCGCCCCTGCCGCTGATGCGAAGCTCGGCGGTCTTCAGCGCGAGTTTCGCCATCGCGGCGCTCCCCGAACCGGAAATGCGCAGCGCCATCCGCCCGGCGGTTCCGGAGGCCGTGACGTCGCCCGAGCCGCTGATGCCGATATCGAGGCTCTCCTGGTCGATGCTGTCGAGGTTCAGCCGGCCAGACCCCTGCATTCGCCAATTGGTCACGGCCGGCCCGGTGAGCGCGACCGAGAGCCTGCCTGGCGCGCAATCGAATCCGGCCTCATAGGCGAGGCGGCCGGCCGCGAGCCGCACATGCTCGAGCAGCCAGGCCTGTCCGCTGATCACGGCCTCGCCCTTCGGGCCCGGTCGATAATCGACATTCGCAGGCAGCGCGATGTCGAGCCGGTCGCCCGGCTCCCAGTCGAGCCTCACCGAGCTCTCCTTGGTGTCGCCGCCCTGCGGCACCGTGCAGCCGCCGAAATCGGCCCATCGCCACCAGCGACGACTGGAATGCTCGACGCCTCCGCTCCAGGCGGCGAGCGTCAGGCTCACGATGGAGATGGACAGCGAGGTCACGGCGATCTTGGCGAGGCGCGCTTGCATGGCGATGCTCCGGTCCTTCCTCGTGATGATGAGCTCAGGCCGGGCGCCGCCGCGGCTCGAGCAGGCGATAATGCAGGCGCGCGTAGCGCCCGAGGCCTCTGACGGCGGCGCTGGCGCAGAGCAGCAGTAGAGAGCCGCCGCCGACGCTGCCGGCGACGAGCCCAATGCCAAAGAGGAGGCGCGGCAGCGCCGCGATTGGGTGGAAGCCGCCGAAAGGCAGGAGCGAAACGAGCACGCGCAGCCCCGCCAAGGCGATGGCGAGGAAGGCGATGCCGAAGGCGAGCATGACGACCCCCGTCAGCAACAGCAGCGGCAGCAGGAAGACGAGATCGACCGCGGCGAGGCCGCACAGCGCGACGAGCGCCACCATGAAATTGCCGGGGCTGCGCTCTTCCTCGAAGCGACGAAGGCCCGACTCTGCGCGCAGCTCCCTTGCGAGCCGCGACGGATCGCCGAGCGCTTGTGCGACCTCCTCTTCGTTGCGGCCTGCCGCGCGCGCCTCGTCGAAATGCGCTGCGTAATCGGCAAGGATCTCGTCGGCCTCCTCGCCGGGCAGGCCGCTCAGCCCGTGGCACAAAGCCTCAAGGAATTGGTCCCTGGTCATCGCTGGGCTCCCATCATTTCTGGCCCTGCAGCAGCCTGTCGACCGCATCGACGAAGCTGCGCCAATCGCGCTGCTGCGCCTCGAAAGCGGTCCGGCCGGCGGCCGTGAGCCGATAATATTTGCGCGGTGGGCCGCTCGCCGATTCCTCGAGCCGCGTCGCGACGAGCCCATCCGCCTGCATGCGCCGCATAAGCGGATAGATCGTCCCCTCCCCCATACCGACGCCGTTCACGAGCGTGCTCGCGATCTCGTAGGCGTAGCTCTCGCGACGCGCCAGCAAGGCGAGGACGCATAATTCGAGCGCCCCCTTCTTGAGCTGGATCTGGATCGATTCAGTCATGGCCTCACATCACCCGCATGGGCATGACATATAGCAAGGTACCTTTCATTGCAAGGTACCTTGCTATGCACGAGCACATTTTCGGACCTTATTCGGAAGGCCTCTTTTCAGCACCCTGCCGATGTAACGACACCTGCCGACGTAACGCTTGGCTTCCCGAGCGCGTCGCAACAGAATGGCGGCATGCAGCGCATCGTCTCGATCCTCCGCTTCGGGCTCACCGAGTTCGGGCCGCTCATCGGGTTTTGGGTGCTCGCAGCAGCCTTCGGCACCAAGGTCGCGATCGCGGGCGCGGTCGTCATCATCGTGGTGGATGCGGTCTGGCGCATGCGGCGCGGCCATCGCTTCACCAGGCTCTACCTTCTGACGAGCGGCCTCACCCTCATCTTCGGCGGCATCGACCTCGTATCGGAGACGCCCTTCATGCTCACTTATGAGGCGGTGATCACCAATACGGTCACCGGCATCGCCTTCGTGCTCGGTGCCTACGGGGAGAAGCCGATGATCCAGGAAATCGCCGAGCAGCGCGAAGGGCAGCCCTTTCCGGAGCGCGCCGATATCCGGCGCTTCTTCGAATTGTTCACGCTCGCCTGGGCCGCCTATTTCTTCGTCAAGGCGCTCTTCTATCTGTGGACCGCCTGGACCTTCCCTATGCTCGAGGCCATGGCGCTGCGCTCGGTTATCGGCAGCGCGAGCCTCGCCCTCATGATCGCGATCAGCGTGACGCAGGGGCGCCGGCTCTTCGATTTCTGCAGCAATCGGGGCCTTTTGCCAAAGGTTGCGGGCGCGACGCAGAAGCCCAAAACCTCGAGCGGCTGAGCGGGGAGCTCGGGCAAGAAGCGGGCAAGAAGCCGGTATGCCAAGCCGTCGCGCTTCGATCATCAGGGTCCGCCGCCATATCGCGGTCCAGATTGGAATTTATCTAATCTAGCGCCGGGACGGCCTCACGGCCGCGACCGGCATTTCGCTGCCTGACCCTCACCCCAAGCACATAGACCGCGCGAGATAGATCGCCCCATGGCAGACGACATCAGCTATGATCCAACCTCCATCGCCCTGCATTGGGCGACCGCCATCCTGGTTGTCGCGCTGTGGATCATCGGCCAGACCGCCGATTGGATTCCGATCGGCCCGGTGAACAGAGCCTATTGGTCCGTGCATGTGGTCTTGGGATTTGCCTTTGCCGTGGTTTTGGTCTGGCGGCTGATCTGGCGGCGTAGCGGTGGACGCCGTCTCCCACCAGCGAATGCCGGCATCCTGCACCTGCTCGCCGAAGGGACGCATCACCTTCTCTACCTCTTGTTGCTCGTCGCGGTGGTGCTGGGGATCGTCAACGCCTTCGTGCGTGGCTACAACCTGTTCGACATTGTGAGCCTGCCGCAGCTCGGCGACCGCGCGCTCAGAAGGCCGATCACGCAATGGCATGGGCTTGCGGCGAATATCGTGCTCGGCCTTGCGCTGCTGCATGCAGCGGCGGGCCTCGCGCATCACTTCATCGTCGGCGACGGCGTGCTTCGACGCATGGCGCCGCGCCGCGCCTCCGCTTCGGCCGGGTAGGCGCCCCAGAACACAATCCGCTCGGCTGCAGAATTGGTCTGACAGCCTTGACAGGCCTTTGCGCCCTGTTGAATGATCGGATGTCAGACCACTTTGCTGAACCGTGGTCGCCAGGATCAGGGAAACGCTCGCGCATGCGCATGGCCCCGACCGACGGCCTGTCGCCGCTTCCCCCCGCCGACCGGGTGGAGAGCGTCATGCGCGCCATCGCCGATTTCATCACGCGCTCGGGGCTCGGTCCTGGCGCGAGGCTACCGACCGAGCGGCAGATGATGGAGGCGCTCGCCGTCGGCCGCTCGACAGTGCGCGAGGTGATCCGCAAGCTCCAGGCGCTCGGCGTCGTCGAATCGCGAAAAGGGAGCGGTACCTATCTGCTGCGTCCGATCTCGGCCGATGCGGTGCATATGCCCCTCGTCATCGACACGGCGACCTTGCGCGACCGGCTGCTGCAGACGCTCGATGTGCGGCGCGGCCTCGAGGTCGAGGCGAGCGCGCTCGCGGCGTTGCGGCGCACTGAGGAAGACCTCGCCGTCATCGAAGAGAAGCTCGACCGGATGGAACATGTGCATCTGACGAAGCACACGGCCGGCCGCGAGGATCTGGCGATGCATCTCGCGATCTACGATGCAACACAAAACCCGCTCTTTCGCCAGCTCCTCGAGCAGATGCGCGAGGCCTTCGAGAGCTTCTTCGACGAGCCTTTCGACCGGCCCGATTTCGCTCGCCGCTCCTTCCCCTTCCACCGCGAGCTCTTCAACGCGATCCGCGACCGCAATCCGGATCTCGCGCGCGAGAAGACGCTCGCCATCCTCGCCATCACCGAGGAGGACATCAAGGAGATGTCGCGATGACCGATGCGGCCGCGGCGATCGAGCGCGCGAGCCTCCTCGTCGCCCATGACGAGATGAATGGATTTGAGGCAGTGGTGCCGCCGATCGTCCAGACCTCGCTCTTCACCTTCGCGAGCTTCGCGGAGATGGCCGAGACCTATCGGGGCGAGCGGCAGCGCTTCGTCTATTCGCGCACCACCAATCCGACGGTTCGGCTCTTCGAGAAGAAGATGGCGGCGCTCGAAGGGGCAGGGGACGCCATCGGCTTTGCGAGCGGCATGGCGGCGATCTCGGCGGCGGCGCTCGCCTTCGTCCAGCCGGGCGACCACATCGTCTGCGTCCGCAATGTCTATCCCGATGCCTATCGGTTCTTCGAGACGTTGCTCAAGCGCCTCGAGGTCGCGACGACCTATGTGGACGGGCGCGACCATGAGGCGGTCGCGGCGGCACTGCCCGGCGCGAAGCTCTTCTACATGTAGAGCCCGACGAGCTGGATGATCGAGCCCCATGACGTCACTGCCCTCGCTGCGCTCGCCCGCGCCCATGGCGTCACGAGCGCGATCGACAATAGCTGGGCGACGCCGGTCTTCCAGCAGCCGATCGCGCAGGGCGTCGACCTCGTCATCCACTCGGCCTCGAAATATATCGGCGGCCATAGCGACACGGTGGCCGGCGTCATCGCGGGCGGCGCAGCCCTGATCAGCGCGATCCGCACACGCATATGCCCCTATTTCGGCGCGAAGCTTGCGCCTTTCGAGGCCTGGCTCCTGCTGCGCGGGCTTCGCACCTTGCCGGCCCGCATGCAGGCGCATCAGACGGCGGGGCTCGAGATCGGTCGGCGGCTCGCCGGGCTGAAAGAGGTGACGGAAGTGCATCATTCGGGCCTCGGCAACCGCCTGCCGCCAGGGCTTTATGGCACATCAGGCCTCTTCTCATTCGCCTTCGACGACACGGTCGACATCCCGGCCTTTTGCGATGCCTTGAGGCTCTTCAAGCTCGGTGTGAGCTGGGGCGGACATGAGAGCCTGGTGGTGCCGGCCCTCATCGCACGCCAGCAGGCAGCCGGCCCGAATTCGGCGGCCGATTTCGGCGTGTCGGAGCGGATCGTCCGCCTCCATATCGGGCTCGAGGGCGTCGAGGCGCTATGGGCCGACATCAAAGTAGCGCTTTCGAAGGCCGTTGGCGGCTGAGGGAAGCCGGCTCACGCCGGCCCGCCCGACGCATCCGCGGAGACGTCTCGACACGAACCACAACACCAAGGGAGGAAACATGATCAGGTCACTCATCGTCGCCGCCACGGCTGCGCTCCTCGCTGCGGGGCAGGCCAAGGCCGACACCACGCTGAAGCTCGTCGAGGTGATCACCAGCCCCGAGCGCACCGAGACGCTGAAGGAGATCGTCAAGAGCTTCGAGGCCGCCAATCCGGGCGTGAAGGTCGAGATCACCTCCCTCCCCTGAGGCCAGGCCTTCGAGAAATTCGCCACCATTGTGTCAGCCGGCGACACTCCGGACGTCGTCGAGATGCCCGATCGCTGGCAAGCGCTCTATGCCGATAACGGCATGCTCGAGAGCCTCGAGCCCTATCTCGCCAAATGGGAGCACACCAAGGAGTTGAACAGCCGCGCCCTCGAGATGGGCCGCTACGTCAAGAACACGGCCTATGGCCTCCCCTACGGCTTCTATCTGCGCGCCTTGTTCTACAACAAGAAGCTCTTCGCAGAGGCCGGGATCGCTGGACCGCCGAAGACGCTCGACGAGTTCAGGGAGGCGGCGAAAAAGATCTCCGCGATGCCCGGCAAATCCGGATATTGCCTGCGCGGCGGCCCCGGCGGCCTCAATGGCTGGGTGATGTTCGGCGCGACGGAGAATGGCGACAACACCTTCTTCAAGGGGGACGGCACCTCGACCATCGCTGATCCCGGCTGGGTCAAGGGCATCAGCTTCCTCACCGACCTCTACAAGGCAGGCTACGCGCCGAAGGACAGCGTCAATTGGGGTTTCAACGAAATCGTGGCCGGCTTCTATTCGGGTGCCTGCGCCATGCTCGACCAGGATCCCGATGCGCTCATCGCGATCGCGAGCCGCATGAAGGCCGAGGATTATGATGTCGTTCCCTTCCCGAAGGGCCCGGCCGGCAAGGCCTTCCCGACCTTCGGCTACGCCTCATGGTCGATGTTCTCGACGAGCAAGCAGAAAGACCTCGCCTGGAAGCTCATCGCCACGCTCGACGGGCCGGAGGGCAACGTCGCCTGGAACAAGAAGATCGGCGCGCTGCCGATCTACAAATCGGCCGAGAGCGATCCTTTCTATGCCGACCCGAAATTCAAGGGCTGGTTCGCCGAGCTCGCCGACAAGGACATCGTGCCGACCGTAATGCCGACCTATCTTCAGGAGTTCGCCTTCTTCGCCGACTCGATCGTCGTCAAGACGACGCAGCAGGCCCTCCTCGGCCAGCTCGACCCTCAAAAGATGGCGCAAGATTGGGCGAAATACTTGACCAGCGCACAACAAAAATACCTCGCGAAGAAATGACAGTTTCGGGCAACCCTATACGTCATGGCTGGGCTTGGCCCGGCCATCCACGACTTCGGCGCCTCGTGGGTGCCCGGGCCGGTTCTTGAGCAAAGATTCGGCCCGGGCGTGACACCGACTGGGATTCGAGCATCATGTCCCTGAATTACAACGTAAGGACAGCCATATGACGGTTTGCTCATGACGGTGATCGTCGAGCCGGCGCGGCGGATGGCGACGAGGCGGCGGCTTCTCATCGCCGTCGAGCCTATCTCTATGCGGCGCCGGCGGTCGTGCTGCTCGCCGCGATCATGCTCGTGCCGCTCGCGCTCGGCATCTCCTATGCGTTCCGCGACATCGAGCTCTAGAACCCGTTCAGCGGCGGCTTCGTCGGGCTCGAGCATTTCCGCGCCGCCTGGGATGACGCCAATTTCTGGAACGCACTGCGCAACACAGTGATGTGGACGACCGTCTCGGTGCTGTTGCAATTCGTCTTTGGGCTGATCCTCGCGCTTCTCCTGAACACGCCCTTTCCGGGTCGCGGCCTGGTGCAGGCGCTCGTCTTCCTGCCTTGGGCCGTCCCAACCTTTCTCTCCGGTCTCAACTGGGCCTGGCTTCTGAACCCCGTGGTCGGGCCCTTCCCGCATTGGCTCTTCGGCCTTGGGCTCATGTCGGCGCCCGAGAATATCCTCTCCGACCCGAAGCGCGCCTTGTGTGGGCCGATTATCGCGATCGTGTGGTGGGGCATCCCGTTCTTCGCGATCACGCTGCTCGCGGCGCTGCAAATCGATCCCGCGCGACATCTACGAGGCGGCGGAGATCGACGGAGCCGGCAGCGTGAAGCGCTTCTTCTCGATCACCTTGCCGTTCCTTGCGCCGACCATCGCCATCACATTGCTGTTGCGCGCCGTCTGGGTTGCGAATGCGGCCGAGCTGATCGTGGTGATGACCAATGGCGGGCCGGCCGATTCGACGCAGATCGTCGCAAGCTACATCTTCACCCGGGCCTTCCAGCGCCTCGATTTCGGCTATGCGTCGGCGATCGCGGCGATCCTGCTCGCCCTCCTTCTCGCCTATGCCTGCG
>Ga0318562_10001203_pt1 | contig 11615 bp, 10 predicted proteins | sample GRESIP066b5f18_FD_203688 | JGI IMG/M metagenome (GOLD analysis project Ga0318562, IMG submission 203688) | Tropical soil microbial communities from Luquillo Experimental Forest, Puerto Rico - GRE.SIPMG.066b5f18 | ecosystem: Environmental > Terrestrial > Soil > Tropical forest > Bulk soil...
GCGCCGGGCACGTCGAGGTCCGCGGTCCGCGCCAGCACGTCGATGCGGATCCGGTCCCCGCTGCGCACCAGCGCGAGAGGGCCGCCCGCGGCGGCCTCCGGGGACACCTCCCCGACCACGATGCCCTTGTTGACCAGGCCGGACAGCTGGCCGTCGGTGACCACGGCCACCTGCCCGGTGAGGCCGGCCCCGTCCAGCGCGAAGACCAGCTGGGACGCCATGCCCATGCCCGGGCTGCCGGTGGGGCCCTGGCCGCGCAGGACCACCACCTCCCCCGCGGTCACCTCGCCGCGGCGCACCGCGTCCAGGGCCTGCGCGGGCGTGTCGTACACGGCGGCGGGCCCGGTGAACCGCAGGCTCCGGTCGTCGGCCACGGCCAGTTTGACGATCCCGCCGCCGGGCGCCAGGCTGCCGCGGATCAGCACGATCGTGGGTCGGCGCCCCAGGGCCCGGCCGGGCGGGCGGATGATCTCCTCGTCGGCCACCGTGACGCGGGCCAGGTTCTCCCCGACGGTGTGACCGGTGAGCGTCATCGCGCCGCTGTGCAGCAGCCCCTCGAGCTGCTTCATCACGGCCCGGGTGCCCCCGGCGTCCTCGAGCTGCTCGATGGAGTGCTCGCCGTTGGGCCGGATCGCGGTCAGCAGCGGCACGTCGTCGGCCAGCTGCTCGAACAGCCGGTAGACGTCGGCCCCGCACTCGGCTTCCGCGGCGACCGCCTGCAGGTGCTTGACCGAGTTGATCGAGCCGCTCACCGCCAGGATCGTGGTCACCGCGTTGGCGAAGGCCTCCGGCGACAGGATGTCCCTGGGCCGCAGGTTCTCGCCGACCATCACCACGATGCGGGCCGAGGCCTGCTCGACCGCGTCCCACATCCGCTGGCTGTTGGCCCGGACCGGCGTGCTGCCCGGCAGTGCCATGCCGAGCGCCTCGCAGGCCATGTGCATGGTGTTCGCGGTGCCCACGCCCGGGCACACGCCGGGACCGAGGATGGCGTTCTCGCTCATCTCGGTCAGCTCCGGCAGCGTGAGCTGCCCGTTGGCCAGGTGCCCGGCGGCCAGGAACACGTCCTCGATGTCGCAGTGACGGCCCTGGTAGCGCCCGCTGGGCTGGTAGCCGCACGGGACGACGACCGTCGGGATGTTCAGCCTCGCGGCCGCCATCAGCTGACCCGGCGCGGTCTTGTCGCAGGACGCCAGGCAGAGCATGCCGTCGAGCAGGGCTCCCTCGACGGCTACCTCGATGTCGTTCACGATCAGGTCGCGCGCGGACAGGATGTAACCGCCGCGGTGCCCCGCGCTGGTGATGAAGTCGCTCGGCGCCGCCGTGCGCACCTCGAACGCCACGCCCCCGGCCCGCTCGATGGCCCGCTTCGCCCGGCCGGCGATCTCGTCGAGATGGCTGAAGCAGATGGCCAGCGCCGAGGACGAGTTCACGATCGCGATCTTGGGCTTGGCCATGTCCTCGTCGGTGAGGCCGAGCGCGCGCCACTGCGCGCGACGGGTGGCCCAGCGGGAGGTGCCCTCGTCGAAGTTGCTGCGTAGTGCGGGCACGGCTCAGCTCCTTCAGCCGAGGTTCCTGGCCAGCCGCTCGCGCAGCCGGCCCAGGTCGATGTCGTGCACGCTGCCGTGGCCGGCCAGGTGGAGGGCGTGCGCGGCGCCCGCGCCCATGGCCGCGCACGGGCCCATCACGCGCACGCTGGACAGCGCGGCGGCGTCCCCGTCGACGCAGCGGCCGGCCGCCACGAGGTTGTGCATGTCCGGCGGGGTCATGCTGCGCAGCGGGACATAGTGGACGTGAGCGGAGTCGAACATCTCCCACACGTAGCCGTCGGCGCGGTCGTGCAGCTCGATGGGCCAGGCCGTGCGCGCGACCGCGTCGTCGAACCGCGTTCCCGCCCGCACCTCGTCGAGCGTGAGCTGATGGCAGCCGCGGATCCACCGGGTCTGCCGCCGCCCCGGGTAGCCGTAGGCGCGCACCCGGGCCTCGCCGAACGCCTTCGGGAACTCGGCGCGCAGCAGGGCGATCGCCCCGTCGGCCTGGGCTTTCCCGTCGAGCTGCGCCGCCGAGGCGCCGACCGGGTCCATGGGGGCCCCGATGTGGGTCACGTTGAGCACCGCGGTGCCCCGGCCGGGGAAGAAGAAGGCCAGCCCGCCGCGCCGGAGCAGCCCGTACTCGCCGGCCTTCTCGGCGATGCGCGCGTCCATCTCCCCGGCGCCGGGCTTGCCGCTCTCGTCGACGTTCTCGACGATCACCTGCTGCGAGCCGTAGATCGGCCGTTCCGGCACCCAGCAGGGCAGGCCCGCCTCCCAGGCCAGGGCCGCGTCGCCGCTGGCGTCGACGTACCCGGTCGCGCTCACCGACACATTTCCGTAACGCGACGCCAGCGAAATCGACTGGATGCGGCCGTCGCCGATGTCGACGTGCTGCAGCACGGTGCCGAGAATGGTCCGGACTCCGAGCGAGACGATGGTCGTCTCCAGCCACCGCCCGAGCGCGACCTCGTTGTAGAACACCGTGGTCGTATGCCCGCGCTGGAAATGCAGGTCACCGGTCGCGCCAAGCTCACGGAATATGTCGTCGAAGACGCCGTGCGTCAGCTGCGGGTAGCCGGGAGCGTTTCCGAAGACCCCGCAGAACAGCCCGATGAGGGAGTGGACCATCTGGCCGCCGATCACCGGGAGGGCGTCGACCAGCACCACGTCGCGGCCCAGCCGCGCGGACTCGATGGCCGCGGACAGGCCCGCGATGCCGGCTCCCACCACGCAGACATCGGCGCGGATCTCCTGGGGGCGCACATGGGCCGGCTTGGTGACCGCATTGAGCTTCAACTCGGTCAGGGCATGCGGCATGAACGCTCCTGTCCGGATCCGGCGAAAGCGCCGCGTCAGGTCTGCGAAAAATGATCTGCCTTGCCGCTACGTTAGAATTGGCGTGACCGGCGGGCAAACCAACAATTTGCCTATTGGGTATAAACGCGGCTGATAGCGGCCCCCCGGACGGCGGCGCGCGGGCGGCCTCCACGATGAGCCGGCGCAGCCAGGCGTGGGCCATGTCGTCCTCGTACTGCCGGTGCCACCACAGCGCCTCGACGATCGGCTCGGTCCGCCCCGGGCACTCCATGACCCGCAGGTCCATCCGGTCGGCCAGCCGCGCGGCGAGGCGCTCCTGCATGAGCGCGATGCGGTCGGTGCCGGCCACGAAGTGCGGCACCGCGAGGTAGCTCTCCACCCGGACGGCGATGTGCGGCTGGATGTCCAGCAACGTGAACTGCCGCATGATGGGAGCGGCGGACTGAGCTCCCTGGTAGTACGGCGCCACCCAGGGCAGCCGGGCGATATCGGCCAGCCGCAGCTCGCCGGCGTCCAGCACCGGGTTGCACGCCGCGACCAGGCACACCCACCGGTCCCGGAACAGCTCCGCCGACCGGGTGTTCGGCAGCGCGAAGCCGTGCGTGGGCGGCGCGACCATCCCGTCGATGAACCGGATGGCGCCCGCGTACTCGGCGGCCAGCGACTCCCGGACCAGCCTGATGTGCAGCCGGGCCCGCGGCGCCGCCTCGTGGATGAGCTGCGAGAGCGCCTCCCCCATCACCCCGATCGTGTAGTCGGCCATCACCAGCGTGAACTCGCGCTCGGACGTGACCGGGTCGAAGTGGGTGCTCGCGGCGAACAGCCGCTCCGCCGCGCCGCATACCGCGTCGACCTGCTCGGCCAGCTGCGCGGCCAGCGCCGTCAGCGTGTACCCGCCCTTGTCCCGCACGAGAAGCTCGTCCCCGAAGTGCCGGCGCAGCCGCGCCAGCGCCGCGCTCGCCGCGGGCTGGGTGACCCCGAGCCGCTCGGCGGCCCGGGTGACGTTCCGCTCGCTGAGCAGCTCGCGCAGGGCCACGAGCAGGTTCAGGTCCAGGCTGGCCAGGTGGCTGACGGGACGAGTCATCGCGCTCCATCCATTACCGCGCCTGCGCCCCCGGTGCGGCCCAGGCGTCGCGTCACCCCAGACCTATGACATTCTGCTCTACGACGGTGGTTATATGCGCATCTAATCACCGGATCCGCCAGGTGCCAAGAGCGCCCGCCGCACCGGGCCGCCGCCGCGGGCCGCCCGGCCCGCGGATACCGGGTTATCCCGGACCCGTGACATCGCAGCTTACGACCGTAGTAACATACGCAGCGATCACTCGGCCGGGCGCGCCACAGGGACCGGGCAGCGCCCGGCCGAGTCCTGTCCGCTGGGTTGCGGCCGCCGGGGGCGCGGAAGGCCGCCGCGCCGCACGCCAGGGAAAGGACCGGGCCGCGCTCGGCGCCGACTCTGCCCTCAGCGGCCACCCCGGGACGGCGGACGGGCCGCTGCGGCGCGCCGGGCCGGGCCTCCCGGGCGCTGGTCGCCAGGCCTACGGGGGCGATATATGACATCACCGAAGCCGATCAGCGTTATCTTCAGCCTCCTTGGCAGATGCCTGGCGTCGGATTGAACTCGCGAGATGGCCGTGGTCATGATGCACGGCCGTTCGATACCCTCGGGAACGTGGCCGTCTCTCGTTCGTCGCATCCCGCCGCGGAGCACCCGGCCGCGGAGCATGCCGCCGAGGAGCATGCCGCCGCGGAGCGTCCCGCCGCGGAGCCCGCGATCCTCCCCGGGGAAGACGGCTCCGAGTCCCGTCCCTGGGGGATCGCCCAGAGACCACCGCGGCTGCTGCTCACGCTGCTCGGGGACTACTGGTGGCAGCACACCGAGTCCCTGCCGTCGGCCGCGCTGGTCGCGCTGCTCGCGGAGTTCGGCGTCAGCGACTCAGCCGCCCGGGCCGCGCTCAGCCGCCTGACCCGAAACCGGCTCCTGGTCACCTCCAAGGTCGGGCGGCGTACGTTCGTGCGCCTCAGCGGGCGCGCGGCGCAGATACTCGACGAGGGAGCGCGCCACATCTTCTCCTTCGGAGGGCAGACCCAGCCGTGGGACGGGATGTGGAGCCTGGTGGCGTTCTCGATTCCCGAGCACAACCGGGCCGCCCGCGACGCGCTGCGCAAGCAGCTTCGCTGGCTCGGCTTCGCCCCGCTCTACGACGGGCTGTGGGTGGCCCCCCGCGACCGGGCCTCCGAGGTGGTCAGCCAGCTCTCCGGGCTCGGCATCAGCACCGCGACCGCGTTCCGCGCCACGACCGTTCCCGGCATGGAGCCCGACGGGTTCCCGCAGCGCGCCTGGGACCTCGACGACCTGAGCGCCCGTTACGACGCCTTCATCTCCTACGCCCAGCGGCTGCAGGAGCGCGCGCTGGCCGGCCAGGTGTCGCCGGTGGAGGCGCTGGTGGCCCGGACCCGGGTCATGGACGAGTGGCGGGCGTTCCCCGGGCTCGATCCCGACCTGCCCGGCGAGCTGCTGCCCGACGCGTGGCCGCGGGCCGCCGCCCGCGAGCTGTTCATCGTCACCTACGACCTGCTCGGGCCGCTGGCCGCGCACCGGGTCCGGCAGATCATCGCCCGGTACAGCCGCGAGCTCGCGACCAGGGCCGCGTACCACAGCTCCGAGCTGACCACCGCCAGCGCCGACAACGGTCACGGTGACCGCCGCGAGGCCGGGCCGGGCTCGTCCGCGGGCGACGCCGGCGCGGGACCAGCCCCGCAGGCCCCCCTGGCCTCCGCGCCATGAGCCGCGGCAGGCACCGGGCGCCAGGTCAGCCAGTGCCAGGCCGGCCAGCGTCGGGTCGGCCAGTGTCGGGTCGGCCGGCGTCAGGTCAGCCGACGGCGAGCCCAAGCAGCCGGACGGCGTTCTCCTTGAGGATCTTCGGCCGCACCGCGGGCTTGATCGGCAGCGCGTCGAAGTCGGCCAGCCAGCGATCGGGGGTGATCAGCGGATAGTCCGAGCCGAACAGGACCTTGTCCTGCAGCAGGGTGTTGGCGTACTGGACGAGTTGCGGCGGGAAGTACTTGGGTGACCAGCCGGACAGGTCGATGTGGACCAGCGGCTTGTGCGTGGCCACGGCCAGGGCCTCGTCCTGCCAGGGGAAAGACGGATGGGCCAGCACGATAGGCAGGCCGGGGAAATCCGCGGCCACGTCGTCGACGAACAGCGGGTTGGAGTACTTCAGCCGGATACCGCCCCCGCCGGGGGCGCCGGCGCCGATCCCGCTCTGCCCGGTGTGGAACACCACCGGGACGCCGAGTTCCTCGATCGCCGCGTACAGCGGGTAGGCGATCCGGTCATTGGGGTAGAAGGCCTGGACGTTGGGATGGAACTTGAAGCCGCGCATGCCGAGCTCGGTGACCAGCCTGCGCACCTGGAGGACACCGGCCCGGCCCCGGGACGGGTCGATGCTGGCGAACGGGATCATGACGTCCGGGTTGTCCGCGGCCGCCTTGGCTACCTCCTCGTTCGGCACCCCGGGCAGGCCCGTGGCCGCCTCGGCGTCCACCGAGAACACCACGCAGGCCATCCGCCGCTCCCGGTAGTACGCGGCGATCTCGGGCAGGGTCGGGGGGCGGCGGCCGGCCTTGAACAGGGCGCGGGAGGCCTCGAGCAGCTCCGGGCTCAGCGTGTCCTGGCCGGCCGCGGACACCTCGGCGTGCACGTGCACGTCGATCGCGACGAGATCGTCAACGTTCACGGCACGCCCCCTCGGCCGTTCAGCCCGCCGGCTGTTACGAGACCACGGCGGCATCCCGGCTGTCGCGTCAACGCTACAGCGGCCGGGCGGCCCCGGTGAGCCCGGCGGTCTCGGAAACGCCGGCGCCTCCGGCCCCGGAGACCCTGAATCACCGCCAGCTGCCCGGCCAGGGCGAGCTGGGCGTGGCGGGCTACGTGGCCGCCTGCCAGGCCCTCGGCTATGACGGGCCGTGGGGCGTGGAGGTGCTGTCGGCGGCACTGCGGGAGCTGCCCATGCGCGAGATATACCGGCGGGCCTACCCGGCCACCGCCACCTAGTCAGGCCGCGCCCGGCCACGCCGGCCGGGCCCGGCGCCAGCCCACGGGAAGGAGCCTGAGTTGGCTGGTAACGAAGGCACGGCCGGCCTGGACGCGGGCCGGCTCATCTGGATCTACACCCAGATGGTCCGGATCCGGGAATTCGAGGAGCGCGTCAAGGCCACGTTCACCGAGCATCCAGGCGTGATCCGCGGGCACACCCACCTGGCCGACGGGGCGGAGGCATCGATCGTCGGGTCGCTGGCCGCGCTCGGGCCGCGGGACCAGCTGATGGCGACCTACCGGTGCCACGGCTACCCGCTGGCCCTCGGCACGCCGGCCACGGCGATGATGGCGGAGATCTACGGCCGGAAGACCGGCCTGTGCGGCGGTTACGGCGGGTCGATGCACCTGACCGACCCCGGGCGCGGGTTCCTCGGCACCTCGGGCATCGTCGGCCAGGGCATCCCGCAGGCCACCGGCGTGGCCTACGCGGCCCAGATCCGCGGCGAGGGGCAGGTCGTGGCCTGCTTCTTCGGCGACGGCGCCGCGAAGCAGGGCGCGTTTCACGAGTCACTCAACATCGCGTCGCTGTGGAAGCTGCCGATCGTCTACGTGCTGGAGAACAACGGCTACAACGTGGTGACCCGGGCCGAGCAGGAGGACGCGAACGCTGCGGCCGGCGAGCCGCTCGCGGTCAAGGCCGTCGCCTACAGCATGCCCGGGGCGACGGTGGACGGCGGTGACCCGGTCGCGGTCCACCGCGAGGTGGCGGCGGCGGTCAGCCGGGCCCGGGGCGGCGAGGGCCCGACGCTGGTGGAGTCCCGGATCTACCGGCTGAGCGCGCACGGCAACATCATTGCCCCGCCGGGCGTGCCGCTGCATTTCCCCGAGCACGAGGCGGTGGAGGTGTTCGGGGCGCCCGAGGAGTACGAGGCCGCCAAGCGCCGCGACCCGGTGCCGCGCATGCGCGGGTTCCTGGTCAGCCACGGGACGCTGACTCCCGCCGAGGCCGACCAGATCGCGGACGCGGCCCGCGCGGAGATGGCCGACGCGGTGGAGTTCGCGCTGCGCAGCCCGTTCCCCGACCCCGAAGCCGCCACCGACTTCGTTTACGCCGATTAGCCCTAGGGGGGACGACCCCCTTCAACCCCCCGCCGCGGAGCAAGCTCCGCGATGACAGGAGAAGAACCCATGGCACGCGAACTTCCCTACATCGGCGCCATCAACGAGTCGCTGCGGCAGGAGATGGCGCGCGACCCTCGCGTTCTGTACTTCGGCCAGAACATCGCGACGACCGACGCCGACCCCTTCCTGGCGGAGTTCGGGCCGGACCGCGTCCGCACCACGCCGATCTCGGAAACCGCGGAGATCGGGATGGCGGTCGGCGCCGCGCTGGCCGGGTACCGCCCGGTGGTCGAGCTCTACATGGCCGAGTTCATGCTCGTGGCCATGGACCAGGTGGTCAACGAGGCGCCCCGGCTGCGCTATATGACCGGCGGCCAGGTCACGGTGCCGCTGGTGCTCAAGGCCGGGTACGGGTTCACGGCCGGCTGGGCCGGGCAGCACACCGGGTCCATCTACGGCATGTTCCTGGGCGTGCCCGGGCTGAAGGTCGCGCTCCCCGCGACGCCCGCCGACGCCAAGGGCCTGCTGGCCACCGCGGTCCGCGACGACAACCCGGTCTGCTTCTTCCATCACTACCTGCTGACGCTCGAGCCGGGCGACGTCCCGGAGGGCGAGTACCTGGTCCCGTTCGGGCAGGCCGCGGTGCGTCGCGCGGGCGGCGACGTGACGATCGTCGCCACCGGGTGGATGGTGGGCAAGGCGCTCGCGGCCGCGGAGCGGCTCGCCGCCGAGGGTATCGCCGCGGAGGTGATCGACCCGCGCACGATTGCCCCGCTGGACGCCGCGACGATCCTGGAGTCGGTGGCCAAGACCGGCCGGCTGGTGCTGGTCGACCAGGCCACGCGGCACGGGTCCGTGGCGGCCGTCATCGCCGCCGAGGTCGCCGAGGCCGGGTTCGGGTCGCTGCGGGCCCCGGTCAAGCAGGTGACCGCGCTGGACGCGACCATCCCGTACAGCCAGCCGATGGAAGAGTACGTGCTGCCGGACGAGGACAAGATCGTGGCCGCGGTCCGGGAGGTGCTCGGGCTCACCGCCGTCGAGTCGGTGAGCGGCTAGCAGACCGTGAGCACGACGACCAGCACGCCTCCCCCGCGCGCGAAACCCGGCGCCTGCCACCTGACGTTAACTCTATGTACATAGAGTTAACGTCGTCGCCAGGGTATCCTCGCAGGCATGCCGCGAAACCGGGTCCCGTCCCCGCAGACGATGAGGATACTGCGCGCCCTCGCGGCCGAACCGGCGCGCTGGCGCTATGGGTATGAGCTGGGCACGGAGACCGGGCTCAAGGCCGGGTCGCTGTACCCGATCCTGGTCCGGCTGGCCGACCGTGGGCTGCTCGAGGCCAGCTGGGAGGAGTCTCCGCCACAGGGACGGCCCGCGCGGCACCTCTACCGGCTCACCCCGGACGGACAGGAACTAGCGGCTGCTGCCGCTCCCGCCCGTCCGGCGCGCGCTGGGCGCCGGATTCCCCAGCCGGACGGTGCGTGATGGCTGGCCACGGGCCGGCGGACATGGGCCGCCGGCTGCTGGCGATGGCGACCGCCGCGATGCCCCCGTCCCGCCGCGACTGGGGCCGGGCCATCTCCGCCGAACTGGCCTACGCTCGGTCCCGCCGCGAGCAGGCGCGACTCGTGCTCGGCGCCGTCCGGGTCGCGCTGCTGCCGCCGCCCGGGGTGGCGGATTACGCGCGGGACGCGGCCCGTTCTGCGGCCCTGGCCGCGACCGTGTACGTCCCGCTGGGCCTGGGTCTCTACCTGGGCAACGTGGTGTTCCCGTCCCCGGAGGACAGGCTGGTGGGAGACCTCGCCCTGGACACCTACCTGCTCGCCGTGCTGCTGGTGGCGGGCGCCCTGGCTCGGCGCGCATCAGCGCGGCCCGCCGCGCCGGTCATCGCGGGCATGGCGGCGGGCCTCGTCCTGGCCGTTCTCGGGATGGCGACCTTCGCGGTCATCGACAACGCCTTCCTGTCCGTCGTCAGTCACCAGCAGGGCATGATCGACGGCTTCCGGGAAAGCGGCATGACCTCGATGCGCGCTTATATCAACGGACACCTTGAGGCCACGGCCCCCGGCGTGGCCCTCTTCGGGACCATCGCGGGCGCGTTCATCGCCCCCCTCGGCGCCGCCCTGGCCCCGGAGGCAACCATCGCCTGGTCCCGCCTGCGCCACCTGCTGGGGCACTGAACCCGCGCCAGACCCGGCCCGCCGCCCTCTAGCTCCTGCTCACATCCACGGCGCCCTCCGTCCTTGATCGGTCCGCGCGGACGATTGTCAGTCGATGCGACTGACAATCGTCCGCGGTACGTGATCATGGCGCGGGCCGCCCGCACTGGTCAGCTAGCCTGCGCGGGTGGACGAGAGGCAGTTGCTGAGCGATTACCTGGCCGTCATCGGGGCCGTCAGCGGCGGCGGCCAGCCCGAGCTGCGCCGTGGCCAGTTCCACGACGTGGTACTCACGGGCGACGTGGCCTACCGGTTTCCCCGGGACGAAGAGTCCCGCCGGGCGCTACCCAGCCGGATGGCGCTGCTGCGCGTTATGGGAAATGGCCGGCTTCCGGTGGCGACACCGGTGCCGTTGGCGCAGGCGCCCGCCGGCGAGCACCAGCCGCTCGGCCGCAGCCACGCCGTGCTGACCCGGCTGCGGGGCCAGCCGCTGCCGCGCGAGCAGGCCACCACCCCACAATCCGAGCCGACCGTGATCGGCGAGCTCGGCCGGCTGCTGGACGCGCTCGCCGAGCTCGGGGCCGATCCGGCGGTCAGGAAGGCCGCGCCCGGCCCCGATCCCGACCACTGGAGGCGCTTCGCCGGGGAGGTCACCCGCGTCCTGTTCCCGCTCATGTCGGACCGGGGCAGGCGGCGGGCCGAAGCCGAGCTGGCCCGGGTCGCGGCCGTCGACCCGGCCGGGACCGCGCTCGTCCACGGCGATCTCGGCGGCAGCAACCTGCTGTGGGACATCACCGGGTCCGGGCCCCGGCTGGCCGGGGTTCTCGACTGGGACGAGGCGCACATCGGCCACCAGGCCGAGGACCTGGCCTCGCTGGCCGTGACGTTCGGGTGGGACCTGGCCGGGCGCCTGGACGCCCGGCGGCACGCGGGGCGCCGCCCCACGATCGGCGACGCCCGGGTCATCGCGGCCACGTTCGCGCTGCAGCAGGCCCTGCCCGCCGCGCTGAGCGGCGACCAGGCCATGCTGGCCGACGGCCTGGCCGGCTACGCGGGCTGAATGCCCGGTCCCCGCCTAGCCGGGGGGCTCCAGCCCCTAGTCCCCGAGCTCGGCCCGGCGGCGGGCCACGAACTCCTCGAGCTCGGCCCGGATGGCGTCGTCGAGCGGCGGCGGCTGGTACTCCTCCAGCGTCTTGGCGCAGATCTCCGAGGCCCGGGCGGTCGCGTCCTTGCCGCCCTGCTTGAGCCAGCGCTCGTAGTTCGCGGTGGACGACAGCAGCGGCCGGTAGAAGCACTCGCGGAACCGCTCCATCGTGTGCGCCGCGCCGAGGAAGTGCCCGCCGTGCCCGACCTCCTCGTGCGCGCCGAACGCCAGCGACGCCTCGTCGATCTCCAGCGGGGTGAACTCCACCCGCAGCATCCGCAGTAGCTCGATGT
>Ga0318562_10001204_pt1 | contig 11611 bp, 12 predicted proteins | sample GRESIP066b5f18_FD_203688 | JGI IMG/M metagenome (GOLD analysis project Ga0318562, IMG submission 203688) | Tropical soil microbial communities from Luquillo Experimental Forest, Puerto Rico - GRE.SIPMG.066b5f18 | ecosystem: Environmental > Terrestrial > Soil > Tropical forest > Bulk soil...
CAGCGACCCCCACCCTATCACCTGGGCCACCTTTCCCGGTGATGCCCATGCGGTGCTCTCCGGCGGCGTGCGCGTCACCGGCTGGACCGCCGCCGGCGGCGGCAGCGGGATCTGGCAGGCGCCCCTGCCGAGCACGGTGAACGCGGACATCCGGGAGGTGTACGTGAACGGCACGGCGCTCTTCCGCGCCCGGCACCGCGTGCAGTGCTCCTGGAACGGCACCCGGAACAACACGCCGCGCGGCGTGCTGGTCGACGACCCCATCCTGCCCACGCTCGCGCACCCCGAGCGGCTCTGGCTCATCTGGGAGGCGTTCGGCTTCCTGCATAATCAGTTCCCCATCACCGCGCTCTTCGGCCTGACCGGTGGCGCCTTCGAACTCGTGATGCCGAGCGCCGCCTGGCCGAGCCGCTACGCCACGCTCTTCGCGCAGGAGACGGCGCCCCAGTGGCTGGAGAACGCGTACGAGTTCCTCGGCGTCGGCGCCGAGGGAACGGGCGCGTTCGTGGTGGACCCGTCCGCGCGCATCATCTACGTCAGCCCGCAGTACGGCATGGACCTGGGGGCACCGGGCACCGAGGTGATCGTGCCGCGCCTCGCGCGCATCCTGGACGTACAAGCGCTCTCGCGCGACATCACCCTCTCCGGCATCTCCTTCCAGCACGGCTACTGGGCGCCGGACCCCGCCTTCGGGTACAACGGCTCGAACTTTGCCGACATGCTCGGCCCCTACTCCACCACTATCCCCCTGCCCTACACGGTGAGTCCCTACCCGTTGCCGACCGTGCCCGTGCCGGGGAACATCGAGGTGGCGGGGCAGACGGACCATATCACCTTCACCGACTGCGAGTTCACGCGCTGCGGCGGCGTCTGCCTGCGGGCGCGCGATGACGCGGGCTGGCTCACCGTGAGCGCAAGCGAGATCCATCACACCTCCGGCCAGGGGGTGCAGGTCGGCTGTTTCGCGGACAATTTCCTCAGCCAGCGCCTGTCCAGCCCCGCGCACGATGTGGTGTATACCGACAACGACGTGCATGATTGCGGCCTGCTCTACCCGCATGCCGGAGGGTTGTGCGCGCAGGCCACGAGCGGCGTGACCCATGAGCGCAACACGATCCACGATATGCCCTATAGCGGGAGCTTCTTCGGCGTGCTCGCGGGCACCCCGGGGACGCCGAACCGGGGCTATGTCAGCCGGCACAATCACTACTACCGCACCATGAGCCACCCCGGCTTCTGGGACGGTGGGTCCTGGTACGCCGCCGGCAGTTGCCCCCAAAGCCAGGTCTACGAGAACGTGTTCGCCACCACGGGCGAGAACATCGGGCAGATCTACCTCGACGTGGGGTCGGTGCACTGGGACATCCGCCGCAACATCCTGCCGGGGAACGGGGACATGTACTGGATCAACCCCGCTGCCGATACGGCCATGGCCAACAATTTCACCTGGCGCCCCACGGGGCATATCGCCCGCTTGCCGGTGAACACGCTCGGCTCACGGGAGAGCGCGCTGCCGTATGCCGCGGACAACCAGAGCTATCAGGTGGGTCCGTACCCCGCGACGATCCTCACGCGCGTGGCGGGGATCGAGGCGCTGGCGGTGGGCGCGGGTGGGCCGAGCGCGCCGCGTATGCCGGCGTTCACCCAACTGCCCACCGCCGCGAACAGGGGCGTGCTCACCTGGGCGGCGCCGCTGGACTCCGGGGTCGGCCCCATCAGTGGCTATGAGATCTGGGTCAACGGCGAGGTCTTCGGCACCGTGTTCGGTGATGTCACCAGCTACACCTTCATCGCGCTGGAGCCGAATGAGCGCTACACCTTCCAGGTCGCGGCGCTCGACTCCGCGGTGCTCTACTCGTTCCCCTGGGCGGTGAGTCCGGCGCCATCGCAACTCACCGTGCCGCATCGAGGGCAGCTCTCCGTGGGCGTCACCTTCGCCACGGGGCCGGAGACGCCGCCGCGCGGCCTGCGCGGTGAGGTCGTCGTGGTGTCATTTCGTCCGTACTACACAGGCTAGGGGAGGAACCATGACCCACGTCTGGGATGCAACGCTTGGAGGCGGGCAGATCGTCAATACGCCGGGGCCGTTCGGCGGCGCCTCCGTGGCCTGGGGCTTCGCGCAGCCGGGCGCGGCCAATGTCCTGAACAATTACATCAAGATCCCATCCGGCGGCTATGGACCAATGGACTGGGCGCCGCGCTGCACCTTCACGGTGGAGTTCTGGGCACGCTACGACGACTGGGGCCAGGCCAGCCCGCAGGAGCGCACGATCTGCTCGCGCGGCAGCCAGACGATCAATGCCTTTTACTTCAACATCACGCCGACGGGCCAGGTGCGCGTGGCGCTGCTCGCGAATATCCCGCCAGGCGGCGGCACGGGCAGCAGCCAGACCTCGACGGCGACGCCGTTCAACAACACGAACTGGCACTGGGTGCGCATCGTGCTGGGCGCGCCCGTCTCCGGGCAGACCTACCCCGCGCTCTACGTCTATGTGGACGGCACCTGCGTGATCGCCTATCAGCTGTTGGGCTGGCTGTTCGACGGCACGGCGCTCGCACCGGGTGCGGCGGCGTATATGGTCTACGTGGGCGGCCAGGCGTTCACGGGCACTCAGGAGGCGTTCAACGGCGGCGTGGCGGAGTTCGCCGTCTGGGACCACGACGTGTACGCAGGCTCGCACGCCGCGACGGTGGCCGGAGAGGTGGGGCGCGTGCTCACGGCATCCGCGCCCAGTGTGCCCTACGCCACGGCGCCCTCCGGCATGATCGCGCTCTACCACGGCTACCCGCAGGACCCCTACTCCACCAGCAGCCCCGGCGGGCTGATCATCTCGCCCGGCCTGCTTGCCGCCAACGCGAACAACAACCCCATCGAGTCGATCAAGATGCAGAACACGCCCTCGCTCATGGTGATCAACTGCGGCCCCACGCAGGATTGGCTCGACGATCCCGCGAACCCGCCCACGTTCACGATCTCGCCCACGCCGACCTACCCGCAGGGGGTGCCGAGCTTCGGCCAGGTGGGCGGCTTCCAGACGGCGCAGTTCGCCGCGCCCACGGACAATAACGCGGGCACCTACAAGATAACGCCGAGCACGAACAGCGCGCTTCTTGGGCGCTTCGTGGTGGCGGCGGTGCCCTTCGCCGCGGGGCAGGTCACCTCCCCGGTGGCGATAGGGCTGACGGGCGTCGTGGCCGCGATTTACGGCGTGAATACGGCCTGGCCGACGACTGCGCCGTATACCGGCTTCGGCCTCACGCTGACGGGCGCACCGGGCGGCGGGGTGGACAATTCGGCGCTGGTGGTGACGACGCTCGCGCCCGGCCAGCAAAAGGCGAGCTTCAAGATGAGCACGGGCACGCGCGCAGGCACCGGGTATGTGAATACGGTGATGAGTTCGCCGCTCGTGCCGGATAATCTGCAATTCCCCTTCATCCTGGCCACCGCCGCGGTCACCATCACCCCCACGCTGGGCGCGGTGATGGGCAACGATACGGTGATCTTCACCGCCTCGAACATCATGACGCCGGGGGACAATTTCACCTGGACGTGCTCCTCCGGCAGCTTCGCCTCCGGCTCAGGCACCGTGACCACGATCACCACCACCGACCCCGTGACCTGGATCGCACCGAGCACGGGCCTGCCCAGGACCGCGACGATCACGGCCACGAGCACCAGCGCGGGGGTGGGCGGCTCCGCCACCATGCAGGTGGGCACCGTGGTGCCGCCGGGCACGCCCAGTCTGACGCGGCGCACGCAACGCTTTAACGGGGTGCTGTGTGATGTGTTCACGGTGACGCCGGTACCCGCGGGCACCTACCCCGTGGCCGGGTATCAGTTGCGGGTGGGCGTGGCGCCGGATGAGTGCGATAGCGTGGTGGACACGATCAGTGGCGCCATCAGCCCGCTCGGGGCCGACTTCGATGAGCAGGCGCGGCCCACGCCGGGCCAGGTGCTCTATTACCAGGCCGTGGCCCTCGACAATCAGGCGCCTCAGCAGTCGGGCGCGCCCAGCCCCGCCATCCAGAGCTCGCAGAGCGCGCAGGGCGCCACCGGCACCCCCACCACGCGCGTCTTCGCGGCGGCGTACCTGGGATCGACGGGCTATGGGCCGCAGCTCGGCTACACCGTCTACGACAGCGCCGGCCTGGAGTTGATCCCCCGCGCCGTGGGGTTGCAGGAGGTCTACGGCACGGGCTTCTACGTCTGTGCCGTGCCGTGCTACGACTCCTGGTCGGGATTCATCGTGCTCGATGCTCCCTCGGGCTATGCGCCCGTCTCCTATGACGTGACGCCCGCGCACAGCGACATCAGCGCGCTCGTGCAGGGGGCCATCCCGCCCGCGAAGTACGGCACCGAGGGCGGTCTGCCGCTGGCGGGTGCGTCGGGCGGCGTCAGCGTGGGCGGGGAGGGTGGCCTGCTGGCGGTCAGCGCGGACGGCTCCGTCAACGTCAACCTGCGCCAGTTGGTGCCGGTGCCCGGTGGGAACGGCACGGGTGGGGACATGGAGAGCAGGCTGCGTTCCGATGACGCGCACATCGAACTGGGGGACGCCTTGATCGCCGCGCTGGTGGCGGCGTTCGGCCAGGAGGCGGTCGTGGCCCTCGCCTACCAGATCATGACGCCGCACGGCACACCGCTCTTTAATTTCAAGCTGGATTCGTCGTATGCGCCCAGCGCTCGTGAGTAGCGACGACCCCTGCGCGGATGCGCTCTCGCCCCCGGCGCCGCTCCCGCCGCTGCTGCGCGGGGGCAGCATCGTGACCAGCGGGCTGGGCACCGTGTGCGGCGTGGTGAACGGGTTCGGCAGTCCCATCGACCCCGCGCTGCCCACGGGACCGAGCCTGCGCGCGTTGGTGACCGACGGCATCAGGGAGCCGGGGCCATCGGTGCGCTCTCCGGCGCGCGGCCTCCTGAGCGCCCGCTTCGCGCCTGGGGTGCCCTCAGGCTCGGGGCCGGCGCTGCCCACCGAGGGCCTCACCCAGGGGGACCTGCCCACCGAGGGGTTGGCGCTGCCGTTGCCCGACCTGGCACGCGTGGACCGCAGAGGTGGGTGCGGCGTGTGGATCGACTGGAGGCGCTACGGATGAGTACGCTGCTCTTGGGACGCTCGCGGGCCGTGGTTGACCGGCGGGCCCTGTCCGCGCCTGCGCTCACGCCCACGGGCGGCCAGCCGGGCACGCCGTATGCCGCACCCGGTGCTACGGCGCCCACCTCGTGCTGGAACTGCTCCCCCTGCTCAGGCTCACCGGGCAGTTGGCTGCTCACGCTCACCCCCATCGTCCCCGGCTATGCCTACTGCGTGATTCGCGAGGAGGTGCCGCTCTTCGAGCAGGCCCCGATCCTGCAAGCCACGCTCGGCCTCAAGCGCGCCAGTTACGATACGGCGCCGCTCTTGCCGCCCCGGGTGATCAGCAGTGTGCCGGTGCCCGGCGTGGGCGTCATCTATGACAGTGGCGCCGAGAGCGGCAGCGCCATGCTGCGCTTCGACTTCACCGAGGACGATACCGCGGCACTGCTCGCCAACCTGAGCATGTACGGGGTCTCCTACTACATGGACGTGCAGAGCCAACTGGGGCGCTATGTGCTCGAACTCGGGACGATACCTTTGCTTTCCGGCGGCCCTTTGGGCTGAGGAGGACACCATGAGCATCACGGTACGCATGCCCGGCGCCGAGCCGGTGGAGATCGACTGCTATACCTACCCGCCCGATGCGGGCCGGGGCCACGGCACCCTCTGGGTCGACCTGCCCTCAGGAACCATGTTCCAGGTGGATGCCGACGAGGGCGAGGCCGCGTGGCCGCAGCAGGTGCGGGTGTCGGCCACGCGCGAGGATACCTGTGTGGAGGTGCGCCTGGAGGTGGCAGCACCCAACGACTGGCCCATGGCGGTGTGGGTGCGCTGGGCGGGCGATAGTGAGGTGATTCGCGTCCCTGCGGGCAAGGGCGCCTATTTCCTGCTCGACGGGGTGCCGCGCCGGCAATGGGGCGGTTTCTCGTTGGAACATCCGGGCGGCCCGGAGCATGACCCCGCCTGGCAGGCCGAGCATGCCGACCCCACGCTGGGTGCCGGCGGCGTGGGATGAGCACCGTGCTTGTGGCGCTCGTGCCGTTGGTGCTGCTCGGGGGGCTGGCGCTCGGCTGGGCGCTGATGATCGCGGCGCAGCGTGGGGAGGACTGAGCAATGCCGGCCAGAAATGTCTTGCAATATGAGGACTGGGGCTGGTTTACCTCGCAACTGGACAACTCGGGCTCGGGAGGCAACAATTGCGCCCAGGCGAGCCTGGTGGCGGCGGCGCTGGCCGCGAACACGGTGGACCGGGGCCGCTCCTGGACAGATCTTATCAATGCCGCATGCCTGATCACGCGCGGCTATCCCAACAATCCTGCCACGAATCCCTACACGAGCTATGGCCAGCTTGAGGCGGGGCTGAACAGCTGGCAACTCGACTGGGAGTTCACCTACGACTATGGCGCGGCCATGCAGGCGCCCTGGAGCATCATCTTATGCTCCGGCGCCACGCTGCGTCTGGCCGATGGCAGCCAGTTCTACCCCGACTCCTGGTTCGGCGGCTCCTACGAGCCGAATCACTTCGTGGTGTGGGGGCCGGCGCTTGACGGCAATCCGTACCTCTGTATGAACCCGCTCTCCTATTACAACGGTGATAGCTGGGCGGCGGTGGACCCATCGTCGTGGGTGGCGGCCTTTGGCTCCGCGCATATCCTGCATGGGTTGCCCGTGCCCGAGGCGCCCACCCCGACGCCGCCCCCTGGGCCCGACCAACTCGCTCCCGCCCGCTTCCGCATGCTCTCCGACGCGGGGATGAAGGCGCAGCCGGCTCATGGAGGAAGCGACATCTATGAGTTGCATGCCGGCGACCAGGGGGATGACTCGGGCAAACGCGCATGGGATGCCTCGACGCCGCCGGATGCGAGCGAGAAATGGGGCTATCTCTCGTTCGGTGTGGGCGGCACGCTGTACTCCGGCTGGGTGCCCTCAAACAAGAAGCTGTTCGAGCGCATCTCGTGACCGAGCATGTGCGCCGCTCGCTGGGCGTGCTGGCCTGCCTGGCCGGCATCATCATCTGCGTGCTCTGGGCGGCGGGACCGCTTGGGTGGCGCGAGCCGGTCGCGCTCGGGGTGATCCTGGCCCTGGCCTTCGTGGCGATCCTGGTGCTGCTCCTGCCCTGAGTCCTTGCCCGTATCGTACGAGAGCGACGCCCCCGATCCCAACGCTCCGGCGGGATCGGGGGCGTTTTTTCACGTACGCTGCCGGGCTTTCGGGGAGGTCCGCGCGCCTGCGCAGCTACCTTTCGGCCCCGGGCACGTCCAGGACTGGCCAGCCGATCAACTCCTCCACGCGCGTCCTCGATGGGTGGCTCAGTTCCAGTCGCGTGCGCTGGCGCAGGTACCACTCCTGCACCGCCCAACGGCCCGTGATAGCGCGCCCTGCGCCCATCCAATCTGCAACCATCTCTCGCAGAAATGCGTCTGGAATGTCCAGCACGCGCACGCCGCCGTCGTCAAGCCGCAGGAGCCAATGCTGCCAGTGGTGTGGTTGGCGATGTTGGTGCTTGAGCCACGCGCGGTCAAACGCAGCACTCCCTTCCGGCGTATGCGGCCCACCATAGAAATATTCGGCATACGGCACCCATTCGCTCGGGAGGAACTTCGACCAGTCGTGGATGAGCAGTCTCCACAGCGGTACCTGCAACCGTCTTCCCGCTACAAGGACAAACCACTTATGGCGTGCAAGGTAGCGGGCGTAGTGCCAATGCTTGCCCACGGGTTTCACCTCCTCAATCGAGGTCCGCGCGCCGCCGACTCCAGCGTACACCGCGCCAGGACGTTGCGGCATAGCACTGCGCAGCCGTGGGAAACCAGATGTCCAGCCGTCTGCCCACGATCAGGCCGCCGGTATCCTCCGCCCGGAATACGGTCGCATAGCCGGCCACGCGCACCCAGGCGCCGAGCGGGATCACGCGCGGGTCGACGGCGACCACGCCCCAGCGGGCGGGCGTGCCGGTAGCGGTCGTGCCTCGATCGAGGTAGCCGGTCACAAAGTACGTGCCGGCGTGCACACGGGCAGCGGCCGGCGGCACCCCCACCTGTGGCAGGCTCAGCAGCGCGAGCACTCCCGCCATCAGTCGTCGATACATGCCGCATCCTCCGCGTGCAGTGCTCATCCCAGCCGTGCCTCGGGCGCCTCGTCGTCCTCACCCCGGCCATGGTGCGGCGGCATGCCCAGCTTGGCCACATGGTAGGGATCGGTGAGCGGCAGCCCTTCCAACTGCCGCCAGTGGGTCCAGAGGTCCGCGAGAAACTGCTTGACCGCATAGCGGATCGCCATCGCGTGCCGGTGCAATTTGGTGGCGCCGGGTGTGCCCGCTTCGTCGGCGGCGATGCCGATATCCGGGCGCGATTCCAGGCGGTGTTTATAGTCGCGGTACACGCCGGCATACCTGCCCCCCGCGCGCAGGAAGCTGGGGCCGAGCACGCCCGTGAGTTTGGTCTTCAGCAGTGGGTTGAAGGTGATGCTGTTGCGCTCGGCCTCTTCGCCCTTCTTGTTGGTGTAGGTGCGCTTGACCAGATGCTCCGCGCGGCGCGAGCGACCCTCGCCCCGGTAGCGCACGCCGTCTCGCTCACAGGTGCCTGCCTCATCGGCCACCAGCACCACGTCAAGGCCGGCGCTCGCCCAGAAGCTACTGACGGTGCGGGCGCGATAGGGGTCGAGTTCAGCGAGGATCACCGCGCCGAGGATCGGCCCCACGCCGCGCACGTCGGACAGGAAGCTGGTCCACAGCGGGTGTTGGGCCACCAGCGCGCCCAGTTCGCGCGCCAGGCGCTCCTCGCTCTCTTCCAGGCGCACATAGGATTCGACCATCACCAGGTCATAGGGCGAGGCGATCAGGCCACTGTGGTCGAGCAGGCGCTTCTGCCACGCCCCCAGGCTCACGCGAATCACCGCGTCGGCGAGCAGGTCGTACTCCGCGCGCAGGTCGGCCAGCAGGTTCTTGGCGTCGGGGGACAACTCCTCCTCCGGCATGCCCGGTTCCTGGCCCAACTGTGCGGCGAACTGCCGACAGATGCGATTGCCGGTCTGGATGCGAAGACGTTGCAGCTGGTAGAAGGTTGAGACTAACGCCCGCAGTTCGGTCTTGAAGGGGCTGCTATGTGGCTGTTCCACTGGCGGTTCCTTTCGCTGTCCTATCGTGGGTTGCTTGGCTACTCTGGCACGCTCGCGAGTACTGGGTTGCTTCCATGGGATGGCACGCTGCCTGCCGCTGGGGTGCTCAAGGTGCGTGGCTCGCTCCGCCTCTTTGGGTTGCGCGCGCGCTCATGGCACGCGAATGACCTATGGGGTGCCTATCGACCTCGGCACGCTCTCGTCACTTGGGTTGCTCCTGTTGCTTGGCACGCTGTGATCCAGTGGGCTGCTCTGCTCGATGGGCACGCTGCTCTACCATGGGTTGCTGGATGTATTTGGCACGCTCTCGTACCTCTGGGCTGCGCTGCAGGCATGGCTCGCTGCCCTAGCATGGGCTGCTCCTCCAGGTTGGCTCGCTTTCGTTTTCTGGGTTGCTAGGAACGCGTGGCACGCTGTTGGTTTTTGGGCTGCTCCCACTGCGCGGCTCGCTCCCCCCCGCGCGGGCTCCTGTCATAGGTTGGCTCGCTGAGGGACGTTGGGCTGCTCCGTATCGATGGCGCGCTTCCCTTGCTTGGGCTGCTGCTAGAGTTCGGCACGCGTGACGATCCTGGGCTGCTGAAGCCCTCCGGCACGCTGCGTTCATCTGGGGTGCTCTTGTGCACTGGCACGCAAGCCCGTCTTGGGTTGCCGGCCCAATTCGGCACGCTGACGGCTCGTGGGCTGCGCTGCAGGTATGGCTCGCTGCTGCACTTTGGGTTGCTGCAACTGGTTGGCTCGCTCTCGTTTTCTGGGTTGCTCTGAGGGCGTGGCACGCTGCGCCTCTTTGGGTTGCTGTGAGACCGTGGCACGCTGCGACATTTGGGGCTGCTCGCGACCGCTGGCCCGCGTGATGCGTCTGGGCTGCTAGCTCTTTACGGCACGCTGCACCGGCGGCCCCCGTGCGCCCGCATCGCCCCCTACTATCCCTTCCATCATCTTCCTCTCTGTGCACGGATTACCCACCCTGGCCCTCGGCGCTCATCTGCCAGAACCAGCACAGCCGCTCAATGGTGTCCGAGAGCGTTTCTTCCTCCAGACGCACCGCCTTGAGTTGATTCGCGGCCTGTGCCGTCAGCCGGACAATGCATGGTTTGATTGACGGCGCGAGCGTGCGTCTGCGGCAGCGGCGCGCAGGTGAGCTGAACGCGCGGCGCATATTCTCCTCCCGCGTGACTAACTCCAGGTTCTCGCGCCGATTGTCCATCTTGTCGCGGTTGACGTGATCCACTTCCATGCCGGCTGGCAACTGCCGCAGCCGGAGCTTCCGCGCCATCACCACGCGGTGCAGCAGGCTTATCTTTCCCGGCGGGAATCGACCATGCGCATAGCCGCCCGTATGCCGGTACCACCGATACTGGATGAGGTCCTTATCGGCCTCACTGATCAGGACAATCTCGCCGTCAGGCAAGGACACATGGGCCAACCTTCATCTCCTTTGTGGTGCACGGATTGGGAACGAGGCACTCGTGCACACGCGTATGCGCTGGTGTCGTACATGGGCTATTCTCTCTTGAAACAGCAGCGCAGCGCGCAGCAGGTGGTTGGTGGCCCTTCAAGAGGAAGGGGCAAAAGCATAGAGCATGGAGACGTATGCCCCGCCTCTGGTAGACCCCCCGCTGGTGCACGAAGGCGTGAACAAGGACAAAATTGCACCCCCTGTTGCGCACCAGATCGCATCAGTTGCTTTCGTCGTCGGCAGGGAAGTTAAGCAGCGCGAACGCGCCGTGGATCTCGCGCGCTTTACGGTCATATGCATGGGCTGCTTCATCTTGCGTCTTGAAGCGCCCGAGACTGTAAGAGTGGCCCTCGTGCATGAGACGTGCGTACCAACGTTGGCACGATGCGCTCCACGTAACGCCGCGATATCCTGGCGCGTGGATCTTGCCTGCATGGGGCCCGGCATTTGCATGATTCTGACTCTGCGAAGCGAGACGTAAATTCTCCCGCCGATTGTCACGCCGATCACGGTTTATGTGGTCGACCGTCTGCGGGGGGATCACTGGGCCATATGTACGCTCAGCTACTGCGCGGTGCAGCAATCCACTGCGGCGTCGCCCCATGCCCATCGTGCCCTGCACGTAGCCATCGGGGTGCGGGTACCAGGCGTAGTGCGCCAGATCTGCATCCTCATCGCTGAGCAGCGTCGTCGAGCCATCTGAGAGCTTGACCTCTACCGTCAACTGCCGCCATCCTCGCGCGTATCGTCCTCTCGCGCCGCGCGCGCATCGCGGTAGCGCACGAGGATCTGCGCCGCCCGCTCGATGGGCAGGTCGAACTCAGACTGGAACCATTCCACCAGGAACGCATCCTGGTCTGCCGCCTCTGCGCAGGCGATCAAGTTGCCGGCCAGATCCCGTGCCTCCTCGGGCGAGAGTTGCACCGGCTTCAGATCGCGCACCGTCATGTTCACGAAGGGCTGGCGC
>Ga0318562_10001205_pt1 | contig 11608 bp, 11 predicted proteins | sample GRESIP066b5f18_FD_203688 | JGI IMG/M metagenome (GOLD analysis project Ga0318562, IMG submission 203688) | Tropical soil microbial communities from Luquillo Experimental Forest, Puerto Rico - GRE.SIPMG.066b5f18 | ecosystem: Environmental > Terrestrial > Soil > Tropical forest > Bulk soil...
GTAGAAGAGGTTGGCCTTGACGTGCTGCGTGACCACCGTGGACTGCCCGATCGCCACGTCCCAGACCAGGTTCGGCGACGCGAGCGGCGCACCGCCGGTGACCTCGCGGCAGAGCTCATGATCGGTGGCCAGCGGCAGCCGGTCACCGGTGACGGCCTGATGCGCGGCGGCCAGCCCGGAGGTCAGCGTGAGGCCCGGCGCCCCGCCGAACTCCTGGCCGACGGCCAGCTCGTCGAAGTACGGTCCCTCCGGCATGGTCACGCTCCCGCCTCCGGTTCTAATTGATGGTAGGGACATGGGAAGCTCAGAACGTGAGCAGTCTTCCCGCGGAGGAACGAGCGGTCGTCGACACGGTGACGGAGTTCGTCGACCGCGACGTGCGGCCGGTGGTGCGCGAGCTCGAGCACGCCAACGAGTACCCGGAGAAACTGATCGGCCAGATGAAGGCCATGGGGATCTTCGGGCTGGCCATTCCCGAGCCTTACGGTGGCGCACCGGTCTCCACGCCCTGCTACGTGGAGGTCACCGCCGAGCTGGCCCGCGGCTGGATGACCCTGGCCGGCGCCATGGGCGGGCACACGGTGGTCGCCAAGATGCTGCTGCACTTCGGCACCGAGGAGCAGAAGCAGCGCTACCTGCCCCAGATGGCCACCGGCGAGGTCCGGGCCGCGATGGCGCTGACCGAGCCGGGCGGCGGCTCCGACCTACAGGCCATAACTACGACCGCGCGGCCGGACGGCGACGGCTACCGGGTCAACGGGGCCAAGACCTGGATCACCAACGCGCGCCGGTCCCAGCTGATCGCCCTGCTCTGCAAGACCGACCCGGCCGCGCGGCCACGGCATAACGGCATCAGCATCCTGCTGGTCGAGCACGGCGACGGGCTGGAGGTCTCACGCGACCTGCCCAAGCTCGGCTATAAGGGCGTGGAAAGCTGCGAGCTGTCCTTCACGGATTACTACGCGTCCCGCGACGCCCTGCTTGGCGGCGAACCGGGCCATGGCTTCGCCCAGATGATGAACGGCCTGGAGATCGGCCGCATCAATGTCGCCGCCCGGGCGGTGGGGGTGGCCCAGGCGGCCTTCGACGACGCGCTGCATTACGCGCAGCAGCGCGAGAGCTTCGGCGTGCCGATCTGGAAGCACCAGGCGATCGGCGGGCTGCTGGCTGACATGGCGACCAAGCTGACCGCGGCCCGGCAGCTCGTGCTGTACGCCGCCGGGCGGTACAACGCCGGGCAGCGATGCGACATGGAGGCCGGGATGGCCAAGCTGTTCGCCTCCGAGGCCGCCATGGAAATCGCGCTGAACGCGGTCAGGATCCACGGCGGTTACGGCTACTCGACCGAGTACGACGTCGAGCGGTACTTCCGCGACGCGCCGCTGATGATCGTGGGTGAGGGTACCAACGAGATCCAGCGCAACGTGATCGCGGCGCAGCTGATCTCGCGCGGAGGCCTCGATCGATGACGGGCCCCGGGCTAACCTCGTGCCCGTGGCCAGCCCGGCATCCCAAAGCGCGCTGATCGTCGAGGTCCCCGAGGCTGAACCCGCGGTGGCGTCACCGGGACCGCCTGGACGCCAACGCGCCGCTTGGCGTCCCGGCCCACATCGCGGTGCTCTTCCCGTTCATGCGGCCCGAGACCATCGATCCTCCAGCGCTCGCCGACCTTGAGCGCCTGTTCACAGACATCAGCCGGTTCCGCTGTCAGCTCGATCGCACGGGCTGGTTCGGCCAGGATTTGCTCTGGCTCGGTCCACGTGAGCCCGGCCCCTTCCGCACCCTGACCGACCGTGTATATCAGGCGTTTCCTGCCTTTCCTCCGTATCAGGGTCAGTTCGACAACGCCATTCCCCACCTGACCATCGCAAAGGACAACCGCTGAGTGACCTGCGCGCCGCCGAGGAATCCGTTCATGCTCATCTGCCCATTGACGCATACGTCGCGGCAGTCACCCTGATCACACAGCAAGGCAGCGCAGGGCGCTGGATCAAGGCCGCCACGTTCGCGCTGGCTTAGCACTGGGACCGGCCATCGATGGGCAGGGCGGCGTCAGTCCCACCTCGTCCCGGCCGGTACTTCTGCAGTGAGCTGTGAGGCTAATTACACACGAAAAATGGCATTAATCGGCGTGGCATTCGCTAAAATGTCAGGCTAAGCATCTATTCTGGAACTGGAAGACGAAGCAAGATCTTCAACAGGACTGGAGCCACCTAGACCACCATCAGCAGCCGTCGGCCCGCGATCATCCCGTAGGGAGGTGAGCAGCCAGGTGAGTGAGATTCCGGCGTTCGCCAGCACTCGCGAGGCCGCGGGAATGATTAAGGCTGCGATCGGGTACCTGTTCGCCGCCGACCACACCGCGATGACAGCCCAGGCGCAAGCCGAGTGCCTGCTGGCGCTGGAGGAGATGGACGCGGTCAAGACGGCGACCAGGGCTAAGGTCCTGGCCGCGTTCACCGCCGGGCAGGGGTATGCCGCCGATGCAGACTATAGTCCGCGATCCTGGCTGATCCACCGGACTCGGATCACCAAGGGCGCCGCGGCCGGGTACCTGGCCTGGGCGCGCCGCATCGTCGCCCATCCGCGGTTGGGTGCTGGCCTGGCCGAGGGTGTCATCTCCGAGTCCTACGGCCGGAAGATCTGTGAGTGGAGTGACAAGCTGCCGCCGGATTGCCGGGATGCTGCGGATGCCATTCTGCTGGCCGCCGCCCAGGCCGGGGCGGACCTGACGGAGCTGGTCGAGTTGGCGGCGGAGATGTACGTCCGGTCGCTCCCAGATCGCGACGGCAGCGATGACCGGCCGGACGAGACGTTCGAGGACCGGCGGGTCACGGTAGAGACCACCTTTGATGGTGCCGGGGTCATGTCCGGGGACTTGACGCCAGAGTGCGCCGCTGTGGTGACCACCGTCCTGGAGTCGCTGGCGGCGCCGACCGGCGCCGAAGACATCCGCACCCGCGAGCAGCGCTATCACGACGCCCTCCAAGAGGCGATGCGACGGCTGGTCGCCAGTGATCTGCTGCCCGAGCGGGCGGGCCAGCCGGTTAAGGCCGTGGTGCACGTCTCGCTGACCGAGCTGCGGGCGATGGATGAGGGGTCCGTGCTGGAAGATGAGTGGGTCACCGCTATCCGGGCCAGGTGGGCCGCTCGCCGGGCCGCCGCCTCCGAGGGCGGGAGTGACGGAGGCGCCTGGCTGGACGGCGACGGCGCCCGGGCCGCCGCCTGCGACGCGGCCCTGACCCCGGTCGTAACCGGCGACGTCGACCTGCGCGTGCTGGATGACCTGGTGAAGCTGTGCGTGTATCTGGACCACCTCGACGACGCCGCCGACCAGGCCAATGACGGTGACTCGGCCTCACTGTCCCAGGAGGCGCTGCAACGGGCGATTATCGGCAAGGCCGCCGACCTGCTGTCGGGTCCGGGCGGGCTGGCCTCGTTCCTGCGCACAAACCAGCTAGGGGCCCGGCTGGCCGGGCGGAGCCTGCCGCTGGACATCGGATACTCCACGACCATCCCGCCCGGGATCCGCAACGCGGTCATCATGCGAGACAGGCGATGCCGATGGCCCGGCGGCTGCCACCAGCCTGCCGCGGCCTGCCAGGTGCACCACGTCAAGCACAAAGCTCACGGCGGCCCCACCAGCCTCAAAGAATGTGTTCTCCTCTGTAGCTACCATCACCAGATCGTTATTCACCGCTGGGGCTGGACACTGGTCCTGAATCCGGACGGGACCACCACAGCGTGGAACCCGGACCGGACCAAGGTGCTGCACAGCCACGGGCCTCCAGCCCGCGCCGGGTAAGAAACCCGGACGCGCAACTTAGAGATAGCCGGTAGCCGAGAGAAGAGCGCGGGTGAACCGGCTCAGCTCCAGCCTCGCTAGCTGGCTGGGCGCGAACCAGGCCACGTCACTGAGCTCACCGTCGCATGGGCCGGGAGAACCATCGATGATCGCTGCTTCGTACACCGCGGTGACGTACGCGGTCCGGTCTCCGTTCGGGTAACGGACCTCGTACTCCGGGCCGCCGAGGACGTCCAGCAACCGCACCAGCCTGACCTCGACGCCGATCTCTTCACGGGTCTCCCGGACGGCGGCCTCGGCCGGAGATTCGCCGATCTCGACCGCACCGCCAAGAACTTCCCACCCGTCGTGATGGCCGGCGTGCCGGACCAGCAGCAGTTGTCCGGCCTCGTCGACAGGGAGAACCGAGACGGACGGGAGCAGGAGCAGGTCGTGCCCGATGGCCGCTCGCAACCGTGCGATGTGCGGCGAGATACCCACCCCTACTTCGTACCAGCCGTGGCGGCGCGGATGCAGGCGGCGGGATCGCCGAGGTGGTAGACCCGTTCGGATGGCTCAATCCCATCAAGGAATTCCTGGTAGCGGACGGCGTAGGCGAGATGCGCGAGCGGCTCGGCGACGGCCAGAGCGCAGGCGGGGTCGCAGCCGGGACGGTGGGAGGTCCAGGCCTCGATCCAGGCCCGGGCGGCGAGGGGACGCTTGCTTTCGGGTAGCCAGTCCCGGGCCCGGAGCCCGTCTAGCACCGGGTTGCCGATGTGAGCGTCGGCCCAGTCCATGACGACCGGCGGGCCGCCGTCGCTGCGCCAGTTCCCCGGGTGGAAGTCGCCGTGCACGAGAGTGTCGGGCAGGCCGCACTCATCGAGCAACCGGAAACGGCTCAGCAGCCCGCGCGCCGCGGTGATCTCACCGGTGGTGAGTTCGCCGGAGACGGGGCCGTCGAGCAGCGCGCGGATCTGGTCGGCCAAGACCGGTGTACGCCGGTTCGGGAGTCCGGCCGGGAAGTCGGCGGGACGGTCGGCCAGTGCGGCCTGGGCCGCGACGAGGCGATGGACGGCGCTGGTGATGATCGGCGTCGACGCATCCCAGCAATCCTCGCCGGGTAGGTGGTCAAGCAGCACCCGCCCCGGCCCGGCGCCGATGACCGGGGGAACCAGGGCCGGATCGACGCGGGCGAAGGCGGCGATGACGCTGGCCTCATCAGCGGCGAACGCCGGGGTGGTTTTCAGCCAGGCCGGGCCCTGCTCCGTGGGCAGCCGGAACAGCGCGGACAGGTTCCACGTCCGGTATTGCTCAGCAGGTCCGACTGGAGCACGGCCCGCGGTCCTCAGCATGTCCGAGGCCCAGGTCAGCGCCGCACGAATGCCGTCGATGCTGGCCCACGGCAAGCGCAGTTCCTCCGGTCCGGTCAGCGACGCGAGGTCAACCGTGCGCGGGGTCAGCAGCCCGGCCGCGGGGCGCTCGAGTGCGGCCACGTGGTACGTCACGTGTCCATCGCGGCCGCCCTCACCGCCCTGGACCGTCAACAGGCGCAACACGAAGACCGGGACGCCGAGCGCCTCACGCAGGTGCGTCACGACGGGCTCAACCGCAGACCACCACGGCTCGCCGACGACGAACGGCCCGATGCCTCCGAGATATCTGTCATCCCAGGTCACCACGGCGCTCACGGTTCGTCCCACCCGGCCAGTGTGAACGCTCCCGGACGACCGGGCGACCAGATATTGCCGGTTGGCGTGGTGGGCAGCGACTGGGATGCTATGAGGGTTGATGCGGACGAGGGAGGGCACGATGACAGCGCCGATTGCGACGGGTGGGATCCACCATCTGCGGCTGACCGTGACGGATCTACAGCGCAGCCGCGACTTCTACACCAGCCTGCTCGGCTTCCAGGTCGCGGTGGAATCGCCTCCGCCCGACGACCCCGCGGCCGAGGAGGTGTTCAAGATCTTGTTCGGCGGCGTGGTCATGATCCGCGGCAACCTGCTGATGGGTCTGCGGCCGATGGCGCCAGCCGGTAACCGCTTCGACCCCGACCGGGTGGGCCTGGACCATCTCAGCTTCGGGGTGGCCAGCCGCGAGGAGCTGGAGCAGGCGGCCCGGCTGTTCGACGAACGCGGCGTGAACCATGGCACGATCACGCGCCTGGCCGGGTTCGGCATCGACGTGCTGCCCTTCGAAGACCCGGACGGCGTCCAGCTGGAGCTCACCGCGCCGGTGGCCCCGACCGAGGCTCAGTTATCAGCTTAGGTCCAGGTCGGGGGCCAGCTCGTGCGGGGCGCGCATGCGCCAGGCGTCGGTCACGAGCTCGGTCAGGCGATCGACGTCCACCTCCGCGAGCCGCAGCATTACCAGTGGCCAGCCGTCGTAGCCGGGGGCGGTGAAGAATACATCGGGCTCGCCAAGGAGCAAGGCCTGCTTCTCGGCTTCATCACCCACGTACAGCACAGCGATGTCGGTCCGGATGACCCGGCGCTGGCCGGGCTGGCGCTCGGGGTACGACCAGACGAACCCCTTGCCGCTGACCCGGAAGTCGAAGCCGTCGCTGTCGATCTCCTCTACGTGCGGCAGGGACAGCGCGAGGCGGCGCACGTCGTCGGCGTCGGCCATTCGGGCTAGCCCTTCCCGGGGTTGAAGATCTCGCGCGGGTCGAGCGTGCGGCGCAGGGCCGACTGCAGGGCAAGCGATCCCGGGTCGAGCTCCCGGCGCAGGCCGTCCCGCTTGAGAATCCCGACGCCGTGCTCTCCGGTCACCGTGCCGCCGAGCGCGATCGCCGCGTCGAGGAGTTCCTCGAACGCCGCCTGGGCCTCGAGCCGGGCGGCGTCGTCGCCGGCCGGGGTGACCACCAGCGGGTGCAGGTTCCCGTCGCCGGCGTGGGCGACCGTCGCGATCCGCAGCCCGTGGCGCGCGCCGATCTCGTTCACCTGCGCCAGCATCGCGGGAACCCGGGAGCGCGGGACGCAGACGTCCTCGGTGAGCACCGGGCCGAGCCGCTCGAACGCCGGGTAGACCAGCCGCCGGGCCTCGAACAGCGCCTCGGCCTCCGCGTCGTCGGTCGACTGCTCGACCCACAGGGCCCCGGCGTCGGTCATCGTGGCGGCGATGTCGGCCGCCTCGGCGGCACCCGAATCCCCCGGCGTGTCGACGCGGGCCAGCAGCAGGGCCATGGCGTCCGCCTCGATGCCCATGTGCTTCCAGTCCTCGACCGCCTCCAGGCTGGCCCGGTCGAGAAGCTCGAGGACCGCGGGGGTCAGTCCGCGCCGCGTGATCTGGGCCACGGCCTGGCCGGAGGTGACCAGGTCGGCGAAGGCGCCGACGACCGTCTGCGGCGTCCCGGCCCGGGCCGGGCGCAGCCGAAGCGTCACCTCGGTCACCACGCCCAGCGTGCCCTCCGAGCCGACGAACAGCCCCACCAGGTCGAGCCCGGCCACGCCCTTGGTGGTCCGCCGCCCAAGGCGCACGACCTCGCCGTAGGCGACGGGACCGCCGACGACGGCGCGCAAGCCGAGCACATAGTCGCGGGTCACGCCGTACTTCAGGCAGCACAGGCCGCCCGCGTTGGTGGCGACATTGCCGCCGATCGTGGACCACGGGGCGCTGGCCGGATCGGGCGGGTACCACAGGCCGTGTTCGGCGACCGCGGCCTTGAGATCATTGTTGATCACGCCCGGCTGGACGACGGCCAGGAGGTTGTCCGCATCGATCTCGAGGATCTGGTTCATCGCCGACAGGTCGAGGATGACGCAGCCGCCGACCGCGTTGGCGCCACCCGACAGCCCGGTGCCCGCCCCGCGCGGCACGATCGGGACGCCCAGCTCGGCGCAGGTCCGCACCACGTGCTGGACTTCGGCCTCCGAACGGGCGCGGACACCCACCGCGGCCTGCCCGGTCGGCGCCCATTCGGCGTCGTCGTGCGAGATTGCGGCGAGCACGTCGGGATCGACCACGAGGCGCTCCGCCGAAAGCCCGCGGCCGAGCGCCTCCACCAGGGCTAGGTTCATGCCACAACCCTAAACGCTGGTCGGCCGGGACCTCCAAGAGCTGGTCCAGGGCAGCGGCCGCGTCCAGCGGGTGGGCGAGGGGGGCCCAGCGGGCGCCGGACAGGCCGGCGAGCTGGGCGGCCTGCTCGTGATCGTCGGCCGGGGCCAGGATGATCAGCTCGGGCAGGCTGCGGGCCAGCTCGAGGGTGTCGTCCTCGTCGGTGCCGCGGCAGTCCGAGAGCAGGATGACGACCCGGCGCCGGGCCCGGGCCGGGGCCAGTTGCTCACGCGCGGCCTTCAGCGCGTCGGCCAGCCTGGTCACGCCGTGGCCGCGAAGTCCGAGCAGTCGCTCGGCCACCACCGCGGGCGCGATGTCGCTGACCAGGGGCCTGATCACGTCGACGGTCGCGGCGAAGGACAACACGGCGTGCTCCTGCGGGGCGCGCAGCGCGCAGGCAGCGGCGACGATCGCGGCCGCCGCCAGCCGCGCGCCGTTCATCGAGCCGGACCGGTCCACCACGACCGCGAAGGCGGTACGCGGCCGGGCCCAGTGCACGGTGGTCAGGTCGTCGTGCCCGACGGGCCGGGCTTCGGCCCGGGCGGCGGAGACCCCGTCGATCGAGGCGTCGATGTCCAGATCCCCGTCCAGGGCGCCGCGGGCGGACCGCAGCCGCGAGACCCCGCCCGCCGCGGGACGCCCGGCGCGGGCTCGGTCGAGCACGATCTGCGCGCTGAGCCGGATCGCGGCGGCCCGCAGGCGCTCGTCGGTGGCGGTGGTCATGAGAGCGAGCAGCTCGAACGCGGTCGGGTCACTCGCCAGGGCCCGGTTCATGGCCTCCTCGTCGAGCACCCCGACCTCGGGGCTGATCTCGGCGAAGCGGGGGTGACGGGCCAGCTCGTGCCGCCCGGCGGTCCTGCCCTCGGGCCGCCCCGACTTGGGCGTCCGGCGCGGCCCGCCGGCCGCCGGAGCGGTCGGCGGGCCGGTCATTCCCCCGGGCTGGCGTCGCCTCCCGCTGAGTCGGCAGACAGCGGGGACCGCACGCTGCGGAAGATCTCTTCTATGACCTGGTCGGCAGACCGTCGGCATGATTCGTGCCGCCGGACGCGGCCGGACAGGGTGATCAGGGCCGCGTCCAGCCCGGCCTGCCAGTCGTCGGCCGGGACGGCGCGGATATCGGCCAGCTCGGGTACCAGCCGGGCGTAGTCGATGGCGCCGCGGACCGAGGCGCCCGAGCGCAGATCGGGATGCTCACGGGTGGCGCGGGTGAGAGCGACGGCCTCGGCGACCAGGGCCGGCTTGGCCTGCTCGGCCGAAAGCTGGACGATCTGCCGTTCCTGTTCGGCGTCCTGGTAGCCGACCGAGATCCGGCAGGTCCGGTCGTACAGCGCCATCGATAGCCGGGACGTGCCGACCGAGTCGTACGGGTTCATGGCCGCGACCAGCCGGAAGCTGCCATCGGCGGTGATCCGGCCGAGGCGCGGCACGTTGATCTCGCCCTCGGACATGACGGTGAGCAGCACGTTGATCGTTTCTTCCGGGACCCGGTTCAGTTCCTCCACGTACAGCAGCCCGCCCTCGCGCATGGCCCGGACCAGCGGCCCGTCGGAGAAGTTCTCCGGCCGGTAGCCCTGCTCGAGCACCAGCGCCGGGTCGAAGGAGCCGATGAGGCGGGCCGGGGTCAGCTCGGCGCTGCCCTCGACGAGCACGAATTCGGTGTGCCGGGACGCCGCGACCTGCCGCAGCAGGGTGGACTTGCCGGTGCCCGGGGGCCCTTCGAGCAGGATGTGGGCGCCAGACGCGAGCGCGGCTCGCACCAGTTCCAGCTCACGCTGGCGCCCGACAACCTGTATGGCCATCAGTGCTCGTGGACGACGACGCCGCGCACGTTCTTGCCGGCCAGCAGATCCTCATAACCCTCGTTGACCTGGTCCAGGGTGTAAGTCCTGGTGATGATCTCGTCGAGCTTGATGTCGCCGGCCTGGTACAGGCCCAGGATCTTGGGAATGTCGGTGGTCGGGTTGCAGTCACCGAACAGGCTGCCCTTCACCGTCTTGCGGAACAGCGTCAAGATGGTCCCGGGCAGCTGGATCGTCGGCTCCATCAGCTTGTTCAGCCCGGTCAGCACGACGATGCCGTCCTTGCCGACCGCATTGAAGCCCGCCCCCACGACCTCGGCCGTCATCAGGTCGACGGTGAGGATGGCCGAGTCGGCGCCCTGGCCCCTGGTCATCTGGACGATGGCCTCCTGGGCCTCCTCCGCGGTGGCGAACGCATGGGTGGCGCCGAGTTCCATCGCCTTCTCGCGCTTGTTCTCCAGCGGGTCGATGGCGACGACGTTCTTGGCGCCGGCGTAGCGGGCGCCCTGCACCGCGTTGATCCCGATGCCGCCGATGCCGAAGATCGCGACCGTGTCGCCCGGCGAGACCTTGGCCGTGTAGACGGCCGAGCCCCAGCCGGTGGGCACACCGCAGCCGACCAGCACCGCCTTGTCCAGCGGCAGGTCGTCGTCGACCTTGACCGCCGAGTTCTGGTGGATCACGCCGTACTGGCTGAAGGTGCCGAGGATGCAAAAGGCGCCGTACTGGCCGCGAGGCCCGGTGAACGGGAAGTGCTCGCCGGGCAGGTAACCATCCAGGATGGTCGCGCCCCAGTCGCAGATCGACTGGCGCCCGGTGGCGCAGTAGCGGCAGGTCCCGCAATTGGGGATGAAGGAGCAGACGACGTGGTCGCCGGGCTTCACCCGGGTCACGCCCGGCCCGACCTCCTCGATGATCCCGGCACCCTCGTGGCCGAGCACCAGCGGCAGGCGTGCCTCGAGGTCCCCGTGCGCGACGTGGATGTCGGAGTGGCACAGGCCCGCGTAGAGGTAGCGAATCAGGACTTCGCCGTCCCTGGGGCCGTCCAGGTCGAGCTCCTCGATCTCGATGCGCTTGCCCGGCTCGTAGACCACGGCGGCCTTGGTCTTCATCGGCGCTCCTTCGCGTTGGGTGATCGTTTTACCCTACGGCGGGCCGCGGGTGGCGGCTAGATACTGAGGCCGGACCGGTCCGCGGCAGGCGCGAAGGTTATCCTCGCGTTCATGCCGACACTGGCGGTGGTAGGCGCGGGGCCGAAGGGAATCGCGATCGCGGCCAAGGCGCGCGCCCTGGAAGCGGCGGGACTCGCCGCGCCGAGGGTCGTGCTCATCGACCGGGGCGCGGTGGCGGGGAACTGGAGCGGGCGGCAGGGCTACACCAGCGGCCTGCTGGCGCTGGGCACGCCTCCGGAGAAGGACGTCGGGTTCCCGTACGCCGACAGCTGGGGACCGGCTTCGCCGGCGGTCACCGCGGCGATGGCCGACTACACCTGGCAGCGGCACCTGATCGCCCGGGGCGCGTACGCGGACTGGGTCGACCGCGGCCGGATGCGGCCCACGCACCGGCAGTGGAGCTGGTACCTGCGCGAGGTGGCCGAGAAGGCGCAGGCCGAGATCATCGCGGCCGAGGTGGTCAGCCTGGAGGCCGAAGGCGAACGGTGGCGGCTCGCGGTGGAGCCCGGGGAGGCGATCTGGGCCGACGGCGTGGTCGTGACCGGCGCGGGCCCGCCGATCCGCGTCGCGGGCCAGCCGGACCGGCACCCGAGAGTCCTTGACGGGCGCAGCTACTGGCTGCACGAACACAAGACGCAGGTCGCCCAGAACGCGTGCGTGATCGGCAGCGGGGAAACAGCGGCCTCGGTCGTCATCAGCCTGGTCAGCAAGCTGCCCAAGCATTCCACCATCGACGTGCTGACCAGCCGCGGCGTGCTGTATTCGCGCGGGGAGAGCTACGAGGAGAACCGGCTGTA
>Ga0318562_10001207_pt1 | contig 11607 bp, 14 predicted proteins | sample GRESIP066b5f18_FD_203688 | JGI IMG/M metagenome (GOLD analysis project Ga0318562, IMG submission 203688) | Tropical soil microbial communities from Luquillo Experimental Forest, Puerto Rico - GRE.SIPMG.066b5f18 | ecosystem: Environmental > Terrestrial > Soil > Tropical forest > Bulk soil...
GCAGCGCCGGCCATCCCGGCACCAGCCGCGCTCATGGCAGCGACCGCCGTGGCGGTATCCCAGCCCGGCCCGTACCCGCCGCCGAGATTCTGCAGGCCAGGGCTGGCCAGGGCATCCCGGAGGGCCTGGACGTTCGCGACCGTCATCGCCAGCGGCTTGCTGAAATCGGTCTTCGCGGCGGCTTTCCCCGCCTTCCCGTACGCTTTCTCAAGCCGGGCGAGTGCCTGTTCGTGCTCGCTCATCGCCACCACGGCGCTGGTGGTGGAGTTCGCCTGGTCGATCAGCCCGTCCGTGAACATGCCCTGCGCTATACGGGCCTGATCGACAGTCTCGGAATGCTGGCGGTAAACCTCCCGGAGGCTGTTCAGCGCGTCGCGGCCATCCTTGGATAGCCTTTCGGTCTGCATCTGGGCCGCGTTGAACGCCTCGTTCGCCTTGGCGGCGTCTTTCATGGCCTGGCTGTACTCGTCGAGCATCCGGTTGTAGTCGCGGATCTGCTGCGCGCCGCCCGGCCCGAAGAGACCGTAGTTGCCGCCCCTGTCGCCGCCTTGTGCCGCCTTGACCGCCTCGATGGAGGCCAGGAGGCTCTCATTGGCTTTGATCATCGCGGCGATGCCATCGACATATTTGGAAGCGTCGGCGGAAAATGATTGGACGACTTCAGGCAGGCCACCGGGCATGTCTCACCGCCGATCAGCGAGCAGGAAACACCAGGGGGTCACGGGTCGAACCGGCGGAACTCCTCGATCGCCACCCGCCTCAACTCGCCGTCATCAATGGCCTCTTCAGTCGTCGGCCCGAGGAACGGATGCTCCACATCCACCCGCAGGAACCAGTGAGACCAGAACCCCCCAGGGTTACCCGGACGGCCCGTGTCCCGCCACTTCAGCATCCCCTTGTCCGACTTCAGGACGCACCCGCCGAATTCGAACAGCCGGGCCCGCTTGTCGTCGTTTCCGGCGAGCGCCGACGCCCGCAGCCCCCCGGACGCGGGCTCGGTGAACATGGCATCCGCGAGTTTCCCCGACATCATCGCGGGAGGGTCACCCGGCCGGGCCACGTGGTACATCCCCGGCGAGAGACGTTTCCGGGTCAGGGTGTCAAGGGCGGTCCGCTCGGCGATGTACTTCGCCATCGCGTCCGCTACAGCAGGGGCACCCTGACGGGCGAGAGCTTCGACTCCCTTGAGGTAAGCGATGTTCCCGGCCACGTCGACCATGCCGCCTCCTGGAACGTCCTCAGGTCGCCGCCAGGGCGTTGCAGCGGTCTCGTGCGCGCCGTGAGGACGGGACGCCCGTAGCCGAGCCCCACACGCCGGTACAGCCTCGCCCAGTCGCCTCCGCGTCCCTGAGGGGGACCGAACCCGAACCTGTCCGTAGGCTCACCCGAGTTGAACCACCACACGGGCCTGCCCAGAGCCATCAACTCAGCCGCTTCTGCCCACGTACCCCGCGCCACCCAGCCGGACATGTGGTCCAGGAACACCCCGAAACTCGCCCGCCGCCGTACCTCAGGCCAGAGCGCCTGCCACTCAGGGTTAGACCTGTACAAGTCCTCGCACACCCACACGTTCACCCGGCAGCCGGTCAGGGTATGAAACGGGAACTCACGGGCAGCCTCGAGAACCGGGCTGCCGTAGAGGGTTATCGGAGACATCAGGTACAAGACCGGCAGCGACGAAGAGAGAGCGGGGCGAAGTAGGCTTACACGGAACATGGTATAGATTCCATGTGCTATGGTGTCTATTACATGGCCGGACCGGGCTAGGCCAGGCACGGCCAGGCGTGTCGAGGCGCCGCTAGGCGTGGCAAGGAAACCAAGCGAACGGAGAAACCTCAGTGGATTTCAGGATCACCCTGGAAGGCTCGGGCGCGCTGCTCATGCACAACGCGCGCCTGTCTAACCCGCTCGACTCGGCTGCGAAGGCCATCAAGAAGGTCTCGGGCAAGCGGAACAAGACCGAAGACGACCACTTCGAGATGGCGCACCTGGAGTTCATCGGGTCGCTGTATCACGACAAGGACGCCGGCCCGTACATCCCCGGCGACAACATCTGGCGCTGCCTGTTCGACGCGGCCAAGAAGTCGAAGCGCGGCCCGAAGGTCAAGGAAGGCATCCTGATCACCACGGATGTCAACCCGCTCGCCGGCTACGGCAGCAGCCAGCGCGACGCCGAGAAGCTATGGGCGGACGAGAACTTCCGCCACTTCGCGTCGGCAAAGGTCGGGCAGGTGCGGGTGACCCGGTGCCGCCCGATCTTCCGGAAATGGAAGGTGGAGGCGGACGGCATCCTCGACGCGAACGTGCTCGACTACGCCGAACTGGAGCAGATCGCGGAGACGGCGGGCCTGCTGATCGGACTCGGGGACTGGCGGCCGAAATATGGCCGGTTCACGGCGAAGGTGCAGAAAATCTTAACGTGGCGCGGTATGGCCAGGCGCGGCTAGGCGTGGCACCGCACGGCGCGGCCAGGCTAGGCCAGGCATGGAGGGTTGGGCGACTGGCAGACATCAGGGTTCGAGTCCCTGACGCCCGCGCTTGGCGGGGCCGGGCCAGTCTAGGTTTGGCGTGGCAACGCGAGGCGGGGCGGCGCGTGGCTGGACGTGGCTGGGTTCGGCATGGTTGGGCGGGGCGCGGCACGTCCGGGCTGGGCAAGGAACGGTTGGGTGACTGGCAGGCTCCGGGGTTCAAGCCCCCGGCACCCGCGCAAGGCACGGCCTGGCCAGGTGAGGCATGGCGGGGCACGGCCGGGCGCGGCGAGGCTGGGTAAGGCAGGGAATCATATGAGGACAAGACAGCAGGGAAGCGGCCAATGAGCCCATTTGAACCAGCGGGCGAGCAGGCCCGATGGCGGATCATCTACGAAATCCTCAAGGCCACGTCCGTTGACGGGCTGGTCACCTACGAACAACTGGGCGACGCGCTTGAACTCGACCCGGACAAGGACCGGCACGCCATCCAGATGGCCGTACGCCGCGCAGCCCAGGAGTACGAGCGGGGCGACAAGCGCGCCCTCGACGCCGTACCCAACGAGGGTTACCGGGTAGTCAAGGCTGGCGAGCACCTTGACCTTGCGAAACGACACGGCAGGAAAGCCGGCAAGTCACTCCAGCGCGGCCACTCCAAGGCTGTCAACGTGGACCTGTCCGAGGTGGAAGACCCGGAAGTCCGCAGGGCCCTGGAACTGACCGCGCAAGCGTTCTCGCTGCAGATGGACTTCAACCGCCGGTTCGCGGTGCGCCAGGAACAACTTGAGGCCACCGTCCGGGAGATCACCGATACCCAGGCTGCCGACCGTCAGCGGAGCGCTGACGAGGTAGCCAAGCTGCAGGAGCGCATCGAACGACTGGAGCGCGAACGCGGCGAATAGACCCAGGCTAGGCGAGTCGTGGCGGAGCCGGGTGTGGCGCGGCGATGCAAGTCCAGGCATGTCCGGGCCCGGCGCGGCGTGGCGAGTCAAGGCGAGGGAGAAACGGCGAGACGCTCATGCTCTCGCCGTTTTTCATCTCCTCGCTGCCATGCGTTCCAGCAGGGTATCGATGGTCGGCTTCATATGTTCCTGAGCCACCCGTGACACCTCATAGCGCTGCACGGACTCCCGCAGCTTCACCGGGTCCACGTCCGCCCGCTGCTCGTATGCCTGCTCGAGCGCCCGCCACATCCCTGACACTGAGGGACGAATCCACCACCCTCTGTGCACGCCGTTCCAGAAGGGTTCGCCGTCGACCTGGATGCCGTCTGGGTTCAGTTCCTCCATGGACGAGCACCGGGTCGTGATCACCGGGACGCCGCTGGCCATCGCCTCGACGATAGGCAGGCCGAAACCCTCCCCGTACGTGGCCGCGAGGAGCACGTCGATGGCCCCGTACCAGTCGGCCAGGTCAGACGGCTGGATCAGTCCCGCACTGTACCGGTACTGATCCACGACCAAAATCCGGTCGGTGATCCCCAGGTTCTCGGCGAGGCATTCCAGGTCCTGCCCCCCGTCGCAATGCACCGCCGTATGCAGCGACAGGAGCACGTCGTCGTGGTTGGCGGCGAGTTTGGCGAACGCCAGCATCATCTCCGCCGGCGCCTTGCGGATGGCGTCGTTGTTGGCGGCGTTCACCCCCACGACGAACACGGACGGGTCAATCCCCGTCGCCTGGCGCACTGCCACCTTGTCCTCAGGGATCTTCCACACGTCAAAGTCCAGGCCGTGGGGCACGTAGAGACTGTTCGTGAACCCGGCCTCCCGGAACCGCGCCAGCCCGAACTTCGACATCGCGACGAGATGGGCGCCGTTCGCCTCCACCACGCCACGGTCCGCCGTGCTCATCGGCCGGCAGTCCGACGGCAGCCAGTGCGCCAGGGGCAGTTCCCGCAGCAGGGCCGGGTCCGTCACCCACACATCCCCCAGCGTCATCACCAGGTCGGGGTTCAGGTGCTTCGCATGCTGATGCAGCGAAGGTGAGCTGTACTGGCCGCCGAAGCCGGGCAGGACCGGGATGCCGTCCCACGAGGTCGGGCTCCCGTTCAGCCCCCAGAATGTGCTGACCAGGACCTCATGCCCCATCTCCTGGAGCTTCTTCGCCCAGATTGCCGTCTGCGTCCCGTAACCGCATTAAACTGGGCGACCACGGGGCGCAACTGTGCCACAGGATCGTACTCATCAGGCATCACCTCCCTCAGCGGGGAGGCGCGGCACGGCACAAGCCATTCGCGGCCCCTTCTTCGTCGCTGCTAATTTTTGGCGTCCAGCTTCGCTACCTGCTCGCCCGCTTCCGCCCGTGCCGCCTTGATCACCGGCAGCCAGAACAGTTCCTCACGGGTCAGCTCATCCACCTGCCGCGGCGTCCAGCCCCGCTCCTCCGCGAACCGGTCATACAAGAACATGTGCGCCGGCATGCCTTCAGGAAGCGGGAACGCAGGCTTGTCGCGCGGCCGGAGATGACGGTCGATCAGGTACCGTCTGAGCTGGTAGACGGCTGTTTTGGGTCCGGCTGGTCATCATCGCTCTTGACGAGATCCAGCAGGGGCTTCATCCCGGCCCTGAACTTCTTCAGGTCGGGTCCGGAGAAGTCCGACAGCACCGACTCCATCGCCTGCACAGAGCCGGGCAGCGGGACCTGGAACGACCATCCGGTGACCACCCGGTGCGCCAGGGCGATCAGCTGGTCGTCCTCGAGCCCCTGGAACGACATCTCGGATGGCCGGCCGTCTTCGCCGAGGGGGACTTTGGAGGCTTTGCGGACGGCGAAGATGTCGCCGCCTTTGATCTCCTCGCGAACCTCAATGTATTGCTCATTCGCAAGCTCAATGCGCATTCGCGCCTTCCTTCTGCTTATCAGGACACGTTCTGGAGCGCCTGCCCGTACCAGCGGGCCCCGTCGTAGGTTTCCAGCTTGTAGACATCCACGGCGCCAGCCCCGGTGCTCATCACGGGCGCCGTCCCGCCGGCCCAGTAGACGGCCGGGCTGCTCGTGGTGGGGCTTCCCGCGTGCGGCCAGGTGACCGTGTACGGGCCTCCGGATGCGGCCTGGGTGATGATGACCGTCTTGCGCTGCGGCATGCTAGGCGGGCTGCCGGCCGCGTTCAGGTTGACGGTGATGCTCGCGCTCAGCGTCGCCCGGAAGAAATCCCCGGAGTTGACGTTCAGGTTCCCCGTTGCCCCGTTAAGGCCAGCCTGGGAGTACAGCAGGCCGCCGAGCGTCACCGGCAGCGCGATATTCCCCGAGTTCAGGTTGTTGTCCCCGGCGATGAAACCCATGTACCAGAACGTGCCCTGGCTGCTGTTAGCAGGGGCGTTCGTGGGAGTGAACGTGGCGCCGCCCAGCCCGAAGTCCATGACCCCGTAGCAGCCGACAACCATGTTGTTCGACGCCGCGCCGATGAGGATCGTCCCCGGCTGGTTAGCTCCGGCGGTGGTCTCCGCTGCGATGTCGAGGCGGCTGCGCAGGATACGGGAGTACGTCCCCGACGCCGTGTTCCCGTTCGGTATCGTCCCCGTGACCGTGAGCACGTAACTGGACTGGGCCGAGGCGGACCCGACGAAGTTACCCCGGATCGTCAGCGACCCGTGGTAGAGCAGTGCCCCGTTCTGGAAGATGACGCCGTTCTGGTTCGCCGCAGCCCTGACCCAGACGGTCAGGTCGCTGTACCCGAAGCTGTTCGTGCTGGAGACCACGGTCAGCGTGCCCGACGCCCCGGACGGGGCGGTCCCGGTGTAGGCGCAGGTGAGGGTGGTACCGGACACGCTGGTCACGGTCAGGGTGCTGACGCTCGCCGTCTGCGGGGTGGTGAGACCGGCGGACCCGAGCAGCAGCTGCCCGGCTTGCAGCGGGACCGTCGTGCCGGGGATGTTCCAGCCGCCCGCGTTCGTGAACGTGGCCACGCCGCCCGACGCGGAAACCAGGGTGGTGCCCGTGTAGGCGGCGGGGTTGGTCACGTCGAACACGACGTGGTTAGCGCAGTTCGCGGCGTAGACCGACCCGTGTATCTTCTCGGTCCACCAGATCGTGTTATCGAAATGGGTGCCGATAGACCCGGTGCCGGTGAAATTCTGCACCGCGACATCAAGGTCGTACTGCTCGCCGTCGCCGATATGCAGCCCGCATGATCCGGCTCCGGCGCTGGTCCCGTCGATGGTGAGGCCCTTGACGCCGCCGCCGCGGTACTGGTTGGTGCTGCTGTTGCTGCTGTTCCAGTACGGGTTGAACATGCGGATGCAGTCACCCGTGCCGGTGAAGCTGACCTGGGTTGCCCACCGGCCGTCACCGGCGATATAGGTCGGGGTGACGTTGTTAGTCAGCGTCGAGGACACCTTGTACGTGCCTGCTGGCAGGTAGATGACGCCACCCGCGGCCGGGACAGCGTTCAGCGCGTCCTGGATCGCCGTCGTTGAGTCGGCCGCCCCGGTCGGGTCTGCGCCGAACATGGTGACCACGTTCAGCCAGTCCACGGCGAACAGTTGCTGCAGCGCCCCAGCCGACGTGACCTGGTAGATAGTGAACCCGGCCGAGTGGGCTACCGGCGTCGTCCCCTCCGCGCCCCTGGTCACGGTCCAGGTCGTTCCGGAAATGTTGCTGACGAGGATGATCTCGGAATTCGCCGCGATATCCGCCACGTGCATCTGGGTCGGCGGGGTCGCTGAACTGGACACTGCCGGGAAGGTCGACGACGAGGCGACTGTCCACGTCTCCGTGGTGCCGGACGCCGGCGCGCTGGTCCCGCCCGAGTTGACAACGGTCTGAGGCAGGTTAGCGAACAGTTCGACGGCTACACGATCACCCCCCGCCTACACCCCCGCAGGAACCCCGGCCGCCAGCAATCTGGCCACCCTTCGCCGCCTCGATCGCCACCCGCACCTCCGCCAGGGAAGGCTGCGGCGGCGCGACAGGAGGCAGGACCGACTCGTGCCGGAACCACCCCGGCGCCACCCCGGCAGGGTCGGCCTGCACGGGAACGTACGGCTCCGGGACCACCCCGGGCCCGATAGCCGCCCGCGCCTCCGCGAGCGACCGCTGCGGCGCCACCGCCACCGCCGGGGCGGCATGCTGGAACCGGGCACCGCCAAGGACCGCGGCCTCCCGCTGCAGCGGGACGTACGGCGGCGGCACGAACCCGGGCCCTGCCGCCGCCCGCGCCTCCCTCAGCGTCAGCACGCCGGATGCCACCGCAGGCGGCAGGGGCCGGGGCCGGAACACGATCAGGTCCCGCACCGTGGACGGGTTCCACCTGCCGTCCGGCGGCGGGACCGTCAGCCCGGCCCTGGAGTTCACTGCCTGCATCAGGTAGGAGTTCCCGGGGACCGCGACGAGGACGACCTGGGTGGTGACGTCGAGGTAGTCCAGGTAGTACAGGACCATGTGGCCGTAGTACTTGTAGGTCGTGGCGGGGGGTTCGACAGCGATGAGGGCGGGCTGCCCCATGCCGGGGACGGACTGGCCGGGGACGGACGTGAAACGCGGGATCGTGCTCACAGGCACCCCCTAGCCCAGGGTAGCTACCGTGTGCCACTCTCAGTATGTGGCGGTGTTGTTGACCAGCGTGATCGTCCCCGGGCCGAGACCGCCGCTACCACCCGTATCCGTTGCGTTAGCGACGGCTTCATACGAGTTGCTGTACGAGATCAGCTGCCCGCTGTTGCCGATCTTGGACGTGACATTCGCGACCTGGCTCATCGTGAAAGTCAGCGTGAACGGCGTACCCGAATTCGGGATACCCGAGTTGGTCACCGTCACCGTCATCGGGGCCTGCGCGTTGAGCAGCATCAAGTCCAGCGGCATCTCGCTGTTCGCCGGGTTCCAGTCAACCTGCCCGTCCATCGTCAAAGGACCCCGGGCGATAATGTACGGCGTCTGGGTGCCCTGCACCGTCCAGTAAACCTGCGTGGCCCGCTTCGCCGACAGGGAGAAATTCCCGATCCCGTTGTACGTGTTCGACGACGTGATCGTGTACCCGCCGGCGACGACCGTGGTGTTCCAGTTCGGGATCGGCCGCGAGTTCGTCGTCACGTTCGTCACCGCGGTCCCGGCGACCTGCGATATCCACGAGTCGCCGCTCATCTTGATACCCAGGAGCTGCTCGGCGTTACCGGAGAAGTCCAGGCTCTTGAGCACCGCGGACGGGTACATGCGGGCCCCGTAGGTGTTCGTCGGCGCGGTCCCGTACGTGGCTGACGTGTAGACGTTCACGATGTTGGTCACGTCAGTGAACGTGTGCGTCGGCGGCTGCGCCCCGTAAGCACCCCCGTAGCCGAGCGGCGAGTTCAGCGCGGCGAACTTGTGCGTGAACGGGGTTCCCGCCGTCTGCACCGTCTGCGACGTCGGGTGGGTGAAACGCAGCGGGTAGGAGGTGAACCCGACGACGTTCGACGCGGCGGTCGCGGAGATGATGACGACCTCGGCGGTGGAGCCCGCCCCGATCTGGATCGTCGCCCCGGCCGTGTACTGGGCGGGAGGGGCCGCGCTCAGGGTCATGTTGGTGTTGCCGACCGGCAGGACGCCGCTCACCGTCGCGGGGTTGGCCAGCGACGACCCCACCGTAGACAGGTCCCCGAACACGTTGTCGAAGAAATACCCGTGGGAGTCGAGGAAGTTCGGTCCGCCGAAGGAGAACTGGGCCGACTCGACGCCGAGGGTCTTGTAAAACAAGTCCGTCATGCTGCCGCGGATCGCCTTGTCGTCTAGGAACTTAGGCATGTCCTGCGGCGAATAGTCCGCCTGGTCCATCGGATGCGTGATCACGGGCACAAGCGGCGTCCCCACGGTCAGCTCACGGGCAATGCCCAGCCACCTGAGAACCTCAGGATATATATTGGGTCCCCCTAGGGATGACATTTCAGTTCCCCTTTCCCAATAGAATCCTTAGCGTCACACGCCGCCTTTCTTTGGCCCAGAAGAAGCCAAATACTGGTATGATGAGCAGGTGATGCAAGAACTCTGGAAGCCCGTGAACTTCGGGACGAACTACCAGGTCAGCAGCAAAGGCCGCGTCCGGAACCTTAAGACGGGCAAGGTCCTCGCCGGGCACATCAATGAAGACGGGTACGCCGTCGTCTGCCTGTCGGCAGGCACCCGGCACTGGAATGTCAGGGTGCACACTCTCGTCATGTTGGCGTTTGCCGGCCCGCGTCCCGATGGTAAGCAGGTGCGCCATCTGGACGGCGATCCGGCCAACAACCAGTGGGCACCCGGCAACGAGGCCGAGACCACGGCGGCCGGCGGAAACCTGATCTATGGCACGCCGAAAGAGAACTGCGAGGACCGGGACGAGGTTCACGGCCGGAACGGGCACGCGAACAAGACTCACTGCGGCACCTGCGGCGAACCGTACGACGAGAAAAACACCTACATCGACAAGGTGGGCGCACGGTGCTGCCGGAACTGCGTCCGGGCATCCAATCGTCGCTGGGAAGAAAGAAACCCAGGCCGGCGTGCCGAACTGAAGCGACAGGGACGGGCGCGGGCGCGCGAGGAACGTTCGGCCGTGTGGCTGACCACGGGTGAGGCTGCGGACCTGCTCGGATGCTCAACTGAGACGATCCGCCGCTGGTGCAGGCAGGGCACCTTGCGGTCCGAACAGCCGAAGACATCACACCTGCGCGTCTACCGTTCCGACGTAGAAGCGCGGATGTCTCCGGCGGCCTAGTCCTAGCCGGAGCCCTCCGGCTCCTCCTCGGCCTTGGCAGCCGCGGGCGTTTCCTGCTCCTGCTCCTGCACCGCGACGAACCAGGGGAACGGCACCTCAGTCACCGTCCGCCCCGACGCAGGAGCAATGTCATACACCCCGCCCGGCCCCGCAACCAGAGTCGAACCGGTGCCCAGGTCCACGTAGTCAGTGAACGTGAGCGTCTCATGACCGGTGTAAGCGACCTTCACGGAGCCTCCTAAGCCCGGATCAACTCCCATACGCTGACCTGCAGCAATGCGTCGTACCTTAGCCAACGCTCATCGGCAGTGGACTCGACCCCGGTGCGGTACTTCATTGACTCACCCACGTTGTAGACGCTGGACGTGAGGCCTGTCGCCGGGTCGGTCAGTTCCGCAGGGTTCGGCCGGCTATACCGCAGCGCCATCATCACCGTGTCCACGATCGCCGGGAACACAGGGTCAGCCTGCCGGCCGTTGTTGCTGCTGAACCAGGTGACGTAAACGTCGAACTGGTGCAGCAGCCCTTTCGTGCCCGACGCGGTTCCGGGACCGGTGTTGCGGGGGATCGTGCCGCCGAGCTCGGATGAGCGGTTCTCGGTTCCGTCGCTGGGCCAGATGTAGATCGCCGGCACCTTGGCCTTGACCCTAGGGTCCGGAGGTGTCACGAACGCCTCAGCCGCCGGTACCCCATACGGCAGTTCTAGGCCGTCTAGCAGCGAGAGGAGGAACTGCTGGCAAACGACGAGGCCGATTCTGACCGCCCCCTGCCGTTAGCCTTAGAGCCGTGAGCAACTACGATCGTGAGGCACTGAGAGGCTTCGGGGAACGGGTCATCGTCGGCGCAGAGGTAGTCAACGGAACCGGCGACGTGATGCTGTTTGCGCGCCAGCATGACGGCGAGGACTCCCACTCGGTGATCCTGCATTTCACGCCGGATCAGGCGCTTGACTTCGCTCGGCTGCTGTCACAGCAGGCCCACGAGGCTATGCGGGCCAAGTGGAACGAAGCCAACATCCTCAGCGGCTAGGCACTCGCGCCGCCCCCCCTTGCCGCTAGCTGGCCTTCGCCGGTTTCGCTGCCTTGGCCGCCTTGGCTGCCTTACCTGAACCCGCGGAGCCGCCGCCTGGCTGCTCGATGACCTTAGAGGTGCGGGCCTTGCGGATCCACGCCCTGCGCCGCGAATGGCCAGCCCGCCTGCCCGCCATCAGCGGGCCCTGTTCAGGACGTGCCGGTAGGCGTGGCCCCGTTTCTTGCACGTCGCAGAGCAGTAGATGTGGGCGCGGTGCGCCGGGACGAACGTGTTCCGGCAGTTCGGCAGAGCGCACTTCACCGGCTCGCGTACCGGGGCCTGAGTGGCGGGCATGGTGCCTCCCGGGTTGAAGATCGGCAGCGAAGAGGAAAGGCGGGTAGCGTCTGCGCATGAGCGAACCGGACGTGGCCGCATGGACGCGGAAGCAGGTCAAGGCCGATCGTG
>Ga0318562_10001208_pt1 | contig 11602 bp, 7 predicted proteins | sample GRESIP066b5f18_FD_203688 | JGI IMG/M metagenome (GOLD analysis project Ga0318562, IMG submission 203688) | Tropical soil microbial communities from Luquillo Experimental Forest, Puerto Rico - GRE.SIPMG.066b5f18 | ecosystem: Environmental > Terrestrial > Soil > Tropical forest > Bulk soil...
TGCAGGCGCCCGCACCTACCAGCGTGATGCTGTGAACGTAGTTCTCAGTAACCAGGTGTGGTACCAGCGAACTGCGGGTATCCAGATGAGGCTAATTGTCGGTGGACGCTTGAAACGGAATCTGAACAGCATGAATGGACCGTTGATGCGGGGTGCGATCGGCTGCGCGATCGCCTGTGGTGCAGTTGTCGTCGGGCCGTCGATCGCCGGAATCGCGGTAGCGAATGCGGGTCTCCTCGGTGATGCTGGTCCCGATATAAACGTCCTTGGCGTGAGCGTCCTCGGCGGCGCTCCCAAATCAGGCAGCGCCACGGGACGGGGACAGAGCCTGCCCGCCGTGTCGACTGCGCCCAGTGCCCAAAGCGTCGTCATCCGGGCGAAACCGCCTGCGGTGCAGCCCGAACCGGAGACGTCTTCGGCCACCTTCGATTCCGTTGCCGCCGCGCCCGCGGCCGCAATCGCTGCCCCGATGGCCGAGTCGGTTCCCGCCACGCCTCAGCTGCCCGCCGCAGCCCCCTTCATCGCGCCCCTGCCTGCTGGTCCGGTCATCGACGGACCGGCGCCTCGGGCCGTTCCGGTCCCGTCGACTGTCGAGCCCGGTCCCGCACACGAACTGGCACCGGCTGATCGGTTCTCACCACCGACCAAGATTGCGGAATCGTTCCGCGTCGGGTACCCGGAGTACCTGCGATCGGCCACGATGAGCGACCTTCTCGTCGCCGCGGTGCCAGGAGTAGCGGGACTCGCCGGGTTCACTTTGGTCGGCGCATTTGCCGGATATCGCCAGGCCCGCGCTGTGCAGGCAGCCCTGTTGGCGCCGGTACCGACAAGGGTTCTGCTGTAACGGGTGCCCTCGGTGAGATTCGAACTCTATTTCAGGACCGGTTCGTAGTGCCCGAATCCCGCTGAGCTGCTGAAACTCGTCACTGTAGTTCACGGCAGTTATCTGTAACTGTGGGCAATTTGTGGGCACGACGTGGGCAGGGGCTCGGCCACTTCGGCCAGAATCCACGCGACGGCAAGGGCCACAAAATGGCAGAGCAGCGGCGTTCTCGGCAACGAAACGCGGCACCGCCCGCACGCAAGGACAGGGTGCGGGCGGTGCAGACCTGTTTATGGAGCGGCCGGCTGGTCCGCTGCATCGGCAGCGGTACCCTGCTTGGGCGGCGCGCCGTCATTGATAAAGTCGCCCGGACTCTTGTATGGGTCACCTTCGGGCCCAAACTGGCCGAAGATCTTAGCCATGGATGGAATATCCCTGTTGTCCTTCGTCGTGGCAAATGCCTTAACCCAATAACCTGGGGGGCGGCCCAAAATGTTTTCAGTTCCCGGCATGCCCGGGCTGTCGGGGCAACTGCACGGAATTTTGTCGGGATTGGGTATTTTGTCGGGATCGGGTCCTGCTCCTGCTACTCCGGCGAGCGGGATCGCCACAACTCCTGCCGCGACCAGAGCGACTAACGCCTTCTTGATCATATTCGTTAGTTCCTTCCATCCGGTGTCATCGCGGAACAGTTGCAACCAGGTGGGCCGCGTTTCCGCGACGGAAATCGTCGCCCGCGCACGGTGGCAAGAGCGCAGTAGCGCTCCACTGCAATCACGCGCAATCTAGGCGCGGTACTACGTAGACGGCCGGGTCCGGCCTCGCGAGTTTCCGCGCGATAGCGTCCTCGTCACCGCGTGAACAACAAATTCGCGGAGCCGCTGGGCGGCGGATGCCTCGTGATGGGTGCGTAGGCAGCGATTGCTCCGGGCGAGGTGCGGTCGCGTACCCTAACGTTGCTTCTTCGTAAAGCCCGAGTGATGGAATTGGCAGACATGCCGGACTCAAAATCCGGTGGTGGTGACACCGTGTGGGTTCGAGTCCCACCTCGGGTACTCGCGAGCGTGGGCATCGCGGCGGAGCGCTTCATGGGCCACGCCAAGGTCACCACGACGCTCGGCATCAGGCGCAAACCTGTGCGTCGACCACTTCACGGACACGAGCCGGGCGTTTTGGGCGGATGGAGGCTGGCCGATGCACGCGGGAAATGTCGTGCCGCTGGGGGTTAGACCGGCTCGACTAGCTTTTTCCCGTCAACCGCGCGCTCGCCTTCCTTGGTGATGAAGACTCGTTGGCCGGAATCTTGAACCTGATGGCGTTCATCCAGCCGCCCCATGGCGGTGTTGAAGTTCCTGCGCTGAGCCGACATAGCCGATTCTGCTTCGCCAACGATCCAACCCAGCAGCTCGTCGCGCGTGGCTCCTTCAGCGCCCTTCCAATACAACAGGATCAAGATATGTTGTGTAACAGGAACGGATTCCGATCATCGGCCGGTGCCACCGGCCGAACCCATACGGGTGCTAGTGCGGCGAATCGTCGCGCCAGGTAAAGCTGTTCACGTATTTGCCCATGTCCAGCGCCAGTTGCATGTTCACTCCCGACGGATGTCCGCTGCCGAAGTCGGGCCTGTATTCGTGGTAGGGACCGATCGCGGCGGCGACCAAGGCGTAGTTGTTCTTGACCGCGACCATGACGAGGAGCCGAAGTCGCGTGAACGTGCCTGAGGCGTCCTGCGGGTATTCGTCCTTCACCACCCCGTACCCCGGCTGATAGCCAACCATGGCGTTGGGAATCTCGTAATCCGTTGTGGCGTCTGGATAATGCTCGCCGACCATGGCCTCGGCGATCTGCTTTGGTGTGCGGTTGCCCGCGGGCTTTCCGAAAAACTCCATTGTGCCGGTGTCACCGGCTATCAAGTTCATTTCCACTCCGTTGGGGTCCTGCTTCACCTTGTATGCCGTGCCTTCGCGCGGATATTGGACCGAGAATCTACCGTCACTGGATTTGAACCATGGATTGGCAGCGACGGGTTGGCCGATCGGAGGCTGTCCGCAATCGGGTGGGCACACGTAGCGGGCGCTGACCGGCGTGGCGAGGACGGAAATAGTGACAGCCGCCGCGGCCGCGACTGCCGCACCCGCACCCAACGCTGTCAGTAGTCGGGTATGGGTGGTGTGCTGGACGGGAACCGCTGCATAGGAACCGGGCGGCACGGCGTAACCCGGCCGTAGGGCGGGAACGCCGGCATCTTCTGCGGTGCGACGGGTGACCCGCGCAGTTCGCGATGCCGCACGGGTCGCGACCCCGCAGTTGGGGCAGAACGCGCTATCCGGAACGACGTGGTCGCAGTGCGGACACAGTACTTTTGCCCCTGGATTCGTCTCGTCGTGCGCTTCGTGCAGCAGCGCTGCCTGCACACCAATTCTCAAGGCCAGCAGTGCAAAACCCGCAACCAGCATATGCAACCCGAAATGGACGCCATACGTGAGCGAGACTAGCTCGGTGCGCCCGAGCGCAACGCAAAGGCCCAGCACCACGGTGAAACTCCAAACAAGCAGCACGACCTTCGGCCGACGGTCCATACCCGCGGGCCGAGTGAACCACACCGCAACGCCTACTAAGCCGCCCGCCGCGGCGGCGGTCAACGGCATCGCCAACCCTTGGATGCCCGCCTCGGCGAGCAGTCCGGCAACTGGTCGGTGACGCGCCGTTATCCCCGTTGCGAATTGGGGAGCCAACCGAGTCAGCGTCGCCGCGGCGACGAATCCGATCGCACCCAGTGCGCCGATTACGAACCCGTCCAACGACTCTCGCGTCGCGGGCCGGAGCAGCCGCACCACCAATGCGGGGAGGACCATCAGGATCGCACTGCCCGCCGGGACGACCAACCCGTTGACAATGGAGTTCCCCGCGGAGGTTCCGTTGCTGAGCGCGACATTGTAGGAACCAGCGACAACGGCGCCCGTCAGCAGCGCCCACCCGATGCCTAGTCCGACACCCAGCACCACAGTCAGTACAAGAGAGCTGGCCGGCAGGTCGTCGTCGATGTCGGACTCGTGAAGATAGAAAACGAACAGTATGGGAAACCCAAGCGCGCTGACGGTGATCAACGGTGCTTGCCATCGGAGTACCGCCAAGGCGATCAGCGCCAGAAACAGCACCCACAGGGCCACGCGGAACGGTGTGCGCGAACCGTGCGGCAGGTGTGGAAACAGCGAGCTGGCCACGGACAGCTCGAGCACCTGCTCGCCTGGGGCCGCTGCGTATGCCCCAGGGCGCAGCACGCCGCGCCCATCCCCGCGGTCAGGCGACAGTTGCGCGCCGCAGGTTCCGCAGAACGCGCCTGCAGGGACGTCGGTGTCGCAGACGGCACAGTGCATCGTCGGTACTGCGTCGGGCGGCGAGGGCGGGGCGGTCATCGGGGAGCGACGCCCTTCTGGATGTCCAACAAGTCGCGGACCAAGTAGTCGAGGTTGGGGCTGCCGAGGCCGGTCACCACGTCGTACCCGGGCTGTGACAGATCGACGGCGTCGCCGCCCAGGATGATGCCATGGAACGCGGGTCGGTTCGCGCCCGCCGCAACCCGATAGAGCAGCGGGTTGATATTGCCCAGCGGATGTCCGCCATTCGCGACCAGGTATTGATTCATCAGAACCGTGAGTGCAGCCCAGATCGGGGCCGCTTGGGACGTGCCTGCACCGACCAGGCCCTGCTGCCCGAAGACAATACGAACCCCCGTGGACGGATCCGCGACCGCAGAGACATCGGGCGCCAGGCGGCGGTGGTCGATGTCCCGCTCCATCGACAGGCTCTCCTGCCATGCGGGCCGGTCGAACAGCTTCGACACCCCACCGCTGGTGCCTTGGGACAACGGCGAGTCCACCCAGGCGTCCTCACCGAGCCAGCGTCCTTGCTCATCGGTCGACAGCGTGGTGCCACCGACGGAGACCATCGCGGGCAGCGACGAAACGGCATCGAGGCCGATGTCATCGGGGCCAGGCGGTGACGACCACTCGTCGCCGCCCTTGCACTCAAGGCCTCCCGTGTCCCCGCTCGCATCGAACGCCGACGTCCCGTGTTCTTGCGCGGTGGCCAGCGCGGCCTCGACGGGGGCCAGGTCGGCGGCCCTGATCAGCGCGTCGCATCCCCACCCGATCGACAGGCTCCACACCGCACCGGGGAACTGCCGGTCCACCGACTCGAACAATCGGCCGATCTTCTCGTAGGTACCGTCACCTTCGACGGTCGGCCGGGCGTTGACGACCACTTTCTGCGCATCGGGTGCAATCGCGTGCGCCACTTCGAGATCCATCACCGTCTCGGCACCGGATGGGCCTGGCTGACCCCCGACCAACACGGGTGTGAATCTCGGCAACCCGGACGAGTCGGCGAACGTGTCGAGGTCCCCCTGGTCGTAGCCACTGAATTCGAAGAACACGATCGTGGCGCCCTTGCCCGTGAAGCCCGCGGCGGCCAACGGATTGGCGTTGTACGCCTCGAGCAACGCGGTTGGGCTCAGTCCCTGGTTCGGCACGTCCAGCGGCAGGAATCCGGGTCTCGCCTCATGGTGCGGGGTATAGCCGAGGATTCGGCCCAGCTCGGTGACGACGCCGCGAAGTGGCTCGGGCACCGACGGCTGCCGCGGCGACGCGTAGAACACCTGCCCTTTGCGCCCACGGTAGTCATTCACCGGCACGTCGAAGGCGGTCGCCACGTCCTGTGCGGCACCTTCGACGATGGCCCATTCGTCGCCCGGTCGCCACCGCACCCCGATGCCGTGTGCGCTTGCCCATTCGATCAATGTCTGCGGGCGAGCAGCGTGAGGCAGTGTGACAGTGAGCTGCGCACTGTCGTCGCGGGATGGGCCGAGATCCGTTGAACTGGCGAGTAATAACGCCAGGGGACCCCCGATCACCGCGCGGTTGTCGGAAACCGCCACGGCCCGTATGCCCGTGGCGAGTACAAGCACCCCCGCCACGAGGATCGCCAGCGGGCGCCAACGCGCCCTCAATCGCTTCATCGACGGTGCGGCGCGCCCTTACCCACCTCAAGGCATCGCCAGCCTTCAGCTAGACCGATCGCGTCGAGATGACGAAACGTAGACGGATCGTTGAACTCCTCAATCAGTCTCAACGGCGTAAGTTCGTCGCCCGCTTCGTGGTCGCTCCAGAAATAGTCACCGCGCCGCGTGTCGTCTTCAGGCAATCCACCCTCCCCCACACCTACACGGCGGCAAGACGTTCGGCCCGATTCGTGGACCCGTTGCTTGGCTAAGCTATCGCCCGAATCTGCGGGCGTCATCCGTTTCGACGAGCGAGACCGATTAGAGCCAACGCCGCGTTGTCGCAGGTTGGAGGTGTGGCGCAGAGGTGTGGCGCGCCAAGCCGGGGTACGGGCGCGTATAGGGCAATCGAACGATCCGACAACCGGCCCTATATGCCCTGGTCACAGTGGAGCCGATGACGCGGGCGACGGCAATCGAACCCGCGTAGCTATTCGACTTTGTGCTTGTCCTGTCGGGCTCGCCCTCGCCTACCTGGGAATGGACGCACCCCGCTGATGCATACGGCTGACAGCGTTAGCGCAGGTCAGCATCAACAGACTAGGTTGCGAGACCTTTTTGGTGTTCCGAGTTTTACCGCAGGTCAGCGCTGTCTTCTCGTGCATACGATTTGCATACGACACGCCGGTACGGACACAATACGCCCAGGTCAGGGGACCGGCAGACTGGGCTTTGAGTCCAGTTCCTCTGCCAGTTGGGATACGAGGGCACATGTCGCGGCTTCCCACCACAGAGGATCCCCCGAGGTCGCTGACTTGGCCCGGGACAGCCACAATGGCACCATGACCGGCTCAACGACTGGCGAAGCCACACCGCACCGTGTTCTTGTCGCAGAGGATGAAGCACTCATCCGCCTCGACCTGGCAGAGATGTTGCGTGAAGAGGGCTATGAGGTGGTCGGCGAGGCTGGGGACGGGCAGGAAGCCGTCGAGCTGGCGGAGAGCCTCAACCCCGACTTGGTGATCATGGACGTCAAGATGCCGCGCCGTGACGGCATCGACGCGGCCTCGGAGATCGCAAGCAAGCGCATCGCCCCGATCGTGGTACTCACCGCCTTCAGCCAACGCGAACTCGTCGAACGGGCCCGCGACGCGGGCGCCATGGCCTACCTGGTCAAACCGTTCTCTATCACCGACCTGATTCCCGCCATCGAACTGGCGGTCAGCCGCTTCAGCGAGATCAGCGCCCTGGAAAACGAGGTGGCGTCGCTGTCGGACCGGCTGGAAACGCGCAAGCTCGTCGAACGCGCGAAGGGTTTGCTCCAAAGCAAGCACCAGATGACCGAACCCGAGGCGTTCAAGTGGATTCAGCGTGCGGCGATGGATCGCCGGACGACCATGAAGCGCGTCGCCGAGGTTGTGCTGGAAACCCTCGATGCTTCCGAAGACGCCGCGCCGACGAGCTAGCAATACACGGAAAACGCGCACTACGGCCATGCGTTGGCTATGTTCTACCCGAAGCGTCAGCGCCCTGGCGGATCGAAGCCGGATCGTCGATGCCGAGTAAAACATTGACCCGGAGGTGAAACGTGCGCGGTCGCGTGGCACGGAGTGCAGTCGCACTCGGTAGCGCAGGACTGGTGGTACTCAGCTTGGCGGGATGCCAGCAGAAGAAGCCCGCTGAGGAGGCAGCTCAGACCAACCTGAAGATTGTCGAGCAGGTCCAGATCGACGAGAACGGTACTGAGGTCAAGGCGACGGAAGGCGCTGCGCCTGCCGATCCTGCGGGCGACGGCAAGGCCAACTGCCCGCCGGTGTCGATCGCGATGGCAGGCGCGCTGAACGGCCCGGACGCCGCGCTCGGCATCAACATCAAGAACGGCGTGCAGCTGGCGATCGACAAGCACAACGCCGCCAATCCCGGCTGCCAGGTTCAGCTGAAGCCGTTCGACACCGAGGGTGATCCGCAGAAGGCGACGGCGATCGCACCACAGATCGTCGACGACCAGTACACCATCGGCCTCGTCGGCCCAGCGTTCTCCGGTGAGACGAAGGCGACCGGTGGTGTCTTCAACCAGGCGGGTCTGGTCGCCACCACGGCGTCGGCGACGAACCCGACGCTCAGCCAGAACGGCTGGCGGACGTTCTTCCGCGGCCTGGCCAACGACGCCGTGCAGGGACCGTCGGTCGCCAACTACATGAAGAACGGGCTTGGCTACAAGAAGGTTTGCGTCATCGACGACAGCACGGACTACGGTCTCGGCCTCGCTACCGCGGTCCGCGACACGCTGGGCCCGGTGGCCGATTCGGGCTGCAACATCTCGGTGAAGAAGGGCGATAAGGACTTCTCCGCTGCGGTGACCCAGGTCAAGGGCGTGAGCCCGGATGCCGTGTTCTACGGCGGCTACTACTCGGAGGCCGCGCCGCTGGTCCAGCAGCTGAAGGATGGTGGCTTCAGCGGCACCTTCGTCAGCGCTGACGGCACGAAGGACCCCGAATTCGTCAAGCAGGCCGGTGAAGCATCGAAGGATGCGATCCTGTCCTGCCCGTGCGGCCCGGCCACCGGATCGTTCGCCGACGAGTACAAGAAGAAGTTCAACACCGATGCCGGCACCTACAGTGCCGAAGGTTATGACCTCGGCACCATCCTGGTGAAGGGCATCGACTCGGGCGCCATCACCCGGCCCGCGCTGCTGGACTTCGTGAAGAACTACAACGGGCAGGGCATCGCCCGTAAGTACCAGTGGACTCCGACCGGTGAGCTGACCACCAACCTGATCTGGATCTTCAAGGTCCAATAGTCCTGCTGCGAGGCGCGTCCGAGACCTGAAGGCTCGGACGCGTTTCGCTTCAGACAGCCTGCGCGAGGAGCCCGCCACCGGATGATTCACGAGTGCGTCGACCAGTACGCCTGCCTAGCCGCCAACATCAATTTCAATCTGGAAAACCTGCGACACGGTTTCTGGCAGTTAACGATCGACGGTCTCGCGTGGGGCGCCATCTACGCACTGGTGGCGGTTGGTTACACGCTGGTGTTCGGTGTTCTGCGGCTGATCAACTTCGCGCACTCCGAGATTTTCATGCTCGGCATGTTCGGCAGCTATTTCGCTCTCAACATCATTCTGGGCTTCACGCCGAGCGGTAACGCCTACAACAACGGCGTCCTGCTGACCCTGGTGTATCTGGGCATCGCGATGCTGTTCGCGATGCTCGTGTCGGGCTCGGCGGCGGTGGGGCTCGAGTTCATCGCCTACCGTCCGCTGCGAAGACGCGGCGCGCGATCGCTGACCTTCCTGATCACCGCGATCGGCATGTCGTTCGTGCTGCAGGAGTTCGTGCACTTCGTGCTGCCGAAGATTCTCAACGGCTACGGCGGCAGCAACGCGCAGCAGCCGATCATCCTCGTGCAGCCCAAGACGCAGTTCCACATCTTCAGTGGCGCGGTCTCCAACATCACGATTGTCATCATCTCTGCGGCGCTGGTGCTTGCGGTGCTCACCGACCTGGCGATCAACCGGACGAAGTTCGGTCGCGGCATCAGGGCCGTCGCGCAGGATCCCACCACCGCCACGCTGATGGGTGTGTCGCGAGAGCGCATCATCATGACGACGTTCCTGATCGGCGGCCTGCTCGCCGGCGCCGCGGCTCTGCTGTACACGCTCAAGGTGCCGCAGGGAATCATTTACTCCGGCGGATTCCTGTTGGGTATCAAGGCGTTCTCGGCGGCCGTGCTCGGCGGCATAGGCAACCTGCGCGGAGCTCTGCTCGGCGGTCTGCTGTTGGGCATCATGGAGAACTACGGCCAAGCTGTGTTCGGCACCCAATGGCGCGACGTCATCGCTTTTGTCCTCCTCGTTCTGGTGCTGCTGTTCCGGCCGACCGGGATACTCGGTGAAAGCCTCGGGAAGGCACGCGCATGAGCGAAGCTTGCGAGCGAATGATGCAACCTGAGTGCGGCGACCGAGCCTGCGAGGTGGCCGCATGAGCTCAAGCGAGAAGCCCCAGGCGAACGGCGTATCGAAGCGGACACGCAACCTGCTGGCGCCGGGGGACGGCCTGCGGCAGTGGTGGGACGGCCTGTCCCGCGTGCAGAAGTGGGGTTTCGGTGTCCTGCTGTTCGGCGCATTGGCTCTGCTGCCGCTCCACACGCCGCCGTTCCTTGACACTCCGGGGATCAGCTTCGGCGGCACCATGGCGCAGTTCGGCATGGTCGCGATCATCGCGATCGGGCTCAACGTCGTGGTCGGCCAGGCCGGCCTGCTCGACCTCGGCTACGTCGGCTTCTACGCCGTCGGCGCGTACACGGTCGCGTTGCTCACCAGCCCCGACAGCCCGTGGAACAAAGTCGGCCCGAACGGTTTCTTGAGCACGCCGTGGGCCTGGCTGTCGTGCGTGCCTATCGCCATGTGCATTACGGCGATTGCCGGCCTCATCCTCGGCATCCCGACGCTGCGGTTGCGAGGGGACTACCTGGCGATCGTCACGCTCGGGTTCGGCGAGATCATCCGGCTGATGGCCGATAACCTGGCCGACATCACCAACGGGCCGCGGGGTCTCAACCAGGTCGCGTTCCCGCGGGTGGGGGAGAGCGACAAGCTACCCGAGGGAGTTTTCTCGAGCGCGAACTCCACAGGCCATGCGAACTACGGCACGTGGTGGTTCTGGCTCGGCCTGATCCTGATCGTCATCATCCTTCTCCTCGTCGGCAACCTTGAGCGCAGCCGGGTCGGCCGCGCGTGGATCTCGATCCGCGAGGACGAGGACGCCGCAGAAGTGATGGGCGTCAACACCTTCCGGTTCAAACTGTGGGCGTTCGTGATCGGCGCCGCGATCGGAGGACTGTCCGGTGCCCTCTATGCAGGGCAGGTGCAGTACGTGGCGCCGCCGACGTTCAACATCATCAACTCGATGCTGTTCCTGTGCGCCGTCGTGCTCGGCGGCCAGGGCAACAAGCTGGGCGTGATCTTCGGCGCGTTCATCATCGTCTACCTGCCGAACCGCCTGCTGGGTGTGGAGTTCCTCGGTATCAACCTGGGCGACTTGAAGTATCTGTTCTTCGGGCTCGCGCTTGTCGTGCTGATGATCTTCCGCCCCGAAGGCCTCTTCCCTGCCCGTGCGCAACTGCTGGCCTACAGCAAGGCCGCGCGAGATCTGTTGAGATCCACGCCTGCCGAGAAGGAGCAGGCGGCATGACAACGCCGTTGTCGGGAGCGGACGAGTCTGTCGAGGAACTCGCAGGTGTGCACCGCGAGATCCACGCCGCCGAGGGCGAAATCCTCTTGGAGACAAAGGAACTGACCGTCAAGTTCGGCGGCTTGACGGCGCTGGACTCAGTGACGTTCGACATCCGCCGCGGCGAGATCCTCGGCATGATCGGGCCCAACGGCGCGGGCAAGACCACCTGCTTCAACGCGATCACCGGCGTCTACCGGCCGAGTTCCGGTTCGGTGATCTTCGACGGCGCCCCACTCGGCCGCATCAAGCGGCACCAGATCACCCGAAAGGGCATCGCCCGCACGTTCCAGAACATCCGGTTGTTCGGCGAAATGACCGCGCTCGAGAACGTCATGGTCGGCACCGACGCCCGCCACCACACCTCGGTCCCTGGTGCACTCATGCGCACACCGCGGCACCGACGCGAGGAGAAGTCCGCGATCGAACGCGCCGCTGCGCTTCTGCATTTCGTCGGCATCGCCAACCGCGGCGAGGAGAAGGCGAGGAACCTGCCCTACGGCGACCAGCGGCGCCTCGAGATCGCCCGCGCGTTGGCCACCGAGC
>Ga0318562_10001211_pt1 | contig 11581 bp, 13 predicted proteins | sample GRESIP066b5f18_FD_203688 | JGI IMG/M metagenome (GOLD analysis project Ga0318562, IMG submission 203688) | Tropical soil microbial communities from Luquillo Experimental Forest, Puerto Rico - GRE.SIPMG.066b5f18 | ecosystem: Environmental > Terrestrial > Soil > Tropical forest > Bulk soil...
CGGTGCCACCGCCCGGCGGCGCGCCCACCAGGATGCGCACCGGTTTCGTCGGATAACTCTGCGCGTTCGCGGGCGCGGCGGCAGCGAGAGCAGCGAGCATCACGAGGACGCAACGAACCGCGATCGAGCGCATACGGACTCCAGCAAAATCCAGGCTCGCGGAGGGTAGACGCGATCGCGCCCCGGAGCAAGAGGTGCGGTCGGTCGCGCCGATGGTTTCAGAGCCGCAGCGTCGCGGTAAGGCGCCCGGGATTGAGAAGCAGACCCAGCGCGGCACCGATGTCCGGCACGGCAACCCGGGCAGCAAGCAGCGTTTCGACCGCGGCGCCCTCGCCCTGGATGACAGCGATGCCCAACCCGGCTGCCGCGAGCATCAAGCGGTCGTTCCGTCCGTTCCCGATGCATACGCACTCGGAGGGGCCAAGCCGTTCGACGTATCGCAGCTTCGCCGAATCCTGATCGCCGGGAGGAAGGATCGTCGTTGCGCACGGCACAGCTGCCATTGCTTCCTTCACCCGACCGAACGTGTCGGCGGTCACGACGTGTATATCGAGCGCGGCGGCGAGCGTCTGCAGCGCTTCGGCCACTCCCGCGATCAAAACGCCGTCGACGGCCAGGGTGCCGTTGAAATCCGCCACGAGGTACGCTAGGCGCAGCGATGGCGCTCCGGGAACGGCAATTTCAAGCATGCGGATCCTTCGCGCGCACGACGGTGACTGCGCATGCAGCGTGAGCAATCACCTGGCGAGCAACCGACCCCAGCAACCAGCGAGCGAACAACGTATGTCCGCGACGGCCGACGACGATGTGATCGGCATGGCGCCGCTCGGCGCAAAGCAATATCTGCTCGGCCGGGTGGCCGACGACGATTTCAAAGGTTGTCTTTGGATCGCCTTCGCCCAGTCGGGCCTGCAGCGGCTTCAGCAGACGCGCGCAGTGGCGCTCCCCCTGCTCGATCAACTCCTCGGTCTCGACCTCGGTTCCGAACTCCGGGGGGCGCGCAACCGAGAGAATGTGGAGCTCTGCTCTGTAGCGGCGCGCGAGATCGACGGCGAAATTGCAGGCGTCGATTGCGGCTAGCGAGCCGTCATAGCCCAACAGGACACGCGAGATCATGGTTTCCTCCGGATCGCTTCGTTCGGCGCAACGACCGCGGTCGCGTTCGCTTGTCCGCCTGTGCGCGACAAATCGCGCGGCAGGAAAAACGCACTGGCGATCATCGTCGGCACGACCGCGCTGCCGATCACCGCAGCGACGAGTAGCGAATACTGACTTCGGGCGACAATACCATGCGACAAGCCGAAGAGCGCCGCCTCGCCCCAGATTTCGGTCATCGCAGGCCTTTCGCGCTCGAGTGTTCCCCACCGATCATCCCAAATTCGACCGGACTCTTGGAGTAGAAGACGCTGACCTTCTCGGCGTTCAGCTTCGCGAGGATTCGATCAGCCTCTTCTGCTGTAACGGCCATCACCACTTCGAGCGGCTGGTCCGGGAAGTTGACGAGGTGCCTCCGGTGCAGATGTCGATGGTGGCCGAAGCCCTCGCTCGCGGCGATCAACGTCGCGCCGCCGATACCCATGCTTCGCGCCTCCTCGACGAGCCATTGCGCGAGCGACTTCCCGTGATGCCGATGATCCTGCTGCGTGAAGAAGGTCAATTGATACCCGACCATCACTCTAGGACGCTGCGGGTTCGCTTTCATCACGCGACCTCCTCGCCGGTCATGCCGAATTCGATCGGCGTCTTGATGTAGAAGAGCTCGACGTTTTCCGTCTTCAGTCGGGCGAATAAACGGTCGGCTTCCTCGATCGTCGCCGCCATGACGACTTCGACGGGCGCATCGGCGAGCTCGACGAAAAGAACCGAGTGAATCCGTCGGTGGCGGCCGAAACCTTCGCTCGCCGCAAAGAGCGTGGCCCCGCCGATGCCCATCGACCGAGCCTCTTCCACGAGCCAATGCGCGAGCGTCTTCCCAGCGTGGCCGCGGTCCTGACGGGTGAAGAATGTCAATTGGAAACCCTGCATGGAGGCCTCGCGGCGCGTCACGTCCCGTCGATCGCGGCGAATGGGGTCGCGCGACGCGGCGCAATGGGCGCGCGCGGGGCAAGGCGCTCAGCGGACGCGCTTGCGCTATCGGTGGTGGGTGTCTTCATGCGCCCGGTCCCGTAAGGCCACAATCCGGACAGGCGCGGCGATGTCCTACGCGACGTGACCCATTCCGGTTCGTGCGTAAGCGTCATCAACCGGACTTCGGCGGTGAACGGAGGAATGCCAACTCCTCGGGCGATTATCACTCCAATCCGGTCAACCGACAATCGGACCGCAATCCCGAAGCGGGGCTTCAGATCTCGATGCACACCTTGCCGAAGTGCCGGCCAGCTTTCAGGTACAGCAAAGCATCTCTGATCTCGGCGAGCGGGAACACGCGATCGATCACCGGTCGGATCTCTCTCGCGGCCATCGCCACGAGCATCTCGGCGAGGCGATCGCGGCTCCCCACCGTGATGCCGAGCATCCGAACGTGGCGCGTCACCACGGGACCAAGATTGAGCTCGGCGCGCCCGCCGGACAGAACGCCGATCAGCGCAATTGTGCCGCCGACGCGGACCGCGCGCAGCGATTGCGCGAGGCTCCGTGCTCCACCAACTTCGACGACGAGAGCGGCGCCGACACCAGCGGTCCGCTCGACTACCCGCCGGCCCCATTCGGCGACTTCGCGATAGTTGATGAGCTCGGCGGCGCCAAGCTTGGCGAGCCGCATGAGCTTCGCATCCGATGAGGACGTCGCGATGGCGCGCGCCCCGCACGCCACGGCGAATTGCAGCGCGAACAGCGAGACCCCGCCGCTGCCCTGGGTGACCACGACGTCTCCCGGCCTGGTTTCCGTCTCGCCGACCACCGCGCTCCACGCCGTGAGCGCCGCGCACGGAAGGCTCGCAGCCTCGGTCCACGTCAGGTAGTCCGGCACACGCATCACGCCAGAGGCGGGCAGTGCGCGATACTCACAGGCGACTCCGTCGAGCAGTCCTCCAAGACCGCTCTTCAACCTCTCGCCGGTTGCCCGCCCCGCATTCCAATTCTGAAAGAAGCAGCCGATGACGCGATCGCCCGGTTCGAATTCGCGCACGGCGTCGCCGACGCTCACGACCTCCCCCGCGCCGTCGCTGAGCACGATGAGATCACTGTGCTTCTGCTGCGACCCGTAGCCGCCTTCGATCGTCACGAGGTCGCGATAGTTGAGCGATGCCGCGCGCATCTGCACGAGCACGTCGCCCGGCCCGGCTTGGGGCTCGGCGATTTCCTTGACGCGAAGACCGTCGAGGCCGAGCGATTCGAGGACCGCGCCTCTCATCGCCTAGCTCGCGCTCGCCGGCGACGGCTGCGCTGACGACTGCGCCACCAGCTCACGAAGCTTGACCAGCGCGTGCAATGTCCGGTTGACCGGCGCGTCTACCCCGAGCTCGCTGCCTCGCGACGCTACGAACCCGTTCAGCGTATCGATCTCGGTCGCCTTGCCTCGTTGGATGTCCTGCGCAGTCGACGAGTACTGCTCCGGCATCGACGCGGCGAGCTTCCAGGTCGCTGCGACAAGGCCATCGGCGTCGAGGACTGTTCCAGCTCGCCGTGCGACCGCAACGGCTTCGCGGACCACGGCTTCCATCACACCGCGAACCGGCGCACTCGCCACCATGCGGCCATAAGGCGAGTTGCCGAGCGCGGAGATCGCGTTGAATGCGCAATTGAGCGTGAGCTTCGTCCAGAGCGCCGCTTCGATGTCGGCGTCGATTGGGCAGGCGATGCCGGAGGCTTCGAACATTGCGGCGATCGCGTGCAGATCGCATTCGCTGTCGCCGCGCGCCGCGAAAGCACGCGGTACGCCGATCACGAGATCCCCGCGCCCCGTATGGCGCACCCGGCCCGGGCCGTCCATCTGCGCGCCGACATAGACGACGGCCGCATAAACCGGATTGGCGAGTACAGCCCCGATCCGTTCGGCGTTGTCGACGCCGTTCTGCAGGCTGACGATCCGTGCGCACGGCGGCACGCAGCGCGCGAGTGCCGTGGCAGCCGCCGTGGTATCGGGCGTCTTGACGGTGACGAGCACGACATCGGCGCGCGACGCAGCCGCGATGTCCGTCGCCGCGTGCACGTGAGCACGCCATTCAGCGCCGCCCTCGACGACACGCAGCCCGTCGCGCTCGACGGCCTCGGTGTGAATAGGACGCGCGACGAGCGTGACGTCAATGCCGGAGCGAGCGAGCTTCGCTCCGTAATAGCTGCCGACCGCGCCGGCGCCGAGGACGGCGACCGACGCTGGGATGAACGGCGATGACACGAGGTGCGCTGCCTCCTTACGCGCAGTGTACCGCTCGATGCCGATGAAACAAACGAAGCAAATCTCCTCGCACGGCGAAATCGTCCTGCTGCATTCGCCCCATAGACTGCACCGCATCGTGAACGCAAATGACCTGCCGACGCGATCCTTTGACGAGGAGATAACCATGCAATTGAAGATCGGGGAGACCGTATCAAACACCGAGCGCTATGCCAAAGCCGTGGCGACGTCCAAGCGCGTCCGATTCGACATCGATCGCGACGTGATACGCGGGCGCTCGTTCGATTTCACCAAGAAGTTCCTGCCTGACGGCCTTTCGAAGGTGGACCGTCTCGACTTCCTGACGGCAGACGAGAAGCGGTTGTTGAGCCAGATCCAGGGCCGCACTTACGCCAACATGTTCGGGCTGGTCGAACGCTTTATCGCGGCGAAGGTCCTCGAGGTCGGTGGCGACCATCGTCTCGGTGATCAGAACGCGCTGGAAGCGCTGGTGCGCTTCGCCGACGAGGAGCTCAAGCATCAGGAGTTGTTTCGCCGCGTCGAGCGGATGTGCGCTGCCGGCATGCCGGACGGCTATGCCTTCGCACCGGAGCCGAATGCCGTCGCGGAAGCCGTGCTCAGCAAGTCCACATGGGCCGTACTGGCGCTCACCTGCCACATCGAGCTCTTCGTGCTCGCGCATTATCGCGAGAGCGTTCGGGCGGACCCGAACACATCGGATCTGTGGAGCGATGTCTTCCTCCACCACTGGCGCGAGGAATCGCAGCACGCGATCATCGACGAGCTCGAGTGGCAGCGCGTCGATGCGAAGCTCTCGCCTGAAGAACGCGATCGCGCGGTGGGCGATCTCATCGAGCTCGTGGACGCCGTCGACGGTCTCGTGCAAGTCCAGGCACGCGCCGACACGGACTATTTCCTGAAGGTTTGCGGAAGATCGCTGTCGCCCGACGAAGCGAAGCGCGTGGCCGCCGGCGTGCTCGCCGCCTATCGGTGGCAGTACATCGTCTCCGGCGTCCAGGAACCTCGCTTCGGGAGGATTCTCGGCAGCCTGATCACCCAAGGCCAGGCCGATCGCATCGCCAAGGCGCTGGCTCCGCTGATGCACTAGCGCGGTTCAGGAACGCCTCCCGACGCGAACCGCACGCTGTAAATCCATCTCGAACAGACCATCGGAGCTCAGGGCCCCGGTGGTCTCTTTTGCATTGACCGACCCGTCCGCATTCGCGGTGAAGAACGAAAGGTTCGACTCGCGCAGCGTTCACCGCGCAAGTCAGATCGTTCGGCTTGTTCGCGGAGCCTGGTGCCCCGCGATCATCTGGCGCGACGGGAAGCTCGACCGAGCTTCCTGTCGATGTTCACACGACGAGAATTTATCGCGCGGCGTGCGGCGATGGCCGCCGCGATGGAACGGTCGCCCAGCGCTCTTGCACTTCATACGCGCGGATCATCATCCGCTGCACGATTGCGTACGCGAGTCGACTTCCGATACCGCGACGGATCGACGAGATGGCCTGTGCGGCAAACCAGGACTTGATCGGGCTCATGTTGGGCGCCTTGGATGTCGGTCCAATCTGGACACGAGGGCAGTGTAGCCAGCGCTCGTAAAGTGCTGACTTCACGCGATGGCTCATTTTGTTTCGTGTGTTGTCGAGCGCAGCGCACCCGACAAGGACCGACCGGGCGTCAATGAAGCAAGCCGCGGATGAGCGAGGGCTCGTCAGCTCGCGCGCGCGAGCATTTCACGCACCGCTGCCGGCCGCGGAATCGGCGCGATGGCCGAGTAGCCCGTCGTGGTCAACGCAGCAGCGGCGTTCGCGTAGCGCGCGGCGTCGAAGAGCGAGTCTCCCGCCGCAAGGCGCGCGACGAAAGCGCCGTCGAAACAGTCGCCGGCGCCAGTCGCATCGACGCAGTTCACCTTGTTGCCGGAAATCCGTCGCCGCTGTGCGCCATCACCGGTGATCACACCATCGGGACCGATTTTCAACGTAACCGCCTTGGCGCCGAGCGCAAGACACCAGTCGTGGATCGACTCAGGTTCGGTGAGACCGCTCAACGTGCGCACATCGTCGAGGCTCGGCAGGAAATGATCGCTCATCGCAGCAGTGGCGCAGATCACCGCCTTCGCGCGCGGTAAGTCCCAGAGCTTGAGCCGCAGATTCGGATCATAGGAGACCTTGACGCCGGCTGCACGCGCGCTGTCGATCGCGTGAAGAACGGTATCGCAGGCGCTCAGACTGATCGCCTGGCTGATTCCGGAGACGTGCAGATATTTCGCTCGCTCGATCAACCCGACCGGCACGTCGGCAGGTCGCATACGGCTCGCAGCGGACGCGGCGCGATAGTAAGTGAACGCGTGACCGGTCGAAGAGTGCGTAACGAAGTAGATGGCCGTGCCCGCGCTGTCGTCGATCGCCACGCCGCTCGCATCTACGCCCTCCTCTCGCCACAGTGCAAGCAGCATCTCGCCGAACGCGTCGCGGCCGACGCGCGTTATATAGCCGACGCGGGCTCCCTGTCGCGCCGCTGAAACGGCGAAATTCGACGTATCGCCGCCGAAACCGAGCCGGTAGTCGAGCGGCCTCGCCGGATCCTGCTGGTTGAACTCGATCATCGGCTCGCCCAGGGCGACGATGTCGAGCCGAGCGCTCCGGGTCTCGTGGCCGGTCATGCGGTCGAATTGCGCGCTGTCGATCAACGTGCGCGTAGCGAAGCTGCCTCGCGAGCCAACGCGGTGATCCGCCCCCAATCGCCTGCAGCGATCGCCTCCTTCGGTGTGAGCCAGGAACCGCCGACGCATGCGACATTGGGAAGCGCGATAAAATCCGGGGCCGTTGCCGCCGTCACGCCGCCCGTCGGGCAGAATGTGACGTCGGGGAACGGTCCCGCGAGCGCCTTGAGCATGCCGATACCGCCCGCCTGTTGCGCGGGAAAGAGCTTGAGCTCGCGGTAGCCGGCCGCCTTGGCGGCGATGATGTCGGATGGCGTCATCACGCCGGGCAGCAGCGGTATCGCTGCGTGACGTGCCGCTTCGATCAACGCGGGCGTCAGACCCGGCGTCACCGCGAAGCGCGCGCCGGCCTTCGACGACAGCGCGAATTCCTGCGGCTGCGTGACGGTCCCCACGCCGACGATCGCCTCGGGTACGTCGCGTGCGATCGCTGCGATCGCATCGATCCCGGCGGGTGTACGAAGCGTAACTTCCAGAACCCGGATGCCGCCGGCAACCAGCGATCGCGCGAGCGGGACCGCCTGCGCGAGCTGATCGATGACGATGACCGGAATCACCGGTCCCATGCGCATCAACTCAAGGACGTTCACGGGTTTTCGCCTTGCGATTTGCTGACGTTGCCGAGCGACATTGTAGCCGCAGCGTCCAGCCGTTGACGCCTGCCGTGACCGGGAGCATAACGTTGGCAAGGTGTCGGGCACCGAAGAGGCGCGGCAGCCGAAGTCGGATCGGCGTGGGAGGATCCTGATGTGAAGCAAGTCGCTCGACTGCGCGAATCGCTGCTCGGCAAGCCGCTCGATCCGTTCAGCAGCGAGACCCACAAGCACGTTGCGCTGGTCGCGTTCTTCGCGTGGGTCGGACTCGGAGCCGACGGATTGTCGTCGGCGTGTTATGGGCCGGAGGAGGCGTTTCTCGCGCTCGGCCAGCATACACCGCTCAGCCTGTACCTGGCGGCGATGACCGCGTGCACGGTGTTCATCATCGCCGTCGCCTACAACCAGGTCATCGAACTGTTCCCCAGCGGCGGCGGCGGCTACAAGGTCGCTTCCACCCTGCTCGGGTCGCATGCGGGGCTCGTGTCCGGTAGTGCGCTGATCGTCGACTATGTATTGACGATTGCAATCTCGGTCGCGAGCGGCGTCGACGCGCTGTTCTCGCTGCTGCCGCCGGCATGGGGCGTCGTTAAGGTCGGGCTTGAAGTGTGCCTCACGCTGGCCCTGCTGTATCTGAACCTGCGCGGCATGAAGGAATCGATACGGTTCCTGTTGCCGATCTTCCTGGGCTTCGTCGCCACTCACACGCTGCTGATCATTTACGGCGTCGGCGCTCACGCGGATCGGTTGCCGACGCTGGTCGTAGAAACGATGGCGGACACGCGGCAACTTGGCGGCGATCTCGGATGGGTTGCAGTGGCGGCGCTGCTCCTACGCGCGTATTCGCTCGGCGGCGGGACCTATACCGGAATCGAAGCCGTGTCGAACAACGTTCAGTCTCTCGTCGAGCCCAGGGTGCGTACCGGCAAGTGGACGATGTTCTACATGGCGCTGTCGCTCGCCTTCACGGCCGCGGGAATCATCGTGCTCTACCTGTTGTGGGATGCTCGGCATGTCGAGGGCCGCACGCTCAACGCTGTGACGTTCGAGTCGATCATTGCGAGCCTCGGCTGGGGTGCGACGTCGCTCAACGCGGCAGCCCTGACTATCGTCCTCGCGCTGGAGGCTGGTTTGCTGCTTGTCGCAGCGAATACCGGTTTTCTCGGCGGTCCCGCCGTACTTGCGAACATGGCGGTCGATTCCTGGATGCCGCACCAGTTCCGGAATCTCTCGAGCCGGTTGGTCACCCAGAACGGAGTGATTCTGATGGCAATCGCTGCCGTCACCGTCCTGCTGATTACCGGGGGCAGCGTAAACGTGCTGGTCGTTCTCTACAGCATCAACGTGTTCCTGACCTTCACGCTGTCGCTTGCCGGGCTGATTCGCTACTGGTGGCGCCACCGCGACGACGCGCGGTGGGTGAACCGCCTCGCGCTGTCGCTGGCGGGCTTCGCCGTCTGTGCCGGGATTCTGTGCGTTACCGTCGTCGAAAAGTTCACCGAAGGCGGCTGGATCACGATGATCATCACTGGGCTGGTCATTGCCGTAGGACTCGCCATTCGGCGTCACTACGACACGACCGCCGAAGCACTCGGCCGCGCCGAAGCGCATTTCGCCGCGCCGAGCGGACACTTCGCCGCGCGGCCGAAGCTCGACCCGAAGCGGCCCACCGCCGCGTTTATCATCGGCCGCAATCGCTGCGGCCTGATCCACGCCTCGCGCACCGTGCTGCAGATGTGGCCCGGCGTCTACAAGAACTTCCTCGTCGTGAGCGCGCAACCGGTCGACGTGCGCAGTTACGGCGGCGACCGGACGCTCGAGAAGCTTCGCGCCGACCGGCTGGTCGACATGGAGTTCTACATGGAGCTTGCCAGGCAGCATGGAATGGCGTCGAAGTACTACCTGGGGTTCGGTGTCGACGGCATCGATGAGCTGATCAAGTTGTGCCGCGAAGTGCGCACCGAGTTTCCGCACGTCGTGTTCTTCGCGTCCAAGCTCATCTTCGAGCGCGAAACGTGGGTCACGCGCGCGCTTCACAACCAGATCGTCTACGCGATGCAGCGCAGGCTTCAGCTGGAAGGCATGCCGATGGTCATCCTTCCGATGCGAGTCGCCGCTTGACTGCCGCGGTAAGCCCGACCCCGGCTGGAACCGAAGTCGGTGTCGCGCTCGTGGTGAGCTACCCGCCTACTTGACCGTGAGCTGTCTGGCTCGCGTCCCCTCCTTCTTGGGCAGCGTGAGCTCGAGCACGCCGTTCTCGTACTTCGCTTCCGCCTTGGCCTGGTCGACCTCGTGCGGCAACGCAAAGCTGCGGTGCTGACGGCCGTAGTAGCGCTCGCTCCGGACGATGGTCTCGCCCTTCTTCTCCTCCGTCTCGCCCTTCACTTCCGCGCTGATCGAAACCTGGTTGCCGTCGATCGAGACGTGAAGGTCCTCTTTCCTGACTCCCGGAACGTCCGCCTTCACCCGGTAAGCCCTCTCATCCTCGCTCACATCGAGCTTGATTTCCGGCTCCCGCGGAAAGTCCTTCCACAGCGCGCGTGCGCGCGGCATGCGCCACACATCGTCAAGCGCTCCGAACGGATCGAAGCGGATCAGGTCAGCAAACGGATCGAAATGCGTTATGTTCGCCATAGCAACTCCTCAATCAGTGAAATCCTTCTTCGTTCGCCTCGCCGCTTGGGCCCGCTAGCTGTGCGCGGCGAGACGTCCGACCTCGCCTTCGTCGCTTCGCCACGTCCGAACCCGAAACGCCAGCGACAGCAACAAAACCCCGCTCACCACGGCGTACAAGGAAATGAGCCAGACCAGCGCCAACGCTCCCGCGCCCGGAAACGCGAGCACAAAGATCCCAAACGCCACCGACACGACCCCGGCGAGCACCATGAGCCACTCGTTGGTCACGCTCTTGCGCAGCCGAATCGCCACGGCAATCTCGAGCACACCGGTAATCAGTGCATTGGCGCCCATTAGAAGCACCAGAGCGAGCGCGGTGATCGCGGGATAGAAGAAAGCTAGAATGCCGGCAGCCACACTGACGAGGCCGAAGAGGAGGAACAACCACCAGCCCTTGTCGTGCGTGCGGTTCTTCGCGGCGCCGTAGATCGCCGCCGCTCCGCTGAGCACGGCGTAGGCGGCGAATAGCGCGACGAGCCACAAAAGCGTGAGCCCCGGCCACAGCAGCGCAAGCACGCCGAACAGCAGCGCGACGAGGCCCTCCAGCGCGAGCATCCACCAGGATCGTGCCAGCAACTCCTTCATCAGGACTCTCCTTCCTCCTTGCGAATGACCGAGCCGCAGGGGAGGCCGAGGTGATCTCGCGGCCGCGGACAGATTTGACACGTCGCCAGCTACCTAAGTTCTCGACCAAACGTCGCGCTGGCGCCTCGACTCAGGTGAGCTGGAATCTCGGATCGGCTCGAACTCGCGGCATTGTTTATTTGCGTTATGTAACTTTTTCAATGTCACGAAGCGATGATCGCAGAACACATCCAAGCCATTCTTCTGGTACTGTCGGGCACGTTCAGCCTCTTTTCGGCGGGGCACGCGCTGCTGAACAAGCGCGATCCGCGAGCCGCATTGGGCTGGGTCGCCATGTGCCTACTTCTGCATCCAGCCGTAGGCGCACTTCTGTACTGGGGATTCGGCGTCAACCGCATTCGCACACGCGCCAGGAAGTGGCAGCGTCGTGGCCACTGGGCTTCGCATCGGCACGTAAGAACCAACAAGGCAATCGACAGCGAGACCATTCCCGAACCGCTTGGCAGCAGCGTCGCGACGCTCGTTGCGGTTTCGAGCCGGGTCGCCCAATGGCCAGTCCTCGGGGGCAATCGAGTGACCATGCTGCAGAACGGCGAAGGGGCGTACCCGGCAATGCTCGCTTCGATTCGCTCGGCGCATCGCTCGGTCTACCTCTGCACGTAC
>Ga0318562_10001212_pt1 | contig 11580 bp, 8 predicted proteins | sample GRESIP066b5f18_FD_203688 | JGI IMG/M metagenome (GOLD analysis project Ga0318562, IMG submission 203688) | Tropical soil microbial communities from Luquillo Experimental Forest, Puerto Rico - GRE.SIPMG.066b5f18 | ecosystem: Environmental > Terrestrial > Soil > Tropical forest > Bulk soil...
ACCAGTAACCGCGCTCCTGGTAGAGGCGGCTGAAGCGTGGATCGAGCCGCTCGAGCATGGCGAGCGTGGCGAGCGCGGCCGCGGTATCCCCCAGCATGCGTTGCGACACCGCCCGCAGATAGTGGAGCTCGGGGTTCTCAGGGGCGGAGGGCAGGAGCGCATCGGCCGCCCGCAGCGCCGCGGCGAACCGCTGCTCCTGCACCAGCTCGCGAATCGGTCCGATCTCTGATTTCAGCGCCGCAGCCATTACATGAGGTCCCCGGACGCTCCAAGATAACGCGCCCGGGAACCGGCGCCTACGCGGGGATTTGCAGTCTCCTTAGAACGAGTAGCCGAACGTACCGGTGATCACCCTCGGCCTGAGCGGCGTCTGCGCGGTGATGAATTGCTGGGAGCTGACGAAGGTGCTGGCGTTCGAATTGTTCAGGTTTTCGCAGGTGAGCGCGAAACGCCAGGCATCCTTCGAGACTCCGATCGCCGCGTCGTAGGTCGTGTAGGCCGGGTTCTCGAACCGTCCTCTCGAGGTACTGACGGTCCCGCCAAGGTGGTACGTCGGATTCGCACCCGCCTGCGTGAAGGAGTGAGCGGTGTGGAAAGCGCCGGCCTGGATGAACGGGACGTAACCGGCCATGTGCCACTCGTAACGGGCGTGCACGTTGAACTGCACCGGCGGCGCGTTGGCGCTCGGGGAGCCCACCGTTCCGAACGGATTCTGCACGGGTTGGCATGTAGCCAGGAACAGGTTACAGGCGTTGGTGATCGGTTTGCCGTAGCCGGGTGCCGCAGGATTGTTGACGAGCAGAGCCGGTGAATTCGTCTGCTCGCTGCTGTTCCATGCCCCGGCGCCCTGCAGCGTGAAGCCATCCGTTAACTGCGCCACGAACTGCGTTTCCACGCCCTTGATCTCGAAGTTCTGACCGTTGGTGTTGTAAAAGAGGTTGCCGACGACGCCCGGGTTGAAGAACTCGATCTGCACGTTGTTCCAGTTCTCCTTGTAGATGGCGCCGTTCCACAGCAGGCGATGGTTGAAGAGCTCCGTCTTCCACCCGATCTCGTTGTTGGTCAGATCATCCGAGGTGAAGGACCGCGGAATGAGGTACTGCGCCGCATTGGGTGGCGCCCCGCTGCCCGGCGTGAGTGAAATGTAAGCCTTTGGCGCATTGCCGTTCTGGTTGAAGCCGCCCGGGCGAAAGCCCTGCGAGAACGTGTAGTACACCATGACATCCGGCGTGACGTGCCAGGTGAGATTCGCGCGGCTCCGGGTGCCGGTCTCGGTATCCTTGAGATTGTCGTAGTCGAGGTTGTAGCTGTAGTAGGTCGAGCCGAAGGACGGCGCCGGATAAGGGTTCGGAGAGTTGGCAATGTAGCAGCCATTGGTAGCGCCGGGGACGAGGCCACCGTTCAAGCCGCCCTGGAAGCAGCCGAAACTGGAGAGCACGGCTCCCTTCATGGAGTTGTCGAAGCGGAAATAGCGTGCGCCCGCGGTGACCGTCAGGGTCTTCGGTATCAGGTCGAAGTCCGCCGAGGCGAAGAAAGCGAGCTGCTTAACCTCGCGCACCTGGTCCTGGTAGAAGGACACGTGATCGCCCTGCACACCGGGGTTCTGGACGGTGGTGCCGGGCATCGTGCCGACGTTCGAGAGGCACCCCCTGTTGCCCCCGGTGCCAGGCGAATCGTTCGTAGTGCACGGCGGGAGTTCCTTGTACTGCCAGGCGGTCTGGTCCCAGAGCTTGTTGTCTTCCCAGAACGCGCCGACGATTCCGCGCAGACGCCACTCATCCGGCGTACTGAAGCGCAGCTCGTTCTGGAAGTGCTTGTTTTGTTCGACCGCGTGCCATAAGGCGCTCGGCGAGTAGCAGGTGGAGGCCAGCGGCGGCCCCAGGTTGTAAGTGGTCGGACCGTAGCATTGATAGTAGTCGGCATACACGCCGCGCGCGTAGTTCGTATAGTCACCGGTCTGATCGACGTTCCGCACCAGGTAGCCGCCGGTGTACACCGCCTTTATGTCGCCGAATTTCCCATTCACCGTCCAGGCGGTGCTCTCGAACTTGTCCTTGTTGTAGGAGGTATTGAACAAGGTGACCTGCAGGGGCTGCAGCGGCGCGCCGTCCGAGGCAAAGGGCTGCTGGTAGAACACCCCCTGCGAGTGCATGTCCTGGTACGACTGTGAAACGAGCAGGTCCCAGTCGTCGCTGAACTTGTAGAGCAGCTCTGCGCGTATCCCCTGGTAGGTGACCGGGTTGATGTTGTTGGCGGCGATCAGATTGTTGTTGACCACCGGGCTGCCAGGCGGCACACAGTAGCCGTTGTTCGGCAAGCCATCGGGGCATTGTCCGGCGGCGTTAGCCGCGTAGCCGGCGAAACTGATGCCGATATCGGTGTTCTTGCGCGTGAAGGTCGCCGGCACGTTGTCGATATATCCACCGCGGCGGTCGCTGTAGATCACGGCTCGTACCGCCATGGTGTTCTCGATCAGGGGCAGGTTCAGCATCGCCTGCACGGCAGTATTCGGATCCCCGTTGGCGGTGACGCCGTAGCTCGCCGTGACGTTCCCCTCGGTGCGATCGAGCTTCGGAGAGTTGGTGATGTAGCGGATCACGCCCGCCTGTGCGCCGGCACCGAAGAGCGTGCCCTGGGGTCCTGCCAGCACCTCGATGCGATCGATGTCGGCGGCGTAGATGTCGAGGTTGCGATTCGGCAGCTGTCCGGATTGGTTATCCAGGTAGATGGCGACGTTCGGCCACAGCCCCGTGGAGCCGCTCCCCTGGCTCGCCTGCGAGCCCGCGCTCAGGCCACGCATGAACACCTCGTTCTGCCCGGGTCCGTTGCTGGCAGAGGTCACGTTCGGCAGGAACTTGAGAAAATCGTCGAAGGTCTGGATGTTGAGCTGCTGCAGCGTCTGCCCGGTGAGCGCCTGCATGGAGATCGGCACATTCTGCATGTTCTCGCTGCGGCGCTGCGCGGTGACGATCACCTCGGCGATGCCCTCGCTGGCAGTGGTTTCCGTACTGGTCGCCTGCTCCTGAGCGGAGGCCGCAACTGACGTTCCCCCGAGAATGGCCGCGACGGCGTACGAGATTTTCGATTTCATTGGTCTGCCTCCCCAAATCCGGCATCACGGCTGCGCCGACATGCCTGCCCCTGACCGATTGGATCTGACGTCCCGACGTTGCGATTGAATATACACGTCAGGTAGCTGGTACGCGCGCGTCCGCGCAGCTTTGTTGTTTTTCTACGACCGCAGGCGAGCCCCGGCTGCCGCGGCTACAGCGGAGGTGGCGACTACTCGAAAACCCGTGCGCGCGCATGATCGCCGTTGGCGGCGCGCTGCGGCTGCAGACGCCGACTCGTGGGCGAGAGTCCGTAGGCATCCTTGAACTGGCGCGAGAAGTGCGCGCAGTCGGCAAAGCCCGCCTCGTTGGCAATGTCGGTCACGGACCGATCGGTGTTCTCGATCAACCAGTTGGCATAGCGCATGCGCAGTCGCCGGTAGAGCGAGGCGGGACCCATCCCAACGTGCTGCCGGCAAAGACGCTCGAGCTGGCGGGCCGAAAGACCGAGCTCAGCGGCCACCGCCGCAACTGCGATGGGACGCGCGAGATTCTGCTCCATGAGCAACAGTGCCCGCCGTACGCGCGGCTCGGTCACGCTCTCGGAAAGAGGTGGATGCGGTTGGGCCTCGCTGCCCGAGCGGGTGCGATCGAACAGCAGCACCTGGCTCGCCTTTTGCGCGACCGCGCGGCCGAGGTGCTGCTCGATGAGGTAGGTTGCAAGTGCCGCAGCTCCGGCGCCGCCGGCGCAGGTGATGCGCGGCCCGTCGGCGAGAAACAGCCGATCGGCGATGACCTCCTGGTTGGGAAAGGCTTCGAGGAAGTCCTGGTAGTGGTACCAGCTCACGCACGAGCGCCGGCCTTTCATCAGTCCCGCGCGACAGAGAATGAAGCTGCCCGTGCAGATACCGATGAGCGGCGCACCGGTCGCGCCCACCTCACGCAGGTAGCGTGTCGTCGCTTCATCGATCTGCGGCCCGGCGTGCAGGATCCCGCCGATCACGACCACATAGTCGAGCGTTTCAGGTGCGAGCAGGGGATGGGTCGGCTGCAGCATGACACCGCAGCTTGCCGGCACCGCCTCGGGACGGCTCGCCATGATCGACCATTGCACGTGCAGCGGTCGGCTGCGGTCGCCTTCATCGGCGGCGAGCCGCAGATGATCGACGAACACCGCGAACGCCGAAAGCGTGAAGTGATGTGCGAGCACGATGCCGACGCGCAGCGGCGGACGCGAGCCCCGGTCCACCGGAGGAATTTTTTGCATGCTGCTTGAGTGTGGCATTGAACGCGCACTCAATATTCGTGGGTGCTCCCCGCGGCGGTATATTCCACAAAGCCTGCACGCCGCGCAAGGAATGCGCGGAGTGCGCACGAAACTCCCGCAATAACAGGGATCTACGGGAGAGCACGTGCGAACACCGAACTTCGCACGCGATTTGAACGGCCATTCAGCACTCGGTGCTCGCCCGAAAGCCTCACCGGCACGTGCAAGCGGCTACCACGGCGTGGCTCATTCCACGAGGCAGAGCGCGGCTCGTTGCCGGGGGCAAGCGGCCCTCAGCGCAGAACGGCGAGGCGCGCGAGATTCGCCTGCACGGTGGGATCGTGACAGGCATTGCGGGCGTACCAGCGCCTCGCCGCCTCAGTCAGAGCCGTGCACATGTCGAAGGCCTCACTCTCGCGCGGTGACAGATCTGCGGCGTGCCGGGCACGAAAACCGCGCGGGGCGGTGCGCGCGTGGCGGCGCAACTGCAGGCGACGCAGTGCTCGCATCGGCACCCCATCCGGTTCGGCAGCCTGCGCCACGCGCTCAGCGATGTTGCGCGCGAGGTGCTCGTAGTCGAGACCGTGAGCATCGCGCTCCGCGCCAGGTGGACGGATCCACTCCTGGCACCACCTCATCACCTGGTCGCGCGAGGAGCCCAGTCGCGGATCAGCGAGCGCGACCGCGATACTCGGCAGGTCGAGTGCCTCGCGCAACGCCGCCTCGCGGCGCTGCGCATCGAGCAGTTGATCGATGCCGGCGAGGTAGGCCGCACACATCCGCGAGCTGGAGGGTGCGGACGGTGTGCGATGCGCGACGGCTGCAGCCGCCGGGTGCGGAGCGTGGCCGGGTTCTTCGCTGAGCTCATCGCGCATGGACTAAACCCCCTGTCCTGGTCTCCGCGTTCGCCGCGGTTGCAAATGCGCGCCCGCGTCCGTGGCGCGCTGCACATTGTATTCAGGACGCCGGCTCTGGCGTCGTTGTGACGGTCGCGTTGTCGAGCCCGGGCGTGCCCTCAGGCACCGGCACGGGTGGAGTGGTGATACGAGCGGCCACCGGCACGGCCGGCACGGCCGTGATTCCAGCCGCTCCACCGGTGACGGTGGCCCGTGAGCGCCGGCGCAGCACCCGTCGCGCGGGCACAGCCGAGGGCGCAGCTCGCGCGCTGCGCGCGACCGTGATGCCCGAACGGCGGACTGGCGGAGCTCGGCGGATTGTCCCGCGCCTTGGGCGTCGCACGGGCTTTGTGAGCACGCGCTTTGCCGGCACGGGTTTCGCGAGCACTGGCCGCGCCGGCAAACGCCTCGCATGCACGCGCTTCGCACGGACGGCCTTGGCACGGACGGCCTTGGCACGCACGGCCTTGGCACGTACGGCCTTGGCGCGGACGGCCTTGGCACGTACGGCCTTGGCACGTACGGCCTTGGCACGTACGCGCTTCGCGAGCACGCGCCTAGCCCGCGCACGCCGCGCCGCGCGGCGCCGGATGAGGGCTCGCCGGCGATGCCGAGCCCGCCGCGCCGGGCCAGTTGCCCCAGCGCGCGCCTTGCGCGCCTTCCGCTCAGCACGCGCTCTGGCCGTTTCGGACCCGGGACTCTTCGCGGACTCTTTTTTCTTCGCACGGCGCGCCCGCTTCCAGGCCTTGCGCGCGACCGCGGCGAGCTTGCGGGCACGCTTGGCCTCGCGTTTGGCTTCTTTGAGCCGTTTGCGTGCGCGCTTGAGCTCGTCTTTCGCGATGCGTACGCGCTGCTTGGCGACGTCGGCCTGCAGACGTACCCGCTCGGGGGATTCAGCCGGAGGACCGTTTTCGCTGGCTATCTTCTTCATCTCGCGCCCGCGAAGCGAAAGATGAGCAGTCTCACACAAGGTCCGGCGCGTTTCCACCCCCGATAGTTATCCACAGAATTTGTGCATAACCATGTGGACAGACGGTGCCGCCGGCCGCAAACGCCGAGGCCACGCAAGGGCTTGCGTCGAGCTGAGCGCGTTTTCGCCAACCGTCGCGCTCGCGAACGCGAGCGCGCACGCCAACTCACTCGCCGCCGGCGTTGAAGATGGTCGCCGTGACACGATTACGGCCCGAGTGCTTGCTGCGGTAGAGCGCGGCGTCGGCGATCTTCAGGACACGCTCCGCGAGGTGTCGCTCGCCGGCCGGCACGCGATCCAGCCCGCACAGGCCGAAGCTCGCGGTGACGGCAATGCTTTTTCCTTCGCTGCTGAAACGCGGCTGCGCGATCGCCGCGCGCAGCCTGCGCGCGACCTCTAGCGCCGCCTCGTAGCCGGTCTCGGGCAGGACCACGGCAAACTCCTCACCGCCGATGCGCGCCACCCAGTCGATGCCCCGGCGCAACTGCTTCTGCAGCCGTGCGCCGAACTGCTTGAGAACCCGATCGCCGCCGGCGTGCCCGAGCGAATCGTTGATGCTCTTGAAGAGATCGATGTCGCACAGGATCAGCGAGAGCGCGCGGCCGTAACGCGCGGCGCGCTCCACTTCGCGCGGAAAGTGCTTGCTGAAGAAGCGGCGGCTGGCGACGCGTGTCAGATCATCCGTGGCGGAGAGCTTACGGTTCTCGGCGAGTGTGACACGCAGCACTGTCTCGAGTTCGGCGATGCGCCGCGCGCAGGCGAGGCGCGCATCCAGCTCGCGCTCCGCGGCGCGCCGCGCGATGCAGTCATCCGCACCGGCGGTGAGTCCGGCGGCACGCCTGGCCGGCTCATCGAGCTCGGCGACGTACACCATGAACGGTGGGCGCTGCGTCGTTCGCGCACGCAGGTGGCGGATCAACTCCAGGCTGTCGGTCACAACGACCGCGCGAGGTTCGCTCGCGCAGCGGTGCAGCGCCTCCTGCTCATCGGGCACCGATTCGCACTCGAGCATACAGGCGGTGATGCGCTGCTCGAGCCGCCGGCGCAGCGCCGGATCCTGACACACCAGCAGCGCCTTCGGCGGCGGCAGTACACGCAGCATGACCGCAATAGCGGCCGTCGTTTCCTCGTGCGTGCCCGCCAGCTGCTGGCTGCGCCGCTCGAGGATGCGTCGTATGACGGTGGTCTGCCCGGCTTGTGGCACTGATCTCTCGCTGCCTGCTGCGTTCGGTTGTGGCGCAGATTACCGAGCCGAGGGAAAAAATGCGCGGGCACGCGCCTTGATGCGCAGCAGCAGCCCGGCCAGCCGCGCGGGCCGCGCGACGATATCATTGCCGCATGGAGCCACCCGGCATCACGCGCCATCGGCGACCGTTTCTGGCGCCCCTTTACCTGGGTCTGCTGGCGGCCGCAGTTGTGTTCGCGCTCGGCTGGGCGTTCTACAATACTGCGACCACCACGGTGGTGTTTCTCGTCCGCCCGGCAGAAAAGAATGTCGGCGCGATCGACGATCCGCCGATCTCGCCCGAGGGCGAGGCGCGCGCCGAGCGTCTCGCCCACATGTTCGGCGAGGATGTGCGGGGGGCAGGGCGGCTCGATGGCATCTACGAGAGCGCCGACCGGCGCGCCGGGCAGACCGCCGCTCCGCTGGTCGAGCGCATGCACCGCGCGCCGGTGGTATTTCGTGCGCCGGAGGCGCGTGCGACCGCGGCCCGCGCCTTGCGCGAGCACGCGGGCGGCACGATTCTGATCGTTGCGAGCGGCGCGGCGCTGCCACAGATGGTGCAGGAACTCACCGGCAGCCCGTCTGCTGACGCCGCGGGCGACGATGCCGACGTCATCTACGTAGTCAGCGTACCCACGATCGGACGCGCCCACCTGGCGCGCTTCAGGTTGTGACAGCGCCTCAGTTCGTCGTGCGTTCGCGGTGCGTCACGCGGCCGGCGTTGAGCGCGACCGCGCGACGCACGAACGCCTCGTGCTCGCTGATGCGAAAGTTCGCCAGCACCGCAGCGCGGACGTAGCGCGCCTGGTCGATCAGGTAGGTGGCACGGCGCACACCGATACCGAGCGGCCCGCGCACGTCGTACATGGAGATGACAAATTTTTCGACGTCGGAGAGCAGCGTATACGGCAAGTGGTACGTGTCGCGGAAGCGGCGGTGGGTCGCCGGTTTCTGCGGACTCACGCCGGCGAGATTCAGTCCCGCCTGCTCGAGCTCGCCGTGCAGATCGCGCATGAGGCAGGCCTCACGCGTACACCCCGGCGTAAAGTCTGCCGGGTAGAAGTAGAGGATGAGCGGTCCACGGCGAAGCAGATTGCTCAGCGAGACGCTGTGGTCGTCCTGATCCGGTAACGTGAATTCCGGAGCGCGCCCACCGAGGGGCAGCATGGCGATTCTCCTGCCAGAGGCGCGATATCTCTCAGGAGCGATCATAGCCGCATCGCGTGGTGCCGTTAAAATCCCCCCATTGGACCTGTGGGATCGCGATGCTAGAATCGCGCGCCGCGGTGGGGCGGTAGCTCAGCTGGGAGAGCGTCGCGTTCGCAATGCGAAGGTCGAGGGTTCGATCCCCTTCCGCTCCACATCCCCCATATTTTACTCGTCGAAACAACGGCTTAAATGCCGTATCTCGAGTGCATTCGGTGACGCGGATCCAACACGAATGCGCCCGAGAGCACAGCTGTTGAACCCAAAGCTCGACAGAGAGCAAGCGAGCGTTCGAACTCCGACCTGCCAGGGCCAGCGGTTGCTCAGAACTTGTAACCGACCTCGACGCCGATCGTTCGCGGTTGATTGGTCACGACCCGTACCAGCGACGGAGTTGTCCAGGCGAACGCCGTCGTGTTGATGCCGAGCGCGGCTCGCTTGTCGGTCAGGTTGTCGCCGAACAGGTAGGCCGACAATTGCTTGCCCACCAATCCGAAGCGCAACGCGACCAGATTGTAGGAAGGAAGCGTAGCGTAGGTGTACTGGATATCGGTCATCGGGCCCACCAGCGAGTTGCTGAGCCGCGCCGTGAAATCGAAGTCACCGAAAGCCCGCTGCGCATAGTTGATCGAGGCAGTCTGAGTGTATTTGGGGATGTTCAGGATATTGAGCCCCGGGACCAGGGCAGTATCTGCCGCACTGACCGCCGGGTTCACCGAGGTCAAGGTCGCATGCGTGTAGGTACCGGCAAACGTGAACGTCCAGGCGGGTGCGAGCTGCGCCGTGAGCTCGAGCTCGGGACCATAAGAAGCCCCGGTGCCGGCGTTCAAGGTGAGCGGATAGCCACAGGGTTGGTTGATGACCTGTTGCACCTGGTTCCAGTGAATGTAGTAGAACGCTGAGTTCACGACGAGGCGGTTATCGAGCAGGCGCGCCTTCTCGCCGATCTCGTAGTTCCAGATGCTGTCGGGGCCGTACGTCTCGGTGTTGATGGTGCAGATGCTCGCGGGAATCTGCTGATTGATGCCGCCCGGCCGGAAGCCACGCGCGATGGTCGCGTACACGGTCAGCTGGTGGTTGCTTTCATGGGAGAGCGTGACCTTCGGATTCGCACCGCTGTTGGACTGCGTGAAGGTATTGAGTGTCTTCCCCGCGTTGCCCGAGCTCGTGGCGAAGCCCGAGGTTTCCAGGTCGGCACTGCTGTTGTATTTGTAGCCGCGTATGCCGGCGGTCAACTTGAGGGTGTCCGTGAGCGCGTAGGTGCCTTCGCCGAACAGCGCGTATTGTTTGATGTGATAGGGGTTGTATGCCTGATAGATGATCCCGGTTGGATTAGCGGCGGCTCCGCCGACCGAGATGAAGGCGAGTTCCTCCGATGCGTTGTACTCACTGAAGATAGACTCGAAATCCTGGTAGAACACCCCGCCGATCCACTGTAGCCGGCCGCCGCCCTTGGAGGCCAGACGAATCTCCTGGGTGAACACCCGAGTGCTGTCGGTCTCGTTGAACGGTATGTTGTAGAAGGTCGGGATGGACGCGCCGAACAGGCCCACGACGCTGTAGAGGGCCTCGGAGTCGTCCTGGGTCTGATTTTCCTCACGCGTATAGTACGAGCTGGCCGAGGTCAGCTGCGCAAAGCCCATGTCGTATGTGATGGTGAGCCCGTAGAGCCGGAAGATGTCGTAGATCGGCTCGCTCACGTTGAATGGCTGAAAGTGAGCATCGGGTATTCCCGGCGGCAAGTCGTACTGACTGTAACCGCCCATGTCGATCTTCTGATACATGAAGATGCCGTTGATCTGCAGCGCCTCGACCGGCTGCCACAGCAGGCTCGCGCGCGCGCCTTGCAGGCGTGACCAGTTGATTCGCGGCACGACCTCCTCGGGCGTCACCGCCGTCACGTCGCCGCGCGTACAACCGGGCCAGCCGGGGCCGCAGGGCCCGGGATTGGTCGGAACAGGAAACTGTTCCCCGAGCACGACCCGGTTGATCCAGCCGTCGGTATACTTGTCCGTGAGCACGACTCGCAGCGCGAGCGCATCGCTCACCAGCGGCACATTCAGCATCAAGTTGCCGCCGCGATTGAAGCCGCCGCCGACAGTGCCCGAGCCAAAGACGTCGGCGGTGCCTTTGAACTCACTGAGCTGCGGCGCGTTGGTCACCAGTTTGACGGTGCCGCCCATGGAGCCCGCGCCGTAGAGGGTTCCCTGCGGTCCACGAAGAACCTCCACACGGTTCAGGTCGTACAGGTCCGGATCGACCACCACCTTGCCATTCAGGGCCGCGGCTGGCGGACTCAGCGGATAGTCGTCGAGGTAGAAGCCGACGGTCGGCGCGGCGCCTCCCGAGGAGGACAGGCCCCGCATCTCGAGTTCGGTCTGACCGGGACCGGCCGTGCGCACCGAAATGCCGGGCACCTCCTGGATGACGTCGTTGAGACTCGTGATGCCCAACTGTCGCATTTGCGCGCCCGACAGCGCCGTCATGGCGATGGGCGTGTCCTGCACGGTGGACACGCGCTTTTCGGCCGTGACGACGATTTCCTGGAGAATGTCGCCGCGCGCTGTCGCGCGGTCGGTGTCGGTCTGGTCCGCGACGGCGTTGCCGGGAGTGGCTGACACCAACATCGTGAGGACCAGCGAGACTGCAGACATCGCTTTCATTCTTTTCTCCCCTGGGCCGATTCACGGCCGCTCGCGTGAGCGTCCATGCAGCGCGCCACCGGTCTGAGAATCAACGAGCGTCGTCTCCGAAGGGTCTCGGTGCCGGAGTAAGAATAGTACATTGCCGTCAAACGCGGAAATCGGCATGGAGCAAGGCGACACGAACGGCAACGGCACCGCGACGTACCCCTCGCTCGGGTAAACTTCCGGCGAGCATGCAACCCAGCAACACCAGCGAGCCGCCGTCTGATTCCACCGCCGGCGGCGGCGACGCCTCGCAGCTGCGGCTCGAAGCACTCGGTT
>Ga0318562_10001213_pt1 | contig 11580 bp, 13 predicted proteins | sample GRESIP066b5f18_FD_203688 | JGI IMG/M metagenome (GOLD analysis project Ga0318562, IMG submission 203688) | Tropical soil microbial communities from Luquillo Experimental Forest, Puerto Rico - GRE.SIPMG.066b5f18 | ecosystem: Environmental > Terrestrial > Soil > Tropical forest > Bulk soil...
GCCCGTTCTTCCCCGGCGGCGCTGGTGTCCGTCACCGGGCCTACGTGGTGACGATCCTGGGCGAGGCGCTGGGCGGCCCAGAGCGCTACCGGGGACCGGATATCGTGGCGGCCCACGGAGGGCTGGCCATCACCGACACCCATTTCGACCTGGCCGCTGCCCACCTCTACGCCACCCTGGACGGGCTCGGGGTTCCCCGCCATCTATCGGACCACATCGTCGGGATCGTGGCCGGGCTCCGGCCGGCCGTCGTCACCGCCTGATCTGAGCCCGGGGTTCGGCTTGTATATCCGGGCCGAACTGTCATGCTGCTGCTGTGGCGATCACGCTGCCGCGATGGCCACTCGTCGGCCGTCGCGCGGAGCTGGAGGTTTTCGAGAAGGCCCTGTGCTCGGAGGAGCGCGCGGGCCTGCTGATACACGGCCCGTCCGGGGTCGGGAAGACCCGGCTGGCCGATGAGTGCCGGGAGTGGGCGGCGTCCAGCGGTCACCCGACCGAACACGTGACCGGCAGCCGGACCACCGCGCTGCTCCCGCTGGGCGCGGTGGTCGCCCTGCTGGCCGCCGGGCTCGGCCAGGCCGGGCCTGACGGGCAGGTCAACATGGTCGCGCTGTTCGAGGAAACCCGTCGGGCCCTGGATGAGCGCCATCACGGCCGTCGCCTGGTAACCACCGCCGACGACGCCTCATTGCTCGACGCCGCCTCGCTCGCCCTGCTCGGATACCTGGCCGCGCGGGGGACGATCTTCCTGATCGCCACGGTACGCAGCGGCGAGCCGGCGCCGGACCTGCTGACCGGCCTGTGGCGCGACGGCCGGGTGGAGCGGGTCGACCTGGAGGATCTCACCCGCACCCAGCTCGACACGCTCCTGCACCTCGCCCTCGGCGGCCCGATCGAGGCCGGCGCGGGGCGGGAGTTCTGGGAGGTCACCACCGGCAACCCCCTCTACGTACACGAGCTCGTCCTGGGCGCGCTCGAGTCCGGGGCGCTGGTGGAGCGGTCCGGGGTGTGGCATCTGGAGGGCCGGCGGCCGGCCACGAGCAGGCTACTCGACCTGGTCCAACAGCGGATCGGAGGCCTGTCCGCCGAGGCCCGTTCGGTGGTCGAGCTGCTCGCCCTGTGCCAGCCGCTCGAGCTCGGGTATCTCGAGACGGCCGTTCCCTCCGGGGTGCTCGAGTCGCTGGAACGGGCCGGGCTGGTAACGATCTCCATTGCCGACGGCGAGGTGAGCCTGGCTCACCCGCTGCATGGCGAGGTTATCCGGTCCGCTATGCCGAGATTGCGAGCGCGGGCCATCCTGCTGGCCGAGGCCGAACGGCTGGAAACCTCCGGGGCGGCGGCGCTGCGCATCGCGGTATGGCGCCTGGACGCCGGGGGGCGGCCCGACCCGGCCGTTCTGGTCCGCGGCGCCTACCTGGCCCGCGACGCGCACGACTTCCGCGTGGTGCGTCGCCTGATCGAGGCGGTGCCCGACGAGGAGCTGGATGCGGCCGGGGCGCTGCTCCTCGGTGAGGCGCTGTACGAGCTCGGCGTCTTCGACGATGCCGAACGGGTACTCGCGCTCGGACAGGGACTGCCCAGCAGCGAGCACGTGGCCCTCCGACTGGCGGTCACCCGGTCCAAGAACGCCAACTGGGGCTTGTGCCAGCCCGAAAAAGCGCTCGCCATCAACACTGAAGCCCGGGCAATCGTCACCGACCAGCCGCTGGTGGAGCAGCTCGTGGCCGAGGAAGCCTCCATCTTGATGTTCTCCGGCCATCCCGACCGAGCGCTGGCCGTGCTCGAGCGCATCACCGGCCACGACCAGCGGACCCGGGTCGTCAGGGCCATCGTCGGCGCCGTCGCCCTGGCCGCTACCGGCCGGACGGCCGACGCGGTGACCACCGCCGAGGCTGGCTTCGCCGACCACACCGCCCTCGGGGATGAGCTGGCCATCGCCCACCCGGCGACCCACATCATCAACCAGGTGTTCGCGCTGACCGAGGCGGGCCGCCTGGCCGAGGCCGAGCGTCTGGCCCGGGCCGGTGCCGAGATCGCCGCATCCCACCGGGTGCCCATCGCCCAGATCTGGTTCGCCGCGAACCTCGGCCGGGTGGCCACCCTGCAGGGCCGGGTCGCCACCGCTCGGCGCTATTACGCCGAGGCGGCCGGATTGGCCCTCCTCAACCGGTTCGGTGGCCCGCGGCGTCTGGCCCTGTCGGGTCTAGCCCTGGCCCATGCCCTGCTCGGCCAGCAAGACCCGGCCGTGCAGGAACTGGCCGAGCGCACCACCGTGCCCGCGTTCGGTTTCCTCGAGCCCGAACAGCGGCTCGCCGAGGCGTGGACCGCCATCGTGTCGCGACGGCCCAGGGAGGCAGCCCAGCATTTTCGGCGCGGCGCCGCGCAGGCAGCCTCGACCGGGCACCGGATTACCGAGTCATGGCTGCTGCACGACCTGATGCGGACCAGTGGCGAAGACACGTCCGCCCGGCTGAGGGAACTGGCCGAGTCGTGCGACTCGCCACTCGTGGCCGCCCGGGCCCGCCATGCCGTGGCCGCCCGGGCTCGCGACGCCCGGGGCCTGGCCGACGCCGCCGGCGACTTCGAAGCCCTCGGGGCCATGCTGCTCGCCGCCGAGGCCGCGTCGGGCGCGGCTGAGGCCTTCAGCCGGGCGGGCGACCGGCGCGCGGCGACGGCCGCGCGCCGCCGGGCGAGCGCTCTCAGCGCCGATTGCGAGGGAGCCGTCACGCCCGGACTCGTCCCGGAGGCGGCCGTCCCTCTCACGGGTCGCGAGCGCGAGATCGCGATGCTCGCCGCCGAGGGCATGGCCAGCAAGGACATCGCCGAGCGCCTCTACGTGTCGGTGCGGACGGTGGACAATCACCTGCAGCACGCCTACGCCAAGCTCGGTGTCAGCAACCGCGCCGAGCTGGCCCGAGCCCTGGGGAGCGGCACATGACGCCGGAGCAGATCACGCTGGTGCAGTCCTCGTTCGCCCGCCTCGGCCCGGAACTGCCGGCCTTGACCACCCGGTTCTACCAGGAGCTGTTCGGGCGAGACCCGGCTCTGCGTGCGTTGTTCACTACCGACATGGCCGTACAGAAGGTCAGGTTCGCCGAGAAGCTCGCCGAGATCGTGCGGGCCATGCCGCGGCTGGCCGAGCTGCTCGGTCACACCCGCGCGCTGGGCGCGCGGCACGTCGGCTACGGGGTGCGGGTCGCCGACTACCGGACCGTCGAAGACGCCCTCCTCGCCGCGCTCGCCGCCGTCCTGGGTGACAGCTTCGACGCGCCGACCCGCGAGGCTTGGGCCATCGGCTACAACCTGGTGGCCGAGACCATGCTCGACGGCGCGGCGTCGGCCCGGCCTATCGGGAGCACGTAACCGTCCGGCTAGGTGGCCGGTTAGGACGGGGCCGCCCGCGTCGCGCCAGACGAAGTAGGCGAGCCCGATCAGCAGCAGCGGGGAGATGACCCAGCGCTCGGCGAGCTTGTTGGTGGTGATCCGGATCGGCTCGGGCAGCAGCCCGAACTCATAGCGGCTGACCGGGTACAGCAGCGGGCAGCCGTCGTGGGTCAGCATGTCGCCGGCCAGGTGGGCGAGCATGCCGAGGGCGACGCACACGGCCAGCAGCGGCACGTGCCAGGAGGTCACCTCGACCAGGTCCCAGCCCTGCCAGATCACCAGGGCAGCCACCCCGATCCCGAACAGGTCGCCGTGGTGGCCGCCGATGTACAAGGCGCGGAAACCCGCCGAGAACAGCAGGGCCAGGATCAGCCCGGCCGGGACCAGGTGCCACCACACCTCCGGGTGCTGAGCCGGGGCGCTCCGTTGCCACGACCCGGCCCATAGCGCGAGGAGGGTCATCAGCGCGACGCCGAGCAGGCTGTGCGTGCCCTTCCGGTGCCCGCCGCTGAGCTGGTGCACGATCCAGGCGAAGCCTCCGGTCAGGAAGCCGAACGTGCGGGCGATGGTGGACCCGGGCTCGTCCAGGTCGGGCAGGATCCCCGCGCCCGCGGTCAGCGCCGCCGCCACGGCCAGCTGGGTGCCGCTGACGGGCAGCAGGGGCGCGACGAAGGCGAAGGCCAGGGCGCCGGACAGCGCGTGGTCGTGGCCGAGCATGGGCGGGCTCCCCTCGGAGGGTCCAGCGGCCAAGCTAACCCGTTCCGCCGGGATTCGCGGGGAGCCGCGCCGTCAGGGATCGGCGAGGGCCTGATCCAGGGTCCGGGGCCCGGTCCCGGTCAGGTCGCGGACCGTGCCGTGCACCCGGGCGGCGTACCCGTCAGGGCGCCGGTAGTCCTGATACAGCTCGACCAGCCCGTCGGTGAGCCATTCGCCCATGCCCGCGGCTAGCATCCCGGAACGGGCCGCGGCGTCGTCGACCGGCACGTACCGGACCGGGCGGCCGAGGCTGGCGGCGAGCTTGCCGGCCGCCTCGGCGTGGCTGAGCGCCTCCGGCCCGGTCACGTCGCGGGCCTGGCCGGCCGGTTCCCCGGCGAGCACCCGGGCGGCGACGGCCGCGACGTCGCGGGCGTCGACCATGCTGATCCTGGCCTCCCCGGCCGGGGCGTAGTAGTTGCCCTGCGGGTCCAGCGACGACGGCCAGAGCTCGGTCACGTTGTGCATGTAGAAGTTCGGGCGCAGGATCGTGAACGGCACCCCGGAGGCCCGCAGTAGTTCGTCCGCCTGGCCGTGATCGCGGATGAACCGGGCCGGCGAGGCCGGGTCGGCGCCCAGGATCGAGCTGCGGACCAGGTGGCCGACCCCGGCGCGGGCCGCGGCCTCGATCGCGTTGCGGTGCCAGGCCAGCTCGCCGGGCGCGGCCGATGACAGCAGGAACACCGCGTCCGCGCCCTTCATGGCCTGGTCCAGGCTGGCCGGGTCGGCCAGGTCACCGGTCACTTCGTCAGGTCCGGGGGCCGAACGGGTGAGCAATCGCACCGGCGTCCCCGTCACGCGCAGCAGCCTGACCAGCTCCCGTCCGGTCCGGCTGCCCGCTCCGATGATCAGGATCATAGGAGCCAGCCTTACCCGGCCGGCCAGCCCGGTCAACGGCCAAATGCGCATCGATCGGCGCCGTCAGCCAATCGATCGGGCGGTCTCGGCCAGGGCGCGGATCCTGGCGTTCTCGTGCGCGGTGACCCAGATCAGCCCGAGCGGCAGCGGTGGCAGGCCGGTGATCGGGACCAGCGCGATGTCGTCGCGGATGAACATCGGGATGCCGCTCGCCGTCGGGTGGACGATCTGCCCGCGGGCGACCAGGGACACCAGCTCGTGGATGCTGCGCACCGGCTGGCCGCGGCGGATTTCCCGGCCCGAGGGGGCACGCGGCGGGAAGATGGCATCGGACAGCGCGGGCGGGAACGGCGGCGTCATCCGTGCCACCTCCCGATCGGCGAGGTCCTCCAGCGAGACCGAGGCCCGGGCGGCCAGCGGGTCGGTGCGGGCCACGGCCAGCACCCGGTCGCGGTACTCGAGTACCGGCCCGGCGGTGAGGTCGGGCTCGTCCACGGCCAGCCAGTTGACCAGCACGTCAAGCTGGCCGTGGCGCAGCGCCGAATAGGGGTCGAAGTTCGAGACCACGTCCAGCACGGCCCGGCTGCCGGGGTGACGAGCCTCGAAGGCCTCGGTCAGCCGGGTCAGCACGGTCATGTTGGAGGTGGGCGAGAACCCTATCGCCAGGACGCCCGCCGCCTGCCTAGCGGCCGCGCGGGCGTCGTCGAGGGCGGCAGTGAGCTGCGCGTAGGCGGGCCGGAGCTGGCTGGCCAGCTGCTGGCCGAGCGGGGTCAGCCGGACCCGGCGGCTGGTCCGCTCGAACAGCGCCCCGCCCGCCCGGCGCTCGAGCGCGGCCACCAGCCGGCTAACCCGCGGCTGCGGCAGCCGCAGCCGCTCCGCGGTCCGGCCGAAGTGCAGCTCCTCGGCCAGCACCAGGAAGACCTCGATCTCGGCGGTGTCCATCAGGCAGGACCAACCTCCACGCAAGTACCTTACCGAGGGCGGGACCGGACCTGATGGCAAACTCTCCTGTTTTTCAATCAGACTGTTGCGCAACAATCTTGTTGTAGTAGAGTCGGGCCCAGGAAGGAGCCCGGCATGGAAACGTTCACCGCATTCGAGTACGCGGTCACCTCGACCGCCGAGATCATCAAGGGAGTGCGCCCCGGCCAGGCCACGGCGCCTACACCGTGCGCCGAATGGGACGTCAGAGCCCTGTTGGGCCACGTGATCGGCACCTTGTGGCTGGCCGAAGGGCTGTTCACCGGCCAGCAAACGCGTTATCCGATGGCCCCGGGCGGCCTGCCCGAGGCGGACCTGGGCCGCGATGACCCGGTAGCGGCTTACGCGGAAGCCGCAGCCGCGGCGCTGGCGGCGGCCGGCTCAGGCGACGCTCTCACCGGGGTCCACGTCACCCCGCTGGGCGACATGCCGGGCCCTGTCCTGGCCGGGTTCAGCACGCTGGACATCACCGTCCACGGCTGGGACCTGGCCCGGGCTACCGGCCAGCCCGCCGATCTCGACGGCCGGCTCGCCGCCCACGTTCTTGCTTTTGCCGAGCAGGCGATCACCCCCGGCACCCGGGCTCCGCGCATCGGCCCGGCCCAGCCGGTTCCGGCCGATGCCCCGGTGACCGAGCGACTGGTCGCCTTCCTCGGCAGGCAGCCGTAGGCAGGCAGCGGGTGAACCCGGACGCGGCCCTCAAGGCGCTGGCCGAACCGCACCGCCGCGTCATCCTCCAGTTGGTGGCCGGCGCCCCTCGTCCGGTCGGCGACATCGCTAGCCATCTCGACATCACCCCCCAGGCCGTGTCCAGGCACCTGAAGGTGCTCCGTGACGCCGGCCTGGTCGACGAGCGGCGGGAGGGCACCAGGCACCTGTTCGTGGTCAACCCCGGCGGCTTCAGCGCCGTGCAGGAGTTCCTGGCCGACTTCTGGACTCATCACCTCGGCCAGCTCAAGGGCGCCGTCGAGAACCCGTCCGATGACTGAGGGCCCGGCGACCGGAAGCAGCGCCTTCGAGACCACAGTGGACCTGGACGCCCCGGTCCAGGAGGTGTTCAGGCACCTGACCGACCCTGTTGCCATGATCCGCTGGATGGGCCAGCACGCCATCCTGGAGCCGGCCCCCGGCGGCGCCTTCGAGGTCGACATCAACGGTGTCCCCGTTCGCGGGCGCTACCTCGAGGTCGACCCGCCCCGCCGCGTCGTGGTCAGCTGGGGCGTCGCCGGGAGCCCCGACCTGCCGCCCGGCGCCAGCCAGGTTGAATTCACCCTCATCCCGACCGGGGCCGGCACGCGCCTGCGCCTGGTCCACCGCAGCCTTCCGCCGGACCAGGCCTCGATGCACGGCGCCGGCTGGCGGCACTTCCTCGGCAGGCTCGGCCAGGCCTCCGCCGGAGCAGACCCCGGCCCCGATCCCTGGGGCCGGGGCTAAAAGCTCCTCTCAGCCTGCCCGGCTCTTCTTGGCAGGCTTCTTGACCTTGGGCGGCATCGAGCCGACGTGGACCCGGGCCTTCTCCACCCACCGGGCGGCCAGGTCCGGGTCCATCCCTGACGGGAGGCTGAGGTAGCCGCCCATCGGGCGTTCCGCGGGACCGAACGGCCCGGTCCCCTCGACGGCGGACAACTCGGCGGCATCAGGTCCGGCGAGCCGGACCCCCACGGCGGGCCCGAACAGCCCGGCGAACATGTTGCCGTGCACGAACGCGCCGAGGTTGCCGAACATCGGCTTGACCTCGACCTCCGGGTCCTCCGGGAGGATCGACCTGAAGAACTGCTTGTCATCCTCGCTTGGCTTGGGGATCTCCATCGCTAGGCCGACGGGGGCGGCGCCTGGAAGAGGCTGAACACCGCGCCCTGCGGGTCGCTGAGCACGGCCATCCGCCCGACCGGGGTGTCGAACGGCGAGACGATGACCTTCCCGCCCAGCTCGGTGGCCTTGGCCGCGGTGGCGTCCGCGTCGTCGGTGCCGAAGTACACGTGCCAGTGGTTCGGCACACCCGGCATCTGCGGCGCCATCGAGCCGCCCACCATCGCCTCGCCGACCTTGAACACGGTGTACGGCTGGCCGCCCATGTCCATGGTCTCGGCGGTCAGGCCGACTACGTCGGAATAGAACTTGGTCACGCCAGGGTCGGTGGTGACGAGCTCGTTCCAGCTGATCGCGCCGGCCTCGTTCACCAGCGTGGCGCCGATGTGCTGATTGGCCTGCCACAGCGCGACCGGCGCGCCGGACGGGTCCATGACGAACGACATCCGCCCGGCGTCCATGACGTCGAACGGCGTCATCCCGACCTTGCCGCCGGCGGGCTCGACCTTGGCGGTGGCGTCGTCAACCGAGTCCACGGCGAGGTAGGTGTTCCACATGGGCGGGGCGCCCGCGGCCGCCATCTCCGGCGGCTGCGGGGAGATGGCGGCGACCTGGTGGCCATTGAGCATGGCCATCGAGTACACCTGCCCCTCCCCTTCGGCCCCCATGGGCTGGTCGTCGTAGGTCCAGCCGAACAGCCCGGCGTAGAACGCCTTGGCCGCGGCCTGGTCGGTGGTGGGCAGGTCCACCCAGTTGGGCGTGCCCTGAGCGTAAGAGGTGCGTTCTGGCATGATCTGATCTCCCCTGTTCAGTGAAGGTCTCGGCCGGTAAAGGCGACGAGCCGGTCGAGCAGGCCGGCGTCCGGGGTGGCCTCGACTGCGTCGGCGAAGCTGCCGCCGCGCCGGGCCTCGGGTGTGATGATCTGGCGGGCCACGCCGAGAACATGCTGGGCGACCTCGTCGGAGACGACGACCTGCTGGCCGGTGGCCTGGGCGAAGTCCCAGGCGTGGACCAGGAACTCGATGGACAGGATGCCCAGGGCGGCGCCGGCGGGCATCTCGTGCGGGCCGACCTTGACCTCGCCATCGAGCCCGCGGACATGCCAGGCCTCGAGCGTGGCCTGGGCTGCCGTGGCGACTCGCGTCTCCAGCGGGCCGGTAACAGGTTCGGCACTGGCGCCCGCCGCGGCACCGAGATACGTGACCGATCCGATCAGGTGGTCGGCCAGCTGGGTCACGTCGAACTCGGTACACACCGTGGGCTTATGATAATCGGCCTCGGCGATGCCGCGCAGGACCAGCTGGCAGGTGGCCAGCGTGGCTTCGGCGGAGCTGAGCGGATCCAGGGCGGGTTTCGCCGCCCACTCGTCGGGTCCGGCGTCACCGGCGGTGGCGGCGGTGACGAGGCGATCAAGATAGTGCGTCCAGCCCTCGGCGTGGCTGGCCTCCTGTTCCCCGGACAGTCCCTCGTGCACCAGATGAACCATGGTTCCGCCCGCGGCGGGCTCCAGCGTGATGATCACGGTCGAGGCGCCGGGCGACAGATCCGCCGAGCCCTCCCAGCCCCAGGTGAAGACGACGCGCCGACCCGGCTCCACCTCGGTGAAGGTGCCCGCCACCGAGTGCCCGGGAATGATCGTCCACCGGTAGTCCCCGCCGGCCCGCAGATCGACGCGGGCGGTGACCACCTGCCAGCGGCGCAGCCGGTCCGGCTGGGTGATCAAGGTAAAGGTCTCGTCGGCGCTCAGCGGGACGAGGACCGATTTCTGCAATGGCATCCAGGCCTCCTCAGAGGTTGACGTCCGCGTCGCGGACGAGCTGATCGAGTTCGCGGGTCCAGAACGAATCGAGTTCGGCACGGAGCGCGGCCATCCCCTTGGCGTTCAAGCGGTAGTACTGGAATTTTCCTGCCCGCCGGCTCGTGACGAGCCCGCTGTCGGCGAGCACGCCCAGGTGCTGCGAGATCGCCGACCTGCTCACGGTGAAATGGCTGGCCAGCTGGCTCACCGTCTGCTCACCGACCCCCAGCAACTGCAGCAGGCGGCGCCGGTTGGGCTCCGCGACCGCAGCCACCAAGTCAGGCACCTCAACACGTTAGCGACTACTAACGCGTACGGCAAGAGCTGGGGAAAGCGGAAGAGGCGAGGAAGGGCAAGAGCCGGGATGCGCGCCGCCAAAGGGGAGCAAGATGCGGGCGGAAGGGGGGCGCCCGGCATCACATCCAGTCGTCATGGTGCGGCCAGGCCAGTAGCGTGTCGACGACCTCGGTCGGGCCGGTCCCCGGGTTGGTGGCCGCGTACCGGCCGCGGTAGAACAGCAGTGGCCGGCCTGCGCGGCCCGGGCCGAGCGCGGTGACCCGGCCGGTGACCAGGTAGTGATCGCCGGCCTCATGGACCGCCTCGACGGAGCACTCCACCCAGGTCAGCGCGCCGTCCAGGATCGGACCCGACGGCGAGGGGGACCACGCCACCCCGGCGAACTTGTCCGCTCCCGTGCTCCCGAACCTCCTGGCCAGCTCCTGCTGCCCGTCCGCGAGCACGTTGGCGCAGAAGTGCCCGGCCCGCTCGATCACCGGCCAGCTGGTCGAGGTACGGCCGGGGCAGAACAGCACCAGCGGCGGCTCCAGCGACAGCGCGGCGAACGCCTGGCAGGCGAACCCGGTCACCGGGGGCCCGGACGTGGTGATGACCGTGACGCCGGTGCAGAAGTGCCCGAGGACCTGCCGGAACTCGTCAGCCTGGGGGGGCAAAGCTGTGGCCCCACAGACTGACGGCGGTGCTCTCCCGGCTGATCCAGGTGGCGTCGTCGACGAGCCGGCCGTCGGTGCCGTACTCGACGTCGAACCCGCCGGGGGTGCGCACGTAGAACGAGACCATCAGGTCGTTGGCGTGCCGCCCCAGCGAGCCCGATACCGGTGCGCCGCGCCGGGCGCACCGGTCCAGCGCCCGCCCCACGTCGTCCAGCGACGCGGTCTCGATCATCAGGTGCACGATGCCAGCCTCGGCGGGCACCGGCGCCAGGGCCAGCGAGTGGTGCCGCGCGTTGCAGCCGAGGAAGCGGAACCAGACCGGGGGGTCGCCGGGTTGGCCGCCGAAGAATTCGGCTGGCATGCGCATCGAGTCGCGCAGCCGGAAGCCGAGAACCTCGGTGTAGAAGCCGAACGCGGCCTCGTCGGGCACCGGCAGGACCACGTGGCCCAGGCCCAGGTCACCGGTGACGAAGCGGTTCCCGTACGGGCTGACCGACGGCCGGCTGTCGAGCGCGGCGCCGCAGAAGAATTCCAGCTGATGGCCTGCCGGATCCTCGGCGGTCAGCATCGCGCCCACCCGCCGGGCGGCGAGCTCGTCGTCGGTGCCGGCCTTGTACGGGACGCCGGCGTCGGCCAGGGCGCGGCTGACGCCGGTCAGCGCGGCGGCGTCGGCGACCTCCCAGCCGGAAGCGAGCAGGCGGTCGGCTGATCCGGGCACGATAACCAAACGGGCCGGGAAATCGTCCATCCGCAGGTAGACGGCACCTTCTTCAGGACCGCGCCCCTCGGTCATGCCGAGGATCTTGACGCCGAACTCGCGCCAGGCGGCGGGGTCGGCCGATTCGATCCGCAGGTAGCCGAGCGAGGAGATCACCGATTGCCTCCTTCCAGGAATTCGATGGCCAGCCGGTTGAATTCGGCGGCCTTCTCCAATTGAACCCAGTGCCCGCAGCCGCCGAACACGTGCAGCTGGGCGCGCCGGATCATCTTCATCGCCACCAGCGCGCCGTCCACCGGGTTGACCCGGTCCTCCCGGCCCCAGATCAG
>Ga0318562_10001215_pt1 | contig 11573 bp, 5 predicted proteins | sample GRESIP066b5f18_FD_203688 | JGI IMG/M metagenome (GOLD analysis project Ga0318562, IMG submission 203688) | Tropical soil microbial communities from Luquillo Experimental Forest, Puerto Rico - GRE.SIPMG.066b5f18 | ecosystem: Environmental > Terrestrial > Soil > Tropical forest > Bulk soil...
GACGGAGGACAAGTGGGACCAGTGGCAAGCCCAGCGTGAGCAGTCAGACAGGGACAAGACAGATCTTACAAAAGACCCCGTTAAGATGGTTGACCATATGACGGACGACGATCTTGTTAAGGTTCTAAATGATCTCAACCAACATCTTCCGGAGGGTCAGGATGCCGAACATCCATTGGCACAGGCTGCTGCCGTTGAATTGCAACGCAGGGGATGGGATGAAGACAAGTGGAACCAATATTCCCAACAGCGCGAAGCACCTTTTCAGGCCCCACCAGAACCAACCAACCCCCTCCACCCCCATGTGGCAGAACCGGAGGATACACATCTGGAAGACATGGCTCGCTGGGCAGGAGAAAGCCCCGCAGCCCATATGGCTGAACAAGGGGCATCACATGCTGCTCAAGCAGGAGCACCACGCACCGCCCAGATGGGAGCACAGATTGCCGGGGAATCCCGAGACATGCGGTTTGTGGAATCCATGCGCCAAGATATGGAGGATCGCGGTCATCTGAGTGATGTGATTGCTGAGGAGCGTCAGAAAGCATATGAACGTCAACGTGACCAGGAAGCAAAGGATCGGGAGTCTGCTTATAAGGAACTACAGCAGTCCCTAAAGGAAAAGCAGGCGGCAGAAGCCAAAGCCAAGGCTGAAGCAGAGAAAGCCAAAAAGGCTACCCAACAGACTCCTGCCAAGCCCACCCCTAAGGCTGCACCAGAAAGTCTGGAACACATTGTTCCTGATGATGAATACCTAAAACTTTTGCATGACAGGGATATGGCTATCCGATCAGGTGCCACAATCCCAGTTCTAAGACACCTAACCAACCTAATAAAGGAGAAAGAAGATGCCCTCAGAAAGCAAGGCTCAACACAGGTGGGTGGCCAGCCCAGCGGGCCGCAAAGCCCTAGGCCCCCGCAAACAGAAGGAGTGGCTCCACGCGGACAAGGGCCGCAAGCTCCCGCCCAGAAAGAAGAAGTAAGAACTCTTCCCAAAGAATTGTCTGGTGCCAAACCGCGCTATAGCTATGGTGCCAAACAATTCAAACTCACATTTGAAAGCGATGTGGATAAGGCTGCCTATATCGCCGCCCAGAAAAACAAGTCCAATCGCGACGCAGAGTATGTGGATTTTGTAATGCAAGCCACGGGCATGACTGAAGGTCAAGTCCGGCAGCATGGCCAAAAGGTCAAGGAGGCCATCAAGTCTATGGCCAGAACCTCTGGGGAGGAGGAATTAACCATCCCTAACCAGAGGAAACCCAAGGAGGCTCCTGTTGTTCAGGCACCTCTAGCCCCTAAGGCGGAGGAAGCCGCCCCCCAACCCAAAATTGTGGCTGCATCTTTCGACCGGGATGGAACAACCCACGAGGGAGTGAACCATAACGATGCCAGAAAGAATGCCGGAATGACCCGGCTGGTGAAAAAGAAGTCAGACCGTGAAGGTCCGGCCTATGGGTTTGTTGTGGAACACCCCGACGGTGTTCCGGAAAAGGTTACCCGGGAAGAAGCAGATGCCCTAGCGGAACAGAACGGTCAAAAACGCCCGGATGCTGTGGTGATTGGGAACAAACTACACACCGACAACCTGAAGGAACCTCTAACCCCCAACACTGATCGGGATACCCCCTACCTGAATGACGTGGTGGATGAGAATGGCGACCGCAGATGGGATTCTAAAGAAGAGTTTGACATTGACTACATTCAAGACCATTATAGGAAGGGGGATTTTGAAGAATCCCCAAAAGAGTTCCTACTCCGTAAATTCTGTAATGGATGAAACCACTAAAGAGTATTAAAGTATTGTTCTGGGACCACGGTCTTTTTGTGGACCTTGCAACTAGGATGGCTAAGGATGTCGCCAAGGTCTACTACTACTGTCCCAACTTCGATCCGTGGCCGAAAGTAAACCCCACCATGATTGGGTATGGGCTGGAGGGTGTTACCCCCATCCAAAACCCTTGGGAGATTATAAAAACCATAGACCTGTGTGTCTTCCCCGACACTGGGTTTGGTGACATACAACTCCAAATTAAGGCAATGGGCATCCCTGTATGGGGAACCCTTTCCGGGGAAGAGCTTGAACTAGACCGTGAATTGTGTAAGGAAGTCCTAGGAGAGGTCGGACTACCCGTCGGGCCATATCAGGTGGTAAAGGGTGTGAAGCGCCTCAGGGAGGTCCTGAAGAGCAAGAAGGACCAGTTTGTTAAGATTAGCCAGTTCCGCGGTCAGGGAGAATCCTTCTTCGCCAAGGACTACAAGTCAGTAGAGCCCAAGCTGGACAAGCTGGAGTATGATCTCGGCCCACTTAAGGACACCCAAGAGTTTGACGTGGAGGCCGCACTCCCTGACAGGATCGAACTAGGAACAGACGCCTATACTGTAGATGGAGCCCTCCCATCCAAATCCCTTTTTGGGATTGAGATTAAGGATTGCTATGACGACCAGACTGAAATTCTAACTAATTCAGGGTGGAAATTTTTCAGAGATTTAGATAAATCCGAATCCGTTCTGACAATGAATCGTTCGGAAATTTATCATCCATTTTTGGAATATCAAAAACCTGTTAAATGGATAGACGACGATTATTCGGGAAAAATGCTATCTATCGAAAGCCAGAATATAAGTCTATTGGTTACCCCCAATCACAATCTATTGATCTCAAGGGGTTTGCAAAATCCAGATGGAAAGATTTTGGAATGGACCGGATTCGATGGTATTAAAAGAGCTTTTCGAAGGGGAAAAAGAGAGACCGTATTAGTTAAGGCGTCTGATATTGACTTGACTAAGTGGTTTAAAATGACACACCCTAAATCAGTGTTCAAATCTAATCGTAAAAAGCAAACATATTTTCAAATCGGAAAAACAAAAATTCCGTTCAGAAAATTTTCCGCCATGTTGGCTATGTATATTTCTGAGGGATACTGTAGAAATCGAAAAGGGGTATACGAAACGATAATTTCTCAATTCAAATACCGGGAACAATTTAGGGAAGTTCTAATGAACCTTGGATTGGGCTTTAAGGAAAACAAACAGGGGTTTGTTTCATATAATAAGGAATTGGGTGAATACTTGATCAAGTTTGGAAAGTCTCGCGATAAGTATATTCCAGATGAAATCAAACACGCCGGAGTGGATTCTATTAGAACTTTCTTGTATTGGTATGCAATGGGAGATGGATCGTTCCGAAAGTTTAAGGACGGTGATAAGTCGTCCCGTATTTTCTATACAAATTCCATAAGAATAAGAGATGATTTGCAAGACCTTATTACCAAGATTGGTAATCCGTCTATTTGCAGTCATAAAGACACAAAATGGGGTCGGCAGTATTTTGTAAGCGAAAGGATAGAACAAAGAAAGAATTGGATTCTTCCACACCAAACCCAGTGGAAGAATTATTCAGGAAGAATTTATTGTGTCACAGTTCCCAACCATATTATTTGCGTTCGGAGGAATGGTAAAGTGTGTTGGTCTGGAAATAGCGGATATGTCGGACAGGTTAAGGCCATGGAAGACTTTCCCACACCCCTCCAAAAGGTCGATAAAGCCTTCCAAGGGATATTTAAGGGTTACGATTATCGGATGTTCTACAGCACAGAATGCCGTATCGGGAAAGACGGCAAACCCTACATGATCGACTTCACGGCGCGGATGGGCAACCCCCCTTGGGGCCTATACACACTTCTCTACAAAAACATCTCCAACATTATCTGGTCTGGGGCCAACGGACAACTTGTTGATCCTGAAGTGAATGCTAAGTTTGGGGCCATACTGATGATTAAATCGGAGTGGGCTAACAAAGAAAACTGGTGCCCGGTAGACTACCCCAGCCATCTTAGGGATTTTATTCGCATTAGTAATGGTTGCATTATTGATAAACAGCATTATAGTATTCCTCTTCGTATGGGATTGAAAGAAATTGGATGCGTTCTAGGCATGGGCGATACATTGCAGGAAGCAATGGATTCCTGTGTGGACAATTCCAAACACCTTGGGGGAGTGGATGTGGATGTTGATCCACTTGTGTTTGAGGATGCCCAAAAGGAAATAGAAAAGGCCGAAGAGTTCGGCATAAAACTGTTTGAATAATGCCAATCCAGTGCCCCGAATTGCAATCTAAAGACTGGGCTCGCCGACTTGTCAAGTCCGGTGGTGACCCTATCCGTGCCCATGTGGAATATTTCCGTGAGCAAATAGAGTCCAAGGCCCAGTTTAAGGAGTCTCCGTACAAAGAAACAGGCGGAAGCCAACCCCCGAAACAATCCCCGTTTGCTGACTTCATCCGGGCCAAGAACATGATGGACAAATACGATCCTACCAAGTGGAAGGATTCGGATTATGATCTTGCCCAGAAGTGGATGGAGGGAAACCGTGAAGACCCCGCGGTGTTGGCTGGTCTTCCTATTGGAAGACGCAAGAGGATTGAAAAGCTTGGCAGGGAATTTGTAGACCAAACCCCCGAGGGTAGGGCGGAGGTGGATCAGTTCGTAGAACAATTGATGACTGAATCCAAGAAACGCAACCCCACGGCATCTGGAGCCCAGACCAAGCTTGGTCCTGAGGGTAGACAGGAACCCAACACCAACCCCGATCTCCACGACATCATCACATCTGGAAAAGCAACTGTTGGTGAAGCATTGCAGGTGGTGGCTGATAATAAGGACTCAGATTACAACCTTCTGGCACAAGATCTGCTTAAGACAGCCCGTCAAGAGGGTCTGGACGCTAAGATTGGTATGCAGGAGTGGGGTAGCAAAGACCAAAACCTGTCCGCATACTATCCAGATTCACACAATATAAAGATCGGGGTATCTGCTACCATGCATGAAGGCAACTTCCTGCATGAAGTGATCCACGCCCTTACATCCCGTAAGCTGGCCAAGGAAATTGGCAGCCATGCCCTGAGGGGCAGGGACTTCATAAAAGCACTGGACGCAGCAAGAGCTAACCCAGACACACCCGAGCCCGTTAAGGACTTGATTGACGCCTACAGGATTGCCCTGAAGCATCTGGACACAGAGAAGGAAATCATAGGCATTACCCGAAGGGGTGAGTCATACGCCAACAGGTATGACAAGATGAAAAATACTCCTGATCGGGCGTATGGTCTTACCAATTTGGACGAGTTCATGGCAGAGGCCATGACCAACCGGGATTTCCAAGAGTTGCTCAACCAACTCCCGGGTACTGGAAAGCGTACCGTGTGGCAGCAGATTATTGATGCCATTACCAAGATTCTTGGTATTCCCGTGAATAGAGGATCGTTGCTGGAGTCAGTCATCAGGTCTACCAAGCAAATCAGCCGGATGGAAAATGCTGAACACTACAGCACGGAACCCAAGTTCAGCGGTTCTTCCTACACGGCAGACCACCCCCTGTCCCCCTTCCACTCTCAGGAAGAGCAGGATAGAACTACACAAGAACTTGTGGAACAAGGAGCACCCCGCGGGCTCATTGACTTCCACAAATGGTTTGGCACACAAACTGACCAAGCATATGTCCGTCAGACTGTGCTTCCCATGCAGCAGTTCGCCCGTGAAACTACGTGGGGTTCAGACACAGACCCGAAAGTTAACTCTCTAAACACAGACAGGGCTTTGGATACCCTGTATGCATTGCGCGAACAGGGGTTTGGTCCTGAGTTCTCCAATGACTTTCAGGAGTGGGCTAAAGGACAGGGGCATCCAGAACTAACACAACACAAGGGTGATGTTGCTGCTGGTGTCCTTCATGCAGAACTAGCCAAGTATGCCCGTGATGCCGTGGCGGCTGGTGACCCCAAGGCTGAGGAACTCATGACCGAGATCATGAGGAATGGCACTAATAACGTAGTGGTGAATAATATCTTAAGCGCAACTACTGCCGGTCGTCTGTTGCAGTTGCACAGCATGGCTAGCAAGGAGATGGGATTCTGGCAGGGAATGCAAAAAATTGAAGAAGCAAAGGATGAAGCAATTGACAAAACATTCGGCGGAGTCAAAGTGGCACAAATCGAAAAAGCGACGGAGGCTCCTACTGTCGAGGACATTGGCGAAGCGACTGAAGGTCCTGATGTAGACAAGGCTGCACAAGAGTTGTCCAATATTGTGAAGCAACAGGATGAGGAGATGGAGAAATTCGATAAGGAAGCCGAGAGGATGATTGACTCTATGGCCTCTCGATTCTCCGACACGCCCGAGAACAAGCAGAGGATTGTTAGCCAGCTAAAGGAACTTACTGATCGCTACACAGAACAGCCATTCAATGAATTTAAAGACCAGATTATGTCTCTTGGGGTTTCCGAAGAGCACGCCGATCAATTGCAAGCTTTGCTTAATGAAGGTCGTCGGCGCAATAAGGCTGTTTCCGATGCCAAGCGCATACAGAAACTCCGTGAAGCGCCACAAAAAGCTGCGGAACGAATTGTGGACAAGATTGACGAATCTCAAACAGAGACTCGTCTCCCTGAACCAGTCAAGAGCAAGGTCAAAGACCTAGCCAAGGCGGCGCTCGAAGACGAGCGAACAGACAACGCCCGTCCGGGATTCCTTCCCAGAGACCGATTCATCAAGTCCTACAGTGAGGCTTTTCAAGAGCTTGGGGTTGACGACACTACGTCTTACGCCCTTGCGTCCCGTCTTTACAACGAGAACATTGAGCGCAGGACTAGGGCTAATACCAAGAGACTGGACAGGCTTGTTAAGGGGCATGGTGTAAAAGATTTGGTTAAGGATATGTTGGATGATCCCACCTTCCGGAATAAAACCCCGGCTCAGATGAAGGATCGGATGATTGATTGGCTGAAAGGTGCTGGGTTGATGGAGGATGAAGCTCGGAAGTATGCCGACAAGTATCAAAATCTGTTTGAGCAGAAGATGAACAAAGCAAGGGTGAAGGCTTTCAACCGTGCATCCAAGGGACTAAGCACCATCGCTCCCATTACCCTTGACAAGATTCGCAGGTCTCTCCGGTCTGGTGAACCAGATGCGGTTCGTAATGCATTGGCAAAACAGGCTGGATTTACCGGGCTTACCGCCAAGGATGTTCAGCGTCTTGCACAGATTGACCAAGAACTTGAACAGGCCGGGCCGTCTGAGCGGGCGGTGCTGCTGCGCGAAATGGCCAATACTCTGCAAAACGCTTCGGGGGAAATGTCATGGGGTCAGCGTATATACCAAAGTTTCGTGAACTCTGCCCTCAGTGGGTTGAGCACCATCGGACTGCACTATACTCAACCCGCCTTCGCCACCGCCACCCGGGTTGGTACTGAGTTCGCCGGGATTATGGGAGACTTGGCTAGAGGCAAGATCAAACCCGCGGATATGCCGGATAAAATCGGCAACGTCATGAAGGACTATATTGCGTCCTACAAAGGTTATGTAGACACACTTACCCGCTCCTACAAAAACGATGCTTACACTATTTCGTTTCACAAGAGTCTTAAGGATTTGGAGTCCCTCGGACTTGATCTTGATAACCAAATCAAGAAGTTCAAAAACGGGAATCCCAAGGAGAAGGCACTTGCATTGACGAAGATGGTGTTTGCTTCTACAAACATTACGCACAAGATGCTTCTCAGCGGTGTTGAGGCCAATGCCCGTTCCATGCAGAACTTCTTTACGAGACGGGGGGCCAGGAAGTTGCTCGGCGAAACACTCTCCGACGCTGAAATTGGTAAACTTTTGTCTGAGGCTACTAAGTTTGGTAACAGCCGTGCTGATGACGCCACCAACAGCGGTGTCGATCAGAACAGAGCATCTGGCATTGGGATCGACGCGACCAACCAATTCATCAGGGACGCCGTGGAACATCATATAGAGGGTGGTGGTAAACAATTGTCAGAGTTTGCCGAGAATGAAACCCGGTTTGAGATTGGTTCACGACAAGGTGAAGTGGGTCATAAATGGGATGTGTTCAACCTTCTCACCGAGACAGCCAAGAACCTGGCCAACTACTCCCGCAGAACCAATCCTTTGTTTGGGCGTATGCTTACGGGATTCATCAGCGTTCCCGCTAACCTTGTAAATCGTTCCCTGTCTTACAGTCCAGTCGGTCTGATTCGAGCATTTGTAAAGTCAAGAGAGATTGCTTCTGGGAAAGAGAGTAAGCTTTATATTGAGAGCATGGGGAATGACCTTCAGCACCAGCAGCGATATCTGGAAGGAGTGGCTGGGACGATTGGGATGCTGGCTGCCGGAGCGCTGTTCCTTTCTCAGGATCAGGATGATCCGAACTATACCGGCCCACGGATAACGCTTGATGGTCCAAAAGATCGAGGGCTTCGCGAAGCTTGGTTAAAGCTAGGTAACCGTCCAGGTTCAGTAGAGTGGGTGGTGAATGGTCGAGTGAAAAGCGCTGTAAACTATGCGCGAGGCGGTCCCGAGTCTCTGAAACTTCCTTTTGTAGCGATTGGAGCTCTTGACGATATGAGGCTAAACGGGACGCTGGGATCGGACAACGTCGTAGAGAATACTGGGTCATGGTTGAAAACTATGGCAACTGGTGGTTTTAATCAGGCTGCATTCTTCGGTCTTAAGAACATCTCTGAGATACCGTCTCTAGCAAACGCATCTGATAAATCTGTAGCAAGTAATTTAACTTGGATCGCTTCAGGATTGGTTCCGTGGTCGGGATTTGTAAAGTCCTTGACAAAATTGACACAAGGACCCCTCGATCAATCCAGCGTAAGTTCCGCGATATCTGCTCAACTCCCCTTCTTGAGTATGCGCGGACGGGAGGCAGTGAACGCCCTCGGTGATACGAAAAGCGAGGTGGACACGAGCGACAGGATCGACGTATACAGTGACCGGGCAGCCCACGCTGGCCTGCCATTTTACGTGAGTATGGGTACGCCATCGGGAGACTCGCAAAAGACCTACGCCATGTTCTTGGACAAGGGTGTTGCTCCTTCTCCACCATCCCGGGCAAGTCTCCAGCAGAGGAATGGCTTTGTGGATGATGACACATGGGAGGAATATTTGAAGACACGGGGTAAGTTGATTAAGACTGAACTTGTGAAGGATTACAATTACCTTCGGGATGCAGACTCAGCTACTTTTGAGAAGCATCTACGAACGATTGAAGCGGCTGCAACGAAGGCGGCGAAGAAGAAGCTGCATCTTCATTAAGCTCCCACTCCATAGGAGCATCCATAATCAGTGTCCTATGCACCAGATATCGGGGTCTACCATTTACTGGATTACATACTGCGATGATTGTATACTCATCCAAAGAGTTTACCCTGTGGACCTTATCGCCCTTTTTAAGTAGCTCGAATTCCTGATCTTTCATTTGCGTATCCTGTATGCGGATGACATCTTGGACAGTTCCATAAACTCCATAAACGCCAATACAATCTCCGCCTTAGGAAGGGTTACCCCATTCCTCCAGTTGGTGGCATTCATGTGCTTGTAGGTGGAATATCGGTCATTAGGGTGCAGCATGAACTGGTTTACATAGTTGCACACATCCCTGTCCTTGAGACCAATCTTGTTTCCCCAGTCAAATGCCTGCTTGAATATCTTGGCAGACCGCATGTTGGGTTTATCAGGTGGTTTGGTTTGGATCATAAAGTAGTTGTAGGTATTTAGACCACTGTTCCGCCATTGCGTTCGCAATTCCCGGATAAGTTTGGGCACGAAGCTGAGCCCGATTTGGACTCGGACCCAGCTTGTTTTGTCCAGAGTCACATTGGTTGGACCATCTCTCTGTCATCCTGCCCGAATTAGGTGGCCATTCTACAAGCCTGCCTGAAACTCTTTCTGTATGGTGGAGTATCGGAAGGCCCTTCAGCCACAAACAGGTTGATTTGCTGGCATCATCGCCAAATTGATAGGGTTGGACTATCTGATCCGGCTTACGGATACGGCTGCTGATGCATGAGATGGGGTTTTCGATGCATATATGGGGTATCGGACAATCCATTAATATTCGAACGAACTCCAATGCTTCTTCTGTCTTCTGTGCCCTTTCTGGGTTCTTCTTGTTCCAGTGTAATCCACTTACGCTGAGGTATGTGCATGGTGGATGGAAAATTGCCAGATGCCACATCTTGTCATATATCAAGTCTCGGACATCTCCCTGATAATGCCAATACGTATCGTCATCAGGTGAGTCAAGATCGCATGACATGGCGAAGCATCCCAGTGACCGGAATGCCCTACGCACTACACCAGACCTCTCACACCCCACCAATACATTAAGCTTCACCCTGCGGTGGCTGCTCCAATGTTTGGATGCACCCATCCATAACCTCTACGGCTACGTCTGGAGAGAGATTGGACAGGAAGTTTAGTTCGGTTTGGTCAACCCCCGTGAGTTGGTCCCGCTGTCCTGTTATGAAAATGTATCCGAAGTCAGGGGGGACATCCTCCTGAATCTTCTTCAACACCGTCACCATGACTTCTGTTGATAGACTATTAGACATATTACAAGTCCACAACCTTAGGTTCCCACCGCTTGGACTTGCTGCCGCGCTTGACTGATACCTTCCCCCATCCAATCACTTGGATAATCCAGCCAGCTTCCTTGAGTCGGCTTAATGTGTCTGCATTTTCTACTGTGATCTTTTTTACTCTAGCCGAAATGTTTCCGCGAGATGTGACTTGAAGTCCGTAAGTCTTGCCGCTGTGAATCGCCAAAATATCCACGAACCCAAACAAATCCACCCGCCTATGACCGAAAGGATTCCAATGCTCCACGATCTGAATTGTCTCGAATCCATTTTTCTTTAACCAACTAATTGTGCGTGAGGTAGGGCTCATTAATCAGGTTGACAGTATGGGTAGTTTGCAAGATTAACCCAGCGACAACCACTAGAATCCATCGTCCTCGGTAAACGCAAAACTTCCTCCGCTAAGCTTGACTGGTACTGTAATGCCCGGCTCTCCGTTTCTGTGCTTGTCGATGACAAGCCCCTCCTCTGTGATAGTGAGGGCGAGGTCTGCGTCGTCTTCTGGGCCTTTGCTATGACGAGCTTCCCCTTCATTATTAACTTGAGCCAAGACTGCAATAGTGTTACCAACTTCAACATTGACTCTTTTGATTCTGACTGAGTTCTCAGCCACTTTTCGCTCATACGACGCATCTCGTGCAACTCCCCTTGGGTCAGGCATGAGTTGGAGGTAGTCGATAGCCGCAAAGCGAGGGGCATTCCTTTTAATGTGGTGACATACTGCATCGACATCCATACTCCCACAGGATATGACCGTGAGTGGTGCAGAAGCCAAAGCTTGTGATGCCCGAGCAATTTTCCGTATTTCCTCCTGATCGGGTTTGAAAATGTCCGGTTGGAATACATACTTGCTGTCTACATGTGAGATTCTACAAATTGCCCTGCGAATGAGATCGTGGGATGACATTTCATACGTGTAAAAGTCTGCTGGTTCCTTATGTTCCAGTGCGGTGTGAAGGCATAGGTCCATCGCGAAGGATGATTTGCCTGTGGCCCTTGGGGCCTTGACCAGCCAGAATCCCTTCTTGATTCCGCCAATCTTTTCGTTCCAAGATGGCCAAGGGCTGTGTATGGCTGAACTAGCCTTGCCATCCAATACGGCCTGCCACTCATCCATTGTGGCTGAGAGTTGTTCCAAGAA
>Ga0318562_10001216_pt1 | contig 11571 bp, 17 predicted proteins | sample GRESIP066b5f18_FD_203688 | JGI IMG/M metagenome (GOLD analysis project Ga0318562, IMG submission 203688) | Tropical soil microbial communities from Luquillo Experimental Forest, Puerto Rico - GRE.SIPMG.066b5f18 | ecosystem: Environmental > Terrestrial > Soil > Tropical forest > Bulk soil...
ATGCGGGCAGCGGTCTGCGCGAATCTCCCTTCCACATCCGCTGCCGCGTCGTTGGCGGACACGCGCATGACCGCGAACACGTCATGGAAGGTGTTGGAGAACCGCTGCCAATCGGCGGCTGAGCCCTGGGCGGAACTCTTGCTCTTGGCCTGGATGTCAGGGAACACACGGGCGGCGTAAGACTGGGCATCGGTGAAGGCGGTCTTGAGCTTTTCAAGTCCTTCCGGCTGGAAATCCAGGTTCTTGGTCCTGGCCTGAAGGTCGTCAATGGCGTCCTTGATGGCCCGGAACTGGCTGATGACCGCGCTGGAGTCCTGGGAGCCGCCCTGGATACGGGCATGGGTGATGTCATCAAGGGTCTTCTTGAGCTGCGCCTGGGCGTCCTTGACCGAGGCGTCCGCGATGGTGGAGCCCTGGCTGGCGAGCTGGCCCGCGCTCTTGGTGGTCCCCTGCAGGACGTTGGTGTGCTGGACGGCGGCCTGGGTGTTGTCCCGGACAAGCTGGGCGCGGCGGGCCCACGCCGTGTTGAGCGCATCCAGGTTTCCCCGCTCCCGCTGCTGGGAGTTGAGGTACTGGTCCTTGGACTGGTAGCCCTCCCAGGCAGCGATGTTCTGAAGGCGCCGCTGGGTAATCTCCTGCTGGCGGTAGGCGAAGTCCTGCTGGGGACTGGTGAACCCGCGCTGGCGGGCCCGGTTGAGCAAGGTCTGCTGCTGGGTCTCCCGGGCCAGGTCAGACAGATGCTGGTCGGGGGTGGTCCGGCCGCCCTGGTTGACCTGAGCGTTGTAGAGCTTGGCGACGGCCAGGGCGCGCTCCATCGCCTGGCGCTGATTGTCGATGGCGCGGGCATCGAGATCATGCGCGGCTGCTGCTTCGGTCGCGCCCTTCTTCTCGGCGTCGGCCTCGGCCGTGGCATCGCGCTGGAGCTGCTTGAGGGTTGCCGATGCTTCTTTCGCCCGGCGCGTAAGCTCGGTGAAATCAGCGGTGGCTTTGTAGATGACTCTCTAAAACCTCCCAGTCAGCCATGGAGTGCTACCTCCAGGCCAACTGGGAGAACCCCCAGTTCTTCGGGGAAGTTCACATGGGCGAACTCCCCGAAGTGCTCACGAGCGGCGGCGTCATACGCCCTGGCTGCTTCCTCCTCAACACGAAATACCCGGGCCAGCACTCTGCGCCGGTTGACGGTTAGCTGGGCTCGCCACCCGTATCGGTCCCGGGTAACGCCTTTGAATCGTGAAGTCTGTGATGCGTGCTGGCGGGAATTGCCTCCGTTCTGACTACGGGTAGCTATGCGGAGGTTGGTGCGTTGATTGTTCAGGCCATCGCCGTCCTGATGATCAACACCTGTCTGTCCCATCAAGAGAACGTGCATGAGCTGGCCTCGGCAGAGCCGGACCCCATCAGGATCTGTCTCCCACCACTTCCGGTAGGCGTACAGACGACGGACCTCCCGGGTCCGCTTATCCCGGTCCCGGAACAATGACCAGCGGTACTGGGCAACCTGCGCATAGTCGGCATCATCCACCAAGGCAACATGCCCATGAATGCCAACCTGCACTTCCCGCACCGGTTCACCTCCCATGGGGCAGTTCGCCCCGTTCCAGGACGCCAATCAGGGCCTCAGCGGCCCCGATATGCGCGCCAGCTCCACTGACCTGGCCTTCACCTGCCTGCCGCTGCGGCCCGCCTGCCGGAACGCCTTCCATCTCCGGCAAGTCCTCGAAGCTCATCCCGGCCGGGACGCCTGCCATCTCCTCCGGGACATCCTCATGCGAGGATGCTGTTGCCTGCTGAGCTGCCTGGGCTGCCTGCTCCCATTCCTCAAGCCCGGTGCGCGGGCGGACGGGAGCGGGCACCCGGGGAGCTTCCTCATCCCCGGTGATGGAGATTTCCCCAGCCGCCCGGACCAGCTCGGAGGTATCACCCAGGACGCCTGCTGCTGCCGCCGACATCCCCGCAAGGTGGCGGGTCTGCCACTGGATGACCTGCAGCTCCTCCCACCTGCACAGCTCCAGGCGGCGGCTGACAGTATCAGCAATCTGCCGGAGCCTGCACAGTGGCAAGTCCATGATCTGCTCGTCCGTCCAGCCGTACTCGCTGGAGATGAGATCGAACGCCTGGGCAATCCCGCCTCCTAGTGGTTCTCCGGGGATGCGGCTGCGGAAGGCTTGCCTGGCTTCTCCTTGTCCTGGCCCGTCCTGGTGAACAGCTCCACCACCTGGGCTATCCGTTTTCCCAGGCTCTGCAGCTCCGGGGCCTCCTGCTGGATGATCGCCACGATGATGTCCACCGTGTCCTCAGGCGGGGGGTTGTCCAGGTAGATGGCTGCGGCGGTGAACCTGGCCTGGTTGTCCTCGGCCTCCTGCTTGCTGAGCTTCGGCTTCTTCGCCAGCCCGTGCGGCTCCACCATGGCGGCGATGAACTCGATGGCCTCGTTCTCGGCGTCCGGGATGGACAGGAACAGCATCGTGATCAGGCGCTGGATGAACTCGTCCGGCGGAAGCGAGAAGTCCAGGGCGTTCATGATCCCGGCGCCCATGCCGCCATGGGTGAGGATCTTGAGGAGCTTGAACAACTGGCGGGTCTGCAGGCGCAGCAGGTCAACGGCACTTCCGTTGGACAGCTTGACCACGACCGGATCTGGGTCCAGCCGGTCGATCTCTGACTCAGGCAACGCGGGCCTCCCTGGGCCTCTGAGGGTCGCTTGACGGCCAGGGAATCGGTTACTGCACGAAGAGCCCGATGCCCTGCAGTGCGCCGATCACGTCGTCAACAGTGTGCGAGGCACCGGTTGAGAGCTGCGGCTGCACCAGGTACGGGCTTCCCGGGTAGTTCCAGGTCCCGGTGGTCAGGGTGGCGTTGTTCTGGTTCCCGCTTGAGTCGTTCAGGGTGGTCCCGGTGCCCTCGTTGCACTTCCACCGCCCGGCCAGCGTAGCCGTGGAGAACGTGGAGAGGTTCCCGGGGTCCGCGTAGTGAGCGGAGATGTCCGCCGAGGTGAGCAGCCCGTTCCACACGCGCACATCGGCTATCTGGCCCTTGGTGTAACGGCTGAATCCCTGCCGGTTGCCGATGTAGAGCAGGTTCGTAGAGGTGTCAACAGTGGTGGCCGCCGTGGCGATGGAGGAGGACTGGCTGCCGTTGGCATAAATGGCCACGTGCCCGGCACCATCATAGGTCCCGCAGATGTAGTTCAGCCTCCCGGCCTTGAGCACCGGGGTCTGCCCGCTGGAATAGGCGACACTGCTGCTGCGCACGGTGAACAGGCACTTCAGCGCGCCTGTGCTGTCGCCCTCGAACCAGTACTGGTTGTTCTTGCTCACCGGGGTCCAGAATCCGACCTGAGCGGACGCCAGGTTCACCCAAAACTCCACGGTGAGCGCCCCGGTGATGTCCAGGGCGGCGATATCAGGAGCGGTGGCCTGAATGGAAGTCCCCTCGAAATAGGCCACCGCGAGCTGGGCGCTGGGGGTATCCGCTGGCCGGGCCTTGCTGATCCAGGTGGCCACCTTGCAGCCGCCTACCAGGTTCACCTTGGCCCGATCGCAGTCAGTGGTCAGCCTGGTGACGGTGGTGTTCGTCTGGACGTTCACGAGGCTGGTGGCGGCGGGGTTGGCACATTCGGCTGAGCGCACGTACAGATCCCGCACCACGCCCGTGCCGTGCTGGATCACATTGACAGCCGGGTAGGTGGAGGCGGGGTTGATGTTGGCCGCGCCGTCGATGATGATGGTGCCCCATGTGCCGCCCTGGGTAAAGGAGCTGCCTGGGTCGTCGCTGATGTTCACCGGGTAGTCATTCAGGATGGCCGAGCGAATGTTCCGGCCGGTGATCCGGTCCACCAGGTACCCGTTCCCGGTGGTGGAAGAGCCTGCCTGGATCTTCAGCGCCACCGGGGACGTGGCGGGCGGCACCGGAACCTCCGCGTCTTCCACCAGGACGCCAGTGACGTTGCCCATGCAGTCCGCGACCGCGCCTACATCACCGCAGTTCATGGCCACCAGGTCATCGCCAGGAGCCGGGCAGGAGACCCGCATGATTACCACGTCGTTCGCCGGGCCGGTGATATGCACGATGTCCCGGCTGGTGGCCGAGGGGGCCACGTCCTGGATGTGAACCCTGGTGGCGTCCGCGACGGACACGAAGTACATCCCGTCCACGGAGCTGCCGCCGAGGGGGCCGAGCCGCAGGCCGTCCACATGGCGCATCCGGAAATTGTGGTAGGCGTAGGTGTTCCCGCTGTTCCCGGAGGCGCGCACCCAGGTCCCGCCGGTCACCCGCACATCAGCATCGCGCCCGGTGCCGATGACCGCGAACAGCCCGGTCCCGTTCTGGGTGGCGGTGGCGGCGAGGGTGACCGTGGTGCTGTTGACAAAGGTGATCGTGGTGTCCAGCCAGGTGCCGTCCGTGTAGTAGATACGGATGCTGCTGCCAGTATCACCACTCGTGAAGACCGCCGTGGCACTGGTGAAGGTGGTGGTGCTGTTGGTGACCCCGTCGAGAATGCGCCGGTTCGCCTGCACCGCCCAGGTCTGCACCACGTTGCTGTTAGACCCGGCCAGCAGCGTGACCGTGCATCCGGTCATGTCCAGAGTGGTGTGCGAGCCGATCCGCAGCGGGGCAGACAGCTTGTAGGACTGGCCAGGCAGGCCGGTCACAATACCGCCGCCTGCGGTGCGCGCGGCAGTCAGCAGGCCCTGGATGTAGGAGGTGTCATCACTGCCGTTCGCCGGGCCGATGAGCGCGGCGGTCAGGACCCGGTTGAGCAGCATTTTCTTGGTCGTGCCGGATGGGTCCATAGAAGTATCGTGGATATCCACGGCCAGTAGGACATCATCAGGCTGTGGTGCGGTTATTGCCGCGTAGTCGGTGATCCTAGCCATTGCTGACCTCTCCCCCGCCTTGGTCCAGCACGAGGCTGCCTGCCTGATCCCAGATGATGTTAGGTCCCGGCGAACGGCTCGGCCACGAAGGCACCGGTCTTGGTCCCCGGCTCCGCGATCAGGCGCCCGATGCTGCGCGGGTAGGTAGACGGCAGCGAAGTCCCGATCTCGTCAATCGTGCTCATAAGCGCGCGGCCGTTGACCGAGAACGTCAGCCCGTTCTTGTAGCTCGGGCCAGTGAAGTTGAATGGCATGAACTGCACCCGGTACAGCACGAAGTCCAGGGTGTAGAGCGACCCGGAGCTGTCCTTGGCGGGGCAGCGCACCGCCATCGGCCGAGTCACGGTGTTCATGCTGGCCAGCGTCCACAATGGGACGCTGTAGTAGTCGTTCGGCGCGGCACCCGAGGAGCTGACCACGGTCCCGGTGATAGTGGCGATGGTATCGAACGGGATGAAGCCTTCCTCCACCGTGACATTGGCGAAGTTGATCCAGAACCACTCGCTCAAGACGATGTCGTCGCCTGTGTTCTCGAAGTTCCCGGAATCTGTGGCGATGGTCCCGTTGCGGCAGCCATACAGGGTTGCCAGCTCAGCACCCGTGCTCCCGTTGAGGATCGCGGCATGGCTGAGGGAGAAACCCTCGAAGATCCTGGTGCTGGCCACTGTCGTTTAACTCCCCACTAGGTTCCGGCGAACGGTTCCTTGACGAAGGCTCCAGTCAGTGTGCCTGGTGCCGCGATGAGCCGCCCGATGCTGCGCGGATAGCTGATTGGCAGCGTCGTGCCCACCTCATCATTGGTGGACATGAGTGCCCTTCCGTTGACGCTGAAGGTCAGCCCGTTCTTGTAGCTCGGCCCGGTGAAGTTGAACGGCATGAACTGGACCTTGTAGAGCACGAAGTCCAGGGTGTAGAGGCTGCCAGCGCTGTCCTTGGCGGGGCACCGGACGGCCATCGGCCTGGTGATCGTGTTCATGGACGCGAGGGTCCAGAGCGGGACGCTGTAGTAGTCGTTGGGGGCCGCGCCGGAACTGGAGACCGTGGTGCCGGTGATGAGCGCCACGGTGTCGAAGGGGATGAAGCCCTCTTCCACGGTCACGTTGGCGAAGTTGATCCAGAACCACTCGCTGAGAACAATATCATCACCGGTGTTCTCGAAGTTGCCCGAGTCCGTGGCGATGGTGCCGTTGCGGCAGCCGTAGAGCGTGGCGTTCTCCGCGCCCGTGACGCCGTCCAAGATCGCGGCGTGACTAAGGGAGAAGCCCTCGAAGATCCGGGTGCTGGCCAAGCTGGCTCACAACTCCTCCGCTAAGGGCCGCCCATGCAGCAGCGATGTCCTCTGGCGGAATAATCGGCTGCTCAGGACCAGCGCCGGGAGTGCGGGGGAGCCAGCTCCTGGCCGCAGTGCGGGCACTTGGGGTGCATCAGGTGCCCTATGCGGAACAGCCTGCGCTGCAGGTAGATCCGCCAGGTGAGGACCGGGCCGATCATGGCTATGACAGCGGCGTCCAGCCAGGTGGGGCCGTTACCGGCGAAACGGAAGAACAGGCTCAGCGCGGTAACGAGCATGAGGACGACGATGAACCCCGCCGTGATCAGGTAGGTGCGCATGAGCCAGCTTCGCCAGGCCATCCCGCTCGATAGCCACAGGTAGTCCAGAATCCACAACAACGCGGCCAGTCCCGCCCATATCGTTCCGATCTTGAGCACCAGGACCAGCCAGTCCTGTCCGGTCACATGCCCCCCTTGGGCGAATGACGAGAGCGCATCACCTCGTAGAACTGTTCCGGTGAGAGCCCGAGCGTGGAGGCAACCAGCTCAGCGAGATGGTTGCGGCTGTAGACGATGCTCTGCAGCTCGGCTTCCGCCGCACGGGCCCTGGCAAGCCTACCTTCCGCACGGTGGCGATCAGCCCGCGCCTCGGCAATCTCAGCCCTCCGCTCAGCCCGGTTCGGCCAGGGGTAAACCCTGTCCAGGAACCGTGACACCGGGCCTGGGCGGGGCAGCGCGTGCGCCATCTTACGTCGCCTTCTCACCGGCAGCTCCACTCGCCCCCTGCTCTGACGGTACAGCGCCTGACAGTGGCGGTGATAGTGCCAGGCGGGCCTGGATTGCCTGGGCGGCGGCTGCCGCGTTGAGCCCTGTTTGCAGGGCGCCGATGGTGTCCCTGGATGCGTAGAGCGCGGTAGTCGCGGTATCGGCCCGGTCGCGCTCGGCCTCCTTCTCCGCCTTCAGCTCCGCGATGAGCCGGTCCTTGTCCGCTATCACCTCCTGGGCGGATTTCCAGGGAACGATTACCCGCAGGACGAACAGGATACAGAACACGCCCGCCACACCAGCACCGGTAATGAGAGAGCTGATAAACGTGCTGTCCACTGATGCTCCCCATTCAGCACTCCTGGCGCGGCCAGGGCGCAGGGGGGCATTGCCCTGGCTGAGGCCTGGCCGGGTTTGCGCAGCCGGGCTGCTGTCCTCAGTAAGCGCCAATCGGCCTTTAACGCGGGCGCACCATGCCTTTCCCGCCGCACCGCGAGCAGGGGACGGTGATGACCGATCCTTTCCGGATTACGGTCGTCGTTGTCTTCCCCCGGCAGCGCGGGCACAGGACCGGGCGCTTCGGCTGTTTATCAGGATCTGGCTTCTGACGAAAGATGATCCTCATGCCGGTACCAGCTCCACCAGCGGGAACGGGAGGGCCTCCGCCAGTTCCTCCACCGACCCGGGCCGGGCTACCAGGAATCCCCGGCAGGTGACCGCGAAGTGCTCAGCGGGAGCACCAGGCAGGGCTGCCATCTCGATGGGACCGGCGGGCTCGGTGAGCACGATGTGCTCCACCCGCCAGATCCCGTGCTGCCACCGGGCGGTCATGGCTTAGCCGCCAGTGCCCTGCGCACCCGGAAGTACCGCAGGAGCGCGAGCAGAAGAATCTCATCCAGTTGCCCGGGGATGAGCTGGAGAACGATGATCAGAGCTGCCTTGGCGTACCAGGGGCCGGGCAGGTCGTTCCACGCCTGCCGGGCGTAGTGCCGCACAAGGAAGACCGGCCATGCGTGCCAGGCCTTGTGAACCATCTCCCCCACCTCCATACCTTCAATAATACGGGGGTGGTTGACCTGCGTCAAGTAGTGAGACTACTCCACGCTGGGCATGTCCGCCAGGAGCTGGGCCAGGTCCAGGCCCTGGATGGTGGTCCCGTTGGCCTCGATCCAGTCTTCGGAGATGCCGATGTAGGCTTCCCGGATCTGGTGGCGGCAGAAGCCCCTCGTGGAGCGCTGCAGGACTCCCCAGGTGACGACCTCTTCCACCCCGATGTACCCGGACCCGCGCTTCTGCAGGGCGATGGAATGGCCGCCCACGATGGGGGAGCCAGCAACGTACGACCAGGGGACGCCCTGGGCGAACTGGTCCTCCGCGCTCTGGGGGCAGTCGATGTCCACCGTCACCGACCCGAAGGTGTTCAGCGCGGCGGCCATGAGGGGCAGGTTGGACGGGTCGCCGAAGGCGGCCCACGCCACGTACTTATGGACCTTGCCAGAGGTATCAGTGAGCCCGGTCTTCACCAGGAACTGGCTGACATCGGGCTCGGCGCACCCGTTGTCGGTGTTCTCGTCCCCGAGCACGTACCCGCCGCAGGCGGAGTAGGCGCGGATGATCTCCATATTGTCGAACACGGGCTCGGGGTGCCCGGCGTAGGCGCTCATCGCGGTGAAGCTGTGGGCCGCACGCGCAATCGTGCAGTCCCCGACGCCGTCAGGGATCTGGGGCGGGTTGGACGGGTCCGGCCCGTTGCAGTACATCCGCCAATCGCTGACCAGGCTGGCCCGGTCGATGGTCTGCGAGGGCAGGACCGGCGGTATCGCCTCCTGGCTGATCGCTGTCTTCAGCGCCAGCGGGCCCTGGTAGGGGAGCAGGTAGTGCTCCAGCACGGGAACGTAACGCTCCGGGTCGCGCCACAGCACGCCCTTCTTGCCTGGGACTCTGTCCGGGTTGGCCATGACCGCGCAATCGGCCTCAGCGCTGATTCCCGGACAGCCACACGTATCCCCAGGTCAAGGCGATTATCAGGGCCGCTCCTATGACAATGCCGACGCTGAACCATCCCCACCAGTGCATTAATCCCCCACTCCGATCAGGCTGTGCAGCCAGTGACGCAGCCTGCGGCGGCGCTTCAGCTCACCCGGGCAGTACACCCGGGCCATGGCGAGGGCCAGCTTCTCCCCGGAGTATCCCGGGTTCAACTGGGCCAGTGCCTCCAGCAGGGTGAGCACCTCGATGGCTGCGGGGGACAGGCTGTTCACCCGGCAGGCTGCCTCGGCTTCCGCTCCCCGGTCCCACCAGTGGCGGGCGATGGTGCCCTCCGGGGGAGCCTCGGTGAACTGCAGCCCGGTGCTCATGTCAGTGAGCCTGCCCGTACGTGCCAGCGATCACTCCCCGGTAGTGGCAGGGATTACCGCTGCTGCTGGCCAGTTGCTCGTTCTGGAAAGCGCTGATCTGCTGGTCATTGACCGGGGCACGGAACTGGATCTCCTGGCTCTGCCCGAAGCCGGTCTTCACCACCTTCGCCCGCTTGACCGGGCTGAAGCCCTGCAACGGCCAGAACACGGTAATCCGGGTCTTGATGCCGACATTGCCGGTGTTGTGCGAAGTGACGCTGGCAGTGAGGTAGTTGCCCGAGCCGTTGAAGTTGCCCGACAGCGAGACATCGCAGTTGCCCGTGATGTAGCCCTTCGGGCTGGGCACCGGAGCAGGCGCGGGCGGCGTGCTGCCCGTGGCCGCAGCATGCGGTGTGCTGCCCGGAACATCGTGGGTGCTTGCCGTGGCCGCGCAGCCTGTTGCGAGAATCGCAGAGGCCGCTACCGGCACAAGCAGGTTCTTTATCATGGTCTTTTCCCCTTACCGGTATCTCAATGCCAGTGATACGGCTCAGGGGCAATCGCTAGGCGCAGCCGTCGCCCGCCCACGGGGCAGTTCCCGCCTCGGCGTAGAGCTTGTCAAAGGCGGCGTACTGGACGCCGGGCGGTGCCGTCTGCGCCCCTCCGGGGTATCCCATGCCGAGCCCGGCCCAGGTGCTGGGCAGGAACTGGAACAGGCCGCCAGCTCCGCTGGACGGGTTGACTGCCGCAGGGTTCCCCCCGGATTCTGCCCGGATCACGCAGGCCTCGAAGCTCCCTGGTGGCCCTGAGAAGCCCTGTGCGGGCTGCTGCGGGGCCGGGGCGGCCGGAGCCTGGGCCTGGGCAGCGGCAGCCGCAGCAGCGGCCTGCTGGGCATCTGCAGCGGCTTCGCGCCTGGCGCGCTGGCGGGCATCAGCAGCGGCCTCGGCACGGGCGGCTGCTTCCCGGTGCGCGGCGCGGATGAGCACGCGCTGCCTCAGGTGCGCCTCCTGGGACTGAAGGGCCGGGGCGGAGGTGGCTGCTTCCCGGTGCCCGGAGGGAACCGGGGCGAAGTCGGCTGCGGCTGCCCGCTGGCTCTTGTCGCCGGAGGCGAGGAAGGCGAGGAACAGGATCGCGGCGGCTCCCAGGACCAGGGCGGGCATGGCCAGGAGGCGGCGCCGGGCGGCATGGCGGGGAAGGTGGCGGCTGCTGTTGTGAATCAGGCTGCTACTGCTGGTGCTGTGGCGGCTGAGGTACCCGGCGTTGCGGGCAGCTCTGTCAGGGCCACGGTGCATGTGACTCCAGACCTGGAAGGTCCCCCGCTACACGGCCTGCCTTTCGCGGGGCTGGACGGCTGAGCTAAATCAGCAAAGGTCCAACGGAAGCTACTACAAGAGGCAATAGGCGCGCAGCAGATTGCGCACAATTCAGGGGGGTGACCTTTAGGGCCCGGCCGTGCCAGCTATGCGCGGCTGTAAGCGCAGCTTTATTCAGCCGGGAACCGGCACCGGGGAACGGAGGCGGCCTCTTTCCCGCGTTCTTTCCCTGAGTGTGCCTTTCATCCGGGCCAGGATCTGCCGGAACTTATCACCGATGAGCTTGCGGGCCTGGCCGCGCTTTCCCTTCCCGCCCCGCCACCAGGACCACAGCAGGACGAATCCGAGGAGGCCAGCGAAGATGGCGGAGGGCCAGTATCCCTGCAGCCAGAACGAGAACCCGCACAAGGCATTGCCGAGGCCGGTGGACAGGATCACGGGCTGGGACAGGTCGGCGTCAATCCCGTGCCGCCACACCTGCCAGCCGAGCGGGCCGCAGCCCAGCGCCATCCCAGTCCAGAACAGCGTTTGCGCGATCATGCCGGTGTTACTGGCTGGCCGGTGAAGAAGAAGGCATCAGGACCCCGCTCATCCGCACTATCTCGCGCCATATGGCGGCGGGCACGATCACAGCCTCCAGCTCCGCCTCAGCCAGCGGGGAATCAGAGTCCAGGCGCCGGTAGACCGCGAACGGGATGCCCTGCCGGACTGCGGCGGCACCGGCCGCAGACAGGACGGAATCAATCCCGTGGCTTGAGCCGGTGACCGGGGTGCCGTCCGGCTTGAAGTATGCGCCCGCGACGATCACGAGTCCTCCCTGGCTTTCCTGGCCTGGCGGTTGGCTTCCATTATCGCGTCGAACTTCGCCTGCCGGTGGGACTTGCGGGACTGGCCGCGCTGGCGCGGGGTGCGGGCCGCCTCCTTCAGGGCCTTCCTGCGAGTGGCGGACTGCTTCTTCGCGCAGCCAGGGCAGACGGAGCCGCCCTTGCGGGGCTTCCCGCAGGAGGG
>Ga0318562_10001218_pt1 | contig 11553 bp, 12 predicted proteins | sample GRESIP066b5f18_FD_203688 | JGI IMG/M metagenome (GOLD analysis project Ga0318562, IMG submission 203688) | Tropical soil microbial communities from Luquillo Experimental Forest, Puerto Rico - GRE.SIPMG.066b5f18 | ecosystem: Environmental > Terrestrial > Soil > Tropical forest > Bulk soil...
GGCAACGCCGCCACCTTGCGCGGCACGGTCTTCGATTCCTCCCTCGCCATGGCCGAGGTCGCCGCGCAAGGTGGCGGCGTTGCCCTTCTCCCGGTCAAGATGTTCGCGCGCGAGCTCGGCGAAGGCCGCCTGATGCGGCCCTTCGACACCGAGATCGCTCTCGGCGATTATTGGCTGACCTCCCTCAAATCGAAGCGCCAAAGCGCCGCCATGCAAGCCTTCAGCCTCTGGCTGCTGGAGAGCGCATCCGACGGGGCGGAGCTCGCGCAACCCTATCCGTCATGCCCGGGCGCGCCCGCGCGCGTCATGCCCGGGCTTGTCCCGGGCACCCTCGACTTGACCACGTCCGAGCAGCGCAGGCGCTGAAGTCGTGGGTGGCCGCACCGAGCGCGGCCATGACGGAGAGGGTCTCCTTGACATCGAGCTCGGCTCGCCCGAAAGCCTTAACCGAGCCACAACAGCAGGTGACCGGAGGGTGCATGCCCGCCAGATCCTCGCAGGCCTATGTTGAGAGCTTCGCCGCGCTCCTTGTCGCGGGCTGCGTGTCGCAAGGCTCATCGGTGAGGGCCTATGGCTATAGCCAGAACGTCCCCTCCGGAATCCTCAGCACGCTCGGGAATTACAACACCGTATCGGGCGACGGCGAGGGAAGCCGTCACCTGCAGCCGCTGCTCGAGATCCGCATCATTAGGATTAGGCAACCCGCGCACGGGCAGGTTCGTGTCACGACCGGAACGCGCGCCGTGCATCCCGTGCCCGAATCGCCGCTCGCCTATTGCGACGGCCGTCAATTCGCGTCGCGGATCGTGCAGTATCGCTCGACGCCGGGCTATCGGGGCGAGGATTCTCTGTCTTACGAGGTGAGCTTCGTCGACGGCTCGCACGACGTCTACGAGAAGGCGCTCAGCGTGCGTTGAGGTGCGCGCTAGCCTCGCCCGCGCCCGAAATCTTACTCGAGGATGAGCGTGGTAATGGCGCAGCCGCGCGACAGGATCTCGCTTCGCGTGAACTCAGGGAACATCGGCGCGTAGCGGCGGATCAGCGCCTCCTCGAGCGCAGCCGCGCTACGCAGCGAAGGCAGGGAGGCGGCGAGGCAGTGCTGCGGCACCTCACGGATCGGCACGCGCTGGCGCACCTCCTCGCAACGCCCGATGCGGTGGCGCGACACGTCGATGAGCGGCAGTGTCTCGCGCCCTTCCGCGTCGCGGCGACCGGGCCGCTGGATCGGCAGGAGGGCGTAGTGCTTGCCGGCCTCGTTCAGTGTCACTTCGAGGTTGAAATGCACAAAGTGGCCGGCGAACCCTTCGAGCTCGGCATAGTCCTCGTGGTGCATTCTGATCAGCGCATCGACGGCGAAGCGCCCGCACAGCAGATCGACGCGGAGCAGCGCCTCCTCGCCTTCGACCAGCGCCGATCAGCGAGGGGTTCGACAAGGCCAGGTTCGCAGTCATTGCTCCTCCCGCGGACCGCCGCACCCCGGCGGCCCTTGCACCGCCACTATCCCGGCAGCGACTTCCTCTAACGCCGTTGCGGGAACGAGGCTCAAAGGGCCGACAGAATCATCCCGAGAAACGGCCCCAAAAAAGAACCTTCCGGCTTCAAAGTGCGAAATTGCGGCAAATCCCCGAGAAAGCACGAGCAACATGCCCATGAGATATGCATCACGCGCACGTCTATAACCTAATACTAAAGATAGTCATGCGATTTTGCGATGTAGTTATGTCGTGAGGCGGCTTCTCTTGCGGCACAGAATCATTACGTTGCACCGCAATAAGCGAGGGACGTCCGGGACGCATTCCATCATCTCTTCAATGGAGTGAGACCCAAATGACTGCTGCATCCGTCACCGCAGAGCCCGGCGAAGCCCGCCGCGCCGCCGGCGAGGCAAAATCCGCCGCCGCCCCCACAGTGAAGCCCGACTTCTGGGCCCGGCTCGGCGCCGCGATCATGCAAGCACGCATCCGCCAGGCCGAGCGCGAGATCGCCGTCTATCTCGACCGAAATGGCGGCCGGTTCACTGACCAGATGGAGCGCCGCATCCTCGAACGCGTCACCGGCATCGACCGACACGCATTCGGCGAGTGATTCTTCCTTCTCCCGTCGGGAGAAGGCGCCCCTTGCGTGAAGCAAGGGGCGGATGAAGAGGCGCCGCTGAGGCGCGTCCCCGGCGTCCCTCGCCTGCTCGATTACTTGTTCATCGCCTGGCGGATGAGGCCGATGATGGCCATCAGGATGGCGCCGCCGACGCCGCCGCCGGCGACCTGGCCGACGATCGAACCGATATCGAGCGAGCCGCCGGCCGCCGCTGCGCCGAGCGCCGGTACGAGCGTCGACAGCAGCTGTCCGCCGCCGTAGCCGCCCACGATGCCGGCGATCGAATTGCCAGCCGTGCCAAGGCTCAGATTCTTTGCTACCGCCCCAACGATATTGCCGCCGACCGCCCCACTGATGAGCTGGATGATCAATGCTACCCAATTCATGACCAAGCCTCTCTTTCGCCTCGCTTGCCCCTGCGAGCCCGTTTCAGCCCGCAGGCCGACGCAATGAGATTAGCAGGCTTTCTAAACCCTGGGTAGCAACAGCAATCGCGCGCCACCACCTGGTAATCCTCCGGCAAATTTGAGCAGGCCGTACCTTGCCGATCAGAGCCATTCGGTCCATTTCGATGGCGGCTGCGGCGCCGCCGCCAGCATAACGCCAATTTCGGGAAGAACGCCAATGTCACTGTCGATGCATCAAGCTTCGGTTGCCGCCTTCAACCGGACGCTGCGCGCCCTTTCGGCCAATCTGGACAAGGCCGAGGCCCATGCGACGGCCCGCAAGATCGAGCCCTCGGCGCTCACCACCGCGCGCCTCTACCCCGACATGTTCACCTTCGCACGCCAAGTGCAGCTCACCTGCGACTTCGCCAAGAACAGCTGCTGGAGGCTCACCGGAATCGAGGCCCCGGTCTTCGAGGATAAGGAGGCGAGCTTCGCCGAGCTCAAGGAACGCATCGCCAAGACCCTCGACTTCATCAACGGCATCAAGGCCGATTCCTTCGATGGCGCGCATGAGCGCGAGGTCACCCTGAAGCTCCCGAACGGCGAGCACAAGCTCAAGGGCAGCGACTATCTCGTCTTCTTCGCCCTACCAAACTTCTACTTCCACGCCACCACCGCCTATGATCTGCTGCGCCATAACGGCGTCGAGATCGGCAAGCGAGATTTCATGGGCCTCAACTGAGAACCCGGAAAGCAAAGGGTCTTTCGGTCGCATCCAAGCTCCAAGCCGAATTCGGAGCTTGACCATTGTGGAGCTGAAGCGATTTCGGATTTGAGGCGACCGCAGAGTGCCGAGCTGCCGACGCGGGAGGCGTTCACGCTGAGCCCCTTGCCGCAGGCGGCCTCGGCGCCTGCCCGATATGCCGCGCTCGACGTCGCGCGCGGTGTGGCGCTCGTCGCCATGGTCATCTTCCACTTCTCCTTCGATCTCGACGCGCTCGGCCTTGCGACACTCGGCGTCGGGACCTCCTTCTGGTGGCGCTGGTTCGCGAGGCTGATCGCCGGCAGCTTCCTTGCGCTCTCGGGAGCGAGCCTTGTGCTCGCGCATGGGCGCGAATTTCGCCCCGGCGCCTTCATGCGCCGCCTCGCCATCCTCATTGGCGCCGCCGCCCTCGTCACGCTGGGCACCTGGTATATGATGCGGGACGAATACATCTTTTTCGGCATCCTGCACTCGATCGCGGTCGCGAGCCTTGTGGGAGCAGCTTTCCTGCGTGCCCCCTGGCCACTTACGCTCGCCGTTGCGGCCCTCGTGCTCCTTGCGCCCGGTTACGTCGCGACGCATGACCTCGCCCCGGCTGCCTTCGATGCGCCGGCTCTGCGCTGGCTCGGCTTCAGCCGCGTGATGTCGGCAACGCTCGATTTCGAGCCGGTCTTCCCCTGGCTCGCGCCCTTCCTGTTCGGCATGGTGATAGCGAAGCTTGGCCTGCCGGCCTTCGCTGCGAGCCGTGCCGCCCTCTGGCGCCCGCTCGCCGCCTTTCCGCGCGCGCTCGCTTTCGCTGGCCGGCACAGCCTCGCCATCTATCTCATCCACCAGCCGGTGATGTTCGGCACGCTCTCGCTCGTCGCCGAGTGGCGGAGCTCGGCGACAAGCGAGAGCGCGATCCCGGACGAGGACCGCGATTTCATCGGGGCCTGCCGCTCGGTTTGCACCGCACGCAGCGGCAATGAGGCAGGCTGCGTCACCTATTGCAACTGCACGGCGGGCGAATTGAAGAAGGCCGGCCTCTGGGCGAGCGTGGTCGCCGAACGCCTGACGCCGCAGGAACGCGACCGCCTCGCAGTGGTCATGCAGGCCTGCGAGATCACCCCGCGGCAATAAGCGCTTCCTTCTCCCGTTTACGGGAGAAGGAAGGCGCTAGCAGCGCGCTCGCCAAACCTTGATCGGCGCCCCGCTTGATCCTCTCTGGCGCATTGGCGAAACACGGCTCGCAGCGATGGGAGCTCGTGATGCCGAAACAGATCATCTTGTCTTTGATCTTCGTCCTCGTAGCTGTGCTGACGCAGGTGTTCCTGCCCTTCACCAAAATCGGTGACAGCTACCGGCCAGGTGTCGGAGCGCTGATCAATGGCGGTGTCGGGTTCCTCTTCATCCTCCTTGCGGGCATTGCGGCGCTGGTCGCCCGCAGATCGCGACGCTGACCCCTAGCCTCGCCGCCTGCCACCTCTGCGGCGCGGCTCGGCTGAAGGCGCGCGGGCGAAGCTGATGCCGAGGCGCGACTCGAGATGCGGAAACGCATCCGACGCGTGCGGGATCGCCATCGCCTCGACGAAATGCGCCTGGAAGCGAGGCTCGATCGCCGTCTCGACCTTCTCGATGCGCTGCACCACCTCGCCGATCTCACGGCGTGAGGCGGCGTTCAGAAGCGCGATGCGCGCGCCCGTCCCTGCGGCGTTGCCGGCCGATGCGACCTTGTCGAGCGCGCAGTCCGGAATGAGGCCGAGCGCCATCGCATAGAGCGGATCGATATGGCTGCCGAAGGCGCCGGCGAGCGTGATGCGATCAACCTTGTCGACGCCGTAGCGCTCCAACAGGAGCTTGACGCCCGCATAGAGCGCCGCCTTGGCGAGCTGGATGGCACGGATATCCCCTTGCGTGATGGCGATGCGCGGCTCTCCCTGCGAGATCACATAGGCGAAGGTGCGTCCATCGGCGACGATGCGCGGGCTGCGCGCCGCGAGCTCGCCATCGATGATGCCGTCCGGGCGCAGGATGCCGGCGATTGCCATCTCGGCCACCGCCTCGATGATGCCGGAGCCGCAGATGCCAGTCGCACTCAAGCCGCGCGCCGATGCCGCGAAGCCTGGATCATCCGACCAGAGATCGCAGCCGATCACCTTGAAGCGCGGCTCGAGCGTCTCGCGATCGATGCGCAGCCGCTCGATGGCGCCAGGTGCGGCGCGCTGGCCGGAGCTGATCTGCGCGCCCTCGAAAGCCGGGCCGGTCGGCGAGGAACAGGCGAGCAGCCGCTCACGATTGCCGAGCACGATCTCCGCATTGGTGCCGACATCGACGATCAGGCGAAGCTCGTCGGAAAGATAAGGCCCCTCGCACAGCACCACGGCCGCGGCATCCGCGCCGACATGGCCGCCGATGCACGGCAAGGCATGCGCAGTGGCGCCGGGCGCGAGTGCAAGGCCGATCTCGGCCGCGGGCAGGTCGAAGCCCGCATCGATGGTGAGCGCGAAGGGCGCCATGCCGAGCTCGCTCGGGTCGAGGCCGAGCGCCAGATGATGCATGATCGGGTTGCCGGCGATCGTCACCTCGACGATGTCCTGTGTGGCGACGCCTGCCTCGGCCGCGGTCTCGCGCGCGAGCCCCGCGAGCGCGTCCTGCACCGCCGCAGTCAGCTCACGATCGCCGCCCGGATTCATCATGATGTAGGAGACGCGGCTCATCAGATCTTCGCCGAGGCGGATCTGCGGGTTCATGCGGCCGGCCGAGGCCAGCACATTGCCGCTCGCGAGGTCGCACAGATGCGCGGCGACCGTGGTCGAGCCGATATCGAAGGCAAGCCCGCAGACGCGCTCCTTGAGTCCCGGATAGAGCGCCACGATCTCGCGCCCGTGGCGCACCGCAGCCGTCACCGCGAATTGGCCGTCCCGCAAGATCTTCTGCAGGCCGCGCAGCACGGGAAGCCGCGCAGAGGACTCGCCGAGCCCCCATTGCTCGGACAGCGCCTTGGCGAGCCGTCTGAAATCGCTTGCGGGATCGGCCATGTCGGGCGGCGCCACCTCGACATAATAGAGCCGCACCACGGGATCGACCTTGACCGGATAGGCCTCGGCGCGCTTGCGCACCACCTGCCGGTGGAGCTGCGATTCAGGCGGGACGTCGACGAGGAGATCGCCGCAGATCAGCGCCTGGCAGCCGAGCCTTTCGCCCGGCCCGAAGGCGCCGCGCAGCCTCGCATAGCGCTCCTCGACCGCGCCGGGCGGACTCGCATGCGTCGCGGCAGAAACGATGTCGCGCTTGACGTCGGCGCCTTCGACCAGCGCCACCCGGCAGCGTCCGCAGATGCCGCGCCCGCCGCACACCGAATCGAGATCGACGCCGAGCCGGCGCGCGGCCTCGAGCACGCTGACGCCCGCGGCGAAATGGCCGCGCTTGCCCGAGGGCGAGAAGGCGATCATGTGCTGCGCCGAGGGAGCTGAAGTCTTCGGCGTGGAAGTCTCTTCGGTCACCGACAGTCTTTCAGGCAAAACGGTCATTGTCTGTCCGGATAGGGGGATGTGGCCGCAATGTCCACGCGATCGGGGCTTTGGCCGCTCAGGATGCCGCACGCCCGCCCGCCGCGATCAGCGCGCGCAGCCGCTCGGCGTCGAACTCGCTCTCGATGCGCCTGACCGCTGCCGCGACTTCGGCCTCGAGATCATCGCTGCATGGCTGAGCCTCGCCCTGGCGCCAATCGGCGAGATAGGCGTCCGTTCCCGTCGCGCCATCGCGCATCGCTGCGGCGTCGATCGCCTGCGCAAAACGCGCCGAGAGCTCGCGCTTCACGCGCGCGGCCCTGCGCCCTCCCGGCATCGCCGCCGTCACTTGCGCCGGGATGTCGCGCCAATAGGTGATGATGAGCTCAGGCACAAACGATCTCCTCTTCCTTCTCCCGCAAGGCGGGAGAAGATGCTCGCGTCAGCGAGCGGCGGATGAGGGGCGCCCGGGCCGCATCCACGCTCCCGGTGCCTCGACGCTTACGATCAGCCAATCTGCGCCGCGCCCTCACCCGACCTCACCGTAGCTGCGAGCGGACGCTCGCAGCTACGGTGCGGGCTATGGTTCGCCTTCCCTCTCCCGCGCGAAGAGCGCGGGAGAGGGAAGGCGACTGGCGCGTCAGGAAGCCGTGCAGCCCGGCAAGCCCCGTTTGGCGTATCTCGAGCGGCAGGCCGAGCTTCGCGGCCGCCGCGCGCGCCTGCGCCTCGAGGCCGGCATCCTCGCTTTGGGCGAGCCAGACGACGCGCCGGTAATGGCCGAAATAATCCTGGAGGAGTTCGGGGTAACGATCGAGGCCGAGGCCTTCCATGACCAGCCGGTCGAAGAAACGCACGAGGTAGTCTGTGAGGAAGAAGGTGCCGATCTCCTCCTCCATCATCTGATCGAAGCGCTCGATCCCGGCATAGAAGGCGTAGCAATGGGCGCCGTCGATGCGCTCGACGCCTTCCTCGGCGAGCATGCGGTCGAGCTCTCCGCCCGTGCCGCAATCGCCGTAGAGGCACACGATTCGCCGATAGCGCTCGCGGTTCGCCCTGATCTTGCGGCACACGGCTTCCGTGATGCGCTCCGGCCGGTTGTGCAGGATGGCCGGCAGACAGGTCACCGCCAGATGCCTCCAGCCATTGAGGCGGATCACCGCGATCAGCTCCCTCGCGAGCGCCCCGCAGGCGATAACCAGCGTGTCGCCGGCGCCGGCGCGCCCCGCGTCGTCCACGTCAAACCCCTGGTCGGGATCGGCCGGCGCGAGCAATGCGTCGTTGACGTCGGGCAGAGGCCTGCCCTGCTCGATTTCGCTGTCTTGCCTGGCTTTGCTATTCGCCACTCGCCATTCGTCCTTACGAGGCAGCCCTGGCCTGCGCCGAGCCCTGGCGGCGCGCCATCAGCGCCTTCGCGGTCTCGACTGCGACCGCGGCGTCGCGGCAATAGGCGTCGGCCCCGATCGCATTGGCGAAGCCCTCGTTCAGCGGGGCGCCGCCGACCAGCACGATGAAGTCGTTGCGGATGCCTTTCTCCTTCAGCGTGTCGATCACCACCTTCATATAGGGCATGGTGGTCGTCAAAAGCGCCGACATGCCGAGAATCTCGGGCTGGTGCTTCTCGATCGCCTCGAGATATTTCTCGACTCCGTTGTTGATGCCAAGATCAATCACCTCGAAGCCCGCCCCCTCCATCATCATGCAGACAAGGTTCTTGCCGATATCGTGGATGTCGCCCTTGACGGTGCCGATCACCATCTTGCCGATCTTCGGCGCCCCGGTCTCGGCGAGAAGCGGCCGCAGGATCGCCATGCCGGCCTTCATGGCGTTTGCCGACATCAGCACCTCGGGCACGAACAGGATGCCATCGCGGAAATCCTCGCCGACGATGCGCATGCCCTCGACCAGGGCCTCGGTCAGCACCTTGTAGGGGGTCCAGTTGCGGCCGAGCAGGATGCGCACCCCCTCCTCGATCTCGGGCTTCAGGCCGTCATAGAGGTCGTCGTGCATCTGCGCCGTGAGCTCGGCGTCATCAAGGGAATTCAAGTCGAGATCGTCGCCGGCCATCAGCCAAGGTCCTCCAATGGGATTGCTGCGGCGCCGAAGGCGCGCTGCCCAAACCGGTATGCGGTAACATAGATGGCCGCCATGCAGAAGTGGCACGCGTGCTCGCGCGAAAGTGAATGCAGTTAAAGGCTTGACTATTGGAGCCATTCTCATCACCTTCCAGGCAATCCCGCGCAGTCGGGACATGCGCCGGTTCAGGTTGATGCCGTCCAGAAATCGTCTTCGGGAAACAGATTTTCGGGAATGCCGAACTCCGCCAGACGCTTTGGGCGTTCGCCGCCAGGCGGCCGAGGGAGGATGAGTGAAGCCCACCGACATCGGTAACCCCGATTACTTCCACAAGGTCGTCGATTGCCAATGGGCCTGCCCGGCCCACACCCCGGTCCCCGAATATATTCGGTTGATCGCGGCCGGCCGCTACAGCGACGCCTATATGATCAACTGGGAATCGAACGTCTTCCCCGGCATCCTCGGGAGAACCTGCGATCGCCCCTGCGAGCCGGCTTGCCGGCGCGGCCGCGTCGAGGATGAGCCCGTCGCGATCTGCCGCCTGAAACGCGTGGCGGCCGATTACAAGGACGACATCACCGCGAGGCTGCCGACGCCGCCCACGCAGCGCAACGGCAAGCGCATCGCCTGCATCGGGGCGGGACCGGCCTCGCTCACCGTGGCGCGCGACCTCTCCGCCCTCGGCTACGAGATCACCGTCTTTGACGGCGACAAGCTCGCGGGCGGCATGATGCGCACCCAGATCCCGAAATTCCGCTTGCCCGAGAGCGTCATCGACGAGGAGGTCGGCTACATCATCGACCGCGGCGTCGAGTTCCGCGGCGGCCAGGCAATCACCAGCATGAAGTCGCTCCTCGGCGAGGGCTATGACGCGATCTTCGTCGGCACGGGAGCGCCACGCGGGCGCGACCTCGACCTGCCTGGCCGAAAGGAGGCTGCAGCCCATATCTATGTCGGCATCGACTGGCTCTCCAGCGTCTCCTTCGGGCACATCACCAAGATCGGGCGGCGCGTCATCGTCCTCGGCGGCGGTAACACCGCCATGGATTGCTGCCGCTCCTCGCGCCGCCTCGGCGGCGACGAGGTCACGGTGGTGGTGCGCTCGGGCTTCGAAGAGATGAAGGCCTCCCCTTGGGAGAAGGAGGATGCCATCCATGAGGGCATCCCGATCCTGAACTATCTCGTGCCCAAGGCCTTCCTGCATGAGGGCTCGCACCTCACCGGCATGGTGTTCGAGAAGGTGAAGGCCGAGCGTGGACCCGATGGGCGGCGCAACCTCGTGCCGACCGGCGAGCCCGATGTGCACATGGAGTGCGACGACGTGCTGATCGCCGTCGGCCAGGAGAATGCCTTCCCCTGGGTCGAGCGCGATGCGGGCATCGCCTTCGACAAATGGGGCATGCCGGTCGTCGACACCGTGACCTTCCAGTCGAGCCTGCCCAATGTACTCTTTGGCGGCGATTCGGCCTTCGGGCCGAAGAACATCATCTGGGCCGTGGCGCATGGCCATGAAGCGGCGGTCTCGATCGACCTTCTCCTCAACGGGGAGGATGTGCGCAAGCGCCCGCCGCCGATGACCAACCTCGTGAGCCAGAAGATGGGCATCCACGAGTGGAGCTACGACAACGATGTCGCGCTCGACCTGCGCTACAAGGTGCCGCTCAAGGAGCAGGCGATCGCGCTGAAGGACATCAAGCAGGAGGTCGAGCTCGGCTTCGATCCCAAGCTCGCTTTCGCCGAGGCGCAGCGCTGCCTCAATTGCGATGCCCAGACGGTGTTCACCAACACGCTGTGCATCGAATGCGACGCGTGCGTCGATATCTGTCCGATGGATTGCATCACCTTCACCGAGAATGGTGAGGAGGCCGAGCTGCGCACGCGGCTCAGCGCGCCGGCCGGCAACACCGCGCAGGACATCTATGTCGCGGACGGCCTCAAGACCGGGCGCATCATGGCCAAGGACGAGGATGTCTGCCTGCATTGCGGGCTGTGTGCCGAGCGCTGCCCGACCGGTGCCTGGGACATGCAGAAGTTCAGGCTCGACATCACCCATGCGGGACACCAATGCCGATCGTCAGCATAAACGATTTCGTCGTCCGCTTCGCCAACGTCAACGGCTCGGGCTCGGCGAGCGCGAACCAGATCTTCGCGCGCTCAATCATGCGCATGGGCGTGCCTGTGGCCCCACGCAACATCTTCCCCTCGAACATCCAGGGGCTGCCGACCTGGTATGAGGTGCGCGTCAGCGAGGCCGGCCATCTCGGCGCACGCGGCGGCACCGATCTCATGGTCGCGATGAACCCACAGACCTGGGACAAGGACATCGCTTCGATCGAGCCCGGCGGCTACCTCTTCTACGATTCCTCGCGCCCGATCCCGGCCTCGAAATTCCGCGACGACATCGAGGTCATCGGCATGCCGCTGACCCAGATCTGCAATCGCGAATATTCGGATCCGCGCCAGCGCCAGCTCTTCAAGAACATCATCTATGTCGGCGCGCTCGCTGCGCTCCTCGATATCGACATTGCCGAGGTCGAGAAGCTGCTCTCCGAGCAGTTCCGTGGCAAGGACAAGCTCATCGCGCCGAACGTCAAGGCCCTGCATATCGGGCGCGATTTTGCGCTCGCGAACCTCACATGCCCGATCGGCCTCACGGTCAAGCGCGCGGACAAGATCGGCGACCGCATCTTCATCGAGGGCAATGCGGCCGCAGGGCTCGGCGCCGTCTATGGCGGCGCGACGGTGT
>Ga0318562_10001219_pt1 | contig 11548 bp, 12 predicted proteins | sample GRESIP066b5f18_FD_203688 | JGI IMG/M metagenome (GOLD analysis project Ga0318562, IMG submission 203688) | Tropical soil microbial communities from Luquillo Experimental Forest, Puerto Rico - GRE.SIPMG.066b5f18 | ecosystem: Environmental > Terrestrial > Soil > Tropical forest > Bulk soil...
GCTGTGGTGCCCTTCAGGATCTCGACCTTGGCGCCGCGCTCCATGCGGTCGTAGGTCGAGCTGCATACCGTGTCGATCAGGCGCAGGTTCAGCTCTCGGGCGATGATGGCGGCCGGCACCAGCCCGCCGCGGGTGATCGCCACCAGGCCCTTGAACGGCCCGAGGTCGGCCAGCCGCCAGGCGAGCGCCCGCGCGTCGCGGTGCAGTTCCGTCCACGAGACGGGAAACATCTTGTTGTAGCCGCTGCTCGGCGCCATGGGCTCGTTCCTGTTTACAGGGGGGGCGGTTTCGATATGGTGCCCGCCAATGAAGGGTGATGGAAGTCCGCTGGAGGGGGAATGGAGTTCTCGGTTCCGGATCTGAGTTCGGGTGCGTTTTGGGCTGCGCTGTGGAAGATCATCGTCGCCAATGTGATCCTGTCCGGCGATAACGCCGTCGTCATCGCGCTCGCCGCGCACGGGCTTGAGGAGCGCCTGCGTCGGCCGGCCATCATGTTCGGCAGCCTGGGCGCGATCGCGATGCTGATCATCTTCTGCGGCCTCGTGAACTACCTGTTGACGATCCCCTATCTGAAGCTGGTCGGCGGCGCGCTGCTGCTGTGGATCGGCGTCAAGCTCATGACTGAGGAGGAAGAAGAGGCCGAGGGCAAGGTCAAGCAGCACGGCACTCTGCTTGCCGCGGTCGGCACCATCACGCTCGCCAACACCGTGATGAGCCTCGACAACGCCATTGCCATGGCAGCGGCGGCCAAGGGCGATATGACCATGATCGTGATCGGCCTCATCATCAGCGTGCCGGTGATCATGGTGGGCGCGACCCTGATCGCCAGCGTGCTCGATCGCTATCCCTGGGTCGGCATGATCGGCGCCGGCCTGATCGGCTGGATCGCCGGCGAAGTGATTGCGGGAGACGGCCGCTTCGATCAACTCGATCCCGCCACCGGCAAGATGGTTGAAATGGTACGTGAGGGGTCCACGGCGGCATGGCTCGACGCCACGATCCCGGACGCCGAGCTGGTTTGTTCGGCGCTCGGCGCCGGCTTCGTTTTGCTGCTTGGCTTGTACCTCGCCAAGCGCAACAATGCAGAGAGAGTGAAATGAGGAAATAGATGGAATCTCTGCTCGAAGAAGGGCTGTTCGGGCTGCTGCCTGTGATCGAGGCGGCGGCCGCGGATTTCGCGGTGATCGAGCTATGGTCCGGCGCCTTCTGGATCTCGGTGGCCAAGATCATGTTCTCGAACATCGTGCTGTCGGGTGACAACGCGGTGGTGATCGCGATGGCCTCCCACAATCTGCCCGACCGGCTGCGCCGACGCGCCATCTTCTTCGGCAGCCTGGGCGCGATCTTGCTGCGCGTCCTGTTCTGCGCCGTGATCGGCCTGCTGCTCGGCGCGCCCTACCTCAAATTGATCGGCGGCGCGCTCCTCCTGTGGATCGGCGTGAAGCTGATCACCGAGGAAGATGGCTCAGCCGACGTCAAGGCTCACGTAACCCTTTGGGCGGCGATCTCGACCATTGTGGTCGCCGACGCGGTCATGAGCTTCGACAACGCCATCGCCATCGCTGCCGCGGCGCGCGGCAACTTCGCCCTGATCACGTTCGGCCTCCTGTTGTCGATTCCGATCATCATGCTGGGGGCCAGCCTGATCGCGCGCCTGCTCGACCGCTTCCACTGGATCGGCTTGGTGGGCGCGGCGCTGATCGGCTGGATCGCGGGCGAGGTCATCGCGGGCGACGGCCGCTTCGAGAAGGTCGATGCCGCGGGCAAGATCGTCGAATTCGTTCAGCCGGGCTCGATCGCCGCCTGGCTCGATTCGATACTGCCGCACGCTGAACGCGCGCTCGCGGCCTGGGGCGCCGGCTTCGTGCTGATCGTCGGGCTCTATCTGGCATCGCGCAGCCGGCAGCCGCGCAAGGGCTCGTGATCTCGGCAGGCTGATGGAGCAGCTCGGGTTCGGTCCGGGGGCACTGGGAGCGCTTGTCCAGGTCGTATTGATCGACCTGGTGATGTCGGGCGACAACGCCATCATCATCGGCATGGCCGTGGCCGGCCTGCCCAAGGAGAACCGGGCCAAGATCATCTTCTGGGGCGTCGCCGGCGCCACTCTGCTGCGTATCGGCTTCGCCGCGGTCACCACCGAACTGCTACAGATCATCGGGCTGACCCTGGCTGGCGGCCTGCTGCTGCTGTGGGTTGCCTACCGCATGTACCGCGAGCTGCGCGCCAAAGGCCGGCCGGAGGCTGGCGAGCACGAGGCCGCAGCCAAGCCCAAGACGACGGGCCAGGCGATGGTGCAGATCATCGCCGCCGACGTCTCGATGTCGCTCGACAACGTGCTCGCCGTGGCCGGCGCGGCGCGCGATCACAAGCTGGTGCTGTGGATCGGGCTGGTGCTGTCGATCGTGCTGATGGCGGTGGCGTCCAACTTCATCGCCCGAGTGCTCGACCGCTATCACTGGATCGCCTGGATCGGTTTCCTGATCATTCTCTATGTCGCCGGCGACATGATCTGGGACGGCACCCACGAGGTTGTTGCGGCAACAGGGAAAGCGTAAAAAGTCGGCTGATGGCCGATGAATTGTGGCGACTTCAGGCGCTCGCGCCCTATGCCACCTTGCCGTGGGCAAGCCGCGGCCGCCTGCACAAGGAACCCGAAGCCGGCACGCGCAGTCCCTTTCAGCGCGACCGTGACCGCATCATCCATTCCACGGCGTTCCGGCGGCTGAAGCACAAGACGCAGGTCTTCGTCTATCACGAGGGCGATCATTACCGGACGCGGCTGACGCACTCGCTGGAAGTGGCGCAGATCGCCCGCACGCTCTGCCGCACCTTGCGGCTCGATGAGGACCTCGGCGAGGCGGTGGCGCTCGCCCACGACCTCGGCCACACGCCGTTCGGTCATGCCGGCGAGGAGGCGCTGCACGCCGCCATGAAGCCGTTCGGCGGCTTCGACCACAACGCCCAGACGCTGCGCATCCTCACCAAGCTCGAGGAGCGCTATGCCGAGTTCAACGGACTCAACCTCACCTGGGAGACGCTGGAAGGCGCGGTCAAGCACAACGGGCCGCTACTGAAGGACGGCCGCGTGCTCACCGACCTGCCGGCGGCGATCGTCGAGTATTGCCGCGACCATGACCTCGAGCTCGGCGGCCATGCCGGCCCAGAGGCTCAGATCGCCGCGCTGTCCGACGACATCGCCTACAACAATCACGACATCGACGACGGCCTGCGCGCCGGGCTGTTCGAGATCGGCGACCTCAAGAGCCTGCCGCTGGTCGGCGAGATGTTCGTGACGGTCGAGAAGAAGTATCCCGGCCTCGCCCAGTCGCGACTGATCCACGAAGCGATCCGCCGCATGATCAACGCCATGGTCGAGGACGTCCTGGCCGAGACGCGCAAGCGCCTGGCCGAGGCGGCGCCCAAGACGGTGGCCGACATCCGCGCGCTCGGCCGGGCGGTGGTCGGCTTCTCGCCCGCGATGGCGGCGACCGACCGCACCATCAAGGCCTTCCTCTACAAGGGCATGTACGAGCACTGGCATCTCAACCGCTCGCACTCCAAGGCGCGGCGTGTGGTGATGGACCTGTTCGGCCTGCTGTTCGCCGAGCCCAACTGCCTGCCGCCGCCGTGGCGCGAGCGCGCCGAAACAGCCGATCGGCCGGCCCGCGCACGCATCGTCGCCGACTACATCGCCGGCATGACCGACCGCTACGCCCTCGACGAGCACCGCCGGCTGTTCGACCTCTATCAGTGACAAAGCCCGCCGAATCGGCAATAACCCGCGCCCCATGAACCCCTATCGCCATTTCATCGGCGAGATCGAAGGCGCGCTGAAGGCCATGCAGGCGGCGGGCGAGCTGCCGGCCGGGCTGGACTTCTCCGCCATCACGGCCGAGCCGCCGCGCGATCCCGCGCACGGCGACATCGCGACCAACGCCGCCATGGTGCTGGCCAAGGCCGCCGCTAAGAAGCCGCGCGACATCGCCGAGCCGTTGCTGGCGCGCCTGAAGGCCAATCCCGATGTGGTCGAGGGCTCAGTGGCGGGGCCGGGCTTCATCAACCTCAAGATCAGCGATTCGTTCTGGCGCGAGCGGCTGCGCGACTGTCTGAAGGAAGGCATCGCCTACGGCGATTCGACCATGGGCGGGGCCAAGAAGGTTAACGTCGAGTACGTCTCGGCCAACCCGACCGGTCCGCTGCACGTGGCTCACGCGCGTGGCGCGGTGGTGGGCGATGCGCTCGCCAACCTGCTGGCCAAGGCGGGCTACGCCGTCACCAAGGAGTACTACATCAACGACGCCGGGGCGCAGGTCGACATCCTCGGCCGCTCGACCTTCCTGCGCTACAAGGAGGCGCTGGGCGACCACATCGGCACCATCCCCGAAGGACTTTACCCTGGCGAATACCTGAAGGAGGTCGGCGCGGCGATCGCCAAGCGCGACGGCGCACGCTGGATCGACAAGCCGGAGGCCGACTGGCTACCCGAAATGCGCGCCTTCGCCATCGCCATGCTGATGGCCGAGGTCAAGCAGGACCTCGCGACGCTCGGCGTCAACATCGAGGTCTATTCCTCGGAGCGCGCGGTCGTCGATGCCGGCATGGTCGATCGCGTGTTCCAGGAATTGTCGCGGCAAGGGCTGATCTATCAGGGCCGGCTCGATCCGCCCAAGGGCCAGAAGCCTGACGATTGGGAGGATCGCGAGCAGACGCTGTTCCGGTCGACCAAGTTCGGCGACGACGTCGACCGGCCGCTGAAGAAGTCCGACGGCAGCTGGACCTATTTCGCCAACGACATCGCCTACCACTACGACAAGTTCCGGCGCGGCTTCGCCGACATGATCGATGTCTGGGGCGCCGACCACGGCGGCTATGTGAAGCGCCAGAAGGCGGCGGTGAAGGCCATCACCGGGGGCAAGGGCGAGCTCGACGTCAAGCTCTGCCAGCTGGTCCGGGTGATGCGCAACGGCGAGCTGGTCCGCATGTCCAAGCGCGCCGGCACCTTCGTCACCCTTCGCGATCTGCTCGACGAGGTCGGGCCGGATGTCGTGCGCTTCACGATGCTGACGCGCAAGAACGACGCGCCGTTCGACTTCGACCTGGTCAAGGCCACAGAACAGTCACGCGACAACCCTGTCTGGTATGTTCAATACGGGCATGCGCGGACACGCTCCGTTATGCGGCAAGCGAGCGCCGCCGGCATCGTGGTCGAAGGGTTGGACAGCGCTCTTTTCGACCGACTGGGCGATGCCGGCGAACTCGCCCTCATCCGGATGATCGCCCAATGGCCGCGGCAGGTCGAAGCCGCCGCCTCGGCGCACGAGCCGCACCGCATTGCCTTCTATCTCTATGACCTCGCGGCCTCCTTCCACGCCCACTGGAACCGCGGACGCGACGAGTCGGGCCTTCGCTTCATAGTCGAGGAAGACAACGACCTGACGCGCGCCCGGCTGGCCCTCGTACAGGCCGTCGGAAATGTGATAGGATCAGGCCTAAAGGTCTTCGGCGTCACTCCCGTCGAAGAGATGAGATAAAGGAAGAGATGCATATCCGCCGGCCCCCCTCCGGCGACGGTCCAAGGATCTACCGACCCAACGAGTCGGTTGCGGTGCGGCTCGAACCGTCGCCCCGGCCCGTCGCCCATGAGCCCGATTCGATTCCCCCGCCACCGCGGGATTCCCTCCTTGCCCGTGTCAACCGCCGCCGCGGCCAGATCCTCACCGTCATGGTGTCGATCGCCGCCATCGCGAGCTTCGGCTCGGTGGTGTGGTGGGCGCATAACCAGGATGTGAGGGCGGGCGGCAAGGGGCTGGAGCCGCTGGTGGTGCAGGCGCCGGCCACACCGGCCCGGACCAAGCCCGAGAATGCCGGTGGCCTGGTGCCGCCCAACCAGGACAAGGAAGTCTACAACCGCATCTCGCCCGGCGCGGTGCCGGTGCAGCCCGAGAAGCTGCTGCCTGGCCCCACCACGCCCAAGCTGCCGGCAAACGGCCTGCCGGTGCCGGCCGCGCCCAAGCCCGAGCCCGAGGCGGCCAAAGCTCCGACCCCGATCCAGCCCGCGGCAACGCCGGCCAGCGGCACGGGTCCGACGCCGCCACCCGCGGGTACGCCCGCGACGCCGCCGGACAAGCAGCCGACGGTGACCCAGGCGCCGACGCCGGCACCGAGCTCTGAACCCGCGCCCAGCATCGCCAGCCTGATCGAGGGCATGTCGGGCCCGGCCGGCGGCTGGCGCGTGCAGATCGCCTCGGTCAAGAGCGAGGACATCGCCAAGTCGACCTGGGCGCGTCTCCAGGCGGCGCATGGCGACGTGCTGAGCAATCTCCGCATGCAGCCGACCAAGGTCGATCTCGGCGACAAGGGCGTGTGGTACCGCGTGCAAGCGGGCCCGCTCGACGAGAAGCAGGCCCAGACCGTTTGCGGCACGCTGAAGAGCCGCAAGACCGACTGCGTCGTCGTCCCGCCCGCCAAGCAGTGACCGCGTCGTCATGAGTAGGCCCCGCGCGGCGATCCTCGGCTGCGCCGGACCCGACCTCACGCCGGACGAGCGCGCCTTCTTCCGCGACGCCGATCCACTGGGCTTCATCCTGTTTGCCCGCAATGTCGACACACCCGAGCGCACGCGCCGGCTGGTCGAAGAGTTGCGCTCGTCTGTGGCGCGCGCTGAGGCGCCGGTGCTGGTCGATCAGGAAGGTGGCCGCGTGGCGCGTCTCAAGCCGCCGCATTGGCGCAGGGCGCCGCCGGCACGGTTGCTGGGCGAGCTCTACGCTCGACATCCGGAGCAGGGGCTGGAGGCGACCACGCTCAATTCCCGTCTGCTGGCGGCCGATCTCGCCTCGATCGGCGCCGACGTCGATTGCCTGCCGGTGCTCGACATCGCTTTTCCCGAGACCCATGCGGTGATCGGCGATCGGGCCTATGCCAGCCAACCCGAGCCTGTGGCGGCGCTGGGCCGCGCTGCCGCCGAGGGCCTGATGGCCGAAGGCGTCATGCCGGTGATCAAGCACATTCCCGGGCACGGCCGCGCCACCGTCGATTCACACGATCACCTGCCGACGGTCTCGGCGCCGCGCGAGCTGCTGGAGCGGACCGACTTCCTGCCCTTCAAGCTGCTCTCAGACCTGCCGTGGGCGATGACCGGCCATCTGTTGTTCGAGGCGGTCGATCCCAAGGCCGCCATCACCGTTTCGGCAAAGGGCCTCAGCGACGTCATCCGGGGCCATATCGGCTTTGGCGGCCTGCTCCTGTCGGACGATCTCTCGATGCAGGCGCTGGGCGGCAGCCTGGGCGACCGGGCGGCACGGGCGCTGGCGGCGGGCTGCGACATCGCCCTGCACTGCAACGGCCGCATGGACGAAATGGTCGAGGTCGCCGACCGCACCGGCCCGCTGACGGCAGCGGCGGAAGGTCGCTTCGAGGCGGGACGGCACTTCCTCGCCCGCCACCGCGCTCCGTTGGGCCGGGTGGGCCTGGCCGATGCCGCCCGGCGCGTGGCGGCGCTGCTGCCGGAATGGGGATAAGGCTTCCTCAAATACAGTGGCGGCAGGCGCACCCGCTGGATTAAACCGGAGCAACATGAACGAGCCTGTCAGTCCCCCTCCTGCCGACGGTTTCAGCACCGCCGGGCCCGACGTGATTGCGCCGGGCGAGGGCGAGCTGATCGTCAATCTAGAAGCCCAGGCGCGGCGGCTGAGACTCGAGCTCGCCGCCGACTATCTCGTGATGGCGGCCTGGCTTGCCTACCTGAAGTCGCGCCTGCTGCTGCCCGAGCCGCCGGCCGGCGAGGAGCCGTCGGGCCAGGAGATGGCCGACGCCCTGCAATGGCAGCTGCGCCGCCTCGAGGCGATGCAGGAGGCGGGCGTGCGCCTGATGGCCCGCCCGCAGCTCGGCAAGGATGTCTTTGCACGCGGCAACCCCGAAGGTGTGGTCGTCGTGCGCCGCGCCATCTGGGACGTGAAGCTGTTCGATCTGTTGTCGGCCTACGGCCATCAGCTCCGGCCGAAGGACGCCGACACCTATCAGATCGAGCCCATGCAGTTCTTCTCGGTCGAGGAAGCGGCCGAGCGGCTCGGCCGCATGCTGGGCATTGCCATCGACTGGCAGTCGCTCGAAGCTTTCTTGCCGGCCGGCCTGACCGATCCGACGCGGCGGCGCTCGGCGCTCGCCTCGACCTTCGTTGCCGGCCTGCAGCTTGCCAAGGATGGCTCGGTCGAGCTGCGGCAGGCCGAGCGCTTCGGCCCGATCTACTTGCGTAAACGTACCGAGCAACGGTGACGGTGCTCCCATGACCTCGAACGACTCAGAAAAAGTGACAGACGTTCTCTCGCCCGATCACGCCCAGCATCTCCGGCTGCTCGAAGCGCTGATCTTTGCCGGCACGCAGGCGCTCGACGAAAAGGAGTTGGCCGAACGGCTGCCCAACGATGCCGACGTGGGTCGCCTGCTGGCCGATCTCGCCGAGCTCTATGCCCATCGCGGCGTCAACCTGGTGAAGGTGGCCGGCGGCTATGCCTTCCGTACGGCGCCCGACCTGTCCGAGAAGCTCAAGATCGAGCGGCCGGTGACGCGCAAACTGTCGCGGGCGGCGATCGAGACCCTGGCCATCATCGCCTACCACCAGCCGGTGACGCGTACCGAGATCGAACAGGTGCGCGGCGTCGGCCTGAGCAAGGGCACGCTCGACCTGTTGTTCGAGCAGAACTGGATCAGGCCGATGGGCCGCCGCCGCGTGCCAGGCCGCCCGGTCACCTGGGGCACCACCGACTTCTTCCTCGAGCATTTCGGCCTGCCGACGCTCGATGACCTGCCCGGGCACGAGGAGATGAAGGCCGCCGGCCTCTTGGACCCGCGCGCCCAGACCCCCATATTCAGGCCGGAGGAGCCCGACCTGCCGCTGGAGGCGGAAGAGGACGAGGCGGACGAGCCTTTGGCCACCGAAGAGCAGGGCCGTTAGGTCGCAATACCGCCTTATTAGACAGGTTGCCGGCCCTTCGGCGCGGGTGCGATAATCCCCCGCGAGCGATCGCAAACGTTTTTGGGAGCTAGTTTCATGGGTAGCCTCAGCCTCTGGCACTGGATCATCGTGCTGGCCGTAGTGCTGCTGCTGTTCGGCGGTCGCGGCAAGATCTCGCAGCTGATGGGCGACTTCGGCAAGGGCCTGCAGGCCTTCAAGAAGGGCGTCGGCGGGCAGGACGAGCAGCAGCAGGCCCAACCGGGCCAGCCGGGCGACACCGCCAAGCCGATCTCGGCCCAGGCGACGACCTCGCAGCCGGGCAGCCAGGTCCACCAAGACACCGCCGCCAAGGTCTGACGGCCTCGGCGGGGTCGGCGGCGTCCTGTCATGTTCGGCATCGACAGTTCCGAGCTCCTGCTCATCGCCATCGTGGCGCTGGTCGTCATCGGCCCCAAGGAATTGCCCGGCCTCTTGCGCACCTGGGGCAAGTGGATGGCGCAGATGCGCGGCATGGCGGCCGAGTTCCGCGGCCATGTCGACGAGATGGTGCGCCAGTCCGAGCTCGACGAGGTGAAGAAGCAGCTCACCGACGCCTCGACCGGCGTCGATCTCCAGGCGCTCGATCCGACCAAGCAGATCCGCTCGCACATCGAGGAAGGCATGGCCGAGGGCGAGAAGGCGCTCAACGAGGCCAAGGCCAGTATCGACAATCCGTTGGCCGAGCCCGAATCGGCGCCCCAGATCGCGGCGGAGCCCGCGGCCGAACCTGCTGCTGAACCGGCCGCCGAGCCAGCGCCTGCCCCGGTTGCCGAGCCGACCGCCCAGCTGGCCGACGAAAAACCCGCCAAAGCGGCGGCTGAATAGGGCTCAAATAGCGCTTTGAATTGCAGCCCAAAGGGCGGCATAACGCGGCCTACTGTGACCCAGGCGCACGACGGACCCGAAGACGACAAGCCGATGCCGCTGCTCGATCATCTGATCGAGCTGCGCAAACGCCTGATCTATGCGCTGATCGCCTTCTTCGCGGTGTTCTTCGTCACGTTCTATTTCGCTAAGCCGATCTTCTCGTTCCTGATCGAGCCGGCGATCTCCGATGGCTACAAGGTCTCGGTCTTCGACATCTTCGAGTTCTTCTTCGTCACGGTGAAGCTGTCGGCCTTCGTGGCGCTGATCGTCGGCTTCCCGCTGATCGCGGTGCAGATCTGGCTGTTCGTGGCGCCCGGCCTCTATCGCCAGGAGAAGCGGGCGTTCCTGCCATTCCTGATCGCCACGCCGTTCATGTTCTATGCCGGCTGCGCGGTCATGTACTACGTCGTGCTGCCGTACGTGATCAACCTCATGCTGGCGCACTACGTTCCGGCCGACATCGAAAAGACGCTGCGCTCCTCGGACTACTTGTCCCGCATCCTGCAGCTGGTGTTCGCCTTCGGCTTCGCCTTCGAGGTGCCGGTGCTGCTGACCTTGCTGGTCAGGGTCGGCATTGTCAGCACCGCGGGCCTGCGCTCCAAGCGCCGCTATGCCATCGTCGTCGCCTTCATCGTCGCCGCAGTGCTGACGCCGCCCGACGTGATCAGCCAGCTGGCGCTCGCCCTGCCGCTGCTCGGCTTTTACGAGATCAGCATCATCATCGGCAGCTGGATCGAGAAGAAGCGCGAGGAGGAAGAGAAGAAGGCCGAGGCGGCCGAAGCCTCGAGCAGCTAGTCATGCACGACATCCGCTTCATCCGCGAGCATCCCGCGGCCTTCGATGCCGGGCTGAAAAAGCGCAACCTGGCGCCGCTGTCGGCCGAGCTGCTGGAGATCGACAAGCGCCGTCGCGGCGCCATCTCCGAGAGCGAGACTATTCAGTCCAAGCGCAAGGCGCTCAGCCAGCAGATTGGCATTGCCAAGCGCAAGGGCGAGCCGGCCGACGCCCTGATGGCCGAGGTCGCGGGCCTCGAAGCGTCGCTCAAGAAGGGTGAGGCGCTGGCCGCCGAGCTCGACGCCGAGCTGACGCGGCGGCTGGAGGTTCTGCCCAACCTGCCCGTCGACGACGTGCCCGACGGCATCGACGAAACCGCCAACGTCGAGGTCCGTCGCGTCGGCAACCAGCGCAACTTCAGCTTCCCGGCCAAGGACCACGTGGCGCTGGGCGAGGCGACCGGCGAGATGGACTTCGCCGCGGCCGCCAAGATTTCCGGCGCCCGCTTCGTCTTCCTCAAGAGCAGGCTCGCCAGGCTCGAGCGCGCCATCGCCCAGTTCATGCTCGACCTGCATACCAGCGAGGAGGGTGGCTACACCGAGGTCAACCCGCCGCTCCTGGTGCGCGACAATGCGGTCTACGGCGTCGGCCAGCTGCCCAAGTTCGCCGAGGACATGTTCCATACCGACAGCGGCTACTGGTTGATCCCGACCGCGGAGGTTTCGCTCACCAACCTGGTGAATGACAGCATCGTCGAGGAGAAGGACCTGCCGATCCGCGTCACCGCCTGGACGCCCTGCTTCCGCTCCGAGGCGGGCTCGGCTGGCAAGGACACGCGCGGCATGATCCGCCAGCACCAGTTCCCCAAGGTCGAGCTGGTGAGCGTCACCACGCCCGAGCAATCTGACGCCGAGCACC
>Ga0318562_10001221_pt1 | contig 11539 bp, 10 predicted proteins | sample GRESIP066b5f18_FD_203688 | JGI IMG/M metagenome (GOLD analysis project Ga0318562, IMG submission 203688) | Tropical soil microbial communities from Luquillo Experimental Forest, Puerto Rico - GRE.SIPMG.066b5f18 | ecosystem: Environmental > Terrestrial > Soil > Tropical forest > Bulk soil...
GTCAAGGGCTACACCCATAACGACATGGTCAACTTCTTCACGCCCGCCAACATCCAGCGGGCGAACTTCCCCTGGCGTGAGCATCACATCGGCTTGACGCTGACCCACACGGAACTCAAGATCGATGGGATTTCGGTGGTGGACACCAACGGCGAGCGCACCGCCGAGCACACCCGCCGCGAGCTGACCGTGCTGGTGAACCTCCTGGAGCAGAAGCTGTTCTCGCTGGGCGAGCAATATGCGCGCACCATGAACAAGCTGATGTGGCAGGACGGAACCGCAGACGCCAAGGCGCTCGCCGGGATGGCGTCGATTGTTGTCGCAAACCCCATGACGGGTCTGTGTGGCGGCTTAGACCGTTCGAATGCCACTTACTCCTGGTGGCGCAATCGGGCCTATACGGCCGCCTATGCTGCCGCCGACCCGACCTTTGCCGCAGGGCTTGGCGGCGCGCCTGTCGCCATGAACGTCGCGAATGGCGGCGCGATCCTTCAGACCTTGCAGCATGAATACTATCAACTGATCCGCTATGGCGGGAAGCCGACCAAGGCGCTGGCAGGCTCTTCCTTCATCGACGCCATCCAGACCGAGCGCCGCGCTAACGGCTACTATTCGATCACGGGCTTCGACAAGTCGCAGGACGTGTCGGTGGGCGACACCATCCTGCCTGGAGGCACCAAGGTTGAATACGACCCGACCCTCGATGATCTCGGGTTTCCGAAACGGCTCTATTGGTTCGATCCGAAGTGCATCTTCCTGATGGCAATGGAAGACGAATGGAGGCACGACCACACCCCGGCGCGTCCCGCAAACCAGTTCGTGCTCTACAGAAGTATCACCTCGACGGGCCAGGTCTGCGCGACGCAGTTGAACTCATCGTTAGTGTTCGACATCGCCTGATATAACGGGGATATAACGGGATCGGGAGCTGAAGGAACAACGACATGAAGAACCCTAAATCCTCCGAGCCCGAATTCAGCGAGAAGAACCCTGAATTCCCCGAGCCCGAGCTTAACGAGAAGAACGCGCAGCACCTCTGTGCCTGCAGAATTGTGGTGGGTGGCGATCCAGGCACGGTCGTGGTCCGGGAAGCGCATAATCCCGTCACCTGGACCGAGATCGCCGTGCTCCAGTTGCTGCACGGCGATGACGCGATCTACGACATCAAGCCCATCGGCCTGATGGCGCGCTCATCCAACCTCAACGAGAAGCAGCGCCTGGCTTCCATCTATGGTTTCGAGGCGGTGGATGCGGTCTATGCCGGAAGAAGCTTCAACATGGAGTTCTTCGCGCCAGGCTGGCCCGTGGACCCGACCGGCACAGGCACCAAGAAGCGGCCGCCTGACAGGCCCTCGCCTCCGCGCGTCAAGATGTTCAAGCCAGAGGACATCGAAGAAGCAGTCTAAGGAGTTCAGTCATGGCCTTTCGCCAAATGCGGCTGGGGGTGCCTCTCAGCCAGCTTCGCACTGAGCTTCTCGCCGAGACGTTCCAGTCACCGACCCCGGCGCAGACCACCAACCTCACGAGCTTCTACAATTATCAGTTGGCCCGTGTGCAGCGCGAGCAGTGGAACGACATCGAATGGCCGCACCTGAAGCTTTGGCATGACATGCCGATGGTCGCGGGTCAGCGCTTTTACACCTACCCCCCGGAGCTGTCCTTCGACGCCATCCTTCGCATCTGGTGGCCGCAAGGCGTGAACTGGGTGGAGCTTGCCTATGGCATCGAGCCTCCAGTCTACGCCACGATGGGCGGCGAGACGGTCCAGGCTTGGCCGCCCCGGCGCTGGCAGAACCGCGCGACCTGGGATGCGACGACCGGCACGAATGCCGCAGCCCAGTTCGAGGTATGGCCGATCCCGCCGCCGAGCTACCCGTATTCGCTGCGCATCGAAGGCAACGCGCCTCTGAACCAGCTGATCGCGGACACGGACACGTGTGTGCTCGACGCGACCCTCATCGTGCTCATGGCCGCTGCCGAAATCCTGGCCCAGCAGAAGAACGAGGCGGCGACGATGAAGCTCCAGAAGGCGCAGGCCTATAAGCGCATGATGGTCGCGCGCCTGGGCGCCCAGCAACGCCAGATGCGCTCGCTGTCGCGTGACGGCGGCGACATGCAATACGACGACCTGAGAAGACTAACGCCGTGGCTGGACTATATTCCGATGATGGGTGGTCCTTGATGCGTAAAGTCATAGCTTTCATTCGAGCATATCCACGCCATGATCGCTACCAGGAAGAATTGGCCAAGAAGTTTAATGTAACACCTGGAACTATTTCAAAGATTATTACGCGCCGCTCCTGGAACCATTTGAACTAGGAGGATTTATACATGGCAAAAGGCGGCGGGGGTAAAGGCGGACCTACACTATATTACGAAATTTCTGACTTCAAGGCGGGCATGGACCTGCGCAAGTCTTCCTTGACCGCGCCCGCAGGCACCATGCGCCTGCTTCAAAACGCGCATATCACGCCAGGCGGCGAGATCGAGAAGCGCTCCGTCTTCCAATACTGGTGCGACGCGCCTGCGGGATCGATCGGCCTCTCGGCGGCAAACGGCCAGCCCTACACGCACCTGCCGGGAGGCTCGAATGTCGCTCCCAGCGACAGCAATATCGGGGTGGTCGGGATCGCGCCTCCAAGTGGCATCACCTTATATTCGCAAGGCACCTTCGATGTCTATAACGGCATGATCTATGCGATTTTCTGGGGCTACGACGCATCGAGCAACTGGGGCATCTATCATTACTATAACGGGGCGTTCATCACCGGACCTTCGTCTTCCCCGGGCAGCGGGGCGCGGGGTGTCTACATCCGCACTTACAAGGAGAAGATGTATGGGCTGATCGGGCGCACGCTCTATTTTTCGGCGGTCGGCGATCCGACGACCTGGGTGGACCCGCCTCCCGATGCTTCGGGAAATGTCGCGCACAACGGCTCCGGGTTTCGCAACCTTGGCGCCAATGACGCCGACAGCGACAACCTGGTGTCGATGGAGGTCTATTATGACAAGATGGCTATCTTTTCCGAGCTGTCATGCCAGCTTTGGTTTCTTGATCCCGACCCTTCTCTCAACCAATACTACCAGACACTGCGTGACGCAGGCACGGTCGCGGCCCGATCCGTCAAGCAATACGTCGCCAACGACGTTTACTTCCTCGGAACCCACGGCATCCGTTCCCTGCGTGCCCGCGATCTCTCCCTCACGGCGGCTGTGGCTGATGTGGGTTCGCCGCTCGATCCCCTGATCCAGCAGCTCCTGGGCAACCCCGGCCAAGGCTGGATGTCCACCTGCATCGCGGTGCTTTCGCCTCGCTCTGGGCGCATCTGGATGGTGTTTCCCGACCGGATTTACATCCTGTCGAACTTCGCGTCCCCGAACATCTCGGCCTGGAGCGTCTACCTGGCCACCGACCAGAACGGCACGGCCTTCCAGATCGCGGATGCGGTCTTCGCGGACCCCTACATCATATTGCGTGACGCCAACAATCACCTTTATCGCTTCGGCAACACGGGGCCGCTCCAATATGACGCCTCGCCCGTAACGGTCCTCTTGCCGTGGCTCTCCTTCGACAAGCCGACCACCTTCAAATGGTATGAGGGGTTCGACGCCATCTGCACGAACACCTGGAACGTGCAGGCGTCACTGGACCCCGCGCTCGATGGTCAGGCCGGACAACCTTGGGACCAATGGTGCCAGTTGACCGGCCCGACCATGCTCTTAGGTCGCATCCCGGTGCAGTCACGCTCGACCCATGTCCAGTTGCAATTGACATGCAACACGTCAGGGCCTGCGACCTTCTCCAAGCTCTTCGTGCATTACTCGCCTTCAGACACGGACTAAGCGCATGAAATGGGAGGACATCGAGCGCATCTGGAAAGGACTCGCCATGCAAGACGACAAGACGCGCACCGAATGCCTCGCCGTGATCCGGGGCCAGATCGACCGGCTCGACCGGAGCCTGCGCCGCCTCTGGGATTTCTTCGAGGAAGAGGACTGGCGCCGCTCCAGCCACGAGGTGGATAAGCTCCACGAAGGCGTCGGCATCGTGCAATCCCTGCTCGCGGACATGATCAAGCAGGAGGCTCCCCATGACCAGGATCACGGAAACGGCGTATCAGCCGATGCGCCACATCGTGACAAACCTGCGCCTTGACGACCGGGAGGAAATCCTCGCCGCGCGTGGACCGGACCTGAACTGGTCAGGGTTCGCGCAAGAAATAACGCTGGTCGCAGGCAATGGCTTCGGCTGGATCGCCTGGCGCGAGGACACGCTGGAGCCTGTCGCCACCTGGGGCGCCTACCGCATCAACGCAGGCACCGCAGGCTGCTGGGCCTTCGGCACCCCCGCCTGGCCCCGCACGGTGCGCAGCGTGACACGCCACATCAGGAGGACTATGATCCCGACGCTGCTCCAGAATGGTTTCCACCGTGCGGAGTGCCGCGCTCTCGAAAAACGCGAGGACACCCGCCTCTGGCTAACCTCTCTCGGGTGGTTCGCAGAAGCCGTTCTGTCGGAATTCGGCGTCCGACGCGAGAACTTCGTCCTTTACGCGTGGACGGCTTCACATGCAGCATCAACCCCTCACACGCATCACTTCAAGGACAATCGGCAAGGCGAGCTTCCGCTACGCTATGCTCCCCGACGACCTGAAGCCGCTCATGGCGCTGTATCGCCGGTTCTACGCTGAAGCCGTCTACAAGGATTACATCCAGTGGGACGACGAGCGCGCCACGACCACCATCGAATTACGCATCAAGCATCACATCCGGCCGCATGTGCTGGCCATAGTCGATGGGAAAATAGTCGGCTTCATCGCCTGGGAGCTTGATCATTCCTTCTCGGTCAAGCCGGTCGGCGTGCTCTTTGAGTTCTACGTCGAGCCCGGATACCGGAAGTCCGCCATCGGGCGCTTCCTGATGAAGACCGCGCTCTGGGTCGCCAAGGACGAGGGTGCCTGTGCTTTTCACGCGCCCGTGGCTTCAGGCATGAAGGAAGCCGCCACGACAATGCGGAACATGCTGGTCAAGGAAGGCATGGAGGAATTTGGCTATATCCTGAGGAAAGGCCTTATGTAATGGGCGGAAAAGGTGGCGGCGCCGTTGCCACGAACAACCAAATGGTGGCGATGCAGCAGCAGCAAGCTGCCGAAGCCGCCCAGGCCAACGTCCAGACGCAGGCACGCCTCAAGCAAGGCGTCAAGGAGATCACCCAGCAGTTCAGCGGCACTCCCACAGGCGCCAGGCAACTCGACCTTTCCTCCATCCCGGGCACCCCGACATCGAATCCGCAATCGGATGCCTACAACGCCATGCTGGCGGAATATTACGCGTCGCAAGGCATGTCGGCCGACATACCGTCCGCCGCGAGCGGCACGCTCTCCGATGGTTACACCTGGAAAGGCCTGCCATCGACGGGAGGCGCGCCCTCCTATGGCATCTTCGATCCGCAAAATAATCTCGTCACGGACGCGACCTCGCTCGATGACCTGTCGAAGGCGAAAATCTATATCGGCGGCGATCCCAGCCAGACCACGGGAGGGTTCGATCAAGGCTTCTATGACAAGTTCCGGAACGCGATCACCAGCTACTACCTGCCGCAGGAGGACCAGCAATACCAGGACGCGCGCTCAGCCCTGAGCTACTCGCTCGCCCGCGCAGGCGCGCTCGGCTCTTCGACCGAGGCGACGGATGTCGCGAAGCTCGCCCAGGAGGACACCATCGCGCAGGCGAACATCCAGTCACAGGCCGATCAGCAAACCGGGAATCTGCGCACCACCATCGCCAATGACGAGCAGTCGGCACTGAACCAGCTCTATTCGACTGAAGACCCGACCGTAGCTGCGAATACCGCAGAGAACATGGTGGCCAATGCGGACTTGACGAAGCCGGTGATGAGCCCGCTGACCGGCCTGTTCAACACGATCTCGGTCGGCGTCGGCAACGCCTTGACCGGCTTCATGAACCCTTACGCCTACATCAACACCGGCGCGCAGGGCATGAGCGCGGGAACGACGCCTGGCTCCGGGCAAGTCACCTCGGGTGGGGCAGGAAGCGGATCGACCCAACAAGGATACTAGATCATGTGCGATCCTCTCTCCATTGGCATGGCGGCACTCTCGGCGGCGGGGTCCATTGGTGGCGCCATGATGCAGGCGTCTGCCACCCAGGACGTGATGAACAAGCAGAACGACGCCAACGCGCAATGGGTGGCTTATCAAGAGAGCATCCACCGGCAGGAGGCGCTGGCCCAGGACCAGGCCCGGAACCAGGCGAACACCGCGCGCGAGGACACGCTCGGCAAGATTTCCCCGCAGTCACAAGAAGCGACGCAGGCGGCGGAAGCAGAGCGCCTGAACACGGCCTACGAGACTTCCGGCGGCCCAGGCCGCGCCGCGCCAGGCGTTGCGCCAGGCACCAATCCGGCAACCACCGCGCCTTACGCCCTGACCAAGGAAGGCACCGGAACTTCCGGAGTGGGCGAGCAGAACCCTGCCTTCATGCAAGACCTCTCGTCCCAGATCAACGCGGCGACGGGGCAGGCACGGCAGCGCGTGGCCGCTCTGGCGACTGCGAACTCCTATGGAGGTTCGTTCGGGGGCTTGGGAACGACCGTCCCCATCGCTCTTCAACAAGGCGCGAACCAGATCAACCTCCAGAACGAGATCAGGAAGAGCGACCTCCAGACTTACGGCGTCGAGCAACAAGTCCAGCCACTTCATTACACCTTCGGCCCGAACTACGGGATCGCAGGCAGCATCGCCAACACGCTCGCCAGCGTCGCGGGACGTGGCGCGGGCGCGGGGCTCGCTAAGGGGTTCAGTGGTGGCTTCGGTGGTGGCGGGACCGCCGACACCACAGGCACCTGGGATACCGGCATGGGCTTCACCTCGGACGTTCCGCCTGAGACGCTCGGCACCGCAGCGAATCCGCTTCCGGGCCTGACAGCGGCAGATTACGGGTATTGAGATGGCAGTCCTTCGCGTCCCGGGCGATACGGGCATCAACCAAGGCATGGGGGCCTTGGGGCAGGCGCTCGGCATGATGTTCGACCCGAGGCTCCGCTGGGAAGCTTACGAGCTTCAGCAACGCATCGCGATGCAGCGGCTCCAGATGCAGGAGCTGCAACGCAAGTTCGGGGCGCGCGACGACCTCAAGGCCGCCTACATGCACGACCCCAACATCCGCGCCTGGATGGACAACGATCCCAGCGCTCCTGCGAAAGTCCGCTACGCCATCGAGAACGGCATTTCGCTCAATGACCTGGTCAAGGCGCAGGGCGTCGAGACGCTGGCGCATGGCGGCGGCCAAAATCCCATCGGCGCGGCCATCGAGGCGACCGGGACGCCTTATGATAAGACCTACATGCCGATCACCAGCGCCTCGACGGCAGCGGCGGCGGCAACGGCGCAGGCTACGCAGGAAGCCGCCAAGAACGCCGAGATCGAAAGGGGAAAGCTCTTAGGGGGAGCCACCAAGCTTGCGCCGGGAGAACGGCTCGTCGGCCCCGGCGTCTCGGCTGCGGGCATCGCGCCGCTCACCATCACGACGGACCCGAACACCTTGCAGCCCAGCATCGGCCTTGGAGGCACCACGGCGTCATCTGGAGCGGCTAAGACCCCATCCGCCTCCGACACCCCTCCGGTGTCTCCCGCAGCGCAAGCCGCGCCTGCGTCTGCGGGTGCGGGCGCGCAGATGAACTCCGGCCAGGCCGGATCGAGCACGGTCGGCGGGGCGATGGTGACTGGAAACGCCCCAGGCTCAAGCCCTGTGCAACCCGGGCAGCAACTCCCTATGGGCGCGGTCACAGGCGCGGACCCCGTCCAGATCGAAGCGAGGAAGACCCAGGTCGGCTTCACCCAGAAAGACGCACAGGCGGATTACAACAAGCAGGACGCGATCAACCAGGCGGAAGGGATCATCCGCGACATCCGCACGCTCGAAACCCTGAACCAGACGGGAGGCTATACCGGACAGACGCAGGCGGCGTGGCGGCAATACCTTCATGACCACTGGGGACTCGCGATAGGCGACACGGCGACGGCACAGCAGGCTGAAGCCTCATTGCTGGTGGACACGCTTGCCCAAGTGCGCCAGCGGATGGGACTGTCCACGGTCCGCGTCGGCGAGATCGATCCCATCGTCAAGCCGACGCTCGGCTCGGCCACCATGCCGCCCGGAGCCCTGAACACCATTCTCGCGCAGGAGCAATCAGGGCTGGAGGTCGATAAGAGGAACGTCATCAATGCCTATGCCTACATGACGGGAAGCTATGGCGAGGCAGGCAGCGGCGATGCTGAAAACACCTACCTGAAGAACAAGAAGACCAACGAGGACAGCTACGGGGCTATCCGCGCCAAGAACAACGAGGAATTCGGCTCCATCGTCGCCCAGGCGCAAAGAACGCCTGCCACGGCGACAAGCTCGCCCGCGACTTGGGGCGGGTTCTTCCCGGCCCCGCCTGCGGTATCGGCACCTGCGCCTGCGGCTCCAGCCCCCACGGCTCCAGCCCCCGCACCGGCTGGACCTGTCATAGCCGGACCTGCCGCAGCCGCCGTGCCTATGCCTGCGCAGGCACCCCCGTCACCGGAGAACCCTGACTTTGTCTTCAGTGGCGGGAAGGTTATTCCCGCGTCTCCACCAGCACAGTGAACCGCGATGCCCCTGCTCAAGCTCAGTGACGGTCGCACAATCGGGATGCCTGCCAACGCCACTCAGACGGATTGGATGAACGCGCAAAATCTGGGCGAGGCGCAGATCGCCGCCGAGTATGGGGCGCAGGCGGCGAAGCAGAACGCACCTGTCGTGGACCGCGCCGGGAACTATGTCTACAGCGCCACCAATCGCTACGGGAACAACTGGTTCGGACATGCCGGTGCCTGGGCCGACCACAATATCCCGGGCGCGATGGCGGCCGAGAGAGCCTTGGGCGCGGCCGGATTGAACGCGCCTGTGGGTCAGCCTGGCGGGGGCGCCGCTGGCTTGGCGGGACGCATAGGCACGGCGGCTGCAACCTACGGCGCGCCAGGTGTCGGGCAAGCGGCCGGTATCTATGACATCGGCGCGAGCGCTTATAACGCGCTGAAAGACATCGCAGGGGTCAAAGGCTACGAGGCGCCGACCATCCTCGGCACGACACAACGGGCCTTGGGTGTTCCCGGCATGGACCCCAATGCCTCGACCACGCAGCAAGTTGTCGAAGCCATCGGCGGGGGAGCGCCGACCGCGAGGTCGCTCATGGGCGCCATCATACGCCCCACGGCTGCGGTCATCGGCGGCAATGTCGGAGAAAAAGTCGGCGAGACATTCGACCCGCGTCTTGGAAGGCTTGGAGCCCTTGCCGGAAGCTTCGCGCCTGGAGCCGCAGAAGCTGGCGCAACCCGCGTTCCCGGTATTCTTGCGGCTGAAAACGCGCCTGCAACCGCAGCCTCGGCGGAGGCTCTTGGACTTCAACCCAGCTTCACGAGCCTGGCATCCCCCAGGGGCAAGATGCTGGGGAAGAGCGCAGCGGGCTGGTCGATTGTCGGTCAGCCAATCGAGAGCGCCAACGCGACTTTGGGCGAAGGCTTGCTCAACAGGCAGCAACAAGCCGCGAACGAGATCGCCACTCAAGCAGGCGGGGCTCCCATCAACCATGTCCCGGGACGACTGGGCATGAGTGAAGGCGACATCGGGCAACATCTGATCGACGGGGCGCGACGAGCCGCCACGGGTCTTCGTCAAGCCTTGGAAAGCCAGCAACAGAATTACGCCGACCGGCTCCAGCCTCCTGGCGGTCCGGTCGCGGAAGTCAACGTGCCGTCCATCCGCGCCGAGGTGGAAGCCTACATGAACGACCCCCGCAACGGCGTCACGGCGGGAATGCGCAATTTGGTCGAGCCGCATCTCCAGGCGATGGAAGGCCAGACACAAGGCACAGGCCCGCAACCCAACCCGAATTATCAGCCGACCTGGAACCTTCACGGCACCGATACGCTGCCCTGGGACGTGATGCGCAACCAGCGCCGGGAAATCAACGACGCGCTGTCGAATTACGCGCCTGGGCAGGCTACGCCTGATGCCCGTCTTCTCGGGGCGCTGGACGACGCCATCACCAACAGCATGACCCGGACGGCGAACGGCGTGGCTCCCGGCATGGGGCAAGAGTTCAACGACATGAACCAGACCTATGCCTACAACCAGAAAAATGTCCTGCCGCAATTCGACAGGGTCGGCGGCAAGCCCGTCACATATCAAGGCGTCACGACTTGGAATGGCGGCATGATCCCGGGACAGGCCTATGCCGAGGTCATGTCACCCCAGAGGCAGAAAGGGCTTACGCCTTTCGTCACATTGGCGTCCGAGAACCCCTACTTCCCTCGCGAGAGTTGGGCGCAGGCCGCAGGCGGCATCGTCTCCAAGCTGGGTGAAGGCGAAAGCGGCAGTCACCGCCCGGATATGGCGGCGAGGCAATGGAACAGCCTCGGCAATGATGTGAAGGGTGCGATCACGGGTGGCCCGAACGGGCAACCGCTTCAAGCTGCCGCCGATCTCGACAACGTCGCGCAGGTCGGTGCTCAGACCGTCCTGCCGCCGCAGAGGCACGGGCTCACCAGCCACGCAGGCGCGTTCGGCACCCTCGTTCTCGGGGGAGAAGCCTTGTCGCACTTGTTCCACGGGTTTCTCCCCACAGCGCTTGCGACCGGCGCTCTGGCAGGCACGGGATACGGACTTGCCCGCACGGTGGAAAGCCAGCCCTTCAAGAGCGCCATGGCGAGCGATCCGACATCCTTGACGGACGCTCTCTACAGCGCGATCCCGTCCTCGGCGATAACCATGAGCCAGATTTACCCGCAGGACAGCGGAGCAGCGGCACCACCACCACCTTCAGCACCACCTCCGACGCCTGCACCCCCTTCAACGCCTACAGCACTCGGACAATGAGACATGCCGCGCGGTGACGGCACCATCCTGGACCCCAACGTCCACGAGGCGTTCATCCGCAATTATGCTCAGCAGCGTGGCATGAACCCGGACTTCATCGCCGCGCTCGCGGCGGCGGAAGGCCTGAATTCCTGGAGCGCCGCCAACCCCAATGCAGGCTCATCAATCGACGTGCAGAGCGGCAAGCCGTTCTCCTTCGGGGATTTCCAGCTGAACGTGCGGGACGGTCTCGGCAACACAGCGCGGCAGCACGGGATTGATCCCGCGAACCCGAACCAGTGGCAACAAGCGGACAAGTTCGCCATCGACTATATCGCCCAGACCCATGACCTGACGCCGTGGCACAATCCGGTGGGGCGCGCCTACGTGGCGGCGCATGGCAGCGGGAACCCCTCGGCCTTCACGCCAGGTAATTACGGCACAAGCCCAGCCGTGCCTGCGGCACCTGTCGCGGCTCCGAACATCACGGATATTTCCAGCCAGTCGAGCTATCGCGGCGGCCAGCTTGGGAATGTCCAAGGGTTCATCTGGCATCACACCGGGGGCGGCAGCAACGTGCAGAGCATCGTCAACACGCTCAATGAGCGTCACCTCGGCACGCAATACATCATGGACC
>Ga0318562_10001223_pt1 | contig 11537 bp, 7 predicted proteins | sample GRESIP066b5f18_FD_203688 | JGI IMG/M metagenome (GOLD analysis project Ga0318562, IMG submission 203688) | Tropical soil microbial communities from Luquillo Experimental Forest, Puerto Rico - GRE.SIPMG.066b5f18 | ecosystem: Environmental > Terrestrial > Soil > Tropical forest > Bulk soil...
GCAGCCAGGACTCACCGCCAGGAGTGCCGCAACCGGGACGAGGTCGAACGCCCGCGCGAGACGTCTCCGTGGACGGGCTTGCCCGCGCTCCATCGTCGAGACCTCCTCCAGCCCCTTCGGGCTATGAGGGCTGAAGCACCAGCTCAGCGTCGATCGTAATCTTGATGTTGTCTCCGACGACGACACCGGTCCCTTCGCCAGGGAAGTCCCAAAGAAGGCCGAAGTCTCTCCGATTGACGGACGTGGTGGCCTCGATGCCGCGCCGTATGCCCCCTGCGTGGTTGAACGGGGGCGAGGCTGTGACCGCAAGAGTCACCGGTTTGGACACGCCATGCATCGTCAGGCTGCCCGTCACCGAGTACGAGGTGGCGCTCGATTTGCTGACGCTGCTCGAGACGAAGGTGATGACCGGGTATTTGGTCACGTCGAAGAACTCTGCACTCTTGAGGTGCGTGTCACGCTCTTCGACGCCCGTCGTGATCGAACTCACCTTGATGGTCGCATTGACCCTGGAATTGGCGGGAGTGGCGTCATCCAGGATGACGGTCCCGGAAGGTTGCTGGAACATGCCGCGCACGTTGGAGAATACGTGCTTACAAACGAATGCCGCCGAGGAATTCTCCGCGTCTAGCTCCCACTTGGAGACCTGGGGAACAGAAGGAACTTGAAGAGCAGGAACTGACGACTTCTCCGGAGCATCGGAGGCCGATGGCGCGCTCGCGGCGTCCCGAGAGCTGCAGGCAGGAGCTGAGAGCAGCGCGATCACAGCGAGCACCGACGTACGCATGGAACCCTCCAAGACGGCTACAGACGTTACGAAAGCCTTCCCCTGAGCAACGGGCCTCCAACCCGCCAGCCATCGCAGGCTATTCCCGAGGTCACCAGCCCGTCCCGGGCATGGTGGCTGGGGCAGGGGCTCCCCGGCGGCTGCAGACCCGGGTGCCCCCGTCGGGCCACGCGCAGTCGTAGACGGCACTCTTCCCGCAGCCCTCCGCCGCGTAGCCCCCGCCGGGGAGGCTCTTCACCGCGACCTTGTCCTCTGGACACTTCGCCTCCCCGGCCATGCTCCGTCGCACCGTGGGCTCGAAGCCATGACACCCGGAGACCAAGAGGGCCAGGAACGCACCAAGTTGAATCCACGTCCGGCTCTCGCGCGAGCGCGGAAGAGCCCGGCAAGCGATGGGGCTCCACGATCTCCGCGGCGCACCCTGCATCATCCCTCTGGCCCGGAACTCACCGATGAAAGTCCTACGAAACACCAAAGCCCCACCGACTTGGAATCGGCAGGGCTTCGGCTTTCGAGAGTTGCGGGGGCCCGCTTTTCGGACTGCCACAGACCACGTTCCGCGCGCTGGTGAGTTCATCACGCGGCTCCGCGACGGTTCGCGTTCTTCGGCCGAAGCGGGCCGCCTGAACACGGGGCTTTGCCAACAGTTCAGCCTACGGCGCGTGGCACCAGCCTACGTTGCTCAAAGAGCAGTCGAGGCACCCTCCCGACCTCGAAGAACGCCTCAGCCCGAAGGCAACCAGGTCCGAATGCGGCTCAGAGACCAGCCCCTGTCTGAAGTACAGGGCTCCGTCGCTCTGGGCTTGTGTCCCGGGCTACCGAAGGTCGGGCGGCCGAGGGTACAGGTTCCGGCCATTTCCGTCTCGCCGTGCCTTTGCCCTTCGAGCACGGGGCGAGGGACTGGATTCGAACGGGACCCCTGACTGCGCGCGCAGCGTTCAGGACTGGCGACTGCCTCGGGTGGGGGTGTAAGGAAACGCGCACGCCGTCGTGAGCCCACGTATGGAAACGACCATCGATCCGGTGTGTGGCATGCGAGTTCCCGCGGTGGCGCCGAGAGGGGGAAGTCACGTCCACAATGGCGTGAAGTTCGCCTTCTGCAATCCGAGCTGCCGAGAGCGTTTCGTCGCGGACCCTGGGAAGTACGTCGCGCCCCCACGTGCAGACTCACTCTCGACGAACCCGGAGACGGGCGCCACGGGAGATTGGGTGTGTCCCATGGACCCGGAGGTGCACTCCAACCGGCCGGGCCCGTGTCCGAAGTGCGGAATGGCGCTCGAGCCGAAGACGCCCACCCCGCAGTCGAAAACCGCCTGGGTGTGCCCAATGCACCCGGAGATTGTGCGGGACGGGCCCGGGAGCTGCCCCATCTGCGGCATGGCACTGGAGCCCCGAACGGTGAGCGCCGACGACGCGCCCAATCCGGAACTCCTGGACATGTCTCGGCGCCTCTGGGTTTCGGTTCCCTTCACGCTGGCGTTGCTCGGCCTGGCCATGGCCGAGATGTTCGGATGGCACGCCCCATCCTGGCTGAACTGGCTGGAGCTCGTGCTGGCGACCCCGGTCGTCCTGTGGGCAGGCCTCCCCTTCTTTCAGCGGGCTGTCTCCTCGGTCAGGAACCGCAGCCTGAACATGTTCACCCTCATCGGCCTGGGGGTGTCAGTGGCCTACGCCTACAGCGTCATGGCGACGCTCTTCCCCGGATTCTTCCCGCAGGCGGACGCCCACGGGCGTGTCGGCGTGTACTTCGAGCCTGCCGCGGTCATCGTCGCTCTCGTCCTCCTCGGACAGGTGCTCGAGCTCCGTGCGAGGGCCGCCACCGGAGGCGCCTTGCGGGCCCTTCTGAAGCTTCAGCCTTCAGTTGCCCGGCGCGTCGACGGCGAGGTCGAGCGCGACGTTCCGCTCTCGGAGGTGAAGGTGGGGGACGTCCTCCGCGTAAGGCCGGGAGAGAAGGTGCCCGTCGACGGTATCGTCCTCGATGGGCGGACTTCCATCGACGAATCTCTGGTCTCGGGTGAACCCATCCCGGTGGAGAAGGGTCCAGGGGAGGCGGTCACGGGAGGCACGCTCAACCAGTCCGGGAGCGTGCGGATGCGGGCCGAACGGGTGGGACAGGACACGCTGCTCGCGAGCATCGTCCGGATGGTCGGTGAGGCTCAGCGGAGCCGGGCGCCCATCCAGCGCGTCGCGGACCGGGTGTCTGCCATCTTCGTACCCGCGGTCGTCCTCATCGCAGCGGTGACCGGCATCGTCTGGGGCCTATGGGGTCCCGAGCCCCGGCTGGCGCACGGCCTGGTGAACGCAGTCGCGGTGCTCATCATCGCCTGCCCCTGCGCCCTCGGCCTGGCGACTCCGATGTCCGTGATGGTCGGGACGGGCCGGGGCGCCCAGCTCGGGGTTCTCTTTCGCGATGCGGCGGCCTTGGAGCGTCTCGAGCGCGTGAACACGCTCGTCATCGACAAGACTGGAACCGTGACCGAGGGCCGCCCAGTCCTGACCGCGGTGCAGAGAGCCGCTGGCTGGGCGGACGACGAGGTTCTGGGGCTCGCCGCCTCCGTGGAGCGCGGAAGCGAGCACCCCCTGGCCGCAGCCATCTCGACGGGGGCACGGGAGCGCGGCATTGCACTGCTCGAGATTGACGAGTTCGAATCGCGCGCCGGGGAGGGCATCTCTGCGCGCGTTCAAGGCCGCCGGGTCTCGGTCGGCCGTGACGACGCCGCGCGATCGACGGAGGAAGCGACGCTGCTCGAGGCGGTCCGTTCGTGGCGCGAGCGCGGGCGCACGCTGGCCTTCGTCCGGGTGGATGGAGCGCTGGCCGGCGTCCTCGGCATCGAGGACCCGGTCAAAGCCAGCGCCAGGGCGGCTTTGCAGCGGCTGCGCCGTGATGGCGTGACCGTCGTGATGGCGACGGGGGACCACGCGACGACGGCGCGGGCAGTCGCCGAGGCGGTCGGCTTGACCGAGGTACGCGCGGGTGTTCGCCCTGCCGAAAAGGCCGCGCTGGTGGCCGAGTTCCAGTCCCGCGGACGGGTGGTCGCCATGGCGGGCGACGGCGTGAACGACGCTCCGGCCCTCGCCCGCGCCGACGTGGGCATTGCCATGGGCACCGGAACAGACGTGGCCCTGCAGAGCGCGGGCGTGACACTCGTTTCCGGGGACTTACAGGGCGTGGTCCGCGCCAGGAAGTTGAGCCGAGCAACGGTGCGCAACATCCGTGAGAATCTCGGCTTCGCTTTCGGTTACAACCTGCTCGGCGTTCCCATCGCGGCAGGGGTGCTGTTCCCCTTCTTCGGCTGGCTCCTCAGTCCCATGCTGGCGAGCGCTGCGATGTCGCTCAGCTCGGTCTCTGTGATTGGAAACGCGCTGCGGCTGCGCCGAGTCCACGTCTGAGCCCTGCACAGTGATTCAGCACGAACGCCGCAGCCCCGAACTCTCGGCGCTCCTGCATCGTAGGGAGCATGTTGCGGATGCCCAGCAGCAGCTACGGGGCTTGCTCCGCGCGCTGATCGCCGAAGGCGCGGAGGCGGGCGACCTCCGGAACGACGTCCCCCCCGAAGAGCTTGCTTGCTACTGTCTGTACGCCCTCACGGGTGCGGGCAGCTTGCCATCCAAGTCCGCGGTGGGTCGACTCGTCACGGTCACGATCGCCGGCTTGCGCCCAGCGCGCTGACTCTGCTGACAAGCTGTTGCTGCAGCGCGGCTTCTCGAGCAAACCGCTCGACTGTTCCTGCCGGGACCTGTTCCTGCTGAGACCGGACCTCAGGCCGAGGCCGGAACCCCACCCTCGACCATCGCCGTGGCGCCCGCAGGGACTTCGCCACGCTTCCAGAGGAAGTAGACGGGAGGGTACACGAGCAACTCCATCAAGAAGCTCGTGACCAGGCCGCCCACCATGGGGGCGGCGATCCGCTTCATCAAGTCCGAGCCCGTGCCCGTCGACCACATGATTGGCAGGAGCGCGAGGATCGCAGCGCAGACAGTCATCGCCTTGGGTCGGACGCGCTTCACCGCCCCGTGGATGATGGCCTCGACGAGATCCGCGCGTGTCCGGAGGAGGCCCTTGCGCCGGTACTCGTCGTGCGAGAGATCGAGGAAGAGAAGCATGAAGACGCCCGTCTCGGCGTCGAGCCCCATGAGCGCGATCAGCCCGACCCACACGGCTATCGAGATGTTGTAGCCGAGGGCCCAGAGCAACCACACCGCGCCCACCGCCGAGAACGGAACGGCCAGCATCACAAGCGTCGCCTTGAAGGTGGACCGGGTGTTCATGTAGAGCAGCCCGAAGATCAAGACGAGCGTGACCGGCAGGATGAGCTTCAGTCGCTCGCGGACCCTGAGCATGTTCTCGTACTGGCCGCTCCAGACCATCGAATAGCCAGTGGGGAGCTTGATGCTCTCGCTGACGGCCGCCTTGGCTCGTTCCACGTACGTGCCGACGTCGAACTTCGAGGTGTCAAAGTCGACGAACACGTAGGCCGCCAGGAGGCCATTCTCGTCGCGAATCATCGAGGGCCCCTGCGCGAGCTTCACCTCGGCGATCGCCCCCATGGGGATCTGGCCTTGCCCGCTGGGCAGCGGGAGGAGCACCCGCCTCAGCGCCTCGATGTCCTCGCGGTAGGCACGCGCATAGCGGACATTGATCCCGTACCTCTCGCGTCCTTCCACCGTGGTGCTCTGGTTCTCCCCGCCCACCGCGGTGAGGACCATCGTGTTCGCGTCGTCGACGCTCAGGCCATACCGTGCCAGCTGGTCCCTCTTGAGCACGAAGTCGAGGAAGTACCCGCTTGCAGCGCGCTCTGCGTAGGCGCTGCGCGTTCCGGGCACTTTTGCCACCACGGCCTCGATCTCCTTGGCGAGGCGCTCGATCCCGGCGAGGTCCGATCCCACGACCTTGATCCCCACCGGGGTACGGATACCGGTCGAGAGCATGTCCAGACGACCCTTGATCGGCATGGTCCAGGCGTTGGAGATGCCCGGGAGCTGGAGCGCGGCGTTCATCTGCGCTTCGAGCTCGTCCTGCGTGATGCGATCGCGCCAGAAGGGCCGGAGCATCCGCTGCAGCCATCCCGGCGCCCAGGACGAATACCACCGTGGCTTGGCTTGCCACTCGCTCTCCGGCTTCAGGACCACCGTCGTCTCCATCATCGTGAACGGAGCCGGATCCGTGGAGGTGTTCGCACGTCCGGCCTTGCCGAAGACGCGCTCGACCTCGGGGAAGGTCATGAGGATCTTGTCCTGGATCTGTAGCGCGCGCTGGGCTTCGGCCACCGACATCCCGGGCTCCACCGCAGAGGGCATGTAGAGGATCGTTCCCTCTCGCAACGGAGGCATGAACTCGGAGCCCAGGCGGAGGTAGACCGGTACCGCCGAGAGAACGATCAGAACGGCTGCCCCGACAGTTGCCCAGGGGTGCCGGAGCACGAAACGGCAGGGCCCCTCGTAGACCCGGTGGAGAGCGAGGCTGACCGGATGCCGCTCTTCCGAGTAATACGTTCCCACGAGCAGCTTGGTGGCGATCCAGGCCAGGAAGCGCGGTCGGAAGGTGAACGGATCGATCCGGGCGAAGAGCATTCGCAGTGCTGGATCGAGCGTCACCGCCAGGACCGCTGCGATCGCCATGGTGAAGTTCTTGGAAAATGCGAGAGGCCGGAACAGCCTCCCCTCCTGGTCCACGAGCGTGAACACCGGGAGGAAGGCCACGGCGATCACCAGGAGCGAAAAGAAAACTCCCGGGCCCACCTCCATCAGCGCCTGGAGCCGGACCTGGTGGAAGTCCCCCTTCTTGCCCTCGGCGATCCAGTGATAGATGCGGTTGTAGGCGTTCTCGACCTCGACGATCGCCCCGTCGACGAGCACCCCGATGGAGATCGCGATTCCGGCCAGCGACATCAGATTGGCGTTCACGCCGAAGAGCTTCAACGGGATGAACGACAGGGCCACCGCGACCGGAATGGTGACGATCGGTATGATCGACGAGGGGAAGTGCCAGAGGAAGACGAGGATGACGATCGAGACGATGATGATTTCCTCGATCAGCTTGTCCTTGACCGTACCGATCGCTCGCTCGATCAGGTCGGAGCGGTCATAGGTGGCGACCACCTGCACTCCCTTCGGCATCGATGGCTTCAGTTCCTCGAGCTTGGCCTTCACCCGCTCGATCACTCTGAGCGCGTTCTCGCCCTCTCGCATGACCACGATGCCGCCCACCACGTCGCCGCGCCCGTTGTAGTCGGCGATGCCTCGACGGATCTCCGGACCGAGCGCGACGGTGGCCACGTCCTTCAGGAGCACCGGCGTCCCGCCCTCGCTCCTGAGCACCAGGCTCTCGAGATCCTGGATGCTCTTGACGTATCCGCGGCCCCGGACCATGTACTCCCTGCCCGCGAGCTCCAGGAGCCGGCCCCCGACGTCGTTGTTCCCCTTCCTCACGGCGTCGATCACCGTCTCCAGGGGAAGCTTGTAGGCCGCGAGGGCGTTCGGGTTGACCGTGACCTGGTACTGCCTCACCTGGCCCCCGACGGTGGCCACCTCGGCGACGCCGGGCACGCTCTGGATCGCGTAGCGCAGGAACCAGTCCTGATAGGACCGCAGTTCGTCGGAGGCGTGCTTTCCCGACTCGTCCACCAGCGCATACTGAAACACCCAGCCCACGCTCGTGGCATCCGGGCCGAGCTCGGTCTTCACCCCCGCGGGGAGCTGCGAGGTGATCTTCGAGAGGTACTCCAGCACCCGCGTCCGGGCCCAGTACTGATCCGTCCCGTCCTCGAAGATGACGTAGACGTAGCTGTACCCGAAGTCGGAGAAGCCACGGATCGCCTTCACCCGTGGCGCCCCGAGCAGCGCGGTGGTGATCGGGTAGGTGACCTGATCCTCGACGATGTCCGGGCTGCGGTCCCAGCGCGAGTAGACGATCACCTGCGTGTCGGAAAGGTCCGGGAGCGCGTCCAGCGGGATGTTGCGCATGGACCAGAACGCGACCGCGAGCAGAACGATGGAGGAAGCGATCACCAGGTACCGGTTCTCGGCCGAGAACCGGATCAGTCCCTTGATCATCGCTGGCGCCCCTGGTGAGACTCCGACCCGGCCGGTGGAGCCCGCGGCGCAGCGTCGGCCTCGGCGGATTTTCCGGGCCCCGGGAGCACACGCGCGCTCTCCGGCACCGCAGGCGAATTCCCGGCGAGCGCGGCGAGCGAGGCGCGGAGCCGGGACTCCGAGTCGATCAAGAAGTTGGCCCGGGTCACCACCTGCTCACCCGCAGAGAGGCCGGACACCACCTCGACATTCTTGCCGTCCACGTCACCGAGCCGGACGCGCCGTGGCTCGAACTTCCCCTCCCCCAGGGCGACGAACACCATCTTCTCGGTCCCAGAATCGATCACTGCGTCCTGGGGAATGCGGAGCCCCTCGCGCGACTGCCCGTGCAGGACGACCTCGCCGAACATCTCGGGCCGCAAGTCTCCCTTCGGGTTGGGGAAGGCGAGCCGGACCTTCACCGTCCGCGTCTGCGGGTCGAGGACGGGGTCGATGAAGAGCACTTTCCCCTGGAACTCGCGGTCTGGAAGCGCGTTCAGGGTGAGCGTCGCCGGCATCCCTACCCGGATGTGCTGTAACTCGGTCTCATAGACGTCGGCGAGGACCCAGACCTGCGAAAGGTCCACGATCTCGTACGGCATCGCCCCCGCCTCCAGGCGCATGCCCTCGACGACGTCCTTCTTGGTGACCACGCCGGCCACCGGCGAGGTGAAGGTCAGCGTCTTGGTGACTTCCCCCGTTCGGGCGATCCGGTCGATCTCGGACTGAGGAACGTCCCACAGGAGCAGCTTCCGCCGAGCCGCGCGCACCAGCGCATCGCCATCGGAGCTCAGGGCACCTCCCTTCTCCAGCTGCCCCTGGGTCCTCAGCGCCAGGAGGTACTCTTCCTGAACCGCGAGCGCTTCGGGGCTATACAGCGCGAAGAGCATCTCGCCCCGGCGCACGGTCTGCCCCACGAAATTGACGTTGATCCGCTCGACGAATCCCGGGACCTTCACGTTGATGTGGCGGACCCGCGTCTCGTCCGTGGCCACCCTTCCCACGGTACGCCAGGATCCGCCGACAGGTCCCACCGTCGCCAGCGCGGTGGTCAGCCCGATGAGCTGTTGTCGCGCGGGATCGATGTCCACCACGGCCTGCCCGGGGATCTGCGAGCCGCCGGAGACCTCGTCCTCGTAGACCGGGACGAAGTCCATACCCATCGAGTCCTTCGTGGGCGTCGGGGAGGTGACCTTCGGATCCATGGGCGAGCGATAGAAGAGCGGCTTGCGTTCGCCCGTCCGTACTGGAGTCCGTCCGCCGGCGTCGGCCTTCTGTCCCGCCACCGGCACCAGCCTCATCCCGCAGATCGGGCACTCCCCGGGGTGGCTGGACACGATGGAGGGGTGCATTGGGCAGACGTAGGTCTCTTGCGTCGCGCTCTCGGTCCGCTCGCTGGATGCTGCGGCGCCGGCGCGATGGCCCACCCAGTACGCGGCCACCGCGACCGTTCCTGCCACGAGCCCCGCGACCAGGACGAGCGCACCGACTCCGAAGCGGCGGCGGGCCGGGACTGTCTCGGTTGCAGGTGGTTGGCTTTCGGTCATCGCTCACCTCACATGCTGGAGGACGTCGCCGGGGTGGACGCCGTCGAAGAAGCGGACGGTATCGAGGCTCCTGAACCACCGCTGACCCGCGGAACGCTGGACAGGTTGACCTCGGCTGCATCGATCGCCAGTTCGTGCGCCTGGGCGAGTGCCTGGAGGTACCCTTCCTGGTCGGCGACGAGCACGGCATTCGCCTCGAGAACCGAGGCAAAGGTGACGCGTCCGACCTCGTACTGGCGGAGGGTGCTATCCGCAGTGGCCTCCGACTGGACGAGCAACCCGCCGCGATAGAGGCGGATCGTGTCCAAGGCCGCCGTGAACGCCGAGAGCCGCTGGGCCGTGCGCAGCCTCAGCAGCTGCTCTACCGCCTCGGTGTTCTTTTGACTGACCACCACCCGGGCATCGGCCTCGGCCACCGCCCGACTTTGCTTCGATCCCGCGAAGAGGGGGATCGGCACGCCCAGCGTGGCCAGCCACATCGGTGGGAACTCTCCCCCACGGGGCATGACCGCGAGTGTCACCGTGAAGTCCGGGTAGTAGCTCTTGTGGGCCAGACCGACCAGCTGCTCCGCCTGACGGGTGCCCAGCCGCGCGGCGGCGAGCTCCGGACTGCGCACGAGCGCATCCTGGACTTCGGGCTCGAGCTCCCGCAGCGTCGGGACCGGCGCTTCCCCCAGGTGAATCGGCGTCTCGATGGGCTCAGCCAGCGGCTTGCCCCGCAGCCGGTTGAGGGTCTGGAGAGCGGTATCCCGGTCGACCTGGAGCGCCCAGCGTCGCTGTTTGAGGCGGTTCAGCTCGAGCTGTGCACGGAGCACGTCGGACTGCGCCGCCTCCCCCACCTCGTATCGGGTCCTGGCCAGCGTTGCCGACCTTCCGTAGATGATCTCCAGCCGGTCCAGTAGAACGAGACGATCGCGGGCGAGCACCAGGCTCCAGTAAGCTCGACGCACGTCCGCCTCCGTGGTCAGACGCACTCGGGCAAGGTTCTGGTTCGCGATGTCCGCACCGAACGCGGCAGCGTCGCTGCGCTGGCTCGCCTTTCCGGGCCACGGGAACGTCTGGACCAGCATGATCTGGTACCAGCTCGTCTCCATCTTTCCGACGTTCCAGGTGTCGAAGGAGTCGTTCTGGACACCGAAGCTGAGCATCGGATCTGGCCATGCCCCTGCCTGTGGGACGCGCTCGCGCTCGGCGGTGGCGGTGGCCCGGGCCTGCTGGAGCTCGGGTCGCACAGCCAGGCTCTGGGAAATCAGCTCCTGCAGGACCGGGTCCGTGGGGAGCCGCTCCGGCGCCTGCGGCTCCTCCGCCCACGCGGCCGGCGCGAGCGCTGCGACGAGCAGAACGACGAACCTCTCCAGCGTTTTCGATGGCCTCATGGCGGCATGGATCCATTCGTGGACCGCGAAGAGCCTCGGTCCCAGCGTCCTGGGTATCCGTTTCGCGGGATGGCGCACGCGGGGAGGTATACGCCTCTCTCGAGCATCCGCCCTAGCGGGCAGCGCGCACGTGCGACGCACGGGCTGATCGGCTGGAGCCCCCAGGCGTCCGTGGCCGCACTGGTCAACGCCCGTTCAGGGCCTATTCAGGTTCTGCTGGACTGGTACTTCGGAACGCTCGAGAGTTCCTGATCGAGGCCCCGCACCGTCTTCTCCACGGACTCGATGCTCTGGTCCGAGGCCTGGGCTTGTCTCGCGATCGGTGCCTATCAGCGCGGGGGCGGAAAGACAGTGACGGTCACCAGCACCGTCGCTGATCTCACTGGCCGGCCTCCACGAACCGTTGCCGAGTTCGTTCAAGAGCACGTTTCAGTCTTCCGCGGTTAACGCGCCTGTCTGAGGCACAAGAGCCGCATCAGAAGAGTCGAGGCGGTATGATTGGGGGCCTTGACCACGTTCTGGTTTCGCGTTTCGCAGTCGAGCTGTCGGGTGGAGGCTCCATCGCTATGCTCCGCAAGGTTCTCATCGCCCTAGCGGCCGTCATCGTCGTCCTGCTGGTGGTCATCGCCCTGCGCCCCTCGGCCTACCGCGTGGAGCGGAGCACCCGCATCGCCGCGCCGCCGGACGTGGTGTTCGGGCTCGTCAACGACTTTCATGCCTGGGACCGCTGGTTCCCGAAGCTGGACCCGGAGATGA
>Ga0318562_10001224_pt1 | contig 11533 bp, 7 predicted proteins | sample GRESIP066b5f18_FD_203688 | JGI IMG/M metagenome (GOLD analysis project Ga0318562, IMG submission 203688) | Tropical soil microbial communities from Luquillo Experimental Forest, Puerto Rico - GRE.SIPMG.066b5f18 | ecosystem: Environmental > Terrestrial > Soil > Tropical forest > Bulk soil...
CCTGCCAGGGTCTCAGGCCGGCAGCGTCGGCCGAGCCGCCCCAGAGGTTGACGGCCAAGTCACCGTCGACCCAGACGGCCACGGACGCACCGACCTCGTCGCGTTCACGGAAGTTGGTCACGAAGACATCGCGGACCCGCTCGAAGCCGGGCGCACACGAGCCATGGATGGTGACTCGCGACGGGTCGTTCAACGAACCTCCTGACGCCGATGAGCCTGGCCAGTTTGGCACGGTCAGCCGCTCATGCGGGCTACGGGAAGACTGTGATTCGGTTGCGGTTCTGTTGCGGCCTCGATGCGCACGGCTATTTGGAAATGAAGAATTCAGGGCGTCGGGGTACGGGGCGGCACGATGCTATCGGCCTGGACAGCGCTTTATAAAGGTTTGATTAGAAAATTGTCGCGCGCGTCAATCAGTTTGCTGTCTATAATTACGGCGCAGGTGATTATCGCGAACAACTGAGAGTTTGCTGTATGTGCGAGCGAACGTAAGCAAGTAGCGGTATGGACATTCTGGTGTTCGCGCAGGCAACAATCCGCATGTATATATCTGCGAGTATAGACTATTGAGCGGGGGCTTCTGTTCGTCAGCTGCTGATTTGCTGTGAGTTAGCCCTGCGACATAACTAGGCAAACGCCGGTGTGGGTGTGACACTTCTCCGAGGAGTATCAGCTCAAATTCTATTTGCTGAATGTGTGTGGTAACTGCCGCGAAACGGTGCCAAGCTCCTCGTTGTCCGGCGCGCGAATCCGTACGCCGACTGAGTCGGGGAGGCGCTATGTCGTCGTCAACCAATTCGTTCTCGCTGTCGCCGCGTTCCGGCTCGAAGCTTCGCTACGCCCGCTATGTCGGACGTGTCGGCGCGCTGGCCGTTTCGCTCGGCGTGGGCTTCGCCGTTGTTTCCAGCCCCGGAATTGCACACGCCAACGGTCCAACGGATACCAACTCCGGGTCGACGGATTCGAATTCGCCGAACCCGGCGACTTCGTCGAACCCATCCTCGAGGTCTGCCACCGACCCACGTGAGGCCCAACGAGCAGAACGGAAGCACATCCTCCAATCCATCGGAGGTAATGCGATTGGTACCGGTCGCCACGCGCGGTCTGGTGACAGGCGGACAGGTTCGATGCGCGATAACGCCGACGACAATGGCGTGACTGTCGCTGACAACGGAGACGACGCGACGACAAATAATGCTGCGGTTTCCGGAGGCACTAGTGGCGTTTCGGTGGTAGCCGGCGCGACTCCTACGTCCGGGGCGTCGGTCGTCACGTCGAGAAGGTTGCCGAATGGTGCCCTCAGGCAGCTTGCCCAGAATCGGCAAGCGGTTGCGGCTCGAACACTGCAGAGGTCGATTTCAGCGGTCATCTCCTCGCCGGCGGCGGCTGCAGTTGCCAACAACAGGACGGTGAACACCGGGGCGATCCAGCCGTCGACTTCCTCAGGTGCACCTGCGGTCGGAAGGCTCTCGCCCGCAACGCGATTCGTGCGGCCCTTCGCGGTTCGGCCAACGCCAGCTCCCGTTCCTGGGCCGGCCACTGCTCCGGCTCCAGCATCGGCTCCCGCCCCACGCCCCGCCATGCTGGTTTCGGGATTCCTCGCGGCCATCGGTCTTGCGCCGTCTCTGACGCCGACGGCTCCGGCACCCGCGCCGGCACCTTTCGCATGGGCACTCCTGGGCTTCGTGCGTCGGGAAATCGAACAGCAGGTCGCCCAGATTCAGCGGACCTTCTTCAACCGCACTCCCATCGCGGCCGCCGACGACGTTGCGGTTTCGGACGGCGACCCCACAACCACCATCCGGCCGCTGGCCAACGACAGAGACCCCGACAGAGGCGACGTGCTGAAGGTCGTCAGTGTCACGCCTCCAGCGAACGCGGACGGCACGCTGACGATCGACGCAAACGGCACTACCCTCACTTACACGCCTGGGTCGGAAGCTGAAGCATTGGGTGAAGGTCAAACGCTGACCGAGACATTCAGCTACACCGTCAGCGACGTCGGCAGCGCGCCCCACGTGCACGGACTGTTCGGCCTATTGACCGGTGCCGGACATGCCGCAAGCGCAACGATCACGATCACGGTCACCGGGGTCAATGACGGCCCCACCGCCGTCAACGACACCGTCGCCACTGCCATCGGTGAGGATGGCCCCCCCAGGGTAATCAACGTGCTCGACAACGACGTTGACCCCGACACGGGTGACATCAAGACCGTCGTCGCAGTTACTGACGGCGTCAAGTACGGCAGGGTGACCATTAACGCCGACAACACTGTGACCTATACCCCTGACGACCGTGCGGACGCTCTTGCCGCAGGCATCACCGACACCGACACGTTCACCTACATCGTTTCCGATCGCGCCGGCGCCCAGAGTGCAGCGACCGTGACAGTCACCATCGCCGGCGCCAACGACGCCCCGGCGGTGGTGGGAGCCGAACCTCAGACGATTAGCGAGCTTGACGACGGAGTGGAAGTCGGCACCGTCGAAGACCCCGACGCCGGTGACAGGTTCACGGTCACCCGCGATGCAAGCGGTACTCCCAGGGGAACGGTGGCGATCGTCGGGAACGCCGTCACCTATACACCGAGTGCCGAGACGCGAGATGCCTTGGGCACTGGCCAATCCGCCGTAGATACGTTCACCTACACCATCACCGACGCCAGCGGCGCCACCTCCACTGCCACGGTGTCGGTGACAATCAAAGGCGTCAGCGACGCCGGCGTCATATCTACCGGTGACAAGGCGCCCGTCGAAGTGGAATTCGGAACCGACCCCGACTTTGGGCTCATCCGTAACGAAGACGGCACGCTGACGCCGGTCCGATGGGACGAAGAAGACGAAGAATGGCAGGTGGACGCGGCGTGGGATCTCGACTTCGATTCGGGTGAAGTGGCTTTGGACGGCCGATATGCATACGCAGACGTTCAGTCGGAAAACCCTGAAGACGACGGCACGCTCGCGGTCGTCGATCTCGAGACGGGGACTGAAGTCGGGCGGGTCGTCGACGTGCGCACCGGCCTCGCTTACCGCTTCGGTGAGGTGACGGATGTGGCCGTTGACACCAGAACGGAGGCTGGACAAGCGGAGGCTAGACAAGTAGTCAGGCGTGCGTACGTACTGGACTCCAGCGGCACCGTGGTTGCCGTCGACCCCGACACACTGACGGTGGTCGGTCGCCAGGAGACCGGTGTCCTGCGTGCGCGTGAAGCCACGACGGTCACGGCAGACGCCACTGCGGTCAGTGCGTCGCCGAGGCTTGCGGTGGCGAAGGGCGGCGACACGATCTACGTCGCGAACGGCAACAGGATCTCGGTAGTGAAGAGGCAGACGGCTGTTGCGGCGAGGGCGGCGGCCGGCGAGGTGAACGAACTCACGTACGACGAGAGCATGGACCTCAGCCTTGAAGCGGGCGAGGAGGTGACCGCGCTTGAGACAAGCGAAGACGGCCTCCGACTTTACGCGACGATTGCCAGCACAGACGCCAACGGCCGAGCCGTCACCAGGCTGGAGGCAATCGACGTCGACCAGGAGACCGGCACGCTCACCCGCGGAGCCAGTGTAGAGGTCGGCAGCCGTGCGGGTTCGATCGCCGTCAACGACGATTTCGATCGCGGATACGTCGTCAGCGCCGAGGATCGGACCATGTCTGTGGTGGACCTTCGGAGGATGCAGGTTCTCGATGTGGTCCAGACCGGGGTCGCGGCGGGTGTGGCCGTCGTGCCTCGAACCAACACCGTTCTGGTCACGAACCCGAACATCAACGCCATCTCTGTGGTCAAAGACACCGCCGTTGTGAGTCCTGATGGGCCGGTTACCATCACGCTCGACTGGGGTTCCGTACCGCGGGATCTGGACGCACATCTGGTCGCTGCCCTAGCCGACGAAACGTCGTTCCACGTCTTCTATGCAAACCCGACATGGCAGGTAGGGACTCAGGTAGGTGCCGCCCTGGACGTCGACGATGTCAACGGGGACGGTCCCGAAGTCATCGCTCTCAACACAATGAGCCCTGGCACTTACCTTTTCTATGTCGACAGGTTCTCAAATGACGCCCCGCTGGCCGCATCCGCCACCACAGTGGTCATTCAAGACCAGAGCACTGGGCAGAAGGTCGCGCAGTTCGATGTACCCGCCCAAGGTACGGGGAGGTACTGGGCCGTCTTCAACGTCGACATCGACGACTCAGGGAATGTCACGATCATCCCGCGAACGGACGGGATCAGCGAAGAAGTACCGCCGCTCGATCCGCCGCTGACGGGCAACCCGACCAACGAGATCAGCGAGGCAGCGACGCTGAACGCACGCTCGGCGCGTGATGCAACGTTGGCCGTCTAGTCGCCAAACGACAAGGCGCACAGGCGAACGTGAGGGAAGGTAGGGTCGGAGCGGCCGAGGCGAATTCAGTGGCCGATATCGATCAGGTCGATACAGCGACGGTGCGGTTCGATCAGCGGTGAGCCGCGCTCGTCATACGCCGCGCTCACCAGTCGTCAGACGCTGGCCCTCGCGTTCGGCTACCTCCGTCGAGTCAACAGCGCTGGATGCTTTGACATTTCGCCGGTAAACCACCGCGCGTCCCCCGTGTTTCGGGGCCAGGACCACACCCGAGGAAACCAGCCGCTCATCTGGCGCATCTGTTGGCGCGAAATGTAATTCGCGCAGCAGTGTGCGCAAGACGACATCCATTTCCATGCCGGCGAATGCCGCGCCGGTGCAACGTCTCACCCCGCCGCCGAACGGAACCCACGTACCGGCGTCTGGGTTTGTGCCGAGAAATCGATCCGGGTTGAATGAGGCCGCTTCCGGGAAGCTGTCCTCCGAATCATGGGCCAATGGGATGTTGACCATGACGGTATAGCCCTTCGGAATAACCCATTCCCCCAACCGAATTCGAGATTTTGTGGCGCGAACCGCCGAGTCGATAACCGGCCGGGTACGTTGGATCTCCAAGATAGTGGCATGGCGCAATTCAGATCCGCCAGCGTCGACTTCGTCGGTCAACCGGGACAGCAGTTGTGGATGCCGGCGCAACCGCTCCACGGCCCAGGCCAATGTGGTGGCGGTTGTCTCGTGACCGGCGGTGAGCAAGGTCAGCAACTCGTCGGCGATATGCTCATCCGAGATCACGTCGCCGTCCTCGTAGCGGGCATTCACCAAAAGCGCGAGCACGTCGCTTCGCTCTCCCAAGGCCGGGTCCGCCCGCGCATCGGCGATGAGCGAATCGACGACAGCGTCGTAACGGCGCCGGTACTCGAGAAACTTGCTCCATGGTTTCCACGGACCGAGGTCACGCCGCGCAGGCCGGGGCAACATGGCGAAGCGGGAGCCAAGCACGACCGCGAGTGGCAACAAGCCGCGGAGCTCTTCCAGCGCGGGTCCCTCAGCGCCGAACACGGCCCGCAGGATCGCGTTCAGGGTCACGCGCGCCATCGGTTCCCGCGTCGCGAACTCGCGACCCTCCGGCCAAGTTGCGATTTCGCGCATCACCTCTTCTTCGATGATGTGGTCGTAGGTTCTCATCCGCTTGCCGTGAAACGGCGGGACCAGCAGTTTGCGGCGCCTGAGGTGCGGCTCGCCGTCTAGGCCGAAGCTCGATCCCGGCCCGAGCATGCTGCCGAGATTGGTATCCAGCACCCCGACCAGATCAGGGCTTGTGCCGAACAGATCCTTGACCAGGTTTGGGTCGCTGATCACCACCGTCTTCTTGATGATCGGCAAATTGATGGTGAACGCGCTGCCATACCGCCTGCGCAGAGCCTTGAACACTCCGGTTCTGGCCGTAACGTACGCGAGAGCCTGAATGGGCTTCGGTACTCGCGGCCCCGGAGGAATTCGTACCTGGTCAGTTGTTGCTGTCGCCACGCTCACCCCCTGTTCGGCTGACAAAGTTATCGTAGGTTGCTGGGCCGAGGGATGCCATTTATAAAGGTGCTGCGGTTTGCAGGACAAACGACGCAGATCGCTTACACCAAAATCCCAGGTCTTCGGCAAACCGGACAAGCGCGCCGCCGATGGCGCGATCGGCGCGCAGCGCGCCGATCCGTGGAGCGGGCGACGGGAATCGAACCCGCGTAGCTAGTTTGGAAGACTAGGGCTCTACCATTGAGCTACGCCCGCGAGTTACAGCAGCCACACTGTACCGGCGGCGATGTAACCAAATCCAATTAAAGGTTCGGCGTGCCTGGGCCGTAGTATCTGCGGTGGTCCGCGGGGTGTAGCGCAGCTTGGTAGCGCATCCGCTTTGGGAGCGGAAGGCCGCAGGTTCAAATCCTGTCACCCCGACCAGCAGTACCACCGAGCCGTCAACGAGATCTATCAAGGAGCGCGTCCGTGAAGAGCACCGTCGAGCAGTTGAGCGCCACCCGGGTTCGCATCAATGTGGAGGTGCCCTTCACCGAGCTGGAGCCCGACTTCGACCGGGCTTTCAAGCAGCTCGCCCAGCAGGTCCGCCTGCCCGGCTTCCGCCCCGGCAAGGCACCCCGCAAGCTGCTCGAGGCCCGCATCGGCCGCGGCGCCGTTCTCGAGCAGGTCGTCAACGACGCCCTGCCGAGCCGCTACAGCGAGGCCGTCACCACCTCCGAGGTGCGTCCCCTCGGCCAGCCGGACATCGAGGTCACCAAGCTCGAGGACGGCGAGGAGCTCGTCTTCACCGCCGAGGTCGACATTCGGCCCGAGATCACCATTCCCGATCTCGAAGCGCTCAAGATCGAGGTCGACCCCATCGAGGTGTCCGACGACGACGTCGACGCCGAGCTGCAGAACCTCCGCGCCCGCTTCGGCACCCTCAAGGGCGTCGAGCGCCCCGTCGAGGACGGCGACTTCGTCTCGATCGACCTATCCGCCTCCGTCGAAGGCAAGGACGTGCCCGACGCCAAGACCGAAGGCCTGTCGCACGAGGTCGGCTCCGGACAGCTCATCGAGGGACTCGACGAAGCCCTCGTCGGCCTGAAGGAGGGGGAGACCAAGGTCTTCACCACCACGCTGGCCGCCGGTGAGCACGCCGGCGAAGAGGCTCAGGTGACCGTTACGGTCAAATCCGTCAAGGAACGCGAGCTGCCCGAGCCTGACGACGAATTCGCCCAACTGGCAAGCGAATTCGACACTATCGACGAACTGAAGGCCAGCCTCAAGGATCAGGTCGAGCGCGTGAAGCGCGTCCAGCAGGCCGAGCAGATCCGCGATAAGGCGCTCGAGACGCTCCTCGATCAGACCGAGGTTCCGCTGCCCGAGAAGATCGTGCAGGCGCAGATCGACGACACCGTCCACAACGCGATCCACAACCTCGACCACGATGAGGACGCCTTCGCCAAGGCGCTCGAGGCCCAGGGCAGCAGCCGCGAAGAGTTCGACAAGGACACCAAGGAAAACGCCGAGCGCGCGGTCAAGACCCAGCTCGTCATGGACGCCATCGCCGATCAGCTCAACGTCCAGGTCGGCCAGAACGACCTGACCGAGCGCCTCGTCCTGATGTCGCGGCAGTACGGCCTCGAGCCGCAGCAGCTGCTGCAATACCTCCAGGAGAACAACCAGCTGCCGGTGATGTTCGCCGACGTCCGTCGCGGCCTCGCCGTCGCCGCCGTCGTCCACGGTGCCACCGTCACCGACACCGACGGCAACGTGATCGACACCACGGAGTTCTTCGGACCGCCGGCGAGCACAGACCCGGCCGAAGTCGCTGCCCAGATCGCCGCGCAGGTAGAAACCGCTGCCAGCGACGCCGACGACAGCGCCGATGCCGAACCGGAGCAGGCCGACGATGAGGCGTCCGACGACACGAAGTGACGCTCTGAGCGAAAGCGCGCCTGTCAGGGAGTGCGCCGTCGCGCAGGTTGGTTAGTGTTCGATGAGTACCAATAAGAAAGCAGGTATCCAGTCGTGACTGACATGCGTTCGAACGGGCAGGGCGGGTTCAGCCTCGTCGACTCCGTCTATGAGCGCTTGCTCGCCGAGCGCATCATCTTCCTGGGGTCACAGGTCGACGACGACATCGCGAACAAGCTCTGCGCACAGATCCTTCTGTTGTCGGCGGAGGATCCCACCAAGGACATCCACCTCTACATCAACTCGCCCGGCGGATCGATCAGTGCGGGCATGGCTATCTACGACACGATGGTGCTCGCGCCGTGCGACGTCGCGACATACGCGATGGGCATGGCCGCATCGATGGGTGAGTTCCTGCTCGCCGCGGGCACCAAGGGTAAGCGCTACGCGCTGCCGCACGCCCGGATCCTGATGCACCAGCCGCTCGGCGGCATCACCGGCGGTGCCGCCGACATCGCCATCCAGGCCGAACAGTTCGCGGTCATCAAGCAGGAGATGTTCCGCCTCAACGCGGAATTCACCGGGCAGACCATCGAGCGCATCGAGGCCGACTCCGACCGCGACCGCTGGTTCACGGCGCCGGAAGCCCTCGAGTATGGCTTCGTCGACCACATCATCACCAGCGCCAACCTCAACGGAGCGAAGCCATGACCGACCACACCGACCCCCGCCTGCAGCCGCAGGGCCGTTACATCCTTCCGTCGTTCATCGAGCATTCGAGCTTCGGCGTCAAGGAGTCCAACCCGTACAACAAGCTGTTCGAGGAGCGCATCATCTTCCTCGGCGTGCAGGTGGACGACGCGTCGGCGAACGACATCATGGCGCAGCTGCTGGTGCTCGAATCGCTGGATCCCGACCGCGACATCACCATGTACATCAACTCGCCCGGCGGCTCGTTCACGTCGCTGATGGCGATCTACGACACGATGCAATACGTGCGTGCCGACATTCAGACGGTGTGCCTCGGGCAGGCCGCGTCGGCCGCCGCCGTGCTGCTCGCGGCGGGCACGCCCGGTAAGCGCCTCGCGCTGCCGAACGCCCGCGTGCTGATCCACCAGCCCGCGCTCGGCGGCGTCATCCAAGGCCAGTTCTCCGATCTGGAGATCCAGGCCAAGGAGATCGAGCGTATGCGCACGCTGATGGAGACGACGCTGGCGCACCACACCGGTAAGGATCCACAGGTGATCCGCAAGGACACCGATCGCGACAAGATCCTGACGGCCGAGGAAGCCAAGGACTACGGCATCATCGACACCGTGCTGGAGTACCGCAAGCTCTCCGCGCAGACCGCTTAGACACTTTCCTCGAAACTGCGCATAGATCGCGATTCCTCGTAATTTCGCGATCTGTGCGCAGTTTCGGCGTCTAGGGGAGGGCGACAGTCGCCGCCAGCGCCGTGATGTCGTCGGGCATCACCCGGCAACACCCGCCGACGATGCGTGCGCCCGCGGCGACCCACTGCGGCGCCAGGTCCGCCGACCATCGCCCTGTCCCGATCCACACGCGCCGCTGTCCGTCCCATTCCTCGCCGCTGTTGGGGTAGACGATCACCGGCTTTCCCGTGACGGCCCTGGCGATTTCGACTGCGGGCAATACGTCTACCGGCGCGCAGCAGTTGACGCCCACCGCGACGATCTCCGGCACATCCGCCGCGACGGCGAATGCCTCCTGAAGCGGCTGTCCCGCGCGCGTCTCGGTGCCGCTGACGGTGTAGCTCAGCCATGCGGGCATACCGACCTGCCGTACCAGACCCATCAGCGCCTCGGCCTCGTCGACATCGGGCACCGTTTCGATGGCCAGCACGTCGGCACCCGCGTCGGCCAAGATTTCCAGACGTGGTCGATGCCAGTCCGCCAGCTCAGCGACCGTCAGCCCGTAGCGCCCGACGTACTCCTCGCCGTTGGCCAGCGCCGCGCCGTACGGCCCGACCGACGCGGCCACCCACCGGCCCTCGCCGCCGACCTCATCGCGGGCCGCCGCAGCGAGCTCCACGCTGCGTCGCATCAACCGCTCGGCGTCATGGCGGCCTATTCCGCCCGCCGCGAAACCATCGAAGGACGCCTGGTAACTCGCCGTCGTCGCGATCGCTGCGCCCGCCTGGAAAAAGGCCATGTGAGCAGCCATGATCTCCTCCGGCGCGTCGAACAACAGGCGTGCCGACCACAAGTCGTCAGACAAATCGTGGCCGCGCGCTTCGAGTTCTGTTGCCAAGCCACCATCGCTGACCAGCACGGTATTGTTGGAGGCTGCGAACGCCACATCGCAACTCTACGATCAACCCGAGCACAGCCTCTCGGTCCGGTAACGACGGCGACACGCCAGGGACACGGCAGCGCGTTCATGGGGGTTGTGAGACGCGTGAGGCGATATGTTCTGCAAACACAGCTAAATACCACCGACGCGATTCGGCTTTATCGGTCGCACCGCGCCGGAATGAACGGGTAGCGTCGGGAACTACGCCCGAGGCGACCGACAGACTTGGCATTGAACGACTGCGACAGGAAGTAGGACCCCACCACCATGGCGCGCATTGGAGACGGCGGTGACCTGCTGAAGTGCTCGTTCTGCGGAAAGAGTCAAAAGCAGGTTAAAAAGCTCATTGCGGGCCCCGGCGTATATATCTGTGACGAGTGCATCGACCTCTGCAACGAGATCATCGAAGAGGAACTCGCCGACGCCGACGACGTAAAACTCGACGAATTGCCCAAGCCCGCGGAAATCCGCGATTTCCTCGAGGGTTATGTCATTGGCCAGGACACCGCCAAACGAACATTGGCCGTGGCCGTATACAACCATTACAAGCGCATCCAGGCCGGCGAGAAGACCCGCGACTCCCGGTCCGAGCCTGTCGAACTGGCCAAGTCCAACATCCTGATGCTCGGCCCGACCGGCTGCGGCAAGACGTACCTCGCGCAGACGCTGGCCAAGATGCTCAACGTCCCGTTCGCGATCGCCGACGCCACCGCGCTGACAGAGGCCGGCTACGTGGGTGAGGACGTCGAGAACATTCTGCTCAAGCTGATCCAGGCCGCCGACTACGACGTCAAGCGCGCCGAGACCGGCATCATCTACATCGACGAGGTCGACAAGATCGCCCGCAAGAGCGAGAACCCGTCGATCACCCGCGATGTCTCCGGCGAGGGCGTGCAGCAGGCGCTGCTGAAGATCCTCGAGGGCACACAGGCGTCGGTGCCTCCGCAGGGTGGCCGCAAGCATCCGCACCAGGAGTTCATCCAGATCGACACCACGAACGTGTTGTTCATCGTGGCGGGCGCGTTCGCCGGCCTGGAGAAGATCGTCTCCGACCGCACCGGCAAGCGCGGGCTGGGCTTCGGCGCCGAGGTGCACTCCAAGGCGGAGATCGACACCCAGGACCACTTCGCCGAGGTCATGCCCGAGGACCTGATCAAGTTCGGGCTGATTCCTGAGTTCATCGGCCGGCTTCCCGTCGTGGCGTCAGTGACGAACCTGGACAAGGAATCACTCGTCAAGATCCTGTCCGAGCCCAAGAACGCGTTGGTGAAGCAGTACACCCGGCTGTTCGAGATGGACGGCGTCGAGCTGGAATTCACCGACGAGGCGCTCGAAGCAATCGCCGATCAGGCCATCCATCGCGGCACCGGTGCTCGCGGCCTGCGCGCGATCATGGAAGAAGTCCTGCTGCCGGTGATGTACGACATCCCGAGCCGTGACGACGTCGCCAAGGT
>Ga0318562_10001225_pt1 | contig 11528 bp, 11 predicted proteins | sample GRESIP066b5f18_FD_203688 | JGI IMG/M metagenome (GOLD analysis project Ga0318562, IMG submission 203688) | Tropical soil microbial communities from Luquillo Experimental Forest, Puerto Rico - GRE.SIPMG.066b5f18 | ecosystem: Environmental > Terrestrial > Soil > Tropical forest > Bulk soil...
GTCACGCATCCGGGCGAGGCCGGCCTCGTCGAGCGCGATCGGCGCGACCTCGCCCTCGCCATGAGGGATCGCGGAGGGAGCGACCGCCTTCCAGCCCGTCGGCTCGTCGGGCCGGATCTGGCGGCCGCCATCCCAGGGTGCTCGGCTCGAGGCCTTGCGCCCAGCATGGCCAAGCTGCACCGCGACCGGCATGCACGAATGCGCCCGCACCGCGCCGAGCACATGGGCCAGTGCTTTCTCGTTGTCGTCGGAATAGAGGCCTAGATCCTGCGGCGAGATGCGCCCTTGCGCCGAGACCGCGGTCGCCTCGAGGATCAGGAGGCCTGCCCCCGAGATGCTGAGCTGACCGAGATGCATCATGTGCCAGTCGGTGGCGCTGCCGTCCTGCGCCGAATATTGGCACATGGGCGCGACGATGATGCGGTTCTCGAGCCGCAGCCCCTCGAGGCTGATCGGATCGAAGAGATGCGAGGTCATGCCCAAAGCTCCGTCATTGCGGCCTCCGTCATTGTGGCGCGGCCCGCGAGTAACTGGCGTCGCCGCTGCGCGAATGCAAGCCCCGGCCGCGTTGGCGCACTTGCTGCTCGATCAGGCACCAGGCCTTCCCGGTTGACACCTGCGCTATCGGCCAGAACTATGCGGGCGCGTTCCAAAAAAAGGCAGAGCGCTTGGCCCTCCGTTCATCCTGGCCGTCCCGGTCCCGACCCGGCGCTGAGGCGAAATGAACGCCGAGATCGGCGACGCGAGCGCAGGGGCGACGCCTCCTCCTGCATCGTCTTGGCGGTCCTGGCGGTCCTGGCGCTCCTGGCGTCGCTTCGGGGCGGTTGCGGGGCCCGGCATCGTGGTGATGCTCGCCGATTCGGACGCCGGCAGCGTGATCACGGCGGCGCAGAGCGGAGCCCGCTTCGGCTACCGGCTGCTTCTCCTGCAATTCGCCCTGATCCCGGTGCTCTACGTCTCCCAGGAGCTCGCCATGCGGCTCGGCATCGTCGGCCGCAAGGGCCATGCCGAGATGATCCGCGACGAATTCGGCGCGGGCTTCGCCTGGTTCGCGGTCGGCACGCTGATGCTGACTTGCGTCGGGACCCTGCTGACCGAGCTCAGCGGCCTTGCAGGCGTCGGCACGCTCATCGGCGTCCCGGTTCCGCTGACGATGGCGATCGTCATCGCGGCGCTCCTTCTGATGGCCTATCTCGGCTCTTATCTCACGATCGAGCGGATCGCGGCGGCGGCGGGCGCCTTCGAGATCGTCTTCCTGATCGCGGCCTATAAGTCACGGCCGGAGCTTTCGGCGATCCGCGAGGGGATCGTGGATTTCCCCTTCGCCGATCGCGATTTTCTCTATCTGTTCGCGGCCAATATCGGGGCCGTGATCATGCCGTGGATGATCTTCTACCAGCAATCGGCCGTGGTGGAGAAAGGGCTGACGCTTGGCGACATGCGGGCCGCACGGCTCGACACCGCCTTCGGCGCCTTCGTCACTCAGCTCATCATGGCGGCGATCATCGTCGCGACGGCGGCGACGCTCGGAACGGCACAGCAGGGCGCGCCCCTCGATTCGGTCGCTTCGATCGCGAAGGCAATCACCCCCTTTTTCGGCAAGGAGGTCGGCGTCACGCTCTTCGCCGTCGGCATATCGGGCGCAGCTATCGTCGCGACCATCGTGGTGACCTTGACGGCCGCGCGAGCCCCTTCCGAGGTGCTCGGCGTCAAGCATGCGCTCGAGGACGGTCCGCATGCGGCACCATGGTTCTACGGCATCTACACCGTGACCTTGCTCGCCGGCGCCGGCCTCATCCTGTCCGGCGTAAACCTCGTCAGCCTCAGCGTCGGCATTCAGGTGATGAACGCCATGCTGCTGCCGATCGTGCTCGCCTTCCTGTTCCTCCTGGCGCGCCGCCTGCCACCGCCATACAGGCTCGAGGGGGGCCACGCGCTTCTCGTCGCCATCCTCGATCTTTCGGCCATCGGCTGCAGCCTCTACGCGACGGTGCTCAGCCTCTTCGGCTGAAGCCCCACCATCCGTAAGGCGCGCTCGACTCGTCTTCAATGCGAGACGGACATGAACATGTCCTGGAGACCATAGGAGGAGATCAGCCCGCGCTCCGCATAGGCGTTGAGGACGGCCGCCGGCTGGCCGCTCACGATGGCGTCGAAAAGGCGTTGCGCCTCGGCCTCGCATTGATCGACGCAAAAGGAAAGACGTGTCTTGCGGCTCTCGCTCAGGAGCTCGGCATGCTCGGCGAGCGCAACCGTCGCATCGAGCACCCGCTCGGCGCAGAGGATGGCGTTCGCCGTATCGGGAAAGTCGCCCATCGTGCTGGCGATCGCCGTCTTGAACAAGCGCCGGATCTCGCAGGCGAGGTCGTCCCATGACGAAGCCATCCCGGCGGCGATAACCTCAGCGGCCTTGACGTCGTGGGAGGTGAGCATCTGGAGGTCGTGAGACATTTTTGGCTCCATTCGTTGAGGACACCATACTCATCCCAATAAAATTTCTCCCTGTCAATTATCTCTTCAATTATATTTTGCTTAGGCCAAGTATTAACATGTAAAATCGTATCAAAATTGTCTACAACTATTGAGGGTATCTTCGGGCCTTTTCTCCCGCCCTCTCTTCCCCTCTCCTGCAAGCGGGAGAAGGGAAGAGGCGCCCGATTGACTCGCGCTGGCCGGTCGTCGCCTCGCGGAGCGCTTCGCGGGGAGGGCGCCACCCAGTAAATGCGGGGCAAATACGCGGTGGGCACTATCCTGCATGGCATCTGTTTCGGCCGCCCGCGATTGACTCGCGGGGAGCCTCGTCGCGAGCGCAGCCGCAATTGCTGCGTCACCTTATTCGTGTTCTTGTTCTATACGATGGAATTGTCGAAACGCCGGGCGCGCACCCCCTTTTCCCGCGAGCGGAGGCTCAATCGAGGCGCGCTGTGAGCTTGTCCCAAAGAGCGTTGGTCGCCGTGTAGACGAATTCGAGCTCGGCCACAGTGACCGTCGTCGCGCCCTGCTCGATGAGCCAATCGCAGAAGCCATGGGCTTCGCTTCGCTGCACGAAGAAGCGCAGCGGTGCGCCGCTGCCGCCCTCGAGGCGCTCGGCGCCGAATTGCTGCGGCAGATGCGCGAAGACGGCGCCGGCGCCGACCGGAACGTCGGCGCGGATCTCGCGCATGGCGCGCGCCGTCTCCTCGGCGGTGATGCGCCGCAGGAGCGAACGCGCAGCCTCACGCGCCCGGCTGCTCCAGGAGGCGGTGAGCGACGCGACGAGCTGCGCCTCGCTCCGCAGGATCGTGCCGTCATCGAGCGTCTTCAGCGCATTGGCCGCGAGCGTGCTGCCCGTCGTCGTGATGTCGACGATGATCTCGGCGCCGCCCGAGGCCGGTGCGCCTTCGGTTGCGCCGGCGCTCTCGACGATGCGATAATCGGCAAGGCCGTGCTCGCTGAAGAAGCGCCGTGTCAGGTTCACATATTTGGTCGCGACCCGCATGCGCTGGCCGCTCTTCGCGCGCAGCGCCGCCGCGACATCGTCGAGATCCGCCATCGAGCGCACATCGATCCAGGCACGCGGCACCGCGACCACCACATCGGCATTGCCGAAGCCGAGCGGGGTGAGGAGGGCGAGCTTGCGGTCGGCCTCCGGCACCGTCTCGCGCACCAGATCCTCGCCGGTTACGCCGAGATGGGCGCTGCCCGCAGCGAGCTGCGCCGTGATCTCGGAGGCCGAGAGGAACAGGATCTCGACATCCGCGACGCCCTCGAAGGCGCCGCGATAATCCCGCGCACCGCCCTGCTGCTGCAGCCGAAGTCCCGCTCGTGCGAAGAAGGCGTTAGCGCGCTCCTGCAGCCTTCCCTTCGAGGGGACGGCAACGATTAGCTTGTCGGTCATGGCGTGCCGGCGCTCCTTTGCGAAGTGGAGCCCGAAGCTTCGCCCTGGCCGGTGACGCTGGTCGCGATCCGGTCGAGCCAGATCGAGCAGCCGACGGCCGGGACGTCGAGCGGAGCGCCGAGCCGCTGCAGCAGCCCGTCATAGCGCCCTCCGCCGACCAGTGGCTTGGCATCGGGATGCTTTGCCCTCATCTCGAAGACGAAGCCCGTATAGTAATCGAGGCTGCGCCCGAAGCCGGTCGCGAAACGCAAGTTTGCGAGCTCGATGCCGCGCGCCTCCATGAAGCCGTTGCGGATGTCGAGCGTCTCGATGGCGCGGGCGAGATCGAGCTTGGCATCGGCGGCGAGCGCGCGCAGCGCATCGGCCGCTTCGTCGGGATGCCCCGCTATGCCGAGGAAACGCTCGAAGATCAGCGCCTGCTCGTGCGCGAGGCCGGATTGCTGGTTCGAGGCCTGCTCGAGAAAGCGCGCGGCGATCTGATGGGCCGAGCGGCCGCTGATCGAGGAGATGCCCGCGATCTTCAAGATGTCCTCGACGAAGAGGCGCGCGGCGGCGGGGTCCTGGCCCTGCAGGGCGGCAAGCAACCCCGCATGCTGGTTCTCGGTGGCGCTCTGCGCCGAGAGCGCCCGCAGCGCCTGCGCGTCGATCTTGCCGGTTGCGTAGCTGCGCCGCAGCCGCCGCGCCGTCGAGCCCGAGAGCTGCATGGCGTCGATCAGCGCCACGAACAGCCCGACATCGCCGATCAGCGTGGTCGCATGCGCGACACCCATCTCGCGCAGCGCTTCCTGCGCCACGTCGAGGATCTCGGCATCGGCCGCTTCCCTGTCCTGGCGGCCGAAATCCTCGACGCCCGCTTGCACGAACTCGCCCGTCTCGCCGGGGCGGAAGCGGAAGACGGGGCCGAGATACGCATAGGCCATCGAGGTCTCGGCGGCGCCGCGCTCGAGATGCAGGCGCGACACCGGGATCGTGTATTCGGGCCGCAGGCACAGCTCATGGCCTTGCGCATCGGCCGTGATGAACATGCGCCGGCGCAGGTCCTCGCCCGAGAGATCGAGGAAGGGCTCGAGTGGCTGCAGCACCGGCGGCTCGATCCGCGCGAAGCCGCGGCTCATGAAGAGATCGAGAAGCTTCGCCCCGTCGATCGCGGCTCGTGACACTGCTGGCGCGCCCTCGCCGGCCGGCGAAGCGCCGGGCGCAGCCGTCGCCATATCGGGATCGGAGGTCGTCATCGCCGCCTGTCGCTCAACTTGATCCACGGTCCTTCGGAGGAAACGTGTCGGGGAGGTCGCTCCTTAGCCCAGAAGCCGCTGATTTGCGACCCATTTCGCCGATCGAACTTAACGAGGAGCTTTTTCGGGGATCACGCCTCGTCCGGCTGGGCACCGGTGCCGAAAGTCCACCATTTATGCGCCGCGAAGCTCCAGAAGAGCACGATGCCGGTGGTGACGAGCTGCGCCGGCAGATAGGGCAGGGCCAGGCGATCGACGAGGAGGTACATGACCGCGAAGGTGATCAGGAAGCCGATCGCCGCGACGGTGGCGAAGCGCCAGACGGCCTCGTGATGTGGGCGGTCACTCCTGTAAGTATGCCGGCGGTTGAGCGCATAGGAGACGACGCCCCCCACGAGATAGCCGCAGAGCGTCGCCGGCACCGGCGTGAGCACGCCGCCTTCCACAAGGCCGATGAGAGTACCGTAATGGAAGATCGCGGCAGCAATGCCCGCCCCGCCGAAGGCCAGGACCTGGCGGATCGGCTCGGCGATCGACATGTGGAGCTCGCTGTCGTCCATGGGGGGCCTCTACTCCGGCCCGGGTACGGCCGGCAAGGGCGCGGACCAGGCCTCCGGCCGGCAATCTGCCGCTTCGTCAAGCCGTGCCGGCCGGAAGCCAGCGGCCCGGATCAGTGCCGGCCGGAGGCTCGTGCCGCAATCCGCAACACGCCTCCGTGACCGCAGCAATGCGCCAGGATCGCCCCTTTTTCCTTGTTCGGGCGCGGCTGAAGCCTTATGCCGGCCCCCGCCGCCCTGTCGCGGCGAGCTGTCAGCTCGAAAGGAACTCGATCGATGGCCTTCCTGTCCGATGCGTTGAAGCGGGTGAAGCCCTCCGCCACGACGACCATCACCCAAAAAGGCCGCGACATGAAGGCCAAAGGCCGCGAGGTGATCTCGCTTTCGGTGGGTGAGCCGGATTTCGACACGCCAGATCACATCAAGGAAGCCGCGATCGCCGCGATCCGCCGCGGCGAGACGAAATACACCCCAGTCGTCGGCATCCCGGAACTGCGCGAGGCGATCTGCGGCAAGTTCAAGCGCGAGAACGGGCTCAGCTACAAGCCCTCGCAGGTCATCGTCGGCACCGGCGGCAAGCATGTGATCTACAACGCCATGCTCGCCACCCTGAATCCCGGCGACGAGGTCATCGTGCCGGCTCCCTATTGGGTGAGCTACCCCGAGATGATCGCGCTCTGCGGCGGCACGCCGGTGACGGTCGATTGCGGCATCGAGCATGCTTTCAAGCTGCAGCCGCAGGATCTCGACCGCGCAATCACGCCGAAGACCAAATGGCTGATCATGAACTCACCATCGAACCCGTCCGGCGCCGCCTATACGCATGCCGAGATGAAGGCGATCACCGATGTGCTGATGCGCCATCCCCATGTCTGGGTCCTGACCGACGACATTTACGAGCACCTCGTCTATGGGGACTTTAAGTTCGTGACGCCGGCCGAGGTCGAGCCCGCCCTCTATGAGCGCACGCTGACCATGAACGGCGTCTCGAAGGCCTATGCGATGACCGGCTGGCGCATCGGCTATGCGGGCGGCCCCGAGCATCTGATTCGGGCCATGGAGACGGTGCAGGGCCATCAGACTTCGGGCACCTCGGCGATCTCGCAATGGGCCGCGGTCGAGGCGCTGGCCGGCCCGCAAGATCACATCACGACCTTCCGCAAGGCCTTCGAGGAGCGTCGCGACCTCGTGCTGTCGATGCTCAACCAGGCGAAAGGGCTCGTCTGCCCGAAGCCCGAGGGCGCCTTCTACGTCTATCCGAGCTGCGCCGAGACGATCGGCAAGAAAGCCCCTTCCGGCAAGATCATCCAGACGGACGAGGATTTCGTGACCGAGCTCCTGGAGACGGAAGGCGTCGCCGCGGTGCACGGCACGGCTTTCGGGCTCGGCCCGAATTTCCGTATCAGCTACGCGACCTCGAACAAGCTGCTCGAGGAAGCCTGCCACAAGATCCAGCGCTTCTGCGCCGAGCTGAGGTAAAGGCGGACAGCGAGGATTAGGGGCTCTCAGGCTTATTAGAGCAATTACATTTGGGGTCATCCCGGGCGCGGTGCAGCGCGAAGCGGTGCGCCGCTGACCGGGGATCGGCCAGGAGGTTGGGCCATTGGTCCCGGATCTGCGAAGCAGTATTGCATGCTGCATCGCGTCTGGGACGACCCGCATGTTGAAAAATTCAAATGCGATAAGCCTGCGCGTATCGGTGTGGCTCAGGCCGTCTCGAACCGCGCGTAGGCTTCAGGGTCGAACCATTCCGACCCAGCCTCAAGGAAGTTCTCCGGGTCGATGGCAACGTCCGGCCGCTCCTCGGCGCTGCATGGAAGTTCAGCTCGAACTGAATGCCGTTCGGATCGTAGATGAAGAGCTGCCAGATGGGAAAACCCGGCACGCTCCGCTCGCGAAAGGGTACGCCGAAGGCGCGGCAACGCTCGCGCGTGTCGACAAAAGCCACGGGCCGAGAGCGCCACATGGTCGATGGCGCCGCTGCACATGGGCACGACGCCCAGACGGTTCAAGGCTGCGGAGCCGGTGTAGATGTGCAAGACGGAGCCCCCTACGGAGTCGAGCGCTGCATCCAATAGCCAGGAAATTCGAAGGGCGGCCGGGGTGACTCGCTCATGCCGAAGACGCGCTCATAGAAGGGGCTTGCCGGTCTTGATCGGGATGTGGAAGAGGTTCGTCGCAGGCATGGCGGTTCCTGTTGCGCGTGCCGCCGTCGGGATTGTAGGCGAGCCGCCGCTCAGGAGTTCCGCGCCGCCTCGCGATCAGGGGCCGGTCCATAGGATAAGAGGTCGCCCCGCCACTGGCTGCGCTTCAGGAACTGCTCCCAGCTGACAGCATCGGGATCGATGATCCGGCTCCAGGTCAGGTCGCGTCCGGGCGCGTAATAGCCATATTCGACTGAGTATTCGACCATGCCCACGAGCTCGCGCGCTAGAGGCTCGTTCGCCGCGAAGGCCGGAAAGTGATGCAGCAGCTCCTCGCGCGAATAGGCCGAGGCGTAGCGGGCGCGCTGCCCGGTGACGCGCGCAAAAGTGTCGACCATCTCTTGCGCCGTGATGAACTGGCCGATCACCGGCAAGGTCGCGCCGGAATATTCCTTCGGATGGTCGAAGATCTCGCGCACCGCCGGCCCCGGCGCCGTGAGCGGATCGCAGAAGGGCATCGGAATATCCGGCGGCAGGTAGATCGCGAAGGTGATCTCGTCTTCGCCGCGCTTCGGCACGTAGTATTCCAGGAAATTCGTGTAGAAATAGGCAAAATAGACGAATGAGCTGCGCAGGGGGAGGTCGCGGATGTAGCCCTCGATCCTCGCCTTGTCGGTAAAGTGGGGCGCCCATTTGCTGCCGAGGCTGCGCCTCTCGACATTCTCGAGCCCGCTGAACACGACATGCTCGACGCCGGCGGCGAGGGCCGCATCCGCTAGCTCGCAACCAAGCGTGAACTCGATCTCCTCCGGCGGCACCTTCACGATGCCCGGCGTCATCAGGAAGGCGCCTGCGGAGCCCTTCAGCGCCTCGGTCAGTTCGGCCCGCCGACCGAGCTCGAGAGGTACCGCCACCACTTCGGCGCCCTTCACCGCCAAAGTTCGGGCTGGCTCGCTGTCGAGGCGGCGCGTCAGCGCGCGCACCCGATAGCACCCGCTGTCGAGCAAGGACTCCGCGACGCTGCGACCTTGTTTGCTCGAGGCGCCGACGACACTGATCAAGGGCTTCGAGGTATCGGCCATGCTCATTCTCCTGGTCTGGGCGAAGTCCAGGCCAGGATCTTTCGACCGCTGCGAGCCATATTTGAAATCGTATCTGTGCTCGCCTACTATCCATGCCGTGGATACCAGGCGGCTCGACCTCAATCTGCTGGTTACCTTGGAGATGCTGCTCGCCGAGCGGAACGTCACGCGGGCGGCCGCGCGCCTGCATCTCAGCCAGCCGGCGGTCAGCGCCCAGCTCAACCGCCTCAGGCAGGAATTCGACGACCCGCTGCTGATCCCGGCCCGGCGCGGCATGACGCCGACCGCCAAGGCGGTGGAGCTCGTCGCGCCGCTGCGCCGTTCCCTCGACCAGGTTCGCGCCACGCTCGCGGCACATCGGAACTTCGATCCGACGAAGGCGAAGCTCACGGTCTCGATCGCCTGCACCGATTATCTGCAGGTCGCAGTGATCAAGCCGCTCGTCATGGCGCTCAGGGCGCAGGCGCCGGGGGTACGCGTCGCGATCCGCAATCTCGACCTGCCGCAGCTTGAGGCGCAGATGGCGCGCGGCGAAGTCGACCTTGCGCTCATCACGCCGGAAGCCGGGCCGCCGAGCCTGCGGACGCGGCATCTTTTCGATGAGCGCTATGTGCTCATCGGCCGTCGGAAGCATCCGCGCTTGAAGCGCAACATCACCATTGCGGAATTCGCGCGGCTCGAGCAGGTCGTCGTGTCGCTTGACGGAGGCGGCTTCGCGACGCCGGTCGATAACGCGCTCGCGACGCTCGGGCACAAGCGCAATGTCGTGCTCTCCGCGGCCTCGTTCCTCTTCGTGCCTGAGATCGTGTCATGCTCGGACTTCGTGGCCCTGGTCCCGGAAAGGCTGACGCGCGACGGGGCGGAGACGCTCAAGGTGATCGAATGCCCCTTCCCGGTCGAAGGCTTCGCAGTCGGCATGGTCTGGCATGAGCGCGTTCACGGCCATAGTGGACAGCGCTGGATCCGCGAGACTATCGTCTCGCTCATGGCGGATCGTCCTGGCTCTCCGCGACACCAGTCGGGCCGATCGCGTCCGGCGTTATAGGTCCCGCATCTGCACCGCATCACTTCGTGCTGCTGTGGCCACGGGACGACCCGAGCTGATGATCGCGGCGCCCATGACCAGCAATCGCAACACCGGCGGGGCCGTCCCGGACGCGAAGCAACACGCAAGTGTTGCTTCGCAGATCCGGGACCCAAGACCCGAGCCTGTCCCAAGACCCGAGCCTCGACAACCGGGTCGATTTGTGACACGTTGAGATCCCGCCCGACCCTCTCAGGTCGCGCCGATATCATCGCGATCGTGCTTCCGCTGCCGAAGCGGATTGAGGGTTGCTATCGGCTCGCTGAATAGCGGCTGAGCAATCCTTTGATTTCACAAAATGATGGAAGTGGCCGATCGTCTGCGGCAGGCGATCCGGTCTTGCCTGGCGTATGGCCAAGCGACGCTCGCTCCGTTGCGTGGGCGTCGAAAATCACCCGCAGACCTCATCGAAAAGCAGAGCTTCAGGGAGGCTAACCCATGTCCACACTCGTCATCATCGGCAGCGCGAAGGCGAAACCCGGCAAGGCGGAGGCCTTGCGGCCCCATCCTCAAGGCGCTTCTCCTCCCGACATTGGCCGAGGAAGGCTGTCTTCACTACGAGATGAACGAATCCGAGGATGGGCAGAGCTGGGTCTTCACCGAGCTCTGGGAGAGCCGCCAGCATTGGGATCGCCACATGCACTCGCAGCAGTTCCACCGCTTGCGCGCCGCGGTTCCCGAAATGGCGGAATACTGGGACCTGTTCGAAGGCCATATCGTTCGGCCGGGCACCTGATCTTTTGGATAAGCGACTACGTCTCGATGGAGGAGTGGCAATGACTGAACACTCAACGCAAATTCGCCGAGCTGCATCGTGCAATTGCGGGAAGCTGCAGATCGTTTGCGAAGGCGAGCCGGTGCGGACCGGCATCTGCCACTGCCTCGAATGCCAGCGCCGGACCGGATCCGTATTCAGCAGCCAGGCCTTTTTCAAACGAGACCAGATCGCGTCCACAACAGGCGACGTCACGGAATATACTCGTCAGGCGGTCTCAGGCCGCTCAGTGACATTCCGCTTCTGCCCGACTTGCGGCTCGACCGTATATTGGGAAGCCGAAGGGTTTCCAGGCCACGTCGCGGTTGCAGTGGGATCATTCGCCGATCCCAGCTTCGGGCCTCCGAAATACTCGGTCTGGGAGCGGCGACGCCATGAATGGGTCGCGCCCCTCAGCGACATGGCGATCCACCATTCGGCCGGGACCCTCGAGCAATTGCCGCGCTCCACCTAAGGTCAGGCCCACGAAAGCCCGGCATGCTGCGATTAAGCTGTCATGACTTCAGGCGCGCGCATCCCGGCAGCTAGGCCAACGCACCCCGGCCAGCGTCTACCAGCCCTCGCCTCGCCAGATGCCCGACCGGTTACCTGAGCCCGACTATCCAGCCCGGGCGCAGGTTCGCAAAGTGCGATCGAACGGCGAGATCAAATGGCAGGGAGGCCTCGTCTTCATCAGCGAGGCCCTTATCGGCGAGGCCATCGCCATCGAAGAGATCGACGAGGATCACTGGCAGGTCCGGTTCTTCGACGTGCCGATCGGCCGCATCGATCCCGACG